>ODAI011405791.1_pt1 | contig 14053 bp, 10 predicted proteins | sample 1539321 | NCBI WGS metagenome assembly ODAI01 (sample SAMN02144231, study PRJEB22623) | gut metagenome | biome: sheep rumen | host: Ovis aries | place: New Zealand
GCTTCCCCCGTCAATGACCAGGACCTTGTCATCGCCTGTAAAACAGTTCATAACGACCGCTTCCATGGATCCCGTCGAGGAATTCGTCATAAACACTGCTTTTGAGCCGAGCGGCGCCTTGGAGAACTTGATCATCAACTGTTCATTTTCAAGCATCAAGGCTGAAAATTCCGGTGTTCTGAAATAGGGTACCTGCTCGCCGCCTACAGCGCAGACTTCGTCGCTGCATATGACCGGGCCAACTGTGAAATTAAGCATTTCTTCGCCTCATTTCATCAAAAAAATATAAAGCTTATTCTTTTTTAAGAAAATGTAAACAAAATGCAAGCTTTGTTGAATTTGGTTGTTGTTAAATTTGTCGTCAATTATTCGTTCACCATTTTTCAAATATCTAATGTTGAATTCCATATTTTCATTCACTGAATTTCACTGTTATGAGTAATTGTATAGAATTTCATTTCTCTTTGTTTTACAAAATCATCCAACAATTGGGCAACTTTTCAAACGGTATCTATATCTAAATTATTTACTGTCTCATCAAGGAATAGCATTTCTGTTTTTAAATATGAAGATATAGCGAGCATTCGGACAAGTTTTAATAAAGTTCTCTGTCATCAACTTAAACTTTTTACATCCCTTTCTCCTCTATCATCAACTATTTTTGTTTCTAATTCTAGCTTTTCACCAGACTCTTTTAACTGAATTGTTATCTGATAATCAGTCACACTGCTTAAATATGAGTTTATTATTTCTGTCAAAACAGGCAAATATTCCCCAAGGACGAATAACAAAAGATCTTTATTTAGAATTCAGTATAAAACTTTTAACTTCTTCTCCTCTTCAATAAATCCTTTAAGATTTACTTGCATTTTATTATAATCTTCGATTAATGTTTTTAATAGTTGTATTGTAGAAGAATAATCACTTAAACACCTTTCAACTTCCTGAATTTCCACTCTAGGATGTTTTTCGATTTCTAAAGAAAGAGTATTTATTTTCTCTTGAAGTTCTTTCTTTTGATTCTCTACACTTACAATCTGCGTTTCTTTTTGCTTTATAGCCGTTTCTAATTTTATTTTTTCTTGCTGCAACATTTCTTGTGAAGATTGTAATTCTTCTTGTTGAATAATCTGTTTATCCAACTCTTTTATTTGAACGTCATTCTTCTTGTATAATTCATTTAATTCATCTATTTTTTTATAATCAACAACCTTTAGAAAACCTCTTAAGAGATCCCTTGATTTGATATTATTTGCTTGTTGTTCTTTTATTTCTTTTTTTTCGTTTTGTATTTCTGATTGAGGATGTTCTAATTTTTGATTTATTTCAGCTATTTTAACCTCAAAATTCTCATCTTTTATTCTTTGTTCAAGTTGTTCTTTCTTTTCTAATATTTTTTTTCTTTCTTCCTCTCTTTGTTGAAAATGTTGTTTATTTATAACACGAATAAAAGGACACTGACTATTAATTTTTTCACATGAAAATTCAGCTTCAGACTCAACCTGTTTTTCAAAGCTTTCCAAATTTTCTTCTAAAGATTTTAATTCATTTTTATACATAGTCCACCTCTCATTAATTGTCTTTTCTTGATTTTTCAAAGATTCTTGTTCTAGCTTCTCTTTTTGTTCTAGGTTTTGAAGTCTATCTTCCAGTCACTCATTCTTAAATTTTAATGTTGTTCATTGTGACATTAATTCATGAATAAATTGCTGATTCATACTCAATGAAAATGAAGTTCTTTCAGAAAGATTTAATAATATCTTATTCTTCTCATAAAAAGATTTACAGTTATCACTCTCTGCTTGAGATTCAAGTAGTTCTTGTTGTTCTGTAAGTTTTTTCTTATCTTCTCTTAATATTTTAAGCTGTTCAGGATTTATGTTTGCTAGTTTCTTTTCTATATTACTTATTTCATTTTTTTCATTAAATATTTCTCTTTGAAATCACTGGATTTGGACATCTAATCAATGATTTTGCTCATTATATGCAGATAATGTCGCTTGTTTTTTTTGATATTCATCTCTTAAACCTTTTAATGATTCTTGTAGTTGTTCTATAAAGTTTGAACATTCTTCTGGTAAAGTAAAATTATTAATACTCAAGTTCTCTTTAAACATTTTTAGCTCATCAATCTCATCCTTTGCTGACAAGACAATATCTCTTGCTATAGATGAGTTTTCTAGTATTGAATAATCCTGGAATATTGTTCACAAATAAATACCTAATTTAGATTCATATGTTGAAACATCCTGCAATGCTTTTATTTGAGCAGCTACATCCCTCAGTTTATCTTTAACGGTAGTTTTACTTTCATCAATTCAGAGCAATCAAAAAACATTTTTCAAGACTTCTAACCTTTCTGAAGGCTGCATTTCAAAAATATTTTCAGAATCTTGAAGTAAGAATATCGTACTTACAAATACTTCTTTTGGTGGCAAAACCATATCAAGTTGTTGCTGAAGATCTGTTTCATTTTTAAAAACTATTTCTTCTAATATTCATTCTTTTGATCTTAAAATCGATTCTATATCAAATCAAGGCTTTAAAGGTCCTCTATCTTCTATATTATCAAAGAACTCATCTTCAGACAAAGCACAATTATATAAATGAGATATCGTTGAATCTTTAACCTTTCATTTCTTGAGATTCCTTACGATATAATAAACTTCTCAATTAATAGAAAAAAGGAGCTTAATAAATCAGGTCTCTGATTGTATATTTAAAAGGTTTCTCGTTCACGTTTTATAAAGAGCATATGTTGGTCAATCAAAAAATAGGAACGATTTTCACGTTCATATAGGAGCTTTTATCAGATAATTTCACTTATCAAAAATAATTGACAATAATTTATTCTTGAATGGCCCTATATTTTGATAACTTACTGCGATGAGATTTAACTGCATTACTTTTTATAATACAAATAACATAAACAACCTATAAATATTGATTTCACTAAAGTTTGCAAGCGTGTGATTTTTCAATAAAAGCTAGGTAGATAACCTAGCTATTTTTTCTGATTCAATAAGTTCTAAGCTCCAAATTTTTAATTCTTCAAGACATTGTTCGATAGAGTTACGTCTTAATGAAAAACGTCTCAGTGAGTGTTCACAATTATCTAATACAACAGATACATCCTCTCCAGAATCTAAACGAGAATAGTACTTAGCCTTTTCGTTTTGAATATTTCGAAGTAGATTTCCAATAGTTGCATTACGTACCTCCAGTTCCTCTTTTAATAAATCAAGAAGTTTCAGTTTTGATTCAGTACTAATTTTTTTGTTCATATTGCATTTGTTTTTTATTTGAGGTTATTTTTTACCTAGCACTAAATATTTTACAATATAAGGGAAAATAGCTAAAGAATTTTTCACCTTCCTTGCATTCCTTTTTGGATCTGTAATAAATCTATATAACCATTCTAATTTTATAGTCCTTCGAAATTTAGGTGCTCTTTTTTGTGCTCAAGCAATAAAGTCAAATAATCCTCAAGTATTAACGACTAATAGTTTATTTTGTTGTATCTTTTGATAATTTCTACTTGTCCAGAGTTCCTGTAATGGGATTTTAGGTGTTGAACGAGCTACAAGAAGAATATTTATAGTATCCTGATATTCATCCATTGCCTTCTGAGCATCAGCCCAATTAAAATCAGAATATCCATCTTGCTTATAAATAACATTATATCACTTAAATTTCAATTTTTCTTCTACTATATCTAAATATTCTTGCTTTGTTCAATAAAGAAGGATACACAGTTTTTGAGGACCAAACTTCTTTTTTGCTCATTCTAGAAAATAAGGAACAAAATCAGTACCATTCAAATTTGACAACCAAAGACGAGATGTATTTACACGCTTTAAAAGTTTTGCACAAGCATAAAAAATCTGAAGTGCTATTCCATCAGGAAGTAGAAAATCAGATTTTAACAAAATTTTTTTATATTCTCTTTCTTTTTCTGTTTTTTCTTTATCACTAAACAGAGATTGAGAAACAATGTTTGCAAAATAAACAAAATTCACTACTGAAAAATCTTGTTGTTGATAGGTTTCTAAAATTTCAGAAACTGCTTTTTCAGGTGTCCCAGTATAAATTTTTTCTAATATAGATTGCATTCTCATATGAGAATTAAAAAAAGAACAGCATTATTTATAAGGAATTATCGTTTAGTTTCAAGCAAAGCGAGAAATAGCACATTGCAATACATTATTTTAATACTTTTGCTAGTAATTTCGCGATATCTCATCTCTTAGCTTGATTATTCCAGTCACTTTTAGTCAAGTTCATATCTGAAAGATATCAATCTTTTGTTAATTTATCAATGTATGGCTTAGCATAATGTTCTCATGTTTCATCCTGCATTCAATATAACATTCTTCAAACAACTGTTAATAATTGTGCATTTGTTATTGAGTTTGCTGGATTGAATTTATTATTACTTCATTTAAACAATCATAATTTACAAGATTCTTTTACAACATCTCTTAAGTCAGCCCAGGCATCATCAAGATCGTTGAATGAACATGAAGCTGCTGGTGTTAAGTTAGATTTATTAGTGATAGTTTTACTTGCTACACTCAACATTTTAGCCGCTTCATCCCTTCTTACATTTTTATTTGGCTTGAAATCTTGCCATGTCTTATGAATTGTTACTCATTTTTTATTAAGCATTAAAATTATATCATCATTTGATTGTACTATTTTTTTTGAGGTTGTAGGAACTGTTACTTCTATTGAAGATTTTCAAGAGATTGAACCATCTGATGACATTACAACTTCAATTTTGAACTTTCCAGCTTTCTTTATCTTTAATCAATTTTTATATGTTTTTACTCATTTATCATCTCATTTAATTTCTCAGTTTCATCAATTATAAAGATACATATCACTACTCGTTAATGATTTTCAATTATGATCATAAACTGTTATATTAAAGGCTCATTCATACTCTTGCAGAACCTTTCAATCTTTTATTGCTGAAATCGTTATATTTACAAATTCATCTGTTGAAACCTTATTATTACTAAGTTCTACTTTAAATGAATCTGGGTTATTTAGAGATGATTTATGTTCATTATTATCTGTTACTATTTTTGTTTCACCAACCGCTTTTGTTTGATTTGTTTTATTATCAGTATTTATAGTGTTTATTGTCGTTTTAGTATTTGTTGTTGTTTGAGAAGCAGGCTTTCATTTTACCGTAATTTTTGCATCTCAATAAATAGAGTCATCCGTAAACTCAGAAACTAAAACTTTAAAGTTACCAGCTTTTTCAATAATTAATCATTTCTCATAAAACTTAACTCCTTTATCTTTTAAGAACATATTTCACCATCATCAATCGGGAATTGTAACTTCATTTACCTGAAGAATTTTATGATTATCATCCATTACCGTAATATCATAATATCACTCATAAGATTCAAATACTTCTCATTTTCTCATTGCTGTAATTTTCAAATCTACAGCATCTCAAATTGTAAATTCATTAGGTATCACTTCAACAATAAAAGAATCAGGAAGGACTGACTTTGAACTTGCAGAGACATAGCATGCAAATCATACTATAAAAACTAAAGATAATATAATAAAACTTAATATTCTTTTCATTGGTTTTATTCTCGCATATAAAGACTATTTCTTATACTGTTCTTTGTAGTCTTATCAAGCTTTTAACATACGATGAAAATTTTACTTTTTGATTTTTACTTGATTTTAGACTCTAATATTTTTAGACTTATGTTACTAAAATAAAATTGCGTATGATAAAACAAGAAAGAACTATGGATGAGATTGATGCTCATCCCTTAGAATTTCTTCATACATTAGCTGAAAAGTATGGCTTTTCAAAGCTTAACGGTTTCTGTAAGATTAACTCCCGTGCTCTAGGCATTGATACCTTCCATGATCACATCACTGATGATAAAATTTTTGAACTCATTGTTGAAAATCGCCTAATTGGACTTGTTTATCTTAGAAGAGATGATTGGAACTATACTGAAGCAACTTATGTTGAAATTCCTGAAGCCATTGAAAAAGTGAAAAGATCGCTTGAAGAAAAGGGATTCTTAAAGGATTAGATTTAGCTCATTAGAATGACAGTCTTTATATTTTAAAGACTGTTTTTTATAACTTTCAAATTCTTAACACAGTATTATTTTTCATTACTACAGAATCTCAACAAGCGTATTTTAAAAAAAGTTTTACTAATTCTTCTTTATATATAACATAATTACTATCTCATAGTTTTGGAGCATAAGATGCAGAAAAATTTAATCCCAAGAATGATTCTAGTGTTAGAACATAATCATTTGAAAATTTTTTAATTTCATAATTAGAAAAAAAATCATTGAATATCTTCTCATTATCAGCTAATCATCAACTAGATCATTTATATAAAGGACAATATTTCTTACTTAAACAATCTATATCTTTTATTATCTCATCATTTCTATCTCAATTATTATACAAAATCGCAACCTTTCAATCTTTTTTAAGAATTCTTTTACATTCATCTTTAAATAAATGACTATCAAATCGGTGAAAAGATTGTCATACTACAACTAAATCAACGGAAGCATTAGGCAATGTCGTTTTTTCAGCTGTTGCTTGGATGTATTTACAGTTTTTATTACTTGAAAATTCTGTAATTAACTTATTTAGCATCTCTTGATTAGGTTCTATAGCAACAACCTTATATCATCTACTTAAAAATAATGCAGTCAATTTTCATGTTCAAGCTCAGATATCTACAATATATTCAACACTATTTTTGGCTGTTTTCAGTATATAATCAATACTATCATCAGAATAGGAAGGCCTATATTTTGCATATTGATCACTGATACCATTAAATTTTGAAATTATATTATTATTCATTTATTAGTAATTATTAAATTATTTTTTATATAAAGAAAAAAGCTATTCTATCAACAGTAATTATAGATATAGCTTTATTCTTTAAACCATTATTCAATTATATTATCTCTATAATATCAGTCATCTTTTTGCCATTCTGGTTCTGCATACCAAACATCATATTTTCAAGATTCTAAATTTTTTAATAACGATTCCTCATGTACATATGTTCTCTTTATTGATGTTGTAGCTCATTGAAGTCTTGGAACTAATGCGCTGAATATTCTAATCCCCTGCATATTATATATTGACCAATGAAAATTAGATTCTCCATCTAGCATATTTTGGAAAAATTCCTTTGCTCCTCATACATCTTTTTCATGTAAAAGATCATTATATATATTGTAAAAATAATTGAGCAAACGTTTTGTATCTGATTCTGAATAAAATGGGTAATAATACAGAATCTGTCATAATCATCCATCACATTTATAACCTTCTGATACTTCATCAATCATTGCATTCATGTTTTCAATTTCTCATTGCATAATATATTTTATTATATCATTATAATCTGTATGATAATTTTTAATCAAAGATATTAGTTTTGTCCTTATTTCTTCGGGAAAGATTAGCAACAGATTATTAAGATTTGTATATGTATTTTCCACTACTACGTTTGAAACTAAAACTCAAATTAATCATCAAAAATTATTACAAATATCAGCCATTTTGAAATCATTTTCTACAAGTTTTAATACCATATCCCAATCTTTTTTTAATCCATAATATCATATCAACACAATAGATGAACGTGTATAAGATTGAAAATTCTGAGGCAATAAATCGCTTTTTAACCAATTCTCAGCATAATAATCTTGTGAAAGAAGTTTATTCATTTCCAATACTTCTGTTCTAATTATAGGTTCTCTTTCTTCAAGATAACTATATAAAGATTGCACTTTTCAACTAAGAGTTATATCATACCTTATATATTTTTCACCAAGTTGATTTCTAAACAACCTCTTTAATGTGTTTTCACTAAACGCCCATGTTCAACAATATGCTTGACCTCAAGAATATACTTTAATACATTCATCTGGGTGTTTTTTCCATGATAATTGTATTTCTCAATAGGCTGGTACACTAGGATTAAAACGATTTATATATACTTGATCTAACAAATACCAAATGTTGGCCACTTCATCATTTTTTTCTTTTGCTTTAAGTATTGCTACTCAATCCTCTCATTCAACTAATTGTTTTGCATGATCCTTACGAATGAAATTTGAAATATCAGATTCTTGAATTCTTAAAAACAAAATTTTACCATAAATAATATCAATTAGTATAACAAAGAACAAAAATCCTAATGTAATATAAGATATCTTCTTACTATCTTTTTGCGGATTTAATGCTTTTTGGCTAGGTCATTTTCTCTTATAAATAAAATATTTAATTAACCATACAATAGTTACTATGAGAAAATATATTTGAATAAAGAATCATAAAAGGAATGCATAATGTTCAACATAAAAATCATAGAACTCACCTCAGTATCTTCAAAGAATAATTTCTCATAAAATATTTACAAAAAGCATAACTAAAAAAGAAATTCAAAAGTGAATCCATTTTTTATTATTATAGAACAAACTTCATGCAAATATCAGCCCTATACCATATAACAGGAATCCTCATCAACAATATATTATATAAATTAAATTCTCAGGATTTGAAAAAATCACTGATAAATTAAGTAATCAAATCCATGACATTATGATTCAATAAGTTCGCAATATTCATGAAACAATTTTTGTTAACCATGATGGATGATAATAAATTTTTGTTTTTCCCTCTTGTTGCACTGATGTTGTTGGCTGAATAACTCATTGAATATATTGTGTTTCTGGCATTTTTACTTAATATAAATAAAAAAATTATATAAATTATGTTACATAATAAATTAGATTTAAGCTAAATGCTCTTCTGTTAAATCATTAAATAATTCATCTTGAGTATTTAATTTCACTAAACAATAGTCCTTAATTGAATCTGTCCAAGTATCTATAATATCCTTAATTTTTTGTAATTTTTCAGGAAGTTCAGATGACTGAAATTCTCAACTTTTAAGATAATTTTTAAGATCTAATTTCTCTTGTTTAGAAAGTTCATCATTATAAACTAATATTATTTCTCCGACTTCTGCAGCTATTGGATCCAAAGTTTTATTGGATATTTCTTGCAATTGTTTTTCTCATCATGGAAATGTTGAAAGAGTTGAATTCATGGTGATAAGCATAAAATATAAAAATATTATGTTTTGACTTAATTAATACTATTCTAAAAATCCTATAACATATTTTAAACTATTTTTATTATTTGTCAACTTTTATAACATAATAAAAATGGGCATTCTTTATCAATACCCATTTTATAAAAGTACAAACATTAACTTCATTACCTTGAAAACACTTTCTTTGAGATTGTATTATTCGGAAGAAAAACATCAACCAAAGTGTTTGCAACTGAGAATGAAAAATCTTGCAATTGTTTAATATTTTCAACGAAAATTCATTCTCAATAAGCTCTCGCCATAATTTCAGATACAGCTCATTTACTAGAAAATTGAAGTGCTCTTACTCATTCAAATTGAGTTGTTTCAGATATTTTTGCTGGTATAATCAATGTTCTTGTTTTTGCATTCCATGATGGTTGTCAAATAAGCTCTCATGCTCAAGAATATCTTGCCTTTGAAACTTGTTTTACTTTTCATGTTGATTTATTCAACTCAGCAACAGAAAAACTCAATTTTGAATCACTAGTTGATAAATCTATTAATGAAAAAGGAGATGTTGAAAACATAAAATATTTATGACCTTTCAATGGCATTTCGATTCATGCATGAGTAGCAATTCATCAATTTGCCAACTCTCAAACTTTCACAAATTTATCGTTATTTTTAAGGATTACAGCATCAGAATGATATTCTACTTTTGGGAAGTCTTCCTCTGAGGTATATAGGATCTTTTCTGCTCATGGTCCAAAAGACGAATCAAATGGAAGCAATAAATATTGATTTATCTTTCAACTCATTTTCTTAGTAATATAAGCTATTCTCATATCTCTTGCATATATTCATCCCTCTAGTACAGGAGTATCTAACAAAACAGATTTTTGAAGATTAATTTTTGGCTCAGTTCAGAATTTTTGAACAATTGTCGTATTTCAATCTCATGGAACTGTAGTATACATAGATTTTTCTGTAAACTCAAACTGAGATATTGTTCATAAAAGATAAACAATATCCTTAGCTATTTTTAAATTATTCATCTGTAGTACTACAATACCCCAAAATGAAGGCATTTGTTTTGATGGCATCATAAGATATTTATAATCCCTACATACAGAAACTTTTTCATTTGGTTGTAATCAAAATTTTACTCATTCTGTAAACTTTGGAAAAATTGAAGGAAGATTTCAGTCCTTCTTAATAAAATTTTGAGCTGTTGATTTACTAAATGGAGTATTTGTTATAACATAAAGTTTTCAATCTTGCTCGTGCAATTTAATAAGCTTTCATGTGTGTGTGAAATAATAATAAGGAGTTATTTTCCCCTCTGAGATATCATAAAATATACCAACTGTCTCAACCCTTCAATCAAAATCATAATGCTCCGCAAAAATTATTAAGTATTTATTATCATAAACACGTGTACGTATATTTGAGAAACCAACAGGTAACTTAATTCTTCAAATCTTTTTAGCATACTTAAAATCAACTGTAGATCACTTAGGATCCTTAGGTCACATAATAACTGTTATCATCCTTTCAGTTGAATTATAGTCAACAAAATAACTCGAAGAATAATCCTGTAATACTCAATCATCAATTACAGTTGTTTCATCATATGGTAGAGATTGAATTTCTACAAATGAGGGGTCCTGTATCAAGCTATTCAAATTACTTGCTATCGACATACAATTAGAGACAGGCATCCAATCTATTTGTTGACCTGTAGCATTAGAAACTAATGGGAATAGTAATCATAATGCTCAGAATCATACCAATAAATTTCTTTTTATCATAAAAAATTTAGGTAAGTAAAACTACTTAACATACTGATATTTTTTCTATTCGCTTTTTCAAGTTTTTTCAAGCATTTTTCTTTGAAAAAATATCCCATTTTTTGATTTTTTAGGCTAATTCAATTATAATTATAGAGATTTTATTTTATACTGCTTAAAATGGTTGATAATAGTGCTGCAAAAAATCAATTAGATAAAACACAAAACACAATTAGTTCCTTAAACAAAATTTCGGAAATTAACAGCCTTGTAAATGAAATTGCTTTAGATTTAAGCAGTGTTTTAACATGAGCCAATCATGAATTATATATTGATAATGATGTTAGAACAAAACTAGTCAATATTCAATCAAGATTAAATACTTGAGCATGAAACTTAGCGGCTGATATCCAGACACAGTATAATATTTATAATGCAAGGATAACCTCTGCTTTATCAGCATGAAGGAGAGCAGATCCTAATGATATTTCAAAACGTAATCTCTATCAAGAACAACTAACTGATCCAGCAACTTGAAGAAGTTTAAATATCGAAAGAAGGAAAAACGAATATGATGAACTAGTTACTCTAGCGAACCAATTTAATTTATGATGATCATATGCTGATCAAACTGTTGAATTAAGCAGTACAACCCCTCCAGCGGTAACTATTCCATTAAATACTTTTTGTAATGTTATCCCTGTTGAAAACGATTTATGTGATAAAGATGGAACTCCTTTAACAAAAAAATGATCAAATTGGGAAATTAATATTTGATGAGTCACATATACTTTAAGCTGAATTACCTATAATAGATGAACGTGAGTATATGATTTTACACATATGAAAGTAAATCCTAGCAATTTTGATATTTCAAAGCCATTACAGCTATCTGTAACAGGTAAATATGCTTCATCAACAAATATTACCATCGCATGTAATAAAAAATTCAATATTAGACTTAGTGAATGAGGACCAGGAGATGCAACAGAACGTGCTAATGAAATTGATGCGTATAATTCAGCAATCACATGAACATCAATTGTTGAAACTCATCTTCAAACAAAATTTGAAAATGAAGAGGCACAAATTGTAAGAGACGCGATATCTCGTGCAGTTAAAAAAATAAACAGCACCACTTTTGATTCTCTTACTGACCAACAAAAAGAAGAGTTCTATTCCAGAATTCAAGAAACAGCTACTCTACCTCATCTAGCAACATACCCTTCTGCAAGTTGAAGAAGACAATTATCTGCTGCTCTTGAACATTTCTGCACTTACAATGATTTCAGAAACTGGTTTGCTAACGACTCTAGAGCTTGGAATAAAGATACAAACATTACTAGATCTCAAAACTCATACAGACAATATTTTCATGACCATTTTAAAGATGAATCAAGAAAATATTTTGATTCAATACTTGATAATATTCTTAATGATCTTCAGAATGAGACCTATTTAAAAGCACAAGTAAACAACTATCTTGTTGAATTAGAAGCAAATTGAAGAGATGATGATACTGCTAGAGCCAATCTTGAAAATCCATTATCAAGAGACGATGTTATGATGGAAAAGAGACGTCGATGGGAAGTAAGAAAAATTTTTCGTAACAAAGATGATAATTATATGAAATTCTTTTCTTGATCATCAAAAGAAATCAAAAACCAAACTGTTAATATTTCAACAACAACTCCAAGTAATCCTATTAATACTTGACCAATCAAATATGATATGAAGATTGATGTCCCTGAAACAAATAAAATTTGAGTTACTATAAATATCCAATGACAAGAAGAAATTACCTTACAATCTTGAGATTACGACCCAGTAACTCTTGCTCGTAGAATACTCAGAGAACCATCTATTTCAACAAGTAAAGCAAGGGTTCATATTGTATATAATCTTTATAAATGATTACTTCAATTAGCTAAAGAAAAAAACATTAAACTAGAATATCATGACGCAGCTACATGAACAATGAGAGAAATACAACTTGCATCAAATTGAAATATCGTGTTAAATTCTATTACTTATTGAACGACTCCTCCATTCAGAAAAGAAACAACATCTCTTTTTGATGAACAGTTATTCCAAAACACTAACCAATTTAGCCAAATAGCATGAAGAAATAATAGTTTAGAAGAATGAATATTGTGAATTGCCAGACACTTCTCTTATGCAATGAATCGCATGGATTCTAGCTATCGTAGAAGTACAAAAAGAGCTCTACGAAGATGATTCCGTTCAACAGCAAGAATGGAATTACCAACGTCATTTTGGACTTCTCCTATTAGGAAAATTATAAACAAGAAAAGTAGTATTGATTTTGATTTCTCAACATCAGTTTGAGAAACTCACATCGATCTTAAGGGGAATACCTTTACAGTAACAAGCCCTAAGTATCCTAAACCAATTATTTCACAAGACTTATGAAAGATTCTTCATAAAAGAGTTAATGGGAAAAGAATTTTTGATTGAGTTGAAAGAGATATTGTTGAGGCCGTATATAGTACTCTCATCAAAAAAATGAGAGAGAAAAATTCAAAAATTGCTAAAAGTAATTTCTGAGTACTAGATGAATTAACAGGGCACGTATACCTTCTTGATTCTACAGGACATTTTTGACGTATTAATAGAGATGCTCTAAACTGAAGTAATATTTTCAATTTTTGATGAAAAGATTGAGTAATTAGTGAAAAAGTATTAAGATGAACAAGAAGCCATCCTTGATATACTTATCACAGATTAACACCAAACGAAGAAAAAGAATTATTAAAGAATCCTCTTCTTATGCAATGATTTATTAAAGCGATGAATAGAAGAATGTGAATTGTTGAATCAATAAGAGATTGGTTCTCAAGACATTAAAAAGAAAAGATACAGTCTTATTTTTTCAAACTGTATCTTTTTTTATTATTCAAATCTTAATGCATCAATAGGTTTTAATTTAGCAGCTTTCCTTGCTGGGAGGATTCAAAATATGATTCCTATTGCAGTTGTTAATCATAAAGCAACTAAAACCACTTCATATGTTATAACCGCCTTAAATTCAAAGTCAGTATTTGCAAAAACTTTATTCAATACTGCCACAATTCAGAAACTTAATCATAAGGCTATTAATCATCAAATAACA
>ODAI013964794.1_pt1 | contig 14053 bp, 13 predicted proteins | sample 1539321 | NCBI WGS metagenome assembly ODAI01 (sample SAMN02144231, study PRJEB22623) | gut metagenome | biome: sheep rumen | host: Ovis aries | place: New Zealand
GATGTATGGAGCTGACTGCTACTAATCGGTCGAGAGCTTGACCTTAGTGGTCAGGACATGGTTTTCGGAAAGCTTGAAATTGATCTGGAAGGTAGATGACACTGTTTGCAGTTTTTAAGGTATATCCTTATAAAGTAGGGGATTGGTCAAATGGTATGATAGGGGTCTCCAAAACCTTTGGTGGGAGTTCGATTCTCTCATCCCCTGTAGAGTTGTAAAACTCCTTAGAGCGCATGAAATAGCGCCCTAAGGAGTTTTTTTGTTGTCTTTAACTGGAAAAAATTAACAAAAATAATTTCCAAAAAATGGGGATAATGATACTCTGTTATGCCTTGTACTATTCCATTAGTATATTTTGTACTCTTTTTAAGACTCTTTAATCTGGAGCATATGTACTGTTTTTAGCATATCAGGTAAGGAGGTCATCATTATGGATGCAAAACAAATGATTCCCCTGCCTAAGCTGCCCCATGGAGAAGGGACGATGGCTTATGGTCAGAATGGAAATATCATTTATAAAAAGTGGATTCTTCTTGCGGATGGCAGCAAGTATCGCCGGACAATAACAGCCTCAAACATAGCAGATTGTTTTAAAAAGATGATGGAGGAGGAGAAAAAGGCTGCACACGCAGGAAGTAAAGGGGAGATCAGAGGGCAGTACAGTTCAAGACTTGATCACGAGATTCTTTACTGGTTAAACAACATCAAGAAAAATACATTAAAGGTTCAGTCTTGGGAGCGTCTTGACAGCACAATCCGTAATAACATCCTTCCCTCACCTATTGCAAAGCAGCCGATAAGTAAAATCACATCAAAAAACATACAGCATTTGATCAATATGATGAATTCTGGTGATTACAGTTATTCTTCTATTAAGAAAACATATGATTGCTTGAATGATTTCTTCCGGTATGTTGCGCTTCGGGACGAAATTAATAATCCGATGCTCTCTGTAGTATGTGTGATGAAAGCCAATGTTATTAAGGAGCAAAAAGAAGTGGAGTATTTCGATGAGGAAGATATCCGGAAGTTTCGGGTACAGGCTCTCTCAACCTGGAAATCGAGTGGAAGGCCCAGGTATCGGTATGGGGCTGTTTTGGTTGCCAATCTATATATGGGCCTGCGCATTGGTGAACTGCTTGCCTTACGCTGGAACGATGTCGATTTTGAAAAAGGGTATGTCATGGTTAATAAAACACTGATTGAAGAACGAAATCCCAAATACGATCCTTTACAACCAGACTTGATGAAGAAAAAGGAAATCAAGAAAAACGTGTTCAGAGTCCAGAAATCGACCAAGACCAGCAAAAATCGGAAAGTGCCTATGAATAAAGCCGCAGCGAAATATCTCCAATGTCATTATGAAAGATCAACTTTCATTAAAAAGAATGACTTCGTGATCTCAACATCTTCCGGAAAGAGTACGACGACGAAAAACATACAAGACACGATCAAGAGTATTCTGAAAAATGCAGACACAAAAACTCAGGCTTCCAATACCCATATCATGCGTCACACCTGTGCAACACTTTTGTTTGATAAGGGTATCGATCTACATACGATCGCACAGATACTGGGTAACAGTGAAGAAGTACTTAAAAAGACCTATGTTCATTTCAATGACGATAAGCTGGCTGAGATTATGGAGATGATCGCCGATATAGAGTTAAAACCGGAATTTTTTTGGAAGCCAAAGGAGGAAGTAATATGTGTAAAGTACTATGTATCGCCAATCAAAAAGGCGGTGTCGGCAAGACAACGACTGCAGTAAACCTTGGTATCGGACTGGCCAATGAGGGAAAGAAGGTCCTTTTGATCGATGCGGATCCCCAGGGCAGTCTGACGGCAAGTCTTGGATATGTGGAGCCGGATGAGATCAAGATAACCCTAGCCACGATCATGATGATGATTATAAACGAGAAAGAAATCAATCCGGATGAGGGCATCCTTCATCACAAAGAAGAGGTAGATCTGGTTCCGGCAAATATTGAATTATCAGGGTTAGAGCTCTCCCTGTCACATGTAATGAGCAGGGAAATGATCCTGAAGGAATACATTGAACAGGTCCGGAAAGACTATGACTTTATCATAATAGACTGTATGCCATCACTGGGCTTAATGACCATCAATGCCCTTGTGGCTGCTGACTCTGTTCTGATTCCGGTACAGGCAGCCTACCTGCCGGTAAAAGGACTCCAGCAGCTGATCCATACCATTTCCATGGTGAAAAAACGTTTGAACCGGGATCTTTCCATCGAAGGGATTCTTCTAACCATGGTGGATTTGCGGACAAATTATGCTAAAGAAATCTGTAGGATTGTAAGGGATACCTATGGTGAAAAGATAAATATCTTTGAAAATGTAATTCCTGTCTCGGTTAAGGCTTCAGAGATTACTGCCCAGGGGATCAGTATTTATCTTCATAGTCCAAAATGCAAAGTAGCCAGTGCTTACCAAAGTCTGACCAAGGAGGTTGTAAGAGGATGAAAAAGAAAGTAACAGATAAGATTAAACTGACCAGTCTTGAGGAGTTATTGGGATGTCCAGGTGAAGAAAGTGCCACTGAGATTGATATTAATAAAATCCATGGGTTTAAAAACCATCCTTTTAAAGTAGTCGATGACGAAAAAATGGCTGACCTTGTAGAAAGTATCCGGAAGAACGGTGTATTAACTCCGGTTATTTTACGTCCTTATGAAAAATATGACTATGAAATGATCTCCGGTCACAGGAGACTACATGCAGCAAAATTGGCAGGGCTTACCACTATCCCGGGATTTGTCCGGGATATGACAGACGATGAAGCTGTGGTAAATATGGTGGATTCCAATATCCAGCGAGAAAAACTGTTACCCAGTGAGAAGGCCTTTGCTTATAAGATGAAGCTAGATGCGATGAAGAGGCAGGCTGGAAGACCTACTAAAGAAAATGCGTGCCATAATGGCACACATTTACGATCAGATCAAGAAATGGCAGTACAAATTGGCGAGAGTGCACGTAATATTCAGCGTTATATTCGCCTCACAGAACTGATACCTGACATTCTTGATCTGGTTGATCTGAAGCGTCTCAATTTTACGATTGCAGTTGACATCTCTTATATCAACAAAGAAATCCAGCCCTGGATTTATGAGTATATTCGTGAGAATGGATTTATCAAACCAAACCAGATCGCTGCCCTCCGGCGATATCTAGATCAGGGATCTGTTCCAATAACCCAACACCTTATGATTAGCATTCTGAACAGTGCAAGTCCAATAAAACCAATAGCGAAGAAAGTAACTTTACAGGAAAGAAAACTGATGAAATATTTTCCGCGGGAATACACAGTGAAGGATATGGAAGCAGTTATTGTTGCATTGCTTGAGAAATGGAAAAAAGACCAGGGCGATAAAGAGGAGGAAGAATAAGATGGCATTCAAGTATTTTGTCGGGGCACAGGCAGACCGGTATTCCTTTATTCGGATTCCAAAGATTCTCATGACAGAGAAGATTTTTTCCGGGATCCAGAACTGGTCCAAGATCACCTATGGATTCCTGCTTGACCGGATGCAGTTATCCATGAAAAACGAGTGGGTTGACGAGAAAGGACTGGTCTATGTGATCTATCCACTGGATGAAATCCAGAAGGATATGGGTGTTAGCAAAAAGCAGGTTATGGAATACTTGTCAGAACTGGAAGAGGCAGGTTTGCTGGAAAGAAAATCGCGGGGCCCAGGGCTCTCGGATATGATTTATTTAAAACATATACAAAGACAAAAAACAGATAATAGTTGACAGCAAAGGATAGAGAGGAGGGGTACATATGCCCGAGAAGGTAAAATTCAAGTTTTTTGAAGGACAGGATGTGGAACAGTTCACATTTTACCGGATTCCAAAGCAACTGTTTACCGTAGAGTATTTTAAGGGAATGTCATCAGATGCCAAGGTCCTCTACGGGCTGATGTTGGACCGGGTTTCTTTGTCCATTAAAAATAACTGGTTTGATAATGATAACAGGGCTTACATATATTTTTCTATTGATGATGTAATGGAGCTTCTTGGATGTGGCAGGAACAAGGCAATCAAATGCCTGAAGGAGTTGGATGACGAAACCGGGATTGGATTGACTCAAAAAAGACGGCAGGGATTTGGTAAGTCCAATATGATTTATGTGAAGACATTTATCGTTGAAAAAAGTGAAACAGTTGGTGTCACTGACACAGAAATTACTGAAAAACAAACTTCTGTGCAGAGGGATCCAGTATTGGAAACTGCCAAAAAGCAAACTTCTATGCAAGACAACCAACAGGTTATTTTCATGGATAAAGCAGTTGAAAAGAATGGAAGTCCTGAAAAAAACATTAAAATAGAGGGAGAATATGGCCGAATCTGCCCTAAAATCAAAGATAAAGACCATAATCCAAGAGCATCTATCTGTAAAGATCGGCAGGATCTGCCTTTACAGAAGTTTGAAAATCAAACTACTGGCGGAAATAATGCGGGTACAGAAGTTTACTTTTCAAACCCTAATAATACTAACAAGAATAATACTGAAATGAATTATAATAAATCTCATCTTATCTTATCTCCGGAAGCCTTTGGGAACCAACAAAGTGATTTGGTCGATGAGATAAGATGCGATAGCGATAGAGCTTCACACCCGACAGTACAAGTGTCGGATATGCCGGATAGGGAACCGGAAGACAGGATAGCCAAAATCCAGTTCTATCAGGCGTTGATACGCAGCAATATTGAATATGAAAGTCTGATGACTTTTCCGGGATGTAGACCATGAGCTCGCTCAGGAGATCTATGAACTGATCGTAGAAACGGTTCTGTGCCTTGGGGAAGAAATTGTGATTTCCAGCAATCGGTATCCAGCAGAGATTGTGAAGAGCCGTTTCTTGAAACTGAATTATGATCATATCCGGTATGTGATGGAGTGCCTGGAGAAGAACACAACAAAGGTAAAGAATATTCGGAAATATCTTTTGGCAACTTTATTTAACGCTCCTGCCACTATTGATGGATATTATAGGGCAGAAGTGCAGCATGACATATTGCATCTTGTGCCTTATAGAGAGCACTAAAAAACAAAATGTGATTTACATAAAAGTTTTTAAAGATAGGATCTATATTTTTTTAATTAGAAGACTTATAACACGAAGTGTTGTGGGTCTTCTTTCAGATTGTTAATAGATGTATGTTTTTAGAGATAATTGTTATGAAGATTTATAAAAGTTAACAAAAACATCTTCATATAGACATTTTATACTACCTTTTTTTGGAGTGTCTGAAGGTGATGTAAACTAACTATTTATATATAAAAAGGATTGCGCATTATGGAATATCGTATATTAGGAAATACAGGATTAAGCCGGGGAGGTAAATGATGTGCTGCAGGTATTGGATGGAAGAGTCTCCTGAGCTCCGTCCCATCGTGGAAGAAATGAACCGCTCGCCACTTGTGGGCAAGTGGAGAAATACAACCGGTATCCTGTCGTCCGGCGAGATCCGCCCGACCAATGTGGTTCCGGTGATCGCGCCGAACCGGTTTGGCCAAAGAACTGTCTATCCCATGAAATGGGGCTACACCGGCAAAAGTCTGCTCATGAATGCCCGCACGGAAACTGCGGGGGAAAAACCGATGTTCCGGGAAGACTGGGCACGGCATCGCTGTATCGTGCCGGCGTCCTGGTACTTCGAATGGGAGCATCTCATTGGTAATGACGGGAGGAAGCGTACCGGCGATAAATATATGATCCAGCCTAAAGGTTCTCCTGTGACCTGGCTGTGCGGCCTGTACCGGATTGAGAAGGGCTTGCCGGTCTTTGTGGTCCTGACCAGGGATCCCGGTGAGGAGATCCGCTTTATCCATGACCGTATGCCGCTGATTATGCCGGAAAGGCTGGTAAATGAATGGATCCGCCCGGATGCAAGCCCTAAGGACCTGCTTCCGGAGGCTCTGACAGACATGGTGTTTGAGAAAATGCCGGAATCCTCCGGAATAATTAGCGGGAGCAGATCCTGAGCTTTTATTTGGAAAAAATATAATCCAACATGTCCCTTATATAAGTATCTTCTATCAGATATCTTTTTTCTCGTAGCCGGAAAGGTCCGGAAGGTCGAATGTGCCCTCAGGGATGTCTCCTGTCATCTTCTTTATGATTTCGGTAGACTCGATCACGGTATCTCCCCAGACGGTTTTGTTGTATATCGCGAATACGTCACCATCTTTCAGGTAGAACCGCTCAGTATAGGAATCATCTTCGGATTCCAGAGCAGGATAATGGTATTCGTAATATTCGTACTCGTCTTTATCCCCTTTATTATCACCATACACAGGGATAGTTCCGGAACCTTTCTCTCTGAATTCCCGGCCCAGCAAGTTGGTGCCGTTTTCCATGGCTTCCTTATACTGCTGTGCAGACGTCTCTGCCATATCGGTCATATCCGTTTCCATGTAGTATTTACCCTCCTCGTTGATTGCGGTGATCATACCGTCAATGGAGTAGGAAATGGTAGACGCGTTTTTCTTGTATGAGTTGATGCCGTCGACTGCGTTGACCTCCTCGTCTACATAGGACAGACCCTTAACATACATATCAGATTCTTTGTAATAGTGGTTGGCCGCCAGGTTGTCCAGATAGCTGCATTCCGGGATATCCTGGAGACCCAGCCATGCGTATGGGTGCGCTGCTTCTGCTTCTTCAGTGGTGCCACTTTCTTCAGTTTCTTCAGCTTCTACATTCGTCGCCTGTTCCTGTTCGCTCTCCTGTGATGCACCTTGCTCCTGCGATCCGGATGACCCGCATGCAGAAAGCATCAAAACCATAATGACGGCTGTAATAATAACAAGATATTTCTTCATTTTCAAGCACCTCCTAAAATTATTCGATCGTTGTGCCATAGATTTTAGACCCGTCTCCATTACGATATTCCATGTAGAACTTTACGCCCTCGATGCCGAATGCCTCCTCGATCTGCGCAATCTTTTCCTGCATTTGGTCGGTAACCTCGCCTTCCATGCTCTTTTTGAGGTCAGGCTTGAAGCTCTCGACCTGCTCGTCTGAATAAGTTTCTTTGAACTCATAAATATAGGACAGGGTGTTTTCTTTTACTGTGACATCGACGGTTACCAGATCTTTTAAACTATCATCGGAGTTTATATTCTCCTTTACTTCTTCAAGCTCATCCGGATGTTCATTATAGTAGCTCTCGAGTGTTATCGGCTCCTTCCCGTCTTTTTGCTCCTGCGTTTCAACAGCCGGGGCTGAATCCGACTCCTCTCCTTTAGCGGTCTCTATAGTCCCGTCTTCTTTTACTATTACAGTCACGATATAGGCCAGTCCGTCTCCGCTGCCGTCCCAGCCGACCGGAGTTGTACATATGACACGTGATGTTCCGGCGCCTTTTCCCTTAAATCCAGCTTCGAGCGTGCCGATAGCTTTTCCTGTTTTGGCGTCAAGATGAAAGACGCGGTTAACTGAGTAATCGATTACAGAATCATCTTCCGGCTTTGTCGTCCATTTGCATCCTGTACTCTGGTTCTCGCCCAGTTTGATCGTAAGCTCAGTTCCTTCCCAGGATACTTCGCGAAGGTGTTCGTAGTCGGTCTGCTTGCTGCCTCCGCCGCAGGAAGTCATCCATACAGAGGATAAACAGAGAGCAACAATGAGTACCGACCGTAATAAGATTCTCTTCATGTAAACCATACCTCCTTTGATTTCCGGCGGACCATGGCACATGGTTTCAGCCCTGCTCCGCCTCAGGCGTTTCATTAATTGAGTATCATTTCCCTGTCCTCATGTTCTGCTTATATGATAGCAATGATATCGTCTGTTGCAAAGGTGTGTCATTTTTTTGGCACACGTGACAAATTTGTCACATTATGCTACCATATAGGCAAGAAAATAAAAGCACAGGTTATGACGATTCCAACGATTTGCAGAGCTGCTTATAGAGGGGGATTACAGCCATGTTGTCAGACAAGATCAATACTGCGCTTGACACGATGGAAGTAACGATAAGTGACGTGGCCAAAGCAGGGGGATGTACACCATCCAATCTGAACCGCATTAAAAATGGAGTCCGGACACCGCCGATGTCCAGCCCAACAATACGGCACCTTGCAGACGGGCTGATGGAGATTGCGCGCAAGAGGCATATGATGGGTGAGCTTTGCAGTTTATGCGGTGCCAGGCTCCTGGACAGCGAGGATGAAGAGCGGGAAAAACTGATCCGGTGGCTGTATGAGGATGAGCCTGCTTACGTCAGACCATATAAGAAGCGGAACAATGCAGGTTCCGCCAGTGTCAGACAGAGCTTATCACGCGGCAATGAGTTTTCATCACATCTGAATGATCTGATAAAGCTTGCGGGAATGAGCAACCGCAGGCTTGGCAAAGAGGCAGGCCTTGACCAGTCCTATATCAGCAGACTCCGAAGGGGAGAGCGCATACCCAGATACCGTTCACCATATCTTATACAGATATGTGAGGTTCTTCTTAATAGTATCATCAAGGACGGAAAGATTAGAGACCTGTCCTTACTGACATCGATATCGGAAGAGGACCTGTTTGAGAAAGAAGGATCCGACGGACTCAGAAGATGGCTTTTCGGGTATGGGACAGTCACAGGCTACCTTGCCGCGGAGGAGCTGATGGGCACGATCGCATCGATCGATGAGATGATAGAGAAAGCGCGCACTGAGACCTCATGGGAATACGATATCGATCAGATGCTGGAAGAAGCCGGAAAGAATAATGCCGGTATCGAGTGTGGTAATGAGTGGAGGTACGTCGGTGTAGACGGAATCAGGTCTGCGGTGACCAGATTCCTTGCAGAAATGCTGCAAAACGGTGAGAAGGAGGTGTTGCTGTATTGTGATCAGTCGATGGACTGGATGGAAGGAGACTTCGGGCTAACACTGAAGGCTTTGATGATAGAGCTTATACGAAGCGGTGTAAAGATACACATCATTCATAACGTGGACAGGTTGATGACGGAGCTTGTCACCGCCGTAGAATGGTGGATGCCTCTTTACCTGTCGGGAAATATATCCTCATCTTACTGCAGACGCAGTGCGGGAAAGCGGTTTTCCCATACGCTCTTTATACGGCCGGGCAAAGCGTGTATCGCCGGGACAAGTGCTGTGGGGCTTGAGAGCCGTGCCGTATATCACTACAGTACGGACAGTGAAACGGCAGGGCTTGCGGAAGATTCATTTAACAGTATCCTGAAGGGCTCGCTTCCGCTTGTGAAGATGTCTGAGTTTGGTCATGACACTCCGGCAGAAGAGGGATATGTCCGGACCGGGAAGGTGCTGGTAAGAGCCGCAGAGGACGAGGTGACGATCAGACGCCTTGACACGCCTTATCTTATGTTCACATTTACTCATCCGATGATACTAAGAGCGTTCAGATCATATATGAGCAGCAAACAATGAAGAAAGGCGCCGGATGCCGGCGAGGATGAGGGAGATATCCCTGCAAAGCACGAAATAACATGAAAGGAAGAAGATAGAGTAAAGATTGTCAGAGTATATATCTTCTTCTCTGTCGAAGATGTCATGGAACAAGTGGGCTGCGGTAAGAACAAAGCTATCAAATGCCTGAAAGAACTGGATATGGAAACCGGAATCGGACTGATCCAGAAACAGCGGCAGGGGCTAGGCAAGGCCAATATCATCTATGTCAGGACATTTGTGCCTGATGAAAAGCAAACTTCTGAAAGTCCCGAAAATAAACTTCCGGATGTTTGTAAAGGGGAATCTAATAAGACTAATAAGAGTAATAATAACAGGAATAATAATAAATCTCATCTTATCTTATCTGAAGCAGAGGAGAGAAAAGAGAAATATCCATCAACAAAGCATCTCTGTTGGAACAATCTATTGTAACACAGGAAATGCGGGATCGGTTTACCCAGCGGGGCCAGTTTTGTTTCCGTATACCGGGAACCTGGGAAAAAGAAGGACAGCAGGAAAAGATCCTACTCATTCCAAGGCTGCATGTCTTTGAAGCCGATGAAGGAAAGACATATATCGCATTTCTTAATAAAAGACATCTGCCCCTGGCATTGAATGCATCCGATGGATCACCGGCAACAGAGTACTTCGGAATGAGCATGGCTGACTTTGCCAAAGATCTGTTCCAGGAGATGGAAGAATCAGACCTTTCTCCAGAGAGAATCATAGACCCGGCGAAGAGCCTGGCAGAGACTGTCACAGTCCATTTGAAGCAGCCTGCTCCGCCGATCAAAGTAAGATGAAACTAAAAATAACACGATTACGAAAAAATCAGGGCAGTGTGCAGAGAGCATACTGCCCTGACTGCTAAAGGAGATTTTGTGAATACACAGAGTATTGGAAACGGGCAGTATATGCCTGCTACAAGTATATATCCACATATCGTTGCAAAAAGCCCTGGGAATACATTTCCGGAACTGAAAGGATATGGGGAACCAATGAGACTTTGCCTGTGTGGCAGATGTGCCAGAGCATTTTATAATCTCTCAGATCATGTAGTTCGAAGGTTGGATTATAACCAGCCTTTCAAAGAAAGATGCGACTACTGTAATCAAAGATATGGGTATGATTATTATGTTTTAAATAAAACGATAATGAGCCCATCTCACTAAAGAAACAGGCTCATAAAAAACTCATCTTTTGTATGCCTTAATAATACAAAAAATGTAAAATAATGACAATTGTTTTTGCGTGTGGTTATATTTAATTAACGAAAGAAATAATCATGGATATATATATTGTTGAATAGAATATATTAGGGTATCATTATGATGAAATTGTTTATACAGTATGAATCGGGATTTGTAGAGTAGAAAATGTACAGAATCGAAGCAAACATATTTATGGTAAAGGGAATGTGACAAAATACGATCGATTGTAATAATAACAGAAATCACAAATGAAGGGGGTAAGCTATGGATTATACAATCGGAGAAGTCTCCTCCATGCTGAATATATCACGCGAAGTGATTCGTTATTATGAAAAACAAGGCGCTATCAAGGCAAGTCGAAACACGAAAAACAATTACCGGTCTTATGATTCTATTGAAATTTTCTGGCTGCTTGAGGCTATGCAGCATAAAAGCTGGGGCATTCCAATCAGTGATATTGCCACAATCCGGGAAAATAGGTTTATCCAAAACACGAAGGATTATCTTGAAGAAGAAATCCTGTCACTAGAGAAAAGAACAGTATATACTTCTGTTTTAACGTCCAGGCTGAAGCAGGTCAGGGATTTCTCATTTCTTGGCCGGGTCAATATAGGTAATTTCTGGGTCACAGAAATACCTTCAGTGTGGCGATGTCAGTTTATAACCGGTATGGGAGATCAATATGATCGCATTATGTTATCAAAGGAAGCCAGCAGCTTCCTTTTGTCAGAAAAGCTGCTGCCTTTTATTGATTGGAGTTTTACACTTCATGGCCGGAATGTTGACTGGGAATTTGCGATAGAGGAGAAGTATCTAACGGTTCTCGGGGAAACTGCCCCGGGATCATTTACCCGTATACCATCTGAACTTGCTCTTTGTACACATATGGATATCGGAGATATCGGGGAGTTTCATCCTGAGTCCTTTCATATACTGATGCAATATGCAAAAGAACATGATTATTTGATTCCGGAAGGAGCAGAAATTCAGGGATATTTACTTGGCAGAGGGTATGATGACGGGCATTTTCAGCGGATTATCCGGCTGTATCTGCCGATCCGGCAGCGGTAAACGGCGAGAAGATATCAAAAAAACCTGAAACCATTGCAAAGTTTTTGGCCATTTTTTGCCTGCATTTCCAGGTGTATTTCAGGTCTGTTTCTGCAGTAAAGTGGTTAATCCGCTTGAGACCGGTGTTTGTTTTTTATGCTTGACCTTGAAATAATTTCATCCCTTACAATTAAATCAGAACAGAAAACTGTATGAAAGAAAGGAAGGAATGAGATTATGATGACGAAACTGTTTACCCCTGCAAAGATCGGAACCTGCGAGATCCCGAACCGACTGATCGTTCCTGCGATGGTTGTCAACTATTGCATGGAAGACGGAAAGATAACCAACCGTTATATTAAGTACATGGAAGAAAAAGCCAAAGGCGGATGGGGCATGATCATTACGGAGGACTATGCGGTAAATGAGAATGCCAAAGGCTACCAGTTCATCCCCGGCCTTTATAATGATGACCAGGTGGAAGGAAACAGAAAGCTCACCGAAGCCGTACACAAGTATGAATCTAAGATTTTTTGCCAGATGTATCATCCGGGAAGGCAGTGCAGCCACGCAGTAAATGGCAATGTTCAGCCTGTCGCGCCTTCCGCTATCAAAGATCCGATCTGCATGGATATGCCGAGGGAGATCTCTGTGGAAGAGATCCATCAGATTGTGAAGGATTTCGGATCCTGTGCAAGAAGGGCAAAAGAGTCTGGATTTGACGGTGTTGAGATCCATGCCGCGCATGGTTATCTGATCTCAGAGTTCCTTTCGCCTTTCACAAATAAGCGAGTGGACGAATATGGCGGATGTTTTGAGAACCGCACTAGGATCCTCGATGAGATTTACGCCTGCATCAGAGAGAACGTTGGTAAGGACTTTCCTGTTCAGGTCCGCCTTTCTGCAAATGAGTACCTTCTCGGTGGACGTACAGAAGCGGATACATACGAGCTGGTCCGCCATCTTGATAAGCTTGGAGTTGACGCGATCCATGTTTCTAATGGCATGTATGCGTCTCCCATTATCTTCCAGATTATTGCGCCGATGTACACGAAGCACGCGCTCAACATGGATGTTGCGGAACAGGTCAAAAAACTTGTTTCCTGCCCTGTGATCGTTACGAACCGCATCAATGATCCCAAGATGGCAGATACGATCCTCGAGATGGGCAAGGCGGATTTTATCGGAATGGGACGAGGATCCCTTGCCGACCCCTATCTGCCTACAAAAGCAAAGGCAGGAAAATTCGAAAATATCCGTTACTGCATCGGCTGCCTGCAGGGATGCGAAGGCGGAATCCTGGCAGGAGGCTGCGCTACCTGTCTCGTGAACCCTCGTGTTGGACGCGAGTACGAGGATCCGATGAACAAAACTGACAATGCTAAGAAGGTGATGATCATCGGCGGCGGTCCTGCAGGCCTCATGGCGGCAGAGACAGCTGCTCTGAAAGGACATGAAGTTACGCTGTACGAGGCTTCGGAACACCTTGGCGGACAGTTCCGCAGCGCTGCGTTCCCACCCGGAAAAGGCGAGCTGTCGACTTTCGTCTCTTCCATCAGAAAGAGCCTGTCCGACCTTGGCGTTACAATAAAAACGAGCACGCCGGTCACGGAAGAGATTCTTGCGGGAGAAAAACCGGATGCAGTTATCATCGCTACGGGAGCAAAACCGCTGGCTCCGCCGATCAAGGGGATCGACAGTAAAAATGTAGTGTTCGCGGAAGATGTACTGTTGGGTAAAGTTGATCCGCAGCCGGGACCGGTCGTTGTATGCGGCGGTGGTGAAGTTGGCGCTGAGACCGCACACTTCATGACCCAGATTTTCCATGATATTACGCTGGTGGAGATGAGAGACGACATCCTGATGGATATGTCTCCGCTTATGAAAATCCAGATGATGGAGTACATCAGGGAGACTGGAATTAAGGTGCTTACAGGTGCAAAGGTCTCCTCAATCTCGGATTCCGCAGTCAACTATATAGATGTTGAAGGCATTAATCATTCATTGCCGGCAGCAACCGTTGTCTCTGCATTCGGATATAAAGCATACAATTCACTTGAAGAATCAGTCAGAAAAGCCTGTGCAGAAGTTCGCGTTGTCGGCTGCGCCACGAAGGCCGGAAATGCTCTCACAGCAATACGGGAAGGTTATGAGGCCGCGCTGGCTTTATAATATACGTCATCATAATGATTATAGGATGGAGAGCTCATCGCCATAATGGCGGTGAGCTCTTTTGCTAGTGTAAAATTTTTGTAGGAAAAAGCAATAGAGAACACCACTTTGTGTTATAGTTTTAATCACGACAAAAAACAAATACAAAGGCAGGTGCTCTCTATGATTA
>ODAI014712519.1_pt1 | contig 14053 bp, 15 predicted proteins | sample 1539321 | NCBI WGS metagenome assembly ODAI01 (sample SAMN02144231, study PRJEB22623) | gut metagenome | biome: sheep rumen | host: Ovis aries | place: New Zealand
AAAAGAATTGCGGCGCATTGTAGATGCAGAGCTGAATCGCATGGAAGACATAGATAAGCACAACGGAGCGATCAATCATCTGTACGGTGTATCCCTGGCGGCGACAATGATCGCCAAAAAGCGGGGGCTGGATCCGGAACTGGCAGCTATGGCGGCGATGATGCACGATCTGGCCGCTTACAAATCGGGATCCTATGAGGATCATGCGCACAGGGGCGCGGAGCTCGCGCGCGGAATTCTCGGAGAGCTTGGTCTGACGGATGAAAAGGAGACAGAGACGATCTGCTCCGCCATCTATCATCACGACGACAAGCTCACAGTGGACGGGCCGATGGATGAAGTGCTCAAGGACGCGGACGTGATCCATCACTGCATGAACGACCTGTCCAAAGCGGTAAAGGACAAAGAAAAAGCCCGCTTTGAGGCGCTTTGCCGCGAGTTTGGAATGGAGTAACTACTCACTAAAAAGCCGATCGGAGAAGGAGGGCTATCAATGGACCTTAAAGAAGCCATCAAATCCCGTCACAGTGTGCGGCAGTTCAAGGACATGCCAATCTCGGAGGAACATGTGTCAGCGCTCAATGCGCTTATCGAGGAGTGCAACGCGGAAAGCGGCCTGCGGATGCAGCTGATCACGGGGGATCCGGAGTGTTTTGACTCTTTTTTGGCGCATTACGGGAATTTCCGCAATGCCAATAATTATATCGCGATCGTCGGGCCGAAGTCGCTGCCGGACCTCGAGGAGAAGGGCGGCTACTATGGAGAGCGGGTCGTCCTGGCGGCGCAGTGCATGGGGCTCAACACCTGCTGGGTCGCGGGCACCTATTCGCGCGGAAAATGCAAGTGCGACCGCGAAGCGGGAGAGAAGATCGTGTGCGTGATCGCAATCGGCTACGGCGAGACGCAGGGGTCAAAACACAGATCCAAACCACTCTCCAAAATATGCAGCGTCCCTGAATCCGAAATGCCGGTCTGGTTCAAAAACGGCGTAAAGGCAGCCTTGATGGCACCGACCGCTGTCAACCAGCAGAAATTCATGATCTCGCTGGAGGGCGAGACGCCGGTGATCACCGCGGGAAGAGGACCGATGACGAAGATTGACCTCGGGATCGTCAAGTACAATTTTGAGGTAGCGTCCGGGCACAAGTGCCTGTGATTTCAGAAAAAGAAGGAAAACTCATGAAAAGCATTTTAATAGCGGATACCACACGAGAAGAACGGGAGCAAATTGTTGCAGAGGCGATCGGAAACATTGACGGCGCCTGTGACGGATGCAGCCCGGGGCTGATCAGAATGTACGAGGATTACATCAACGGGAAAAAAGAATTGCGGCAGGTCAACATGGAGTTCAACGCTCGCTATGTGTCCGGCGCAGCCGGACCGCCGAAGAGGGAGTCGAATTGCTGGTGAGTCTGGGGCGGTAAACGCTGCCGCTGCAACTACTGTCACAAAACAGAAATGAATGTTGCCTTTACGATAGCCTTTGCGAGGAGCAGAAAGCATGACAACTAACGATATTTTGGAAAACATCAGACAGCGCGCACTTACTGACGCGGCCTTTAGGAAGCGGCTGCTCGAGACGAGGTCTGCGAAAGAGCCGGTATCTGATTTTTGCCGGATCTGCAGAGAAAATGGCTACGAGCTCTACGAGATGGACATCATTTCGCTCGGAGAAGAGGAATATGCTGCGATGAAGCGCAGTACGAACGGCGGCGGGGAGAATTCTCCTGTGCTGGAAGGGCAGGATGATTACTTTGATCTGCTGCTTGTGGAGCTGGAAAATGTGAAATAGTTTGTGAGTTGGATTATGAAGAAGAGGCTTCCGACAGGAAGCCTCTTTTATTGGTTTTTGGCGGAGTTGTTTGGTTGGGGGGCCGCCAAAAAGCCTTTATTCTGGATTGTTGGCGGAGTGTTTTGGCAGGGGGGTTCCACCAAAAAGCCTTTATTCTGGATTGTTGGCGGAGTGTTTAGGCAGGGGGGTTCCACCAAGAATCTCATTCAATGGATTGTCGGTGGAGCTTGTCTTCAAGTTTGTTCCACCAAGAAGCTTATTAAATGAAATGTTGGTGGAACATGGCTCGAAAGTTGTTCCACCGAGAAGCTTACGAAATGAAATTTTGGTGGAACACGACTCAATATTCGCTCCACCGAGAAGCCCACTAAATCAATTCTTGGTGGAACCCATCCGCAGGAGCGCACCACCGAAGCTCTTGGATCCTTGATTCTTGGTGGAACCCATCCGCAGGAGCGCACCACCGAAGAACCTGAATACTGGAATCCTGGTGGAAATAGTAGTCGGCATGATGGGACTCGAACCCACATGGCCAATAAGCCGCTGGTGTCTGAGACCAGCCTGTCCTCCGTTTGCATCACATGCCGATATTAAAATGATTAACAAAGAATGATGTATGCGACTTCAGCCAGCGAAGTCGCCAGCAGCCGCATCCGGCGAAGTCGCCAGCAGCTTCAGCTGGCGAAGCCGCCAGCGGCCGCATCATTCAGAACGCCACTCCCGGGTCCCGACCCCGGATGCCGGATCAACCGACCCCTGCTTAGCAGGCAGGTGCATTTGCCAATTCTGCCAGAGCGGCTTAAAAGCGGAGATGGAGGGATTCGAACCCCCAAACCCTTTCGGATCACCTGTTTTCGGGACAGGCTGCCTGCTCGATTAGCACACATCCCCGTATAGCGCCACAGGCGGGGGGCGAAACCGCAAGCCGGTATCACCGACCAGAAGCCTTCCAAACAACTCCTCCACCATTGAGGGACTGCGGCGTATAAGTCGGCAGAGAGGGATTTGAACCCACATGGCCCGAAGGCGACGGTTTTACAGACCGCCTGCTTCAACTCTGTTTGCATATCTGCCGATATTTGTGTAAGTACAGGAGAAGGGATTCGAACCCTCAGGACTCTGCTTTTAAGGCAGGTACGTATTCCGTTTCCGTCACTCCTGTAAAAGTGCCTCAGGCGGGACTTGAACCCGCAGTGGTCTTCCCGGCCCGGAATCTCAGCCCGGCGCATATTCCATTCTGCTACAGAGGCATATTAGTACTCCCGGAGAGCCTCGAACCCTCACTGAACCGGGTTTGAACCGGCGTCCTCTTCCATTTGGGATACGGGAGCAGATTGATGAGCACGCAGAAAGGCCGTCTGTGCGGAGCGCTCCGGACAGACGGCCTTTTAACATCGATCTACTGAAAGATCATGGACTCTTCATAATTTAGGAAGAGTCAGGTACGTCGTTGTTTGATCGGAGTATTCCCGCACACTAAATGAACCTTGCTGCTGCTAAGCAGTAGGGAAAGATAAAGAACATATGAGCCGGACAAAACAGAGATGTGCTTCATGGTCGTAATCCTTTCCTTTCATTGAGTGCTGAGTTTGCTGAGTGCTGCTTGCGCCGAGCGCTGCTCACGCAGTGCGCCGCTTGCGCCGAGCGCTATGTGCGCTGAGCTTGATCTTCGTGATAATTAAATCTCGCTGAGCGCTTTTTCGTCTATTGCTTAATGTGACAGATGTTTCTCTGTCCTTTCATAAGTAATATACGACACAAAATCCGATTTGTCATTCAACCCGTAGTTTAACCCTGCGCGGGGAAAAAGGTAGCCGTGACATACAAATTAACTCCCCGCATATCCTCGAGGTTTGGGGAACAGCCCTTACTCGATCACAGAGTTCTTAAGCCAGTTGCCTCTGACGAAGTGAATGCGGTAGATGATGCTTCTGACAGCCCAGTCCATGAACATTCCGATCCATACGGACAGGATTCCCAGGTGCAGGACGCGGATCATGAAGATGGCGCCCACAACTCTGCACAGCCACATCGTGAGAGATGAGGTGAGCATGGTGAAGCGGACATCGCCGGCTGCTCTGAAGCCGTAGGCCGGTATGAAGCTCATGGACCAGAAAATCGGCTTGACGATCGTGATGATCAGGACCATCTTCAGGCACAGCTCCGCTGATGCGGGCTCCATGCCGGCGATTTTCACAACTGATCCGGAGATCATATAGGTCAAAATACAGGAGGCCAGGACCACAACCTCTGCCCAGACAGTGAGCTTCTTGATGTAGTAGACAGCCTGGTCTTTGCGGCCTGCGCCGAGGCACTGTCCGACGACTGTCATCATGCCGATGCCGACGCCGCAGCCTGCGATGCCGTTCAGGTTTTCCATGATGGAAGCCATCGCCTGTGCGGCGATCGCGGTCGTGCCGAGTGTAGAGACGCTGGACTGGATCACGAGCTTGCCGAACTGGAACATTCCGTTTTCAACGCCCGAGGGAACGCTCAGCAAGAGGACCTTGCGGATCATGCCTGCATCGGGGCGCACGGAGAGGTAGTTGCGGATGACGATATTTTGGCGGTTGCGGTGGAGGTAGGTGAAGATCCACACAGCACCGATGATCCTCGAGATCAGTGTGGACAGCGCGGCACCCGCGACGCCCATGGGGATCACAAAGATCAAAAGAGCGTTGCCCGCAATGTTCATCGCATTTGTGATGATGCTGATCGTCATAGGGAGTCTGCTGTCTCCGCAGGCTCTGTACAGTCCGGCGCCTCCCTGAAAGAGCGCGAAGAAGGGGTATGACAGAACCGTGATTCCGAAGTACGTGAGGGAGGCCTCCATGACTTCCGGAGAAACCTGTCCGAAGATCAGGGAGAGCAGCGGTCTGCGGAACAGCAGGCAGGAAGCTGTGATGCTGCCCGAAAGGACCAGAATGATCAGCAGCAGCTGTCTGGCAGCCTTGTTGCACTGCTCGAGATTCTGCTGTCCGAGGTACTGGGAGCAGATGACCGTTCCGCCGGCAGCCAGCGCGGAGAAGACCTGGATCATCAGCGTGTTGATGGAGTCTGTCAGGGAAACAGCGGAAATAGCGGTGCTTCCGAGGTTGGAGATCATCATTGTATCAGCCATGCCCATCAGGGCGTTCAGGAATTGTTCGACGATGATGGGAATGAGCAGCGCGTAAAGGGCGCTGTCGGAAAACATCAGTGACCTGGCGTCTGCGGAGGAGTTCTCAGCAGTGCGGGTCAAATTGTGACGGAGTCTCTCGATCAGATTCTCCAAAGACGGGAGTCGGTGACCTGCGACAGGGGTTTGGTGCAAGTGTAATGTAGGAACAAAATGTGCAGTCATTATTTAATTGCTTCTTTCTTATCTCTTCTCTTTGGATTCGTTTTAATAGTCTTTTTTCTTTTATCGATCGTACATTTTACGCCGCTTCCGGGCAAATTCAAGGGCGAAAATTGACTTGTTTATGGAGGATTTGTACTATTGAAACAGGTGAAGGAAGTGAAAGGAGTGCAAAATATGGGCTCGATTTCTCTCAGCAATACGATCAACAAGATCGACGAACAGGAGGCGATGAGTTTAACTTACGCCTCTTTGAAGGAAGCCGCGAACCGGAAAGAAGATTCGATCACCACGGAGCGGCTGGAGAAGGACAATACGATCCTTGGGACTTACAAGATCATCTCGGATCCGATCTCGGGCGGCATGGGAAGCGTGTGGCAGGTCCACCATGAGAGCTGGAATATGGACCTTGCGATGAAGCGCCCCAGGCCTAAGTATTTTGCCGAGGGAGGCGCGGAGCGCAAGAAAAACTTTCTCAGGGAGTGCGAGAACTGGATCCGCCTGGGGCTCCACCCCAACATTGTGTCCTGTTACTATGTAAGGGAGATCAGCGGCGTCCCGTCCGTCTTTTCGGAGTGGATGGACGGCGGAAGCCTTAAGGACAGGATTCAGGACCGGTCGCTTTACTGCGGCACGACCTCAGAGGTCCAGGAGCGGATTTTGGACATCGCGATCCAGGCGGCGCGGGGACTCCTTTATTCCCATACGAACAAGCTGCTTCACCAGGACATAAAGCCCGGAAACCTTCTCCTCACAAGGGAGTGGGATGCCAAAATAGCGGATTTTGGCCTGGCAAGTACCCAAACCCTTCTGGGGTCAGGCAAGGGCACCGGTTATACGCTGGAGTATTGCCCGAGGGAGCAGGCGAGCGGCGAAGAACCCGCCCGCTGGATGGATATATACGCGTGGGCGCTGACCGCTCTTGAGATGTACGCGGGCGAACGGCTCTGGGAGAAGGGAGAGGAGGCTGCTGAGCGGTGCGGGCAGTATTTTGACCGATGCCGGGCAGAAGTCCCTGCGAATATGCGCGATCTGATCGTCAGCTGCCTCACAGATAAGCCGGCTGATTTCAGAAGAGTGCTTGAGAGCCTGGAGCAAATCTACAGGGAAGTCACCGGGCACAAGTATCCCAGGAACTACCCGGAGAAGGCGGCCTCAGATACCGCGGACAGCCTGAACAACCGCGCGATGAGCTACCTGGATCTCGGAATGCCCGAGGAGGCGCAGAAGCTGTGGGAGGAGGCGCTCCTGCATGAGCCGGATCACGCGGACACGCTCTTCAACCGGGAGCTGTACTTGATGCGCACGAGCAGGAAAACGGACTCCGAGGCGATGCTGGTTTTAAACAGCTACGAGACCACGAAGGCCATCGGCGCAGCGGATATGATCGCCGGGGAGTGCGGCGGAACTTACGCTTCAGACAAATCAGGAAGCTTATCCTGGACATGTCCTCCCGGGAATGTCTTTGAAATCAGCAAAATAGAGCCGGATGCCGTCTATGCACTAATAATAGCGAGAGACCACCCGCGCACACTGACCGGCCTTGCAGTGATTCCTGCGGATGGAAGCCGGGAAAAAGAATATCTGGATCCTCTGGACGAGATCCGGGAGAAGGAGTACGAACTTTACCCGTGGGTCACCGAACTTGAACAATACCTCCGTCCCAAAAAGGATACCCGTATTGATTTCATGGATGTTCATTCCGGAAAGGGATGGGCTGCGTTCATGATCTTTGATACGGTCTGTCTGTACGACCTGAAGACGAGGAAGATCATCGGGGAGCTCAAGACGGACAATTTTTACCCGAAGACTGCTTTCAGGTTTAACCCGGAGGGGACCAGGCTGATTCTATACAGCGACTGGGGCAAAGGGCAAAACGAAACCCTCCTTCTGGAGGTACCTTCGATGAGAGTTGTGCTCGCGGCGAGGAGCAGCTTCGTCGGATTTGGCGGGGGCGAGAGGACGCTGCTCCGCGGATTGGTCGAGGACGGGGAGGGCTCGGCTTCGGGCGGGGAACGCGAGGGCTCGGCCGCAGGCAGGGCTTATGAGGCACTGGTCCAAGTGGATGCGGACGGCTCCGAACGGATCCTGTGCCGCTTTGAAAAAGAACCGGAAGAATGCCATGAGTTTGTGGGGGCGAAAGAGCCTTTCCTGTGCTATCGCTATAAAGAAACAGGAGAGACATTTGATGGAGTATACCCATATATTCATTGGTTGGATAAACAATTATCCACCGGATTATGGTATACTATTAAATTGATGTTTGTTTCCGATCAACAAACCTTACAAACTTCTGAATTGCCTGAAGATAGTATATATAGATTTATTAATCAAAATATATATGATCCGTCCTATGAAGGAACCGAGTTGGATCTCAGTACTATATCAGCAAGATCTATAACAAGTACAGGTGTTGTTGTACATTTTGATGATCCATCAACTAATTGGTATATTCATCAAATACTTCTTGTATGTAGTGCAGAAACACCTGGAGAATATATTGAAAAGTTTAAAATAGGAGGCGATGATGTTGCTGTTGGGGTTGATTTATATGAATTGGATGAGACATTACAGATTAATCTAGAAAACAGAGGATTAGAACTACCCACATCTATTCAAAAAGCATTTCTTAACACCAATATAGATGAACCTGATACTGATTATGCTCTTTTAAACAGGAAATTTAAGGAGTTAATTTCTAACTTTATAGATATTGTTGATTGCAAAGGATCATACAAATCTCTATATAATTCTCTTAAATGGTTTGAATGGGGAGATGGAACAAAATTATATGAAGTGTGGCAAGGAGATAATATGTATCTTGAAAAAGAGTTGAGACATACACTTACTGATATATATTCAAATCTTCTTTTCACACATAGGAAAACTACACATTTGTCTCTTGTTGCAGCTGCACAAAAAATGTCATCAGCTCCCATAATAACAGACCCAAATGACCCTAATTTTAATGATAGGAATCCAGAAATAGAAGATGTATTAACTGGATGGACAAAAGATGAATTGGCTTTGAAGGTATCGTTGCTTGGTGCATTCTTTGGAAGGTATTTTATGCCTATTCATCTCGATCTTAAACGCGCTTGTATTGAGTGTCTGGTTACTACTAATCAAATCAAAGTATTGAATGGGACAATAGCCCATGACTTCAATTTTCATGAAGATACTGGTGTATTAAATATAGAAATGGATCACACAGTAACACTTGGGAATTTTGAACCAGTTGCTGTTGGAAAAAATACTGTTTTTGGAAAGAGAATAGATAAAAATGCTACCAGTAGTGAGAAATTTATAATTCCTATTGGTGTTGATTATCTAACTGATATCGTAGACCCACCTGTATCAGATTATTCAACTATAGAAGGCAATGAAAACAATGTTGCTGAATTTTACATGCAACTCAAAGGTGGAGTAGGGGTTGTTGTTCCTGTAACTGTTAAACTTAAATTACCAGTCGGTGATGCTATTAGAACAGAAATTATAAATATTTATAGATATAAAGACGGACAAGCCACCCCGATACACGATACCACAACAGATTATAAATTATATACCCCTGATGAAAATGGTAATGTGAGTTTTTCGTTTAAATTGGTTTCGACAGAAGAAGAGAAAGTAAGTTTTTGTATTATGCTTGTTTCTTCATCTGGTCATATATGGACTAGATCAAGTAGTTATCAATGTGTCGATCCTCGTGGGAGTTGGTTGGATATATATAAAGTAACCAATGGAAGTGCTGGAACGACAGAAACCTGGATGGATAAAATATCTAATTATGAATTTACTCCATATAATGCTCAATTTAATCCACAAGAAACTATATTAACAACACAATATCTTCCATATATAGAAACTGTTGGACAGTCTCCGTTTAACCAATTGATTGTTGTTCAAAATATATATAATCAAACAACATCTCAATATGAGACTAGTTGGATGAATCATAGCGACATTACTTCAAATTTCTGGGTTATGGGTAGATCTGCTCAATATAATGTAATTGATTGGAATGATGTTGAAAATAATAGTGATCAACCCGGTACAAACGAACATCCAAAATATGCCATATTGATAACTAAACAATTTGGTAAAGTATTTCAAAATAAGAGTGCTTTTATATCATTATATGGTGGGTTGATAGGAGCAATTGATCAAACAAATATTAAACGATTTGAATTAATTTATGTTCCTCAACTTCATAATTATAACAACATAGAAAATGGATCACTTACTTTAAGCGATTATACATTTACACAAAATGATCTCTTATGTGTAATCCCACAATTTAGAAATTCTGTGGTTCGTAACATAGACAATGACTCAGTATATTGGGAATATGAGAATAAAACAACTTTGAAAAAGATTAAAGTTAATGCTCCTGCACAAACTCCTCTAATATCAAACACTACTGCGAGCTTACTGACCCCTGGGTACTGGACTGTGACTATGTATTACAAATTAGATGGATCTACTGAGGTTCATAAATTAACAAAAAACAGCGCTTTTAGAATAGTATAATAAAAAGGATGACTAAATGGTCATCCTTTCTTTTTAAATTGAAAATACCTATGTTTTTGTGCTAATAAATATATTTAGTATACATCTGATCAAACGTCTTCCAGTCACAATACATATTATTTGTGATTTTGAATATGGTGGTGTCTCTTGGAAGTTTGTTTTTCTTTATCAACAGATTTTTAAATTCTTCGAATTTATAATGATAAATCTCTTTATCAATATAAACAGTATCTTTATTCATAGTGTACGTCACACCATCGAATTCATATTCAATAACTGCAAGGATACACCTCTCTCTTCTCACAAGATACATTTCTACATCTGCTTGATGATTTATATTATAACTGCCATAATATTCTACACCATCCATCACACACTCTGAATGAAAGTAGTCCACTTGAACAGATTGTTCATCTATGGTGGATTTAGAACAAGATAAACAAATCAAAGCATAAATAAGAAACAGTTTCTTCATTAGTAATCCTCCTCCGCTACTGGTGTACCATCTGGATAAACTGGATCAATCCAATCACCTTCACCATATGCATGTTGCCAAATTGGTTTCTTGTCTCGAAGTTCCTTTGGAAGAGTAATGGTTTTCTCTTCTCCATTTGCATTCTTCATATGGTACTCATCCCACATTTCAAGTAGAACCTTATATTTATATAGGTCAACAGACGCCACCTTAATGTCATGGATGATTGCTTCCAGTCTCTCATCAATCCACTCCTCAGGAGTTCCTTCGTAGTCCTTATCCATAAACTTCTGAGGGTCTGTCATATATGCGAGCTTGTACATAGCTTTCACCGCGTCATCCCTACCCTTCTCACATTCCTTGATCTTATCTTCTACTTGCCACTTTGTGGTTAACTGTTCCCCATAAAAACTATATGGTGCAAGTACGTGTACTTCGTATCCCATTATAATCCAAATATTTTATTTAACAATGAATCGAACAAAAGTTGGTCATCAAAAAACATACAGAAAGTTGGCCAATCGGACATATCCTGACCGTCCTGAAAGACATTAAAGTTCACCTCGATAAACGGGTTAACTACTTCAGTATCAATATCTTTCATCTCTCCATCCCCAAACACCTCAACTTCGAAATTGAGATGATGAGTCTCTCTAGGTTGATCATGACGCTGTCCGTTGATGACAATCGTCCTAGAAGAGGATTGAACATCTCGTTCATTAATCCAGACTTCTTTTTCCGAGTCCTTTGTAAAACTCAGTTTAGTTAGACGTTCATCAATAACCTTAATGAAATCTTCTTTATTCTGCAGAGGCGCTGGGATTTTAGTCTCTTGTTTCATTGTTGATTTTTGGAATTTCTAATTTTATACCCTTATCATCCATCATTTCAATTAGATGATACATTACACTATAGTCTATACTATTGATATAAGCACAACTCCCGCAAACCTCGCATATATCATGACAAGTGAGATCCTTCTCCGGTTTTTCTAGAGCTTTTGCAATTTCTTCTTTCCCGTATGCTATGTGATCTCCTTCATCATCAAGACACGGGCCGTGTAGGTGCTGCCAAAAATTCCTTTCACAGCCACACCTCATACTTTCAATAAGTACATCCCAGAACTGACCTATTGTTTTGATTCCCAACTTCTTACACATCTTAAGAATGATGTCTTTACCGGATTTATAAGAAGGACCTTTCTTAATATTTTCTTTTATTACTTCTGTGAGATTAATACCCATGCTATATAGTTACGTGTTGTTTTAATAAAATCTATAATTTTTACATTATATTAATCTTTTTCAAAATTTCCGAGTCACGTGATTTTATCTTTCCATTCTTTATTAAATTCTCATATTGTTCATCAGTCCACATCTTGAGGTCTTCTGGCCATTCTTCATCCAAAATCTTTTTAAACAAAGGGATATATTTAAGTTTTGCACCGTCGACAAATCTCTCATTACCGATAGCCACTTCTTTTGCTATTGAAGGCCATGTTCTATAAAAGTTAACCCATTCCCTTTCTGAACGCTTGAGTGAAGGGACTCTCACAAACCTCTCCCTCCTAGCAAGAGATGAATTCCTGTATTTTGAATCATCCTCCGCAAGTGCTTCCCTGATAGACTGCTGATCTTCAGGAGTCCAATGTTGCTTTTTATATTTCTTTTGATCCTCTGGAAAATCCCACGGATAATCCTCTGCTTCCACTATCCAATAAGGGATTCTCCAATCATCCCTCTCTTTACAAATAGCTTCACGAATAACATCTTCGAGGGGCTTGCTGTTAACCCATCGTCCATACGAATATTCTTCTTTATCGTTATATCGTCTTACATTGTTATCTCGATGTGGTTGCTTTTTAATCTCACTATATTTATACCGCTCGCTACGGTGATTTGGATTATGATTTGGATTGATTCGTTTCATAATTATATATAACAAACTACCACCGATCCTCTAATTTTTTCTCAAGTTCTTTTGTTTCTTTCCTTATATATTCATCCTCCACGGAGTCTTCCCAGTCTTCATAATCATCCTCAAGGGGTTCGTTATTGTGAGTGGTATTTTTTGGAGTATTCTTTTCTACATATCCTACGGCATTCTTTCTATCACCCCAACGGTACTGTAACCAACCTTCGTATTCTCCATCATCCCATTTATAATTTTTAGGGATTTCATCAGGACCACGAAAGAGCATGTCTTTAAGAATTAATTTATTGGTGCGGTTATCGTATTCATAAAGTTTTTCTCCACCCCACACCCAGTTCATAGTTTCACGATCAGCAAGAAGCCATCCCCATGCCCTCTGTGTAGGTGTTTCGAAGATGTAGTTGGAATCATAGTGTTTCTCCAGCCACTTAAAATGATCACGGCGACGGGCTTTATCAAAAGTACCACAGTTCTCTTCGAAAAGTTCAATATGTGTTCGGGCTTCATCCACAGTATCAAACTCTACCCTTTCTTCATCGCATACAATACTATTCCTGGTCGGATCCTTATAGTTCCAACCATAAATCTTATCTGCTTTCCTGCCCCAGATGTTAGTTATTAGTATATATCTTTTCATTTGGATTCTTTATCTTTTCTAAAACTAGTCTTTGGATCAAAGCCATGAGAAAGTATCTTCTGTTCATCCGTCATCACCCGCAATCCATTTTTGTTACCGTATAGATATGCATAAACATCATTCTTAACATCGGATATTGACATTCCTGATTCTTTCCAGTATCTGTATCCTTCTTCCCAGTAATTTTTATCGGCTCTGGTTGCTTGTTTGACAAATTTAATTTTATATTGTTCCATAAGCTCGAAAAAGTTCCCAACTTGAGACTGCAGGGCTTTAAGCATAGTGTCACTTAATGCATGATCGCCTTCTGCAATCTCCCAGGGTCTGAGGCTGTCTTCGTTTTGATAAACCACATTCTCCCCGTATCTTGTCAAGAACTTGAGAATGTAGTAAACTCCATTATGATGAAAAGTCACAGTATACCAATGTCGTTCAGTTGGTTTCTTACCAGTGCTTTCATCAATCTTCTCTATAACCTTTTTGGTGTAATAAAATCCCAGAGGAGACTCTTTTCGAATTTCCTTTTCTACTGTTTTGATCTTTTTGTTATTCCTCTCCTGTCCAGTAACATAATTTCCAAGGAATGCGGTTCCTTCAGGACAGTGAGCAACAACAGACTTTTCAACCTTCTCGATAGTTATGTTATTTGCATTAAATAAACGCGTTACCTTTTCCTTCCACATAATTATTCAATTCTTTTACCAACAACCCTCATATGAAGCGTACTGAAGTCACCATCCATCACAAGAGATCCCCATTTGAATGCATCTGTTAAATCCTGACCAACTGATAATCTATTATAGTATTCGCGGCAAACAGGAACTTCTATCTCGATCGAGTTCATCTCGTTCTTGATATGTTCGAAGATATCAAGGGTAAACGTACCCTGCTTGATCTTGAACTTGACGATGTATCGTGGTTCGCGACCTCCCTGAAGAGCTCTCTGTTCGGAGTTAAGCTCGGATACTTTCTGATTGAGAGTGGATACCCGATTGTTGAGATCTGTCACCTGACCGTTAAGATATTGTTTCTGATGCTGGAGAGTAACGCAGTCCTCCTGAAGACGCTTCTGGTCTTCGTCGGTGTAACAGGCAGTGAACAAGCAGGCAATAGTTGCGAAGATGATAAACTTTTTCATTTTTATTCGATTACTAATGGTACAACATTCCAACTATCAACAGTTTCACCCTTACTCTTCGTTCCCCACTTACTCTTCACTACAAAGTACCCAGGGTGACAATCGGACACAAGCTCCCACTCATGGCGATCAAACGGATCGGTGTGATTCAGATAACTTTCCTTTTTCTTATTCATATACTCTACTGCTTCCTCGATGGTATCGAA
>ODAI010426564.1_pt1 | contig 14051 bp, 11 predicted proteins | sample 1539321 | NCBI WGS metagenome assembly ODAI01 (sample SAMN02144231, study PRJEB22623) | gut metagenome | biome: sheep rumen | host: Ovis aries | place: New Zealand
AAAATCCACCTTTATTCAGGTGGACTTCCATTTAGTTTTAGTTTTCGACTTTGTAAGTCAAAATTTCTCTTAGGATTCCTTCGTTCTCTTCTCTGGAATGCTTGTACCAATTTATCTTTTCTTCAGTCATTGGTATTTGCTTAATTTCCTTAAACTTCAGATGAAGTTTTTTGAGTAGTTCAAGAATCTTTTTCGATTTTTTGATCAAGTTATCAATAAACTCTCTTTTGTAGCCATTTTCGTTAACATAACATGTAATGTTATTAAGAATTGGCTCGAGTTCAAGATAAACGTTGGAGAAGTATCTCAGATCAATTTCTGCGTCCGGCTCAATCATGAGCGGAATGATTTGAAACATGAGATTTAATTCCCCCTGGAAGCGGATGATTTGTTTTTTTATCTCTCTGAGTTGACGTGTAGCAACTGGAGAGAGTAATACCCTTCCAATTTCTTCATCCGTAATCCCCTCATCTCTGAAATTCTGAAGTTCGAGGATTTTAATTTCTTCTTCTTTTCCCATTGTATTTGTTTTTATGTATTTGTTTTTTTGTAGCTTCTTTTTTATATTTTTGGATATTAAAAATAAAGAGGAAATTACACTTTTTTTAAAATTTGTTTAATTAATTATATAAAAAAGGACTTCTAATTCAGAAATCCCTTTAAATAATTGTGTTTTACTTCTTTGTCGTAAAGCTCCAGCCTGTTTGAATCATTGGCGTGAACTTATTGTCTTTGTATTGAACTAATCCTTTGAGGAAGAATCCTTTTTTAAGGTTTAATTGGGCACCTGCTATTGCATATACGTGGTCTTTATACACATTGTCATACCATACTTGAGCTAATAAATCAAGGTCTTTGAACAGTGTTTTGTTAGCTTTTAAATAGAGGGTGTAATTGAATTTATCTTCAGAATTTTTTGGAAAATATCTTAACATATTCATTGTTTCGTATCTCCAAGTTCCATGAGTGTAGGATAATTTTACAAAGGTTCTATAACATTTTCCATCTTTGTAATTATCCATGAAGAAATATCCAAAGTCTGTGTATAAAGATAGTTTGTCCCAAGATTTTAGATAACCTAAGTCAAAGAATCTAATACGTCCAAATTTTTCTTGTGAAAAGTCGTCAGATGATAAGAAGTAAAGGCCTATTCCACTTTTATGAGTTATAGCTAACTCTGTGTGGAAGGTAAAGTTATCTGTTGGATGTAATCCATTCAGAGCAAGGTATCCGGATCCAATTTGTATCAGTCCAGATACAGTAATGTCATCACTAATCCCCTTCTTCTCTTGAGAGAAAACGATGTTAGGGATGATTGTGATAATGAATAATAGAATAAATTTTCTCATAGTTTTTGTATTTGTCTTTTGTTATTTTTATTTATGTTCTGTTTTTTATGGAATGGTTATTCGATTTTCAAGTGCTTTTAAGGTGTTCTCTTTTAAAAAAACCTCTCAGATGCGGGAGGTTTATTTCATAGTCAGCATTACATGTTTTTTTAGTTCATTCATCTGCATGAGAGAACACTTGATACTCCTGATTAGTTCCTGATTGGTCTTTGCCGAATATCCGTCGCTTTGTTCTTCAGGTAGTGCTGGATAGTCTTTGTACCTTTTGTCTAGGAACTTTAGTTCTCTTAGGATGTTTTGAGCAAGAAAAATGTAATCATCAACGTCTTTTCTCAATCCGGTGAGTTGGTTACTTACCATGTATATAACGATGTTATAAACAAATGTTCGTGTTTCATTATATACGTTTGAGAAATATTTAAGATCATTACGGTCATGAATATCTTCAGTAACCGTAAGCTGGTTCATAAGAGCTGTTAGGTTCTCATCGAGTTTTATAACCGATGATTTTACTTCTCCTTTTAGGCTCTTTCTCTTTTCTCCTTCACTTAGGAGTTTGTCTACTATTTTATTCATAGATTTAGTATTTTGTTTTTTTCATGTCTTAGTTTATAAGGATTCTTTTAGTCAAATAAAAGTGAAAATTATACTTTTTTATTTTAGTTTGTAATTTTATTTCTTTTGATGCCTTGAAAAGGATTTGATGAAGAACGTGCTAATAGCTTTGATGTAGAGAATAAACTTATTGTTAAGGATTGAACTGAGATTTAATTATAATTTTAATTATTGTGTTAAATAAAAAAGACTAATCAATGATGATGTGATTAGTCTTTTGTTTTTTGTATCCTTTTTTTAGTTGAAGATATTCTTAATTGACATAAATACATTATATACTGTTCAGAATTCTACGTTTTCTTCGTTGTTTTCTAGTTTCTTAAGAGCTTCTTTTACTACTGATAAGTCTTTTTCTGTATATGTAGATATGGATCTATTTATTACTTTTGAGAATTCATTGTTCTTAGTTCGTTCATTAACCATAAATTCATCAAGCGGTTTATTGCTATCTGCATGAATTCACATGATTGATAGTTTACAGAGTCTTGTAATTGCTTTCTTTTCATCTTTTGTGAAATTTTGTTCATCTGTGTAATTAGTACAAGCGTTTGTAATATTTTCAATTCCTTGCTTTCAATTTATTAGTTCTGGGAAGACATCTAGAAGAATGTTTGTCATTACAGCTACTTCTCATCTTGTAAGAGATCTTTGTTGAAGTTTTGAATCGATTACTACTTCTTTTGTTTGAGCTGTAGTTTTTTGTTCAACAGATTTGTTTTCAGCATCAGCTGATGAATGTTCTGGTCCGTTTGTAGATTGTTCATTTGTAGTAGTTGAGATAGTTCTACCTCATCAAGCTGATGGAGTTGGTGTTGAAGTTGATCCGTTAACTACTACAGGTTTTGCGTTTTCTGTATATGCTACAAATGTTGATGCAGAACAAGTATATATTAAAGCATATTTTTCTCAGTTGATTTCAATTACTCAAACATTCTCTCATGTATATTTATCGCTTACTGCTTCTCAATTAATACATTCATTATATGGATTTAATGTTAATCAAGTATATCAGAAATCTTCTCATTCATGTTTTACTTGAACTTTAACAGTTTCTGTATTACTTGTGATTGGAATTTTAACAGCAACTGGTGATGAGAATTTTGCTGTTCATTCAATTCTTTCTTTTGTTTTCTCTTCACCAATATTTGTAGTTTTTTCAAGGTATACTTCCAATCATCACTGATATTCGACTTTTTTATCTGAAGTTACTTGGATTTCTGATTCTTGTACTTTTGTTTTATCATTTTCTTCTTTTACTTCATGTTGTTCAACTTCTTTTGAGACTAAGTTAATTAATGAAGAGTTATTAATGGTTTCTTCTTGCACTTCGTCTCATATTGTTACAGTTGTCTCATTAGTGTATGTAACGTTTTCTGTGGTTGGTTCTTGTGCCTTTTCTTTAATCGTTTTCCATACGGGGATTAATTCTTTATCGTTGTTTACTGAGTAATTGTTTATATCTATTAAGTCTTTTGATCAGTCTTCTGCCCATCACATAAATTCATATCATATTTCTCAAGTTAGTATTGGTATATTAATAGCTTTTCAGTTTATGTGTAATATCTCTTTAATTGTGACATTATTATTGATAAATTTAATTTTATATCATCTAATAGGATTTAAACAAGCATTTTCATACATTTCTACATCCTCAATATCTTTTTGTACAATAGCATTAAGTTTTTCGTTTTTGTTATAATCTTTACAGAATGAATATTCACGAATATCCTCAATAGTTTTCGGTAATATAATTTCATCCAAGTTATTTTCAAAAAATGCATAATTTTCAATATATTTTAATCATTCTGGTAATGTAAGTTCCTTAATCTTTAATCATCTAAATTGATATTGTCATATTCTTTCAATTCAATTACCAATTGTTATCCTTTTTATATTATTCATTTCTGAATAGTATGAAAATAGAGTTTGATTATTATATGGCAATTCTGTTATTTGTCAATTAATTACTATTTCTTCTAAGTCTTCATTTCAATAAAATGCATTATATCAAATCATAATAGGAGTATTGTTTTCTTCAATAATAAGAGATTTAAGTCCTCATATATATGAATTAGGCTCAATCATTGTAACTGCAATTCAATCAATGTATCCTGGAATTTTTAAATTTTCTGTGCAATTTTCATTTCTTCAAATATAATATCACTTTATATGTCAATTTTCTTTGTTGAAATTAAAACATTCTTCTCATGGTGCCATTACTCTTAAATATTGTCAATCTTGATTATTTAATCATTCAATTCAGTTTCCCCTATATCAATAAATTATTTTTGAATTAGTAGATATTCAATAACTTTCTATTTTATTTAATGAATTTGGTAAAAAAACGAATGCTAATTTATTTCAATAAAAAGCATTTGATCATATTTCTTCTACTCATTCTCATAAATTTAATGTTCTTATTGGGTTATTATAAAATGCATTATATTCGATTTTTTTTACTGTGTCTGGAATTGTTATTCAGGTAAATCACATTTCTGAGAATGCATTATTTCAAATACTTGTTACTGTTATTCATCTTATTTCACTAGGAATTTTTAAGTTCTTGGTATCACAACCAGGTAAAATTTTTAGGTATTTTAAAATTTTTCAGTTATCATCAATGTCGTAACATCAAACAGTTTCTGTGTCAATAATCGTTATTTTTCAGGACCTTTCATTGTTTTCTATTCAGTTATCTCATCATTTCCTGTATAATCTTGTTCAATATCGTGAAAATGCGTCCATTTCTATTTTTTCAATTGTTTCTGGTAATAACACATATTTTCATGCTTCATAAAAAGCATTCTTTTTAATTGTCTTTACTCCTTCCGGTATGGCAACAAGTTCTTGGTCTCATCAATAGCTAGAAAGATTTTCATGATTGTTATTTCATCATTCGTAGAAGAATACTTCTCATGAATTTAATCTGTTATGTGCGAATGCACCTCAACCAATGTATTTTACATTATCTGGTATAATTACAGATTCTAAATTATCATATAAAAATGCAAATTTTTCTATCTTATCTACATATTGAGGTATAGTTATGTTTTTCTCATTTTTAACATATGTTGTGAGTGTTCTAAGTCAGTCCGTTCATGTATATATTATAAAATCTTCATCATATCATATTGATCATCTAAATGCTTGAGGTCCAATATATTCTATTGTAGAAGGTAAAGTTAAATGACTTATAGTTCAATATTCAAATGCACTTTCTCCAATATATCTAAGGGATTTTGGGAAAACTGTTTCTCATAGTTCTCAACTTTTGAATGCTAGTATTCCTATGTATTCTAGTTTTGATTCTTCTCAGAATATTAGATTTCATTTAAATCTTCAACCATATCAAACAAATGCTTCATCGTCTATTCTTCTTAGTGTATCAGGTATTTTTATTGATTTTATTCATTTCCCTCACTGAAATGATCTTGATCATAGAATTGTAACATCTTTACCATTTATTTTTTCTGGAACAATTAAAGGGTCTATTTCTGTTGAACAATTACTTGTGTAACTTGTTATTTTAATAGTTCAATCATTATTGTTTTTATATTTATAACATCAATATGTATATTCGGTTTCTGCTGTTCATGGATTATATAGAGGTGTTGTCGGGTTGTATGAAGTGTCTATATTGTTCATTATTTTTATTGATGAACTTTCTTCTAATGTGTTTATTAATCAATTATTATCAGATGTATTTGTTTCAGTTTCATTATTTGAATATATTAATTCTTCGAATAATTTTATTGCTTCTTGTTCTTGTTCAGTATATGCATGACTAAATCAAGGAACTAAACTATTAAATAAAATCAAAGATAAACTTAAAATACTAAAAATTTTCTTCATCGTAAAACAATATTATGTAGTAAAAACCTTTATATAAGTTTAATCCCAAAATTATTATTTTTCAAATTTTCATGCACTTTTTAAAAAAAACTCTCTGCATATCAGCAAAGAGTCTTAAAATCAAAACTTGTTTAGATTTTTTACTACCTATTTAGCAGGTTTTCGTTTACATCTTATAGGAGAAACAATAGCTCCTTCTTTCTTTAATTCAGCAAAAACTTTATCAACGACTTTCCTATCAAGTCCTGTAAGTTCTGCTACTTTACCAGCACCAACAGGTTCTCAAACTTTTTCCATAGCTTCTAGTACTATCTTTTTTTCATCTATGGTGTATAGGCATTAATAAGTAAATGGTACTTGTCTTATAGAAATGGTTTAGTCATTATCAGTATCATCTCTATCATCATCTTCATCATAATATCTCATATCTCATTTTTCACAACTTCATGCTGCTAAGTCATTTAGATAACAGAAACTTTTATCTTTAAACATACAAATTTCAAAATCTTCTCATCATTCTTCTCGATGTTGAACTTCTCATCATTCTTCATTACAAAGATCTGTTGCTACTGTAATTCGTTCTCAACCTGTCTCTGAATTAAGATACTCACATGATCAATCCTCTATTGTAGTTATTTGACACCAATCTTTTGAAGGAAATAAACAAATAGAATCTCATTGTTCATCTGTTGTTATTTTTCATTCATGTTCTTTACAGATTTTTTCAGCTTCTTGATATGAATTTGTTGTGGCTGTTTGGTTTGTTGAAGTAGAATTACATCAAACAAGAAGAATACAAGAAAGGAAAAGTATTCAGAAAAGTTGAAGATGTCTCATTGTCTTAAAGAAAAGGATAAAAATTTTGCTTGAAATATTATTGCTTTTTGAATAAATAAGTAATTGCTTTCACATGATGTGTTAGTCTGTCCTGGCAGAACCAGGTATTCGTTTTTTCGGTCCACTAGGCTGGCTTACTTTGAGATAAAGTGAGCCAGTATTTTTTATATATAAAAATTGTTCTATTTAAGTCAAAGCAGTTTCTTTCGATTCTTACAGCTATATTTATAGCTAATATCTATTAGGGTTCTTGTAGTATCTGATTTAGTTGAAAGTGGTCATAGTAGTAGAGAGATTCGATTCTCTTTATTCATATGATAGGCAGGACGATATCATCATTGAGTGCGAAGATATTCAATCATTCCTGGATCTGATTTTAGATTTAACAGATCTGTTCTTCAGTCTCAACCTACTTGAATTTTGTTGTTATCAACATCTCCTATAAGTCAAAACCATTTCCTTGTTTCAGGGTTACGAAAGATGATATAGTTAGGAAATTTTTTCCATAAATGCTCTGCTCTACATCATATTTTGATTTAACATATTCGATTACCTCTTCTCTTGTCATGTGTTTCCTTAGACTTAAAAATTTAGTGTTAATATTATATTGATTTTAGAATGAATTTTAATTATAAAATTCTTACTGAATTTTCAGTAAAGGAACTTATTTTTTTGTAAGCTGTTGCCGGCTTCTGTAGAGATTACACGGGCCGGTTTTTTTATTTTGAAAAAGAAAAGTATTTTACTACACTAGTACTAATTTATTTATTACACTCTTTATGAAGGTCTTCATTTTTGATACAGAAACTACTTGAGTAATGCCATGAGTGGATAGAATTATCCAATTTGGTTGAATTTTTTGAGAATTAAATGAAGAAACTTGGGAGTTTGAAGAATTATATTCTCTTAATCAGCTTGTTAATATTGATGAAAGAATTCCTGAAGGAGTAACTGCTGTACATTGAATAACAAATGAAGACTTAATCTGATATGATTATATCGATAGATATATTTATAAGTTTTTAGCTTTAGTGTATGAGGCTGATTATGTTGTAGGACATAATATAGCTTTTGATAGATGAATGCTTTTAGGGGAAGCAAAAAGACTTTGAATTCCATTTGATGTTGAGAGGGTTAAATGGGTTGATACTATGAAACCAACTTCAGAATTAGTGAATTGAGCTTGATGAAGATGGCCTAAATTATCTGCATTACATGAATTTTTGTTTTGAAGAGGGTTTGAAAATGCTCATGATGCATTAGGTGATGTTAAAGCTACAAAAGACTGTTTTGTTGAACTTTGTAAAAGTTATTGATTTTATGAGAACTGATGTTTTAAAGAAAAATTAACAAGAGAAAGGAAGGTGATTGATAGCTTAAATATCTGTAATGAACTTTATAATAAGTTATCTGATTCTTCAATTTATAAAGAAATTGCTAGAGAAAACTGGAGAGAAAATCCTGAAGCATTGGAACTCCTTTTAACCTTAGATTGATGAAAGAAATCTATCTTTTTAACAGGTAAAGCATGAACAGGTAAATCTACGTTGATGAAATGAATAATAAAGAGTTGTGAATTAAGAGATTTGCATCCTATTATTTTAGGTTCTACAGGTATCTCAGCATTAAATATTTGATGATCTACTATTCATTCTTTCTTTGCTATGGGTAAGGATAGTATCTATTATCAAGATGATGCAAAGATGAGAAAAATAAGACTTTGAAAAGATAAGGTAGAAATGATTAAAGAAGCTCCTTTTTTGATTATTGATGAAATTTCTATGGTACATTCTAATACTTTAGATGTTATTGATAGACTTCTTAGAAATTATTTAAGAGATTCAAGGCCTTTTGGATGAAAACAAATGCTATTTGTCTGAGATATTTATCAGCTTCCTCCTGTTTGTAATGATGAATGGATAGATAATTTTTCTGATAAATATAAGTCTGAGTGGTTCTTTCATAGTGATGTGTTTAAAAACTTAGCCTATGATGTTATTGAACTTACTATTAATTATAGACAATGAGAAGATAAATTACTTTCAACGATATTGGATCATATTAGAGATAATTGCATCAGTGAGAATGATATCTGAGTTTTAGATGATTGTCGTTATCATGAATTAGGAGAAGATGCTACTGTTCTTTATACTCATAAAAGAGATGTAGCAAGACATAATAGAGAAATGTTGGATAGATTAAAATGAGAAGAATATGTTATTGCTTGAGAAGTTTGGAAAGAATATCCTGATAATATGATGCCTAATAGTTGAGAAGATGTAGTTATAAAAGTAGGCGCTAAGGTGATGATGGTGACTAATGATCCAAAAGGAAGATGGGTGAATTGAAGCATCTGATTTGTTAAAGAGATTAATCTTTTTGCTCCTAAACCTTTTTTGATTATTGATATTGAAGGAAGAGAAGAAAGAGTAGAAAAACATTTATGGAGATATGCTCCAATGAGACTTAATGCTCAGTGAAAATATGAAGAAAAGACATTGGGAACTTATTTGCAATTTCCTATTCAATTAGCTTATGCTATTACGGTTCATAAATCTCAAGGATTAACTTTTGAGGAATCAATAATGAATATTGAAAATGTTTTTGTTTGAGGACAAGCCTACACTGCCCTATCAAGAGTTAAATCACTAAAAGGATTAAAAATATTATGAAGAGTTGATAAATATAAACTATATTTTGATACAAGGATTAATGATTTTAAGAGAACAGTTGCTATTAAAAGACTTTGGAAGAAGATTTGTCAGTATTTACCTCAACCTGAATTAGCTTTAGCTTATACAAAAGTTGAATTTATAGAAGAGATACCTGCAATAAAGGTTAGTATTTCTGATTATTATGATATTTTAAGTGTTGGTATGGAAAAGTATCATAGTGCTATTGTTAGAAAATATGTAGAACTATTAGGAAGTGAGGTTGAACTTCTATTAATAAAAGAAGAAAAGGCTGAAAACTCATGATTTTATGATATAGGATTATGAAGTGCAGATAAGATTATACCAAAGATAAAGTTAAATGAAGGAGAGAAATTAGATGAGGAAGAATTACTTAAAAAGCTTAAATCTCTTAGAATAAAATTAGCTAAAATGGAGTGATTTAGTAAGATTTTTTGGATTTGTTCTAATGAGACTTTAGAGTGGGTTGCTAAGTATAGGCCTTGTAATGAAGAACAACTTTCTATGATGAAAGGATTCTGAGATACGAAGGTAGAAAAATACGGAGAATATTTTATTCAATTAGTTGAAAGTGCTTGATATTCTGAAGATGAATTTATTGAACCATTATGAGTTAAAAAGAAGAGTAAGGTAAAAACTTCTTGAGTGAGTGAAAAGGATGTTGAGGTGGTAGAAAATAGTATTACTCAACAAGTCGATATTGCAAATAAGGCTCGCTTAGCAGTTAAATTATGAAGTATGTCTTCATGAGATAGAAAATTATATGAAATACTAAATAATCTTAGATGAAAAATATGATATCATGATTTAAGTGATGATGATTTACTTGTTTTAGTTGAAGAAAAACCTTTCAGAGAAGAGATGTTTAATGAGGTATTAGGGTGAAAGGCTATTCAGTGAGTTGAAAAGTATTGTGAGGCGATAGAAAATTTTCTTAATGAAGATCTATAAAGGTGATTAATATGATTCTTGAATTCTTGCGTTAGGTAAGGTTGAAAATTGTTTTTATAATAATTTATAGTTTTATTCTTTGATTGATTTAAAGATGAATGATTTAAAAGGAAAGAAAAGCATTATTATTTATTTTTCTAGAGCTGATGAAAATTATGCTGTAGGATATATTGAAAAAGGTAATACTGAAGTTATTGCTGAATATATTCAAGAATTAACTTGAGCTGAAATGTTTAAAGTTGAAAGAAAAATTCCTTATGCTAAAGATTATAATACTTGTATTAAAGAATCTAAAATTGAGAATGATAATGATGAAAGACCTGAAATTGTTAATACATTAGAAAGTATTGATGATTATGAAGTTATCTATGTATGATGACCTATTTATTGGTGACAATTACCTCAACCAATGGTAACTCAACTAGAGAAACTTAACTGGGAGTGAAAAATTGTTAGACCATTTACTACTCATGAAGGTTCTTGATTAGCTAGTGTACCTTCACAGTTAAGGAGTATTTGTAAATGAGCTGAAGTATTAGAATGATTAGCTATTCGTTGAAGTTCTGTTTATGATGCTAAGCCTAGTGTAGAGAAATGGTTGTAGTTTAATTATTATATCCTTAATTTTTTGCTTGTTTTTTTGAGGCCGTATTTTTATTATTTCTTTTGCAAGCATTATTGCGAATCGAGTTTTTTTATAAATTTGCCGACTTTCACTGAGATAGTGCGAGTCGGTTTTTATGGATTATTTCTTGCAATACTTTAACCCTTTGCTATATAAAAACATAAGCTATTTAAATGGTTCTTTATTTTATTGCGTGCTTATGAAGAGATTTGGTTTGCTTTTTCTTTCTGTTTTCTTTTCTTTTATTTTGCTGTTTTGAGGTAGTAGTTTTGCGTTTGATACTATAGAGTCTCTAACTAATGAAGAAAAGATAGCATTAATGTTAATGCCTGCATTTAGAAAAACTTCTCAATCTGTTATCGATACTTGAGCAATTAAGGAAATTGTTTGAAAATATTGATTTGCTGGTATTATTTTGTATTGAGAAAATTTAGGAGATGTTGAATGAAGTGTAAGGTTTATTGATTTTTTACAAGAAGCTAACAAAGATCATTTAAGTAGACTTTTAATAGCTACAGATCAAGAAGGTTGATATGTAACTAGATTGGGTGTTTGAACTTCTATGCCTTGAAATATGGCATTGGCAGCAACTAATGATGTTAATAATGCTTATGAGGCTGCAAAATTAATTTGAAAGGAATTGAGATTGTTGGGTATAAATGTTGATTTTGCTCCTGTTGTTGATATTAATAACAATCCTGCTAATCCTATTATCTGAATTAGATCTTTTTCTGATGATGTAGATACTGTTGTAAAATATTGAAAGGCATTTATGCAGTGATTACATGATGAATGAATAGCGACATCATTAAAACATTTTCCATGACATTGAGATACTTCAACTGATACGCATTCAAGTTTTGCTATTCTTAATAAGTCTTATGATGAATTAAAGGATAATGAATTAAAACCATTTCAAGAGCTAATTAAAAGTTGAACTGAAATGATTATGACAGCACATATTCAGTATCCTAATATTGAAAAAGAGACGTATGTTTCAAAAAAAGATTGAAATGTTTATACGTTGCCAGCAACATTATCTAAAACTATCTTAACTGATATTCTAAGGAAGGATATGTGATATAATGGTGTTATTATTTCTGATGGTTTAGATATGGCTGCAATTGCTCAGCAATTTTGAAAAGTAGAAGCATCTGTTTTAGCTATTAATGCATGAGTAGATATTTTGTTAACGCCTTTTTCATATAGTTATGATATTGACGATTATCAGAACTATATCCAAGAGTTGGCAGATAAAGTTTGAACAGAAATTGATGAAGAAACTGTTAATACTGCTGTATGAAGAATACTAAAACTAAAAGAAAAAATGTGATTGTTACAGGCTTATTCATGAAGTTGATTAGAAGAAAAAATACAAGAGGCAAAGAAAAATGTAAGTTCAATTCAGCATCATGAAAAAGAATTTGATATTGCAAAGGATGTAGTAACAATGGTTAAAAATGATGATAATGTGTTACCTTTAAATACGGATAAGAAGGTTGCAATCTTTTATCAATACGCTTCTCATATTGATGCAGTTAAGAATGTAATTGCTTTTCTTGCTAAAGATTGAGAGAATATTTCTGAGGATAATATTAAGTTGTATCCACTCCATGATAGTAATTGAAAACTACAAATTCAAGAAATTATTGATGAATTGAGTTGAGTCGATACAGCTGTGTTTATTCATTCATTATATGAAGCATCTGATTTGTGAGATATTTCAATTAAAGAAATTAATAGTTTGATAGATTATACTCATAATGTATGAGGCAAAGCGATAGTTATAAGTACTCAGCTTCCCTATGATGTTGCAAAATTTAAGAAAGCGGATGCAATTTTAGTAACATATTTGGCTAATGGTATTAAGTATAAAATAAGTGATTATACTAGTGAATTACCTAAATATTGACCAAATGTTATGGCGGGTATTTATATGATGTTTTCTCATAAGAGTAATATACAAGGCAAACTACCTGTTAAGCTTTATGAGGTTGATGATAATAATTTGTTTACAACGTGAGTTCTGTATGATAGAGGTTTTGGTTTAGAATATGATGGTAGTGCTGCTAATAAAGTTAAAAGTGATGAAGAGATGGAGATGATTCTTAAAGATTTAAAGTATTGAATATCTAATGAAAGTTTATGAAGGTATTGAGAGGAATTAGTTCAGGCATATATTTGGGAATATGAAAATTGAATAACAACGATTGATGAAATAGATAATGCTGATCTATGATGAAATTTGACTAGAATTGCAATGGCAAAAATGTTATCTCAATATGCGATAAATGTATTAGGAAAGAAAACATTGAATAATTCATGAGTAAGTTTTAGAGATGTTTCAGAAAGACTTAATGATGATTACGGTAATTGAGTTACCTTGGCTTATCAACTTTGAATTATGTGAATAGGAATTGATAAATTTAGACCGTTTGATTTAGTAACAAGGGCTGAATTTGCTACTGCGTTATCTAGATTGCTTTATTGAATTAGTGATGGTGAGCCTTATTATTCTTCTCATTTAGCAATGCTAAAGAATGAGTGAGTACTTTCAAATGATAATCCTTATCTTAGAGAACTAAGAGGTTATGTTATGCTTATGTTAATGAGAGCAGCTCAATAATGAATTTTGTAATTATAGATAAGCTGCTCTTTTGGTTTGTAGTGCATTTTTTGAAAATAAAAAAAAGAGATAGAAAATAACTCTACCTCAATCTCCCGTAAGAAATCAAGTCTATGTAGATGCCTTATGAAGGAATAGATTGCTATTAACAAACTATTTATCTCATGCATTAGGCAATCCTAACGTTTAAGATTCCATGAGATAACAAATTCAACTATATTTTATCATAGAAATGAGTGGGATATACGTTCAAATAGGGACCAAATCTATTGAAAACTAGGGATATATCCAACAATAGAAGAATTGAAATGTCTGATACATTATTTACTAAGCATTGCTCATTAATGTCTTAAGACTACATAATAGGATTAAGTTGATATTAGTTGGTGAATAATATGCATAAGCTATTTTAAAACGAAGCGCTTAAGAATAAGAAGATTAATGAGGTAAATAGTATTGATTATCCGTTAAACTTATAATCATTTAAACTATAAGCCAGAAGG
>ODAI012451318.1_pt1 | contig 14049 bp, 6 predicted proteins | sample 1539321 | NCBI WGS metagenome assembly ODAI01 (sample SAMN02144231, study PRJEB22623) | gut metagenome | biome: sheep rumen | host: Ovis aries | place: New Zealand
CAGTGCCGGTGTCAACCTGAATTATACCGAGACCCAGAACATCGCTCCGAACGTATTCTACCGGAATGTCGCGATGACCCCGTGGGGTTCTCCGACCCTTTCCGACGGCGTGACGATGCGCCGCTATACCGACGACCGCAGCACGGATTCGCAGAACCCGCTCTGGGGCATCTACAACGGTCAGGAAAACGAGACCAAGGGCAACAGCGTCAATGCCGGCGGCAATATCGAGGTCAAGATTCCCTGGATCGAGGGCCTGAGCTACCGCATCACCGGCAATTATATTAAAGGTAACAGCCGTTCGATGTCCTTTACCCATGAGAACTACTATGTGGAACTGGGTACCGGCGAAGACGCTTACACGCCTGAGGCTATCGATTCCCACCTGAGCTCCGCGAACGGCAGCATCTCCAATTCGCAGAATGTTTCCTGGGTCATCGATAACGTGCTCAACTACACCCGCGACATCGGCAAGCACTATATCAATGCTTCCCTCGTCTATACCCGGGATTCGCGTGAGAACAGCAGCAACAGCATGTCCGGTTCCGATTTCTCCGGCATCGGAAACACGACTCTGGGCGCCTGGGGTCTGCACAACGCGGCCAACAAGGTGGTCGATCCGATCAGCTACACCCGTCATACGGATGTCGGTTACCTGGCCCGTGTGAACTACTCCTGGAACAACAAATACCACTTCAACGCTTCTTTCCGCCGGGACGGCAGCTCCGTTTTCGGCAAAGACCACAAGTGGGGCAACTTCCCGGCCGTCGGTGCCGCCTGGACCGTTACCGACGAGCCTTTCATGAAGCGTTTCTCCAGCTGGCTTGATTATCTGAAAGTCAAGGTCTCCTGGGGTAAGAACGGTAACCAGGGCCTCCAGCCCTATCAGACCCTTTCCCGCATGAATGTCGGCAGCCAGGCAGGCGTTACCTATTTCTTCGGTGACAATGTCGCCTTCGGTCAGGTCCTGCAGACCTTGGGCAACGATTCGCTCGGCTGGGAAACGACGACCTCCTTCAACTATGGCTTCGAAGCCGATTTCCTCCAGCGTCGCCTCCATTGGGAACTGGATGCTTATAATTCCCGCACGACGGACCAGATCGTCAATCAGCCGATTCCGACCATGCCTTCCGGTATCGGTATGCAGTATCAGACCCAGGGCCGGGTGGACAACTGGGGTATCGAGTCCTCCCTGCGTGCCCAGATCATCCAGAAACGCGACCTCGGCTGGACGGCTGTCCTGAACTTCTCCATGAACCGCAACAAACTCGTTGATTTCGACGGTTCTGGTCACAGCAACCTCAACGCCAATCGCTTCCTGGGTGTTCCGATCAATCCGATCTACGGCTATCGCTGGATCGGTATCGTCCAGGAGGAGGATACCGACTACATCGCTGCGACGGGTGTCCAGCCGGGCAGCCCGAAGTTCGCCGACCTGGGTACGGAATCCATCGAAGGTATGCCTGACGGTAAGCCGGACGGCAAGATCACCACGGCGGACCGCGAAATCCTCGGCTACAACCAGGAGGCCTTCCGCATGAGCCTGTCCAACACGGTCACCTGGAAGAACTGGTCTCTGTACGTGATGGTGAACGGCGTTTTCTCCGGCGGAAAATACGGCTGGGCTGAAAACCGGTATGCCTATGTTTCCAATGACTCAATGGCTTGGACCAACGTGTTCAACCATCCTTTCTGGACGAAGGAGAACCGGAACAATACGTATCCGAGCGCCACGGTGGACGACGAACGGCTGACCGCTCTCCAGCGCTACGGCTTCGTCCGCCTGCAGGATGTGAACCTTTCCTATGATTTCCGTGGGAACAGCTTCCTCCAGAAAATCGGTGTCGCTTCCCTGCAGCTCTATGTCTCCGGACGCAACCTCTTCTTCCTGGCTCCGGGATGGGATTACTCCGATCCTGAGGTCCGTAACCCCCGCTCACAGCAGCTGGCCCGTACCTATACCTTCGGTGTCAACGTAAGATTCTAATATGCATATGAATATGAAAAAGATAGTTTATTTTACCCTGGGTCTTGCATCTTGCCTTTCCCTCCTTGTGGCCTGCTCTAAGGACGAGGACTTCCTGAAAGAGACGCCTAAGACGATCTATACCTTCGAGACGGCTTTCCAGAAGCCTACCCAGCTGGATGCCGCATTGGTGAAGTGCTATTCCGATTTCTACCGGCTCCATTCCTGGGGAACCAATGTATGGGAAGAACTCCCCGCTTTCATCGGCGGTGGCGGCGGCAGCGCCTCGACGCTCCTGGCCGGCTATGGTGCCGATGTCCACGATGAGGACGGTTCCTTCGCACACGCAGGTTCTTCTTTCTCCAACCTGGCCATGATCAACCCGACCTATTCCCGTTTCCTGGCCTTGTGGAACCAGCTGTACGAACTGGCGGCTGCCGCCAATGTTTCGATCCGCGGTACCGAAGAACTGAAAGACGTTCCGGAAGATGAGAAGGCGTATGCCGTTGCACAGGCCAAATTCTTCCTCGGATGGGCTTATCTTCGTCTGGGTGAATGCTTTGGTGGCGTTCCGATTATTCGCGAATTCACGACCGATATCGCGAAATACTATGACCGCGAGTCCCGCGAGGATACCTATGCATTTGCCATCGAATGCCTGAAGGCCGCCGCGGACGGCCTGCCTGACACCCAGCGTGAGGACGGCCGCTTGACCAAGAGCGCCGCCTACCACTACCTGGCCGAGGCCTATCTCGCTCAGGGTGTGGAGACCGGCAACGCCCAGAATTATACGGATGCCGTTACCGCAGCCGACAAGGTCCTTGAAAAGCATCACTTGATGACGAGCCGTTTCGGCGTCCGTGCCGACGCGGCGGATCCGGGCAAATCCAACGGTGTCCCCAACTATCGTCCTGACGGCAATGTGTTCTACGATCTTTTCCAGATCGGTAACTACAACCAGAGCGCCGGCAATGCCGAAGCCATCCTCGTGCTGCAGACTCCTACCTATGAGGAGCAGTTCAACAACGGCGGCCGTATCTTCAACCTGGGCAATGCCACCGGCCAGCCTTACAAGGATCTGGTCTGGGCAGACAAGTACAAACTCCCGATGGAGAGCGGCGCAGGCCCCGGCCCTTGGTCGATGAATATCGATGCATCCCAGCACCCGTCCGGTTCCGTCTGTGCGTACCTGGGCGGCCAGACCTGGGGCATGTACGGCAGCACCCCGTACGTGGACGACTATGTCTGGGAAGGCAAGTATGCCGACGATATGCGCAATGCCGAAATCAACCTCTGCCATCCCGTCGTGCTGGATACGAAGCACCCGATGTTCGGCCAGATCGTTACCAGAGAGATGATTACCGAGCCGACCCGCCTGATGCGTGTCTCCGCCAAGGTGAAGATGCAGGATGAGTGGGGTTGGGACCTGAACAACCAGGGTCAGCCTTATTCCACGGAGTACGGACGCGACTGGTATGCCGCCCGTTGTGCCGAGACCATCCTGTTCAAGGCTGAGGCTCAGTGGCGTTCCGGCAATGCCGCCGCTGCCGCCGAGACGATGAACGAGCTCCGCCGCCGTGCGCAGTGCTCCTACATGCTGACTGCCGCTGACCTGCCTGCCACGGACGGTATCTATACGATCCTTGCAGAGCGTACCCGCGAGCTCTCCTGGGAGGAACACCGTTGGCCGCAGCTGCTCCGCATGGCGAAGGCCGGTACGGAGAACGTGGTGATGCACCATCAGTTGCTTAACTATGCGATGTATATCGCGGAGGTGCCGATCTATGATGCGGCCCGCGGCATCAGCTGGTCGCTGTTCCCGATCCCGCAGCAGATCATCCAGGGCAATGACGCCGAGCATCCGATGAAGCAGAATGACGGTTGGAACTAACCGGTCACGCTGACTGAACTTTCGCTTCCGTCCCCCTGACCGGGGACGGAAGTGCCAATCCCCATCAGATGGGTTGTTTCTCGCTTGAAATTGCTATTTTTACTGCACGATATGAAGAAAATCGCGATCTTCCTCCTTGCCTTGGGCGTACTTTCCTGCGGTTCGGCGGACAAGTACGGAGAAAAAGCATCCCAGTCTTCGCTTGCCGATCTGGAGGCCGGTTGGGCAAACCCGCCCCAGGCTGCCCGTACGCGGGTATGGTGGCATTGGATGAACGGAAACGTGACCAAGGACGGTATCCGGAAGGACCTCGAATGGATGGCCCGAATCGGCCTGGGTGGCGTCCATCATTTCGATGCGGCCCTTGGAACGCCCACGATCGTCGATAAACGATTGGTTTACATGGATGAAGGATGGCAGGATGCATTTGCCTATGCTGTCCGGACCGCGGATTCCCTGGGATTGGAGTTTACGATCGCTTCCGCTCCCGGCTGGTCTTCGACAGGCGGCCCCTGGGTCGAACCCAAGGATGCCATGAAGCGACTGGTCTGGCGGACGGTCACCGTCGAAGGCGGAAAGCCCGTCGATGTTACGTTCCCTGCACCTTTCAACCATGCAGGTGCTTTCCAGAACGGCGCCATGACCGGCCGCGGTACCGGAGCGGATATCGAATTCTATGAGGATGTATCGGTAATTGCCGTGAAACTTCCTGACAGCCAGTTGTCTGCTGCGGAAAGGGGAGCCGTACTGACTTCCAGCGCAGGGGAGTTCCACCTCGCGCAGTTGACGGACGGCGATGTCCGGCAGGGTGTCCTGCTGCCTTCGGACGAGAAGAATGGCTTTGCCTGGATCCAATATGCTTTCCCGGAGCCGGTGACGGTTCGCTCGCTGTCGGTGGCCGGCCTGCCCGGCAGCGGTTTCGGGGGTCCCGGGGGTGGTGGTGCCTCCGCGAATTTCCTGGAATGCAGTGACGATGGCGTGACGTTTACCAAGGTCTGTGACCTCCGCGGTGGAAGCATGGCGCAGTCCACGTTGTCCGTCCCGGAGACGACCGCCCGTTATTTTCGGCTTCATGTCGCGAATCCCCGTCCGCAGATGGGTGGCGGCATGTTCGGCTTCGGTATGCCCGGGCCGCCTCCGCAGGCGCCGAAGGGCACATCCATCGCGGAATTTGAATTGTTCCCCTATACCCGGGTCCACCGGTTCGAGGACAAGGCGGGTTTCTCGTCGGCTGCCAACCTGACCGCGGTGCCGACCCCGTCTTCGGACGAGGCCTTCCCGCAGCCTTCCGACGTGACCGATATTACGGCTTACTGCCAGGACGGACGTCTGCGCTGGGAGGCACCCGCCGGACGTTGGCGCATCTACCGTTTCGGCTATGCCCTGACCGGCAAGCAGAACCATCCGGCCCCGCCGGAGGCGACCGGCCTGGAGGTGGACAAACTGGATCCGCAGGCATGGACGCGATATTTCCGCACCTATTTCGACATGTATAAGAAGGCCGCCGGCGGCCTGATGGGAAGCCGGGGCGTACAATATGTCCTGACGGACAGCTATGAGGCGGAGAATGAGACCTGGACGCCTGCGATGTCGGCCGAGTTCCGTGAGCGCCGTGGTTATGACCTGACGCCCTGGATGCCGGTCCTTGCGGGTGAAGTCATCGGCAGTCCGTCCCGGAGCGATGCTTTCCTCTTTGACTGGCGCGCTACCTTGAGCGACCTGATTTCCGACAATTACACCCTCCTCTCCGAGATCGCCCGGAAGGAATACGGCATGCTGGGCCGTTATACGGAATCCCATGAGGCCGGCCGTGCCTATGTGGGCGACGGCATGGACCTGAAGGCAACGGCAGAGGTCCCGATGGGGGCCATGTGGACGGATGCTTCCTGGCTGCCCCATACACCGGACGGCGGTGTGGACAGGGGTGTCTATAATGCCGATGACAAGGAATCGGCTTCCGTGGCGCATATCTATGGACAGAACATCGCCGCGGCTGAATCCATGACCGCCATGGGCGGCAGCGGACAGGCGTATTCCTTCCACCCCGGCAACCTGAAATTCCTTGCCGATATCGAACTGGCCAACGGTATCAACCGCTTCGTCATCCACGAAAGCGCCAGCCAGCCGGACGACGTGCATGTCCCTGGCTTGAGCCTGGGTGGTATCGGCCAGTGGTTCAACCGTCATGAAACCTGGGCCGAACTGGGCCGGGTATGGGCGGATTACATGGCGCGGAGCTGTTTCATGCTCCAGGCCGGCGTCAATGTCGCTGACATCCTCTGGTATTATGGAGAAGACAGTTGCGTCACTACGGAGTTCGGTCATAAGCCGCTGAATGTTCCTTCCGGATACCAGTGGGATTATTGCAGCCCGAACGCCCTGTTGCACCAGATTTCCGCCAAAGATGGCCGGTTGGTTTCTCCGAGCGGAGTTTCCTACCGTGTCCTGTACATGGACCGGAACGTAGAATACATGTCTGTTCCTGTGCTCCGTCAACTGGCCCGGTTTGCCAAGGCCGGCGTGTGGATCGGAGGCGCCAGGCCGCAGCATCCGGCTTCCCTGACCGACGATGCGGCCGAATTCGACCGGCTCGTGAATGAGATCTGGAACAGTAAGCGTTCCAATGTGGTCGTGACGGACAACCTGGCGGACTTCCTCCGTGCAGCCGGCCTCCAGCCGGACGTGAACATATCCGACGACATGAGATTCCTGCACAGGACGTCGCCTGCAGCGGAAATCTATTGGATCAACAAGCCTTCCCGGGAGAGCCGGAAGGTCTCCCTCTCTTTCCGTGTAACAGGACGCGAACCGCAGGTCTGGCATCCGGATACGGGATTGACGGAACGTGTCTCCTACCGGATTGCCGACGGCCGTACCGTCGTGGACCTGGACCTTGTGTCGGACGACGCCGTCTTCGTGGTTTTCGGCGGGAAGGGATCGGATTCCCTTTCGCTGCCTGCCAGGGAGGAGCAGACGTTGCTGACGATGGAAGGACCCTGGGAGGTCCGCTTCCAGGAACGGCGTGGCGCCCCGGCCGTGGCAACCTTTGACAAACTGCAGTCCTATACCGAGTTTAAGGAACCCGGGATCAAGTATTTCTCCGGGATTGCGACCTATACGCAGACCATCGGTACCGGCGCCGTTTCCGGACGGGCAGTCCTGGATCTGGGTTGTGTCAAGGATCTCGCGGAGGTCTATGTAAACGGTAAATTCTGCGGGACGGCCTGGAAAGAGCCGTATCGGGTCGATGTGACCGATGCTTGGAAAGAAGGTGAGAATGCCATCGAGCTCCGCGTCGCCAATACGTGGCCGAACCGCCTGATCGGAGATGAACAGCCCGGTGCCGTGCGGGTGACCTTCACGGACTCTCGTTATTACCGGGCGGAAGACCCGCTGCGTGCCGGTGGTCTGCTCGGTCCCGTCAAATTAGTGGAAATTAAATAATTCAAATGGATAACCGATACCCCCTCCTGACGAGCCCGATCCAACTGGGCCGGACGATTTTCCGAAACAGGATGTTTTCCGCTCCCATGGGAGCGACCGATATCACGGCCGACTGTTGTCCCGGTCCCCGGGTGCAAGGTTTCTATGAACTCAGGGCAAAGGGAGGGGCAGCGGCTGTCACGGTCAGCGAACTGGTCGTCCATCCTGAGACGGACGGGAGCCACATGTTGCACCTGGACCTCGAGACGCCGGGCTGCCTGGCCGCACATGCCTTCGTGGCAGACGGCATCCGTCGGCACGGGAGCGTACCGAGCATCGAGTTCTCGCATTCGGGACAGTATGCCGGCACCTATATGTCGGACAAGAACAAAAAGGAGAGTCTGAATCAGTGGGGCCCCTCCGACGGCGTCCGTCCCGACGGGCGTCCCGTGAAGGGACTGTCCGTGGAGCAGATCGCCGATATCGTCCGCGCCTATGGGGAAAAGGCGGCCCTGGCAAAACGCGCCGGGTATGAAATGATTATGATTCATGCCGGTCACGGCTGGCTGCTCAACCAGTTCCTGTCTCCCTATTTCAATCATCGGACAGATGCTTACGGCGGTTCGCTGGAGAACCGGGTCCGCCTGACACGTGAGGTGCTGCAGGCGGTCCGTGCTGCGGTCGGCCCGGGCTTCCCGATCGAGATCCGGCTGAGCGGAAGCGAGTTGTTCGAAGGAGGTTATGACGTGGCCGAGGGCTGCCGGATCGCGCAGGCGGTCGAAGATCTGGTCGATCTGATCCATGTTTCGGCCGGTTCCTATCAGTTCGGGTTCTTCCATACGCATCTGCCGATGTTCGCGGAGCATGGCGCCAACGTGTGGCTGGCTGCGGAAATCAAGAAGCATGTGTCCAAGCCGGTGGCGACGATCGGTGCGATCAACAGTCCGGAAATGATGGAACGCATCCTCGAAGAGGGGAAGGCGGACGTGATCTATATGGCCCGGGAACTGCTTGCGGACCCGTTCCTGCCCGAGAAGGTCTCTTCCGGTCGGGAGGATTTGATTGTCAAGTGCCTGCGTTGCTATACCTGCATGGCCGAACGGCCGACGACCTTCACGCGGCGCTGTGCCGTCAATCCGCTGGTCGGACGGGAACTGGAGGGCATGGAGGTACAGCTGGCCGCACGGCGCCGCAAGGTGCTGGTTGCGGGCGGCGGTGTCGCCGGGCTTGAAGCGGCCGTTACGGCTGCCCGCCGCGGACATGAAGTCCTGCTCTGCGAAAAGAGCGACCGGCTGGGCGGAATCCTGAAGTCTGAAGAAGCCATCCCGTTCAAGCATGAAATGTATGAACTCGGGCTTACGTTGGAGCGGCAGGCCCGGGAAGAAGGCGTGAAGATCCGGCTGGGAACCCCGGTTACGCCTGAGTTGGTGGCGACGGAGAAGCCCGATGCGCTGATCCTGGCTGTCGGCTCCCGTCCGATCGTGCCGCCTCTCCCCGGTATCGAAGGGGACAACGTCATCATTGTCAACGATTATTACTTGGAAAAGGATAAGGTGCAGGATACGGTGGTCGTGCTAGGCGGCGGTTTGGCCGGCTGTGAGTGCGCCGTCCATCTCGGCATGGAAGGCAAGCAGGTCCACCTGGTGGAAATGCGGGATACGCTCGCGCCGGACTGCAACATCCGCCACCGCCCGATCCTGATGAAGCAGATCGCGGACCATGTCACGGCGCACACCGGCCTGGCCGGCCTGCGGGTAACGTCCGAAGGCCTGGTTTGCCGGACGCGTGACGGCCGGGAAGAGCTGATTCCCGGCAAGACGGTCATCTGCGCGGTGGGACAGCGGGCCAACCGGGCCGATGTCGATCAGCTCCGCCGCAGCGCACCATTCGTGCGGGAGGTGGGGGACTGTGTCCGTCCGGCCAATATCACCAAAGCGATTTACGAAGGCTTCCATGCCGCATTGGATATCTGACATGACGATGGAAATGAGGACGGTCGACTATGATAGACGGCGCTGGACCGTGCTGGTTGCCAGCTGCCTGATCAACCTGTGCATCGGCTCCATCTATGCCTGGAGCGTATTCTCCGCACCGCTTGCGGCCAAACTGACGGAACTCGCAGGCAGGGCCCTGACCGCTGCAGACCTGGCCATCGTCTTTACCGTGGCCAACGCCGTCGGCCCGATTACCATGATTTCCGGCGGTTTCATCAATGACCGGCTGGGACCCAAGTGGGTGATCCTGACCGGCGGTACGATGTTCGCGGCCGGTATGATCCTGACGGGGCTTTCCACAAGTCTGACCGGCCTGATCGTTTCCTACGGCCTGGTCCTGGGACTCGGTCTCGGCATGGCATACGGAGCCACGATCAGCAATTGCGTCAAGTTCTTCCCGGACCGGAAAGGCCTGGTGGGAGGCATCGCGACGGCATCTTACGGCCTGAGTTCCGTCCTGGTCCCTCCGGTCGCGAATGCCTTGATTACCTCGGTCGGCATTACCCGTTGCCTGGTCATTCTGGGCGTGGTCTTCCTGGCCGTGATCGTGTTGTGCTCCCTCTTGGTAACCCGTTGTCCGGCAGGGTATGCCCCGGTGGGGTATGTCGCTCCTGTCCGTTCCGATGCACGGGGTGCGCGGGACAAGGACTGGCGGGGCATGCTGGCGGATCCGGTTTTTTATATCATGATCTTCATGTTGATGTGCGGCGCTTTCAGCGGCCTCATGATCACCTCACAGGCCTCTCCGATGGCCCAGCGGATGGTCGGCATGTCGGCGGCACTGGCCGCGACCGCCGTTTCCGTTCTTGCCCTCTTCAATGCAGCGGGACGGATCGTGGCGGGAACGCTTTCCGACCGGTTCGGCCGGGTTGCCGTGCTGCGCGGAGCTTTCGTACTGGAAATCCTCGGTCTGGGCTTGTTGCTGCTTTCCGGGCCGGGACAGACGTTCCTGTTCATGGCTGCCGTGTCGGTCATCGGTATCTGTTTCGGTGCCTTGATGGGGATTTATCCGGGCTTCACGGCCGACCGGTTCGGCCTGCGGAACAACAGCGTCAATTATGGCATCATGTTCATCGGTTTTGCGGTGGCGGGCTATTTCGGCCCGACGGTCTGCGGCCGGATCCTTGCGCGGACGGGCGCTTATTCCAGCGCTTTCCGTGTGGCGGCGGTCCTGGCGATCTGCGGCATCATCCTGTCTGTCGTGTACCGGCTTTTGACGAGGACATCCAAAGAATCATAATCATTCAAGCTATATGAAAAGTTTCTTCTTTACTGTTTTGGTCTGCGCGTTGCTCGCGCCGGCTTTCCTGGTGGGAACGTCTTCCTGCGGGAATGCCGCGGCAGGCCAGTCTGACACGCTACGGATCAACACCACCGAACTCGGTCAGGAAATCCGGGGCTTCAACGGACCTACGCCGGTGGAAATCACCGTTGTCAGGGGCGTCATCACTGATATTGCCGCACTTCCCAACCGGGAGGGACCGCGTTACCTGCAGTTGGTCATGGAATCCGGTCTGCTCAAGAAGCTGAACGGCAAGACCTTGGACGAGGCGAAGTCCGTCCAGTTGGATGCCGTCACCGGCGCGACCTTTACCTCGACGGGATTGATCAAGAATATCCAGCTCGGCCTGGAGGACGGCGGTGCTTTTGAGCGCAACGCCCCCAAAGTCATCACGGAAGCGAAAGTCCGCCAGGGAAAGGTCCGTGGCGAGCGGGAAAACGGCCTTGGCTCCTTCAAGGCGATTCCTTTTGCTGAGGCACCGGTAGGGGAGCTCCGCTGGAAGGATCCTGTCCCGAAGAAGGCATGGGACGGCGTCCTGGATGCGACCAAGTTCGGCGGAATGCCGCCGCAGCAGACACGAAGCTGGCCGGGCGCCCCGGCTCCGAACGTGAGCGAGGACTGCCTGTACCTCAATATCCAGACGCCGGCTACCTCCACCAAGGATAAGCTGCCGGTACTGGTTTGGATCCACGGGGGCGGTTTCATTACCGGTGACGCCAACTCCAATGACGGCACCAACTTCGCCAAGAAAGGAATCGTGTTCGTCAGCCTGAGCTACCGTACCGGCGCACTGGGCTTCCTGGCCCTTCCGGAGCTGACGGCCGAAAATCCCCGTCACATTTCTGGAAATTATGGCCTGCTGGACATGATCGAAGGGCTCAAGTGGGTCAAGGAAAATATCGCCCAGTTCGGCGGTGATCCGTCCAAGGTGACCATCATGGGTGAATCCGCCGGAGCCATCGCAGTCAGCATGCTCTGCGCTTCTCCGCTGGCTAAGGGCCTCTTCCGGGGTGCCATTTCCGAGAGCGGCGGTTCCTTCTGCCCGGTTGACAGTGTACGTTTCGACAACAACGGCATCCGCGACATGGCCGGCGCTGAGCAGTTCGGTCTGGAATTTATGAAGCGGATCGGGGCCTCCTCGCTGGCTGAACTGAGGGAGATGGACTGGAACCGCTGGGTCGGGGACGAACCTTCCATCGGCGTGGGCGGCTTCTGGCCGACGGTCGACGGCTATGTCCTTCCGGATGACCAGTACAAGATGTACGAGGCGGGTAACTACAACGATGTCAACGTGTTGATTGGAACGAACTCTGATGAGGGAGCGATGTTCTGCCGTCCGACCCAGTTGGACAAGTACCAGGCTGACATCCGGGCCGAATATGGTCCTTTCGCCGATCGGATGCTGGAACTCTATCCGGCTTCCGATGATGCTGAAACCTTCGGCGCCCTGTCCGATATCTTCCGTGAGACGGCGTTCGCATGGCCGACCTGGGCCTGGGCGAAACTCCAGCAGAAGACGGGCAAGGGCCGTGTCTATCTGTACTATTTCGACCAGTTCGATCCGGAGCGGCCGATGTTCGGCGGTCCGAGCGCACCCAAACCGCGCGGTGCCAACCACGCCAGCGAGATGTCCTATGTCTTCGGTGGTGGCGGCTGGGGCCGTCCGATGGAGGGCAAGGACAAGGCCGTGAGTGATGCCATGCACAACTACTGGGCGAATTTCGTCAAGACCGGGGACCCGAACGGAGAGGGCCTGGACAACTGGCCGGTCTATCAGGACGGTGAGAAGACCGTCATGTTCTTCAAGGACGGAACCTCATTGATCGAGACTCCGAATAAGCCGCAGCTCCTGCTGATGGAAGATTATTTCGCTTGGAAACGGGCACAACCCATCCGATAGCCATGGACAACCTTTCAAGAAGAGACGCCCTCAAACTGATGGGCATGGGCGCGGCCGGCCTGGCCGCCGCCACTTTCCTTCCTCCTTTCGCACATGCGCGCAGTATCTTCTCCTGGCCGCAGAATCCAATCCGGCGCAATCCGGGGCCGCAGGGTATGCCGGCGATGCATTATGCGGAAAAGGAGGTGTATGCTGGTCCGGATGTCGTCATCCGGCAGATCGATGCCCACACCTGGGAGGGCAACGGCCACCTGATGGCCAATGAGACCATCTACATCATTGAGGGTGAAGAAAAAGCCATCCTGCTGGACGCCGGTACGAAGATCGACGACCTCGACAAGATCGTGGCTGGGATTACGGATAAGCCCGTCATTCTCATCGCTACCCATGTCCATCCGGACCATACCGGTTCTGCCATCAATTATTTCCCGGAAATCTGGATCAATGCGGCCGATACGGTGAATGTGCCCGAATTCATGCCCGGCTACAAGGGCAAGATCAACTATCTGGAGGACGGACAGGTCTTCGATCTGGGCGGCCGCCGCATCGAGGTGATCTTCTCGCCGGGCCATACCCCGGGCAGTACCTGCTTTTTCGAGATGGACGGACGGAAATGGGGCTACAGCGGCGATGCCTTCGGCTCCGGCAACCTGCTGCTGACGACCAACTTCTCGACCCTGCTGGCTACGACCACCCGTATCGAGATGTACATGCGCCGTTTCGGCATCGAGAAACTCTATCCGGGCCACTACATGGGTTCAAATCCCGAGACCCTGCAACGCGTCTCCGACCTCAAGCGGATCTCCTCCGAAATGATCGAAGGGACCCGCAAGGGAGAGGATGCCGGTCAGGGCATGATGGGCCTGAATGCCCGTGTCCGGGACTTCGGTGTCAATGTGAACTACCGGAATCCTGCCGGATTGAAGTAGTTACCTCACAAGTTTCTCCAGCTTGACCGGGCCGATGAGGCCGGAAGGGGTCAGCGGGGAATCCGCCCTGTAGAAGGGCATGGTCGTATAGGTATGTTTTTCAGCACCTGGCTGGGCGTCTCCGATAAGGCGGTTCGGCCAGGTGTTGATGACTTTGATTTCAAGGGAATTCTCGCCGGGCCTCAGGTCGCCCGTCCATTCCACCTTGTACGGCGCTTTCCACAGGAAGGCGACATGCTGTCCGTTGACCCGGATGTCGGCCATCTGTCCCACGGCGCCCAGGTCGAAAGCCAGTCCGACGGGCTGCTCTTTATCGCTGAGTGTAAATGTGTTGCGGTAAGTGGTTGTTCCGGAGAAATACTTCACTTCCTTGGGCATGAATTCCGTCAGGGAGGCCAGCCGGTCGAAGATCATCTCCTTCGGCGCATCGACTCCGTCGAAGGTGACGGTCCAGGAATCGTCCAGGGGGACGGTGCCGGTATGGCGGAGCGGTTTCCCCGCGGGCGCGGGCTTCCCGTTCCTGTCGGCGACGACGAACAGGGCCTGGATGGCCTCGAGGGTCAGGTTGTCGCCGTCCAATACGCCCGGGAGCATCTTGCCGGTTTCCGGATTCCAGACCGTCCGGGGGCCTTCGGCATCGCGAAGGGTAATCTGCGCGGTGACG
>ODAI014747246.1_pt1 | contig 14049 bp, 21 predicted proteins | sample 1539321 | NCBI WGS metagenome assembly ODAI01 (sample SAMN02144231, study PRJEB22623) | gut metagenome | biome: sheep rumen | host: Ovis aries | place: New Zealand
CGTTCTTGCGGTCCCCGCACAAGAATAACAGCCATGTCCGACATACAAAAGATACCCGAGCACGAGGACCACATAGACCGCATCCGGAAGGACCACGTTCCGGCGGCAGGAGACGTCTTCCTCAAGAAGGACACATTCTACGCCGACAGGCTGCTGATCCGCCTCAAGGAGGAGGTGTCCGAAGGCGTATTCGCCTACGAGTCCATCGACCCTGAGACCGGTGAGGTGCTCGTCGCGGAGGACGAACGCAGGGGGACCATCTCCCTCTCCAGCCTTAAAGAGTACTACCGGCTCCTGCTCGGCGGCCTCGACGAGACGCTGGCGGCGGGCGCGGCAATCATCGGCGGCGACGCCAAGGCGGGGGAGAAGCGGATCTTCAAGGCCGAGGGCGAAGATCCCGCCGGGGATCCGGACACGCCTGACACCATAGCCCTGACGAAGGGACGGTCGAAGGAGGACGTCGCGGCGATGCTCCAGCGCGCGGAGCGGGTCGAAGACCGGCTCGCCGAGGTGCGCCACATGGCTAAGCTCATCATGGCGCAGAAGCGCCGCGAGCTGGAGCGCAACGTAGAGAAGATGGAGGCCGTGCTTAAAGAATACTCGAAAAAGGTGAAGAGCCTCGTGAAGGTCATCACCGTCCTCAATCTCTATACAGGCAAGACCGTCGCCCTGGAGGCCGTCACCGACGGCGAGGCCGCGGACCCGTCCGAGAAGCTGCATATCCGCCAGCGCATCCTCTACATGGACGAGGAGATGTGCGCGCACCTCGACCACGAGGCGGACTACCAAGACATCCCGACGTTCATCGAGATGCTGAAGGACCCCGGCTTCCGCGACCTCATCGTCCCGGAGCCGCGGTGCATCGTCGCGGTGAAGCCCAAGCGCTTCGACATGGGCTACAGCAGCGGCAACTCCTTGTACGACCATCAGCGCGAAGCGTGGAACCGCCATACGTACCTCATCCTGCGCAACGGCGAGAAAGTCTTCGTCTCGGAATCCGACGACCTGGAGTGCTGGAAGTGGGTGTTCCCGCACAAGGATCACGAATCAGCCTTCGCCGCGAAGATGGCCGACCCGAGGACATCGTTCAAGGACAGCATCCAGCATGACCACGAAGCCGACAACTACCGCGTGATAAAGTTCGTGATGACGGTCCAGGGCATCATCGACAATGCCGCCGCGACGCTCGGCCCCTTCGACGCACAGCCCAACATCGCAAAGAACCGGAACGTCGTCCTCGTGCGCGACGACGAGGACGCGCTGGGTACGGGCCTCCCTTCCTTCAGCGAGTTCCGCAAGAAGAAGAACGCGCTCCTGAGGCGCGGCAAGCGGGTGGTTTACATCCCGGGCCCGTCTTACCGGGATGGAATCAACAGCCGCAGGTGGCACGGCGGCGGGGACTTCCGCCGGTATTACGCCTACGAGAACTCCGAACCCGAGACGCCCGGGGAGGGCGTCTACAACCTCCGCAAGGAGAAGGAAGGCGAGAAGTTCTGGTTCAGCTACCTCCCCGGCGGTACGGTATGGCCGCGGAACTACTGGGAGGACGAGCACGAACGCCGCAGGAAAGAGGGATGGACCCCCGCGATGGACCACGTCCTGAACTACGACGACACGTCTTCGGCAGAGCTGCAGGCTTATTTCGACGACCGCACCAAGCGGGAGGAGTACCGCAGCATGATGCCCGTCCTGAAGCGGGCCCTTCTGGAGAAGAAGAACGAAGAGGCCGCGGAAGAGGCGTTCATCGACCTGATGCTAAACCATCTCCACCGTGAGGAGCCGTGCTGCGGCATCATGCGGCAGGATATCCGCGAGGCCATCGCCTGGTGGAAGGAGAAGGTCATCTTCACCCGTCCGCTGCGCAGCGACGACGCCAAGGCCTGGCGGATGATCCTCCGCCGGGTGAAAGGCGAGAAACAACAATAATAACATCATTAACAACAATAACAACCAACACACATGCAACCGATTGTCTTCTACATCATCGCAGGCTGCCTTGCGGCGGCGCTGCTGACGCTGCAGGCCTTAAGCCTCGCGTCGCTGCGGCGCATGAAGCGCCTTGTCAAGGAAAAGCCGGAAAAGAAAGAACAGCCGGAGACGACGAAAAGCATTTTCGCCGATATCCTGGAATTTGAGGATATCGACTTGCAGTTCAGTCACACGCTGCGGGCCGTCAGGGACGCCAAGGACAGCCAGATAGACGCCTTGAAGGAAACCATCTCGGACCTGAAGGAACAGTTGAGCATATACGACGTGAAGCCTTATCTCGGCGACCACGAAGAGAATGATAAAGAGGATGAGCCGGGATATCGCATCATTTCTTCCGAGGAATTCATCAAAAAGTACGAAGAAGAGCAGCGGCAAGCCGCTGCCGAAGAAGAGCCCAGCCTGAAATCAACAGAGGAAACACAACCGCAAGATACCGGCGAAGATCCTTTTGCTTTCGAAGAACCGGTGGAGGATACGCCGTCCATCACGGCCCTACGATCCGAGATCGAATTGCTGAAGAAGGAGACCACGGCCAAGGATGACAGTCTCGCCCGGCTCTGCAAGTCCCTGGAGAAAGCCGCCGCCGAGAAGAAGGAACTCGTCAAGAACTACGAGGAACGGTTGGAAGGAAAAGACAAAAAGATCAAGGAACTGACCGAAAACTTCGAAGAATTCAAGAAAGAAGCCAAGAAAGCAGAAGCAAGAGAAAGAAAAGCCAAAGAGACTGCTCAAGAGGACCTCAGAACTCTCGTCGAAAGTCGGGAGGAAAACTTGAAGGATACACAAAAGTCTGTTGAAGAACTTGAGGCCCTGCAAAAAGCCATCTCCGAAAAAGACTCCGAGATAGCCCGTCTGAAAGACCTCTCCGTCGGCGACAGCGACATTACGGTCCGTGAGCTGCTCGAGAAGGACGAGCGGATCCAGGAACTCGAAGAGCAGGTCCGCAGCCTCGGCGGCGAAAAAGGCGCGCCGAAACCACAAGAGGTGGAGCCTTCGCTGTTCCCGGAACCTGAGGAGCCCGAAACCCCGCAGGAGGAGACGTTCGAGAACCCCGGCCGCGCGGTGACGCTGGACGGATTCAAGAACGACATGCTCCACCAAGGCATAACCGAAGCCCAGTACAACGCCGTCACGAGGCTCGGCATAGCGACCCTTGGCGACCTCCTCAAGTGGACTGAGAAATCTCTTGGCGACATGCCCGGCGTCACGGGCGGCGTGGTCGACACGCTCCGCGGCATCCTCGGCCGCTACGGCCTGCGCTTCGGCATGGACGCGGCGGACCAGAAGGCCCTGATGGCCTCGGGGCGCGTGGGACCGGCCCGGCGGGCCCTCCCGACGGACAGGAGTGTCGCGGAGAACGACGCGCTGAACACGCCTGTCGCCGACCTCCAGCTCGGCGCGGTCTACAAGGCCGCCCTCCGCAAGGCGGGCATCGCGACGGCCGGCGATCTGGTCGTCCGCAGCCGCCACGACCTGGTGACGATCCCCGGCCTGAACGCGCAGTGCCTCGACAAGACGCAGGAGGCCCTCAAAAGGCTCGGCCTGGACTTCGACATGGACACCGCCCAGATCAGGAAGTTCGCCTATGCGGCGGAGAAGGAGAAGCAGCGGGCCCGTCTCAACAACAAACGCGACAAAAAGGAGGAATAAGCCATGCTCATATCAGCCTGTGTCACCAAAACCATTCTTGAGCAGTACAGAGAGCTTCTTAACAAGCTGTCCCTCGTCGCGGACGGAGACTTCACCATCAAGCACGCCACGCAGACCTTCGTTGCCTCATTCCTCAACAAAACGAAGGGGATGAGCGTAGAGGATGCCGTATTGGGACCCGTCAGGAAGCTTCCCCGCACTGCGGATATGAAGTTCGCCTGGGGGATGACATTCGACATGGATGAGACAACCCGCACGGAATATCTCCGCCGCCTGGACGAATACATGAAAGCCTCGCCGTCTATGCGCAAGCGCGACTACAACACCGCCATCCTCCTCCATGCCATCGCGTTCCTCGAAGAGGCTATCAAGGAAAAAGGCGGAGAACTGCCTGCCGGACAGGATGCGGCTGCCGCATCCGCGGCGCCGCAGCCCGCCTCGCCGTGGCTCGGCACCAAGGAGGCCGCCGCGTTTCTCGGCCTGTCCGAAGGCGCCGTGGAAGACCTCATCCGCCGCCGCATCCTCCGGGTGCGCAGCGTCGAGGGACGCCGTCTTGTCAGCCGTCTCGAGGCCGAGGCGTTCATCCCGGACGCCCGCCGCATCAAGGAAGGCTGCGAGGAGATAAAGGCCCTCCGCGAGGAGGCGTCAAAGGCCCTGGCCGAGGCGGAGAAGGCCCATCAGGAGGCCGAACAGGCCATGGACAAGACCCGCAAGGAGAAGGAGTCGGCCGAGGAGTACCTCGAACGGGCCGAGGCAGAGGCCGCCGCATACAAGGAGATGCACGGAGGGGCCGAGACCTGGGAGAAGGTGTTCTGGCCGCTGTTCTCCCGCTCCTACAAGTCCTTGTGCCGGGCATACCGTCTCGAGGAAAGGCTGGAGCCCAGGGAGATCACGACCCTTGACGGGCTCCTCCAGCTGAAGACCCTCCCGGACATCGCCGCCAGCCTGAACGTCAACGAGGAACGTGTCAAGACCTACGTTGCGAAGATCCTTGCACTTCTCAACAAGACCGCCAACGGCGTAGACGTAGATAAATAGGAAGAAAAAAGGGGGAATCCTTTCCCCGTTCATGTGTGTGGTTCCCTTCCCGCCGGAGAAGCCCGGCGGGAAGGTTTTTTTTTGTGTTAGCGGAAGGCAGAAGCGTCTCCCGCCAGAAGGGAAGGGCGGGGGAGACACTTCCGCCCCCGCCAAGACAGATATGGACAAGCGAAACGAAACACCCATCGTCGTCTGCGACATCGACGGCACGATATCCCTCGTCGGCCCCGCCAGGGCGGCGATGCTCCAGAGCGAGAATCCCGACTGGGACGCCTTCTATGAGGACCCCTTCGACGACGAGCCCGTCGAGAAGGTATGCCGGCTGGTACGTCACCTCTCACGACAACACCGCATCGTCTTCTGTACGAGCCGCCGCGACAGTGTCCGCGAGAAGACCGCCGGATGGCTGAGCCGCCATCTGGGAACCGACGCCTTTCCGAACGGTTTCGACCTCCTGATGCGGCGAGGCAAGGACCCGCGGCCGGATACCGTCGTGAAGCCCGAGCTCCTGCAGGAAAGGCTCCGGGAAGACGGCCTCGGCAAAGACTCCGTCACGTGTATCCTCGAAGACAGCGCCTCGATGGTCCGGATGTGGGACAATCTCGGCTACAACTGCCTGCTTGTAGCCTAATACGCCATCCCTGCCGGGACCACAAAAAAGCAACATCTTTCCACCCGCGCCGCGGGAGAGGCGGCAGCCTTCAACGAAGCCGCCCCTCCCGACAGGGCGCGGATCGACATTATCCTATACAAAAAAAACACACACCATCATGCCAAAATTCACCTTTGCGGTAACACTGCCGCTGACCCTCTGGGTGCCGGACATCGAAGCCTCGGACGAGACCGAGGCCCGCGAGAAAGCCCGGCAGATCGCCTACGAAACGCCCAACGACGAATGGGGCGACGACATGTCCACCCTTGAAATAGACCTCGTTGACGATAACGACTGAGCCATGGACGCAAGGCAAGAAATTATCGACTATGCCGAGCGCTACGGCGAAGCCGCCCTCGGCCACGCCTTCCTCGACCTCGTACGCAACAGGGAATTTGTTCCGCAGTACGGGCTCGCAACCGACATCTGGGAATACGACGGAAGCACAGGTATTTGCTAACATAGTAAGTATAACCAGTAAAAACAAAGAGATATGCTCAGCGACAAAAGATTTACCTACTATCAGCCTCAAGCCTACCACGACGACGGTACGAACATCGACTACGGTGCGCTTCCGGAAGAACTGTTTTCCTTCCAGGCGTTCCCCACGAAAGAGATGTGCGAGGAATGGCTCAGAAACCACAATTACGATCCGCGCGATTTCTGCATCTTTGAGTATTCAGACGACGATATCGAGGATGTAACGCTCATTGACCAGAATGGCGATATTATTCCGCGTATTGAGGAAGTCCCCGAGGACAGAATTGTGAATATGCTCGCCGATGAGGTCCTTTTCAACGCCGGGACCGGGAGCCTGGATAACGTCGTTATTCTCAAGCAGGACGACGAAACCCAACAGGAATATGAAGACCGTGTGTATCAAAAAGCCCTTGATGCAGTGAACGACGAGATTGTTTACATCGAGGAAAACGGGAAGTATAATTTCCAATCCTACTGCGGAACCCCCGATGTGGAGTGGTACGATAAAGCTCGCTTGTTGGCGGTCAAAAATGTTCTTCGCTGGATGTCACCCGAACCGGAGGAATAGGATATTAAACACATTATTGGATATTGGTGGCAATATCTTAAAAACTGCTGATATGACGAAATACAATTATACACACGGAGAGTGGCGCGTTTATCGCGGTATTCCCATTACGTATGATGCCAACTCTTTCAACCATTGGTTTATAGAAGTTTGTTCTACTATCTGTGGACACGGTGGACATACCAAAAACCCCGTGAAGAGTTATCAAATCCACAAGGTTCATTTCGGCACATTATCCGAGGCTAAAAAGTACATTGACAAATTTTAGGACGAATGAATATCAACGAAATCAAGGCTCTCAACAAGAGCCTCGCCGACAAAATCGACGATATCGCAGCCGAACTTCGCAGCGCCATAAAGAAAGTCATCATTTCCATCGGCGTCAAGGAGATCACCTCGAATACGGTTGTTGAAACGCTGGGCGGCGGCAGCGGTCTGTTCATAACAGGCCCGGACTTCGTCGAGTCCCCGACTTATGCCGGCGACATCACGATAGAGGAAGATGGAAGCTTCCGCGTCGGACTGGAGTCACCCGAAGGTACAAACCTCGGAACGACGGACCTGGACAGCATCCACGACATCCATGCTCTCGAACGCATCCTCGACTACGTCACGGAAGTGGCCCAGGCTGTCGAAGACTGTGTATTGGCCGTAAAGGACGGCATCCTGGTAACAACGGATCTGGAGGACAATTTGAGGAGCCAGCTCCTCATTCGGCTCCGCACCCTCCTCAACGACTGGGACGGCGCCACCTGCCAGACGACAGAGGTCCTGTCCGACAGGCAGACGGAGATGCTGACGGACGAGAACGAAAACGAACCGATGTACGCCACGCCGGTCAAGATCGGCGATGAACGCGGCATCTTCCTTCACTTCGGCATCGCGGGCCTCTGGACACGCGCGCTTCTCTTCCCGGAGAGCAGCTTCTACGAGGATAAAGACGGCGATTGCGACGCGGCGGAGGCCTTGGATGTTTTTCTCTCTTGTTGATCACGCCATGCCGGAGAATAACACACCCGCCATCTTCCAGGCCGGACAGGTCGTCGTCATCCCTGACGGCGCCGCATTCGAGAACATCCTCCGCCGCATCATCCGCGAAGAAATCGAATCTGTCCTCCAGAAACATATCCCGAAGACAGATGACGCCGAGCTCGTCGAACAGCATGCGGCTGCGAAGATGCTCGGAAAACACACCGCCACGCTCTACCGTTGGGCGAAGGCCGGCGCCATCGAAAGCGTGAAACAGGGTCCGGGCCGGAAAGTCTTCTACCGCCGCGGCGACATCGAGAAGATCAAGGCCGGAGAGTGGCCGGACATAAGATAAACCGCCATGGGCTACGACTCCACCACCGGCCGCTGCGACGAACAGTGCGGCGGCTGCACCTATACGCGCTGCGTAGAGCATCCCCGCCACGGCACAAAAGACGACGACGGGGCCTTCGAAGGCAAGGATATCGTCTGTCCCAACTGCGGCGAGGTCTTCACCCAGGAAGAAAAGGGCCAGCGGTTCTGCTCTTTACAATGCCAGGAAGAATTTTCCGACGGCAGCGTCTCCGCTTTGACCTGGGTGCGACGCCGCGGCTACAAAGGAAAGAAAGACTTCGTGGCCGACTGGGGCGAAGAAACCTAGAACGCCATCCACTGACAAGGTACACAAGCACAGCCCGAAAGGGGAGGCGGCCGACCAAAGCGAAGCCGCCTCCCCTTCGAGGCGTGCCCGTGTCAATAGCCAAGAAACCACAAACAAAACATCGTATGGATGCATTGGAATTCATCAACAAGGACCTCAAGATCGGTGACAAAGTCGTCGTCACAATTGGAGGCTACAAGAATCTCTCCGGCTATTTCGGAGGCTACAAAACCTTCGACAGTTCCAATAACCCGCTCAACTACGCGCTGTACCCGGTCTTCTACGCCGCGGGCAAAGACGGCCAGATGGTAAAGCGCAGCCTCATCCCCGGCCGCCTGCCGTGGTGGGGGTTCTCGGACATCGTTAGTGTCGAGAAAGTCACAACCAAATGGCGCCACGTGGCGTATATCAACAACTGGTCCGACTGCTACGACGCGAACCTCCGCGGCGCAAAGGCCGTACTCAGGGAATATGGCAAATTCAAGAAAGATGGCGTGTCCAACTATGCCTTCCATGATCCCGACAACGGCGAGGTCTTCGAAGACGTACAGGATGGCTTCCAGGCGACAGTCCTGGAGAAAGGCCGCTATGCTGTCTCCTTCCAGGTGTCCGGAGACTATCCGACCGACGAAAAGGTCCTCACAGAGGGCAACTGCCCCTGGTACGTGGACATCTTCGAACGCATAGACGAGGAGGCCGCCTGATGAAAGCGCACGAATTCCTCGCCCTAGACCTCAAACCCGGCGACCGCGTCATCGTCAACACTACGGACGGCATCACAACAGAAACCACCTACGACGGCCTTAAAGCCTGGACCGACGTCATCCGAGAGCCGGACGTTCACCTTGCACCACGGTTCCGCGCCCCGACCGTCTATTTCGGCGGCGACATGGCTGTCCCATTCCAAAGAATCCGCAACGTCAAGAAAACCAAAGACTGAACCATGTCCGAAGAAATCTGGGACATCGTCTCCCGCATCATCCAAGACAGCAACTTCTTCCTGCGCTACGGCCTCAAACACACCTGGACCAGCGGCTCCTCGACGGTCGTCTATCCCATCACGCACTGGGTGGCGCGCAAGGAGATCGTCATCCAAATCCTGGCCGACCTCCGCGGTTGGAACTCCTCGGCCAAGATCCTCAACGAGGCACTCTCAAAGCACATCGACATCACCCGCGCAGAACTCGTCCGCTCCGACGGCTCCTGTCCGGACAAATACGTCATCCAATACGCATAGAACCCCATGTTTGCAAAAATCACCTTCTCCGACAACCGCCGCCCGCAGTACGCCTATCATCCCCGCGGCAGCCAGGTCCTCTTCTCGGAAATCGACCGTCTCATCCCCGGCGCGATCCACACCAACGGCGTCCCCCTCGCCCTCGAGATCGACGGCTGGGCCGACGACAGCGCCGCCGAAGGCGACACCTTCGAGACCGTTTTCGGCCTTGCCGTGGAATGCATCTCCGAAGATGAATACCGCGAGGCCACCGGACAAGAAGACGTTCCCAAATATCTTCTCCAATAACACCGACCAATCATGCCGAAAGACCTTATCACCGTCATCGTCCCGGCAGGAGTCCAATGCAACACCTGCGCCCGGTGGAACACTAAAACGGGCTGCCCCAAGAGCAGCCTCAACACCGACGGCCTCGCCGCCTTCGGCGTATGCCCGCACTACAAACCGAAAAGAAACCCTCAAAACTAACCGTCATGCCCGATCACATCACCGAATACGACCTGGAGCAGGCTATGGAAGCCTTCCTCCACGAGAACCCCTGCGGCGACAGCCGCGACCTGGCCCGCTACATGTTTAACCTCGGCTTCGAAGCCGGCGAAAGGGGAGAGTACTAAACATGAGAACCGACATTAAAGACCTCTCCTCGGTGATCTCAATCCTGGAGAATGCCCGAAACCTCCTCATTACGGAAATCAAACTGGCTTTGCAGGCCGTCGCCCTTAAATATGTCTTCGACACGGAAGACGACGACTTCGACGCCCTCCTCGAGAGCGAGGGCATCATAGAGGTCGGCGCCGCCGACGCCTTCGGGAAGAACGTCTCAGCGACGTTTCTTCGCACGGCCGAGAATCCCTTCGACGGCACACCCTACCCGGAGGAAGTCGTTATCGACCGATTCGTCATCCATAGTGACAAAACCGTCTCCGCCGTCTGCGGCCCGGAAGGAGCGGAGGAGTATGAATTCAACCGGATTCCTCTGGAAGACCTTCCGACGGACACGCTTGCCGACATCGGAAAGACACTTCTCAAACGTAAACTGTAGGATTTACCACCTGGCGGCCGCCCTCCGGGACGGCCGCCTTTTTTTTGCGTTCCGCCCCCAAGACCTTTCCCCTTCAGTGAAAACCAGTGGACAGGACTTCCTTGCACGCACCCGCGGATGGCGCCTATCCACAGGTGAAGACGCCATCCGCGGGACGCGGCAAGGCAACAGACACAAAACAAAACAAAACACTAAAAACACAAATGCACACCTTCACCAACCCTTTCGAAGTAGACTTCGTCTGCAGAATTTGCCACAAGAACGTAACGGTCACCGTCGAGGCGAAAGACCTCGAGCGCTGGAAGCGCCGCAAGACGAACATCCAAGACATCTTCCCGTACCTCTCCGCCAGAGAGCGAGAACTGTTCCTCTCCGGGATCTGCCCCGATTGCTACGACGACCTCTTCCTCGCAGCGTGTTCTACGGAAGGCGAATTGCGGTACGAACTCCTGATACGCATCAAGGGCTACCTCAAAGGCCGCACGGAAGAAGACCCCGTCCTCACGGGCGACCTTGAACTGACCCTCGGCGAGGCCGAGGCCTGCGGCCTGAGCAGCCTCGAACTACCCGAGGTCCGCAGCCTGTTTCTGGATGAGGTTGGGGATCCCTGCTATACGATCCACGGCTCGGAAGAAACCTATCTCGTAGAGGACCTGTCCATCTCCGACCTTCGCAAGGCCGATAAGTATCTCCGCAAACGTCAAACCTCAAAAACCACACGACACGATGCCTAACTGGTGCTGCCAAAACTGGGTCCTCCGCGGCCCGCGCAAAGAAATCAAACGGTTCTGCGATACCGTAAACTCCTGCCTCACGCGTCCCGAAGTCGAGCCCAACGGCTTCGGGAAACTCTGGCTCGGAAACCTCACCGCCGCCTTCGGCGAGAACTACGATACCCTCAACAACAGCGGGGCCCACCTCCGCGGCATCCTCTCCGCCTACGGCGACGAGTGCGCCTGCTTCTTCGGTCCGGGAAAAAACGATACACCCATTTCCTTCAACGACCTGGCCGACGGCGAAGCCGAGGTCCGCTTCTCGGTCACGACAGCCTGGAGCCCCTCGGAATGGTTCGAAAAGACCGTTGAAGAAAAGTTCCCCGACCTGGACTTCGGATGGAAAGCCACCGACGAGTTCGGGAACTTCCATACATGCCGCAACTTCGACATGCTTGGCGAGGATACCTACGTCATTGAGCAGGTTAACGAAGACTCCGTCGGCTTCACCTACGGGGAGGAAGAAAAGGCCGCCAAAGTCCTCTCGGAAATCCTTGGAACCGAAGTTTCGGCGGAGGAAATCCTGAACAACGCCATAAGTATGTATGAGAAGATATGCGACTTTAACGAGGCCAACGAAGACCACGAGGTGTTTTTCACCGCATGGCGCGAAGCCGCATAGGCGAAACAACAAAACACCCTTTCTGCCGCAGCGGGGACGGCCACCTATACGAGACCGTCCCCGCTGCCAGCGTGAAAGACTTCTCAAATATCACAAACGAAACAGATATAGCCCCCATGATTTGGAAAAACACAGAGCAGGAAGTGCTGCTCCGGCACCTCAAAGAAAACAGCCATCACAAAAACAATCCCTGCCGCTTCGACAAGTCCGACGCTCCCGCAATCTGGCAAGTGGAAATCGGCGAGATCTACGACGAATCCAAGGAGTTCAAGGTACTGTTCCTCTGGTACGAAGGCGAAGACATCCACGTCAGCGGCACCTGGCCCAGCGGCAAGCCGCAGGCGTTCGTCATTAGGAACCACGACGACGGCAAGACGTCCTTCTACTGGGTCATCGACAACCTTATCCGCAGTCTCTGCCTCGGAAACAAGGTTGAGGAGGCGACGAAACATCTCGTCGAACAAGATGACGGCAAAATGCAGTATTCCCTCATCCTGTCAGACAAACAGTTAGAGCTGCTTTCGAACATCTGTCACAACTTCAAAGACGACAACCGTGGCTGCAAGGAAGAAATCCTTCCGGTAATGGAACTCGAAAAGAGCCTGGTACAGCAAACCGGCGGGGCGTATGCTCCCGACACCACATACGACGTGAAGAATACAAAACGATGATCACCAACCACAGCACGATCCCGGACACGTACCGCGAACTGGCGACCGACAGGCAGAAGGTGGACTTCCACATCGGAAAGTTTTCCGCAAAAGTCACGCGTGCGACGCAGAAGAAAGGCCCCGGGGCGGACAAGCAGAGATACGTCACGGGCACCTACCGGTGCCCCTCTTCCGGCAACACCTACGACATCATCTGCCTCCTCCAGGAGTCCCCGGAGGATTTCGGCTTCTATACGGATGTCTTTGCGTTCCTGCCCGTGGAGACGCGTGACGGGAAGGTCTTCATCAGTTACACGGACAAGGACGGACACGGCTTCCTTTATCGTTTCCAGCCGCATTTCCTCTCACGGTACAAGGAGCGCGCCCATCTCAGCCCCGACACTACGGGCCCGTGTATCGTGGCGGAGTTCTGGACGGGTCTGTCTTCAGACCTCAAGTTCTTCGACAACAACGAGGAGATCAACGCCAATTACGCCAGATACGTCAACGAGGAAGGCGTCTCAAACGTCTACGCCAAGGTCGAAGGCGGCATCGTCTTCGCCAACTTCTCGACCTACGAGAACCAGGGCGGCGCCGGGCCGAGATTCATCCACGCCGTGGACCTTCTCACTTACGTCAGCGACAAGGACCTCAAGAGAGGCCAGAAAAAGCGTATGGAGAATGACCGCAAAGACCATATCGTAACCGCGGCCCACGCCTTCGCCGCACGCGCCCTGAACTCGGCTACGGTCGAAGATATGAAGATGGCACAGAGCTTCCTTAAAATCATGGACGGCATGGGCGTTTCACCCCTTCCTCCGAAAAACAAACTATCCGACAACCTTCCTAAAATCACCACTCGCATGAGAAAGAACTTCAACAAGCAGGAGGCCATGGAGATGGCCGAACAAAAGAAAAACGGCGTCTCCGTCGGGCGCCTCTCAAAGATGTACAACACCTCGGCCAACATCGTCATGGCCACTATCGAGCCGTACATCCACGACGAGCCGAAGGGGGAGCCGCAGCCTGAGGAGCCGCAGGGCCGCTCCTTCACACAGGCCGAGGTGGAGGACATCCTCTCCCAGGTGGCCGGCGGCACGGCCTACTCCGTCATCGCCTCGCGCTACGAGGCGGAAGCCTCGGACATCGCCGAGGTCGTCAACGCCAACGGCGACCTCCTGACGGCCATCACCGAGCGGCTTCAGAAAGAGAAAGCCGTGGAGACCGCGGAAACGGCGAAGAGAGCCGAGGCGAAGAAAGGCCCCATCACCGACGAAGAGCGGGAGGAGATCTTCCGCCTCAAGGAAGAGGGCCTTTCTGTCAAGGACATCGCCGAGCTCGTGGGCCGCGCCCCTGGCGCCCTGGTCAAGCTCCTGCACGACTACGACAGAAAAAAGACGCAGGCACCGGCGGAGCCGAAGGCCGGGCCGGCCGAGAAACCCAAGGAGGCGCCCGCCGCGGCGAGCGCCGAGCCGTCCTGGACGAAGGCGCAGATCGAGAAGGCCTGCGTGGAACTCGCCTCCGGCAAAGACTTCGACGCCGTAAACGAAGAGACAGGCATCCCCGTATCCACCCTCCGGCTGATCCTCGGCGCCGCGACGTTCCCCCCGGAGAAGATCTCCGACGAGGCGCTTATCCGCACGCTCTACGACCGCGGCTACCGCATCGAAAACGGGCAGCTTGTCGTTATCCGCAAGGTGACCGTCGACCTCGGCGGC
>ODAI012260931.1_pt1 | contig 14048 bp, 13 predicted proteins | sample 1539321 | NCBI WGS metagenome assembly ODAI01 (sample SAMN02144231, study PRJEB22623) | gut metagenome | biome: sheep rumen | host: Ovis aries | place: New Zealand
ATTTTATAATGCTGTAGCTTTTTGCAAAGCCCGCAGCTTTTTTTATGGTAATTATATCGCTATAACGATACTTTGCAGTAACCAGCTCCTGGCAAAAAGAAAGCTGCTTATCAACCAGGGCTGTTCTGCTTTCTTTTTTTACTTCAACAAATTTTCCAAGCTTTACAGAAAGAAACCAGAAGCAAAGGCAACCCAAAATAAAAATCACTATAATAGAAGAAATACGCAAAAGTATTTTGGCAAGAAGAGAGCCTTTAGCAGTATTCTTTCTAACAGATTCAGCTTTTTTCAAAAGTCCTTCTTTATCATCTTTTTTACTGTTTTTTTTCTTTTCCATATAATTATTATACTCCCATCTGGCATTTTTTGTTGTTTTTTTTCTGTGATTTCTATATTTTAAAATTATAGATTTTATACTTTAAGAGAGGTATCAGATGGCAGACGAAGAAACAAAAAAGAAGAGCCGCAAGGCCTTTACCCCTGCAATCTTTACTTGGCTGATTATTCTTGCAATCGCAGTATTCGCAGGATTTTCAAGTTTTTATGTAGTTGATGAAACAGAAAATGCTGTAATCACAAGACTGGGAAAATACACTAAAACCGTAGGCTCTGGTCTTCACACAAAGCTTCCGTTTGGAATAGACAAGTCTTATAACGTGCCTGTAAAGGTTGTTCAGACAGAACAGTTCGGATTTAAAACTGTAAAGGCCGGCCGCAACAATGAATACAAAAACAACATTGGAAGCGAAAGCACCATGCTCACCGGCGACCTTAATATAGTAGATGTTGAATGGATTATTCAGTACCGAATTGTAGACCCTAAGCAGTGGCTTTTTGGTGTTTACGAAAAACAGCAGACAATCCGCGATATTTCCCGCTCTGTAATTAACACTCTGGTTGGCGACCGCGCAATTCTTGCTGTAATGGGTAGCGAGCGTACAAATATAGAAACTCTGGCCCTGGATATGATGAATGAAAACTTTAAGCAGTTAGGACTTGGAATCAGTGTAATTGCAGTAAAGCTTCAGAACATTGTTCCGCCAAGCGGAGTTCAGGATGCCTTTGAAGATGTAAACAAGGCAACTCAGGATATGAACCGCTTTATTAATGAAGGTAAGCAGGCTTACAACGCAGAAATTCCTAGAGCCCAGGGTGAAGCAGACCGCCAGATTCAGGTTGCAGAAGGTTATGCTGCAGAACGTGTAAACATGGCAAAGGGTGATGTTGCCCGCTTTAATGCCGTTTACGAAGAATACAAGCGTTCTCCAAAGGTAACCCGCGAACGTATTTATCTTGAAACTATGAATGAAATTTTCAGTTCAGAAAAGAAGCCTGATATTATTGACAGCGAGCTTGATAACATGCTGCCAATCAAAAATCTTAAATCTGGTAACTAAGGAGAGGAAAAGATGACTAGAGCAATGAGAAAATTTGTAGGATGGCTAATCGCTATCGTAATTCTTTTAATTATTTTCCTCTTTATGGGACCACTTTATATCGTAAATGAAGGAAATCAGGTTGTTATTACCCGCTTTGGAAGCATTGTAAACACTCACACAGATGCAGGACTTTATTTTAAGATTCCTTTCTTAGATAAAGTTACCACATACCCTAAACTGGTTCTTTCACTGGATGGTGATGAACAGCGCATTCCTACTAAAGAAAATCAGTTTATTATAGTAGATACAACTTCCCGCTGGCGCATTTCTGACCCTGCAAAGTTTTATCAGAACTTTACAACTCTGGAAAATGCTTACAATAAACTTTCAGATATTATTGATTCTTCATGCCGCACAGTAATCACTCAGAACAGACTTAGCGAAATTGTGCGCTCTTCAAATATTATTAATGATGCAGTTGTTAATGAGGATGAAGAAGAAGACGAGGAAGCAAAAGAGATTGGCGAGCTTGTAAATGAGTCAACTGCAAACGAAACTGTAACAAAGGGCCGTGGAGAACTCTGCCGCCTTATGACTGTAGAAGCAAACAAGCTGGTTCCGGAATATGGAATTGATTTGATTGATATTGTGCCTCGTCAGATTAAATATTCAGATGAGCTTACAGAATCGGTTTACAACAGAATGATTAAAGACAGAAATCAGGTTGCCCAGGCTTACCGTTCCCTTGGTGAAGGTAAAAAGGCTGAATGGCTGGGTAAGCTTGAAAGCGACAAGCGCACAATTGCCTCTGAAGCCTACCGCAAGAGCGAGGAAATTAAGGGTAATGCAGATGCTCAGGCTGCCGCAATTTATTCGGAAGCCTACAACCGCGATCCTGAATTCTATGCTTTCTGGAAGAGCATGGAATCTTACAAGGCTAATTTGAAGGATTATCCGGCGACCTACAGCACTAAGATGGATTATTTTGATTATCTTTACAGTGCGGATGGGAAGAGATAATGTGTAAGGCCGCTGGCGGCCTCACACATGACTCGCTACGCACGCGAACGCTCAGATGCAGTCCAGCCTCAGTTCCGCTCACGCGAGGCAATTTTTTTAATCAACATTGGGATAAAACTTCCGGTTGCATCCGCACGGTAAATAATTAAAATATCCATACACATAAGGAAATAAAAAGATGAAATTGATTGAACTTGATGAAAAAGAGATTCGGCTTAATTCGCATTTGGATGAGTATTCGTTTGGGAAGACGAATTATGATTCCATTCTTGCCCAGGAAGGCCTTTTCTGGGATGGGGAGAATTTTAAAGCCTGGTCTTTTTCTGATGTTCAATCATTCAATGTAGAAGATAGAAGCGAGCGCATTGTTTTTTACTGCGGTCAAAACCCGCTGAGCGGCCAGGCAAAGACCTTGCAGGAACACCTTACTACAGGCGGAGATAATGCCCTCAAAGCCGCAAAAGCAGTTATTCAGCTGCTAACTCATGCTGCAAAGGAAGATGAGGAGATTCCTATGGTTGGTGCGGGAGGCATACTGGTAGACCTCAGCTTAAATCAGCCGGGAGTTTTAATCCTCCCTGAAGGACTTTTTAAATATGCTGCAAACGCACTTTCGCCAGAGGAATACACCCAGGCCCACGAAGGCTGGATTAATCAGACAATTTCTGGTCTACCGGCAATATGTTTTCTGCGGGCAAACATTGTTTATCATCTTATTTCTGGACGACTTCCCTATCCTTCAACAAATACGGTAGAACGCAATGCAGATATTCTTGACCGAAACTTTCTTCCGCTGGAGCTTTGCCTGCAGGGAGTTAATCCAAAGCTGGCAGTAAGCGTAAACAGAGCATTAAAATTAAATTCAAATGCAGTAAATGTACCCGGCAAAAAACAAAAAGGAAAATCAAGTGATGATTTAACGCCTGAAGCAGATTTCCCACTTGAACTTTTAGACGAAGCCCATAAGCTTGCAGAAAATCAAAAGAATGATGATGAAAATTTTGAGGAAAAAGTTGCAGCCTACAAAAAAAGTCAGGCTTCACGAGTAAGGGCAAAACGTGGAATTCGCCGTAATCTTAGTCTGATTATCGCGGCATTTATAGGAGCATTTGTCCTTTTTCTCATCACCATAAATACAATTCAAACCCATAATGAAGAATTAACAAGTATAGGACTTACTTCTACACAGACAATTCAGGGATTTTTTCAGGGAATTAATGATAAAAATACAACTTTACTTATGAATTTTGTGAAAGGAAAAAATCCTCAGCGTCATATAGATGTAGTAAGCCAGATTTATGTCCTTCACAAGCAGCGTAGAACTTATAGTAAAGATAATGGCTATGGAAATCCTGCTAACTGGCTTTTCTTTGTAACAAATATGGATAACTGGAACAACAGTGGAGTTTATGGAATAACACAGCTTCAGATTGATAAAAAAGCACTTGAGCTTGATTTAAAACTTCACAGTAAAAACGACAAGGTTCCGCCGGTAACTGAAGAAGGCAATATTAATATTCAAAATGGTGATAAATCAGTTCATGTAGCTGACTATTATCTTCTTCATACAGAAGGGGAAGATCAGGGCTTTGTTGTAGAAAAGGTTCAGGAAACCTTTACGCTCACCTACAAAAAGAACCGCTGGGTAATTACAAATATTGAAACTCAGAGTTTTACACTCCCTGTAAGTACCCGAAGCTTTAAGTCTGACTACTGGAACAAGCTGGCAGAAAATGGAGGCGATGTAATAAAAACCGTAGGCGAGCTTCGCTCAAAATACGAATGGCTTCCTTCAGATGCTGCCATGAAGGCAGAATACGATGCCCAGATTTACGCATTAACTCATCCGCTGGAAGCAATGGGATTCTAATTCATAAAATCCAGTTTACGCAGAACCATGCGCAGTACGGTAGTACGATCTGTAACAATGCGGGCTTCGGCGGTAATACCGGGAATAAGAGAAGCCCTGCGGCCATGGCGGGATTCAAGCCATGGTTTTGGCACGGCAGATTCTACAACAAAAACAAGACTTCCGGACTGTGAAAGACTTGCGTCTGGGGGGACAAGGTCTACCTTTGTTTCTAACATTCCGTAACGGCTGGGCGGAAGTCCCGGAAACTTCATTCGTACTGCATCGCCCACACAGACCTTTGCAACGTAAGAAGGGTCTACATAAATATCTGCCTTCAGGCCTTCTGCCCCATCAGGAACAATACGCAGGATTTCTTCTCCTGCCATAAGATAATCTCCGGGGTTCAGTTTTGCCACTTCTGCCACACGCCCGCTGATTGGTGCATAAATCGTAGAATTACGGATTACACGCTCCAGCTCAGTGATTCTGCTTTCTAAAGTCCGTCTTGTACTTTCAAGGTTTCTTTTCTGTTCGACCGCCTGAACCTTCTGTGAATTCTTCCAGGCCTCATAGTTCAGCCGGCTCTGCTCCTTCGCATTTTCTGCATCCGCCGCATTCTGCGCTACATATAAGGCACTTGGCATATCACGCTCCCGTTCCCATTTTACAAAGGCATCTTCATAAGCCTTTTCATACCTCTGCATTTCTGAAATATACACAGCAGATTTTATGTATGCGTCAGAAGTTTCGGCAAGTTCCGGCAGACGTTCGCTTTCCATCGTTTCAAGCAGAATCTTATTGATAAAAATTTCTTCTTCATTTTTCTTCTGCTCATGAAGACAGGCATCCAGTTCCCTTGAATAAACGGAAGTGTCTAAAGAAAAAAGCAGTTCACCTTCTTCCACTTTCATGTCATTTTCATAAAGCCTCTGCTCAAGTTCCCCGCTTGCAACACAACGTACAGAAGAAACCGCTTCTGCAGGACGAAGAAGGGCCTGAGCCCGCACTACATCATCCATTGGAGCAAAAAGAGCCCACAAAAAAAGAGCAACCAGTGCCCCGCATACTGCAAGCAGAAATGCATACACAGCCCTTGCAGGCCGGAGCATAAAGAAAACCGAGGTATGCTGCATTTCTTCAAAGGTCTTTAGGTTCATAAATCACAACCTATGCATCATTATGTTCATAACTTTTTCTTTTTTTACTATATTTCCATGCCAGACAAAGACCTGAAAAAATATAAAAAAGCCAGAAAATCAAACATAATAACGAAGCAATAAGGTATACATTTCTGTAAACTGAGGTATTTTCTTTCAGATAAAGAGTCTCACAAAAACTTATCAAAGCTAGAAAAATAGTTTCTATCTTACCTCTATATGTTTTCTTGGACGTCACAGAAATTCCATTTTGATTTAGCCAATCAAGTATTGTTGATTTTTCTTTCACGGAAAAAACTATATTTTTCCTATTTTTGAAAAAGAGAATGATGTTATCGGAAGAATTACACCAAACAGTAAATTTTGGGAATAATTCACATATTCCATAACAAGATATGTTTTCAATTTTTATAGGAATATCATTAATTGGACTAGGTTTTTGTTTATTTCTCTTAAAATATAAATATGAGTTCTCTAAATAAATATTATTCTTCGAAGTAAAAAGCCCCGCTATACCCCCTAAAATACATGCAGAAATTAAACTTATAATAAAATTCTCAGAATATATCTTCATAAGCCCAAGTATTATTAAGATATAAACAGTCAAATAACAATCGATTTTTCCAATTATTCCTCTAAAACTTATATCTTTTCTTAATTTCATACATATCCCCTTTTCCTTTATAATCATTTTCTTAATACATAACTAGACAGATTAATTGTAAGATGTGTTTCTGATAAATCTGCATACTTTATACTTCCGTTCCATTTATATAGGTATTCTACAGTATCTCTAATTAATTTTTCTTCTTCGTCTAAATAAGGAATTCCATTTTCCGATATTAAATAATCAGCAACTAGCTTTTTGACAGGAAAAATATTCTGAGAAAATGCATCATATAGATATATATTTTTCTCGGTCTTAAATATATGCAATCTGTTTTGAGAAAAGATACATTTTCTTTGTTCTTCTATATTCATTATTTACCTCACAATATTTCAAATTTACACCGCAATTCCGTTCCAGAGCTCGCGGTAAATTCCTTCCTGATTCATAAGCTGCAGGTGGGCGCCATGCTGAACAATCTTTCCCTTATCCATCACATAAATGCTGTCGCAGCCCATTACGGTTGTAAGGCGGTGGGCTATAAGGATTACGGAAATTCCGTCTGTACGGAGTTTTCTGATTACGTCATGAATCTGCATTTCGCTCACCGTATCAAGACTGCTTGTTGCTTCGTCTAAAATAAGCAGGGAAGGATTTCCAAGCAGGGCACGGGCAAGAGCCAGCCTCTGTTTTTCTCCTCCGCTAAGTCCACCGCCATGCTCACCAAGCTGGGTATCATAACGGCGTGGAAGAGCTTCTATAAACTCATGTGCCCCGGCTTTTTTTGCAGCTTCTATTACATCTTCCAGAGAAGCCTCCGGCTTATGAAGTGCAATATTTTCTCTTACCGTACCTGAAAAAAGGAAGATGTCCTGTGGAACATAGCCAATTCCGCCCCGCAAGGCACAGGTATCTATATCGCGTATGTCATTTCCGTCCAGCAGGATGCGGCCTTCCTTTGCCTCATAAAACTTCATCAAAAGCTTTACAAAAGTGCTCTTTCCGCTCCCGCTGCTGCCAACAAATGCAGTCCAGCTGCCCGCAGGTATTTCAAGAGAAAGATGCTCGTACACAGGTTTTCTGGAGCCGTAGGCAAAGGTTACGTCCTCAAAAACTATATGACCTGCCAGCCTTTCCGGCTTTATGAGAGTCTGCTGCCCTTCATCTTCCCTTTCCAGTTCCAGAATCTCGCCAACACGGCGGGCTGCAACAAGAGCTTCCTGAACGCTAGTCTGTATGTTTACAAGGCGGAAGAGAGGGCCGGTAAAATATCCAAGAAGGGAATTAAAAGTGAGCAGGGTTCCAAGACTTAAGCTGCCTTTAATAATTGAACTGCATCCCAGCCAAAAGACAAGGAGGCCACTGACACCCTCAATTAATCCACTGATAAGAGACTGTGAAATTCCAAAACCATTCAATTTCCAGCCGGTAGCAACAGCCTTCATCCGTCTTTTTTCATATTCATGCTCTACAAAGCCTTCTGCATTCAGAGCCTTTACGGTTGCAGCACCGTTCAGGCTTTCATACAGATACGACTGCACGTCTGCGTTTTCACTCATGGACTTGCTGTAATAACTGCGATAGATTTTTGCAAAAACAAGTGATACAGAACTGACAAGAAGAACAGTTGCAATGGAAATTCCGAACAGTCGTCCGCTTATGGACATAAGAATCGGCCCGCTTACAAGCAGCATCACAAGATCCATCACGCCTGAAAGAGCAGCATTGGAAAGCGTCTGCTTAATTTTATCCAAATCACCCAGACGAGAAAGAATTTCTCCGCTCTTACGGCTTTCAAAAAAAGAAAGAGGAAGACGGAATATATGTGAAAGATAAGAAAAATTCAGCTGCAGGTCTGTCTTAAAAGAAAAATGAGATAGAAGTATGCTCCTTACAGTCCCCACTATTCCCTGAATTACAACGACTGCAAGAATTCCTACGGAAAGGCTCGCAAGTGAAAATGATGCCTTTGAAAAAATCACTTCGTCAAAAACATATTTATAATAAAAAGAACTGATTATCCCGAATGCAAGCAGCAGTACGGAAGATAAAAAGGAGTAGACTAGCAGTTTTTTATGGGGCATGAATACAGGCAGAAATTTTAATAAGAGACTCTCTTTTTTATCTTTTCTCTTAAAATCTGCTTCTGGTTCCAGAAATATGGCATAGCCTGTCCACTTCTTTAAAAACTCATTCCGAGGGATCTTTTTTTTTCCTTCAACCGGGTCAGGGTTCCATACTGTTATATTTTTTTCCGTTATCTTTTTTATTATTACATAGTGATCAGCCCAAATTCCTTCTTCTTTTTCTATGTGAAGATGAGCAATAAAGGGAACGGCAAGAGATGGAACAAGTGCATCTGCACTCCCCTTTACAGGCGCAGCCTTTAATCCGTAGCGGCCGGCAGCATCAACCAGCCCCTTTACGTTCGTTCCGATTACATCTGTCCCTGCTGCATTTCTTATGTCTGCTATGCTTAGGGTGATTCCATAATGCGAAGCTATCATTGCAAGGCAGGCCGCCCCGCAGTCCGTCATGTCTAATTGTTGAATGTATTTCATATTGCCGAACCACCTTCTTCCGTAATAAACTTTACTCCGCAGGACTTTTCCAGAACAGAAAGAATTTTCCAAGCCTGATTTTTATCACGCCAGTGATAGTCATCTTCATTTTCAAATTCAACGTAATAGTTAAAATAATCACGGAAAAGAGGATTTTTACCCCTCATTCCTATGCAAATAAGTCTTTTCTGGCAGCATTCGGGAAGTGAAGGAATCAGCTGTTCCATGAATTCAGGGGTCAGATTTTCATCATCCAGACTAAGACTATAGATATACCATAAAGAATCATCCTTAAGACTTTTGCGATAATATTTTCTAAATTCCTTTATCCTTTTTTTTATAGATTTCTGAAATACCTTATCTTCAAAATCATTATGAACAATATAAAAACCACGCTTAAATTTAAAAACTTTATCCCAGTAATGCCATTTACCTTTTTCGTCATCTGTAGAATCGCGAACTTCATACGGATATTTAAACAGAAGTTTTTTTATTCCTCCGTCAAACAGAAAGTGAGCTTTCCAGATGTTGAATCCGCTGATATTATCCACAGGGCTGGGCACTCTTATCCCAAGAGCTGCAGTCATATCCGCAGCTATGCAGTTAGAGCCTATACAGATTATTTTACGTATTTGTTTTTGTTCCATTTTAAACTCCTATGGATTTAACATATTCCATATAAAATGATAAGTCACAAACAGAGGAAGACAAGGATACAAGTCAAATAAATAGGTCCAGATAAGTCCAATAACAAAATATGCAAAAAAATCCATATTTAAGCTGCCATGAAATACCGCGAACAAAAAGGCCGCAATAACAACTGAAACAATAGCAGGAAATTTTTCCTTTAGGATTTTTTCATATATCGTATATCTAAATAATAATTCTTCTGCAACACTGCCTATTGCATAAGAGCCATAAACCAATAGCATTTTCCACGAAGGTGAATGAGCTGATTTTTCTATTTGAAAATAAATGATAGCTTTTATTATTAAAGTAACAGCAATAACAGTATAAACAACAATTTTTTTAATTTTAAAATATTTACCATATTTCAAGCTTTTCAACGAAATTAGATTTTCATGAAATGGTCTTAAGTAATACTCCAACAAGCCAACCACAATTAAATAATATAAAAGAGCAGTTACATAAGATAATGATGAATTTTGGATTCTATGATTCAGAATGAACGAATCAATCAATGCAAGAGAATATAAAAATACCGATAATATAATTTTTTTTCTCATTAGTTCTCCAGAAACACAAATAGACCAAAAAACGTTCTATTTGTGTTTATCACATTTAACTATTTTGTTGATGTATTTATATCATGCCTATCAACATGTGCAATTTCCGCAGCCTGTTCAGCAGCACGTTCAAAATTATTTGGGGCATCTCCAAGACTTGTTCCTGCCAGAATAGCAAAGGTAGCCCAATATGCAATTTTCTGTCCTGTCGATGACGGCTTCTTTCCTGAAGTCTGTCCTTGAGGTCCCTGTGGACCTGTTGGTCCGCCATGGTTATAAGTTCCACTTCCACCATTAATAAAATACAATTCATCTGCGTCCATCACAGAGAATCCTTTCGCATGCATACGACTTTTCATTGTAAGCATCACATTTTCTCCTCGTTTCTATAATTCCTTTTTTATAGAAACTTTTTTAATTTTGTGATAGCGTAAGAAACAGAGGTTTACCGTTTCTTGCGGCTATCTTATGGGAATCCGACTCTACACAGCCGAATTCCTTTTTTCATCTTCAACGAAGATGTATCTTACCGAATTACATATTGCTAAATAGATAGCTTCATAATTACTCTTTTCTGGTAAATATTTTTTTCCTTCTTCTATTTTCTTCACAAAATCGCTAAGACAAATCTGAAAAGCAGAATACATTATATTTGTACATGTTACAGGAACATTCAGTTCATTTGGAAAATCAAAACATTCTGATTTCGCAATGAGTACGGAATCCTTACAACAAACTGATATATTATGATGTTCTGCCATAACAACTTTCTTGCCCAGAAGAATTCCAATATAAATCTGTATCGGAACATAACATGCACGAGAAGCAAATAGCAACATTGAACAACGACTAATTAAATCACAACATTCTGCCAGAGTAATATTCTTAGAGACAATAGTAACAAAATCTTGAATTTTAAGCCTATCAATTTCTGACAAAAGCAGGCTATAATCAGTGAATAATTTCTGATTAATATCAAAAAACTTATTTTCTTTTGAAACTTTATTATGCATTGGCAATGCATCTGTAAACAAATCTCTGTAATCAGGCATCTTTATTATAAGACGTACAGATGAATCCTGTGAAATCAATTTAGAAAGTGATTTCAATATAATATCAATTCCATCTTCAAGATATCCATTCTCCATAAAACAACAGAAAGTCAAGTTATCTGAAATTTGAACATCATGATTTTTCCAGTTCTGTACAGCATCGCCAGCTGCAGCAAAGGTAAAATCTGCAAAGGCGGCTTCACTCACATGATTAGATTTCCGACAACCTCTATATTTCAATAATTCTGAATTAAGTAAAAAATCATCGTCATGTATAATATAACAGTCTTCGTTGTCTTGAACAGAAAGCCCTCTATCAGAATGCAATACAGAAAATGAATTTATTGCCTGAAAGTTTGCACTACCAAGGTAATTTGTAAATGACTCTGACAGAACATGAATATCATCCTGCGAAGATAATCTTAAATCTTCATGAGTCATTGTCTTTATGCTGTGCATATCCATAACAATTAACGAAACACCGTTTCGATAAAGTTTTGAAGAAATCCAAAAATATACTGCCCTTTTCTCTGGACAATAAATTTCTGGCAATTGTATGGCAATGAAGCGACTTTTTATCTTAGTTTCTAAATAAAAATGAGCATAACAAGACTCGCTTATATAACAAACAGCTAATCCAGTCTCCTTACAAAGATATATAACAGTGTTTTTGTGCTCTTCAGAAATGCTATGAAAAAATACATTTTCTGAAATTCGGAAGGCTTCAGAAAGTATTGAAATTTGAATTAATTTTGGAAAAGCGAAAAAAGTATCAAGAATCAAAATCTTTTTTACTTTCTTACCAAAAATTGGTATATATACCCCAAGTTGAAAATTGCAGTCAGATTCTATTCTTTCCATAGGAAAAAGACAGCCCAGAATTATATCAAATTCCTTGGTTATTTTTTTTGGAGGTTTTTCAAAATTTGTTGCAAGCGATTTTAACTTATCATAGAACTTTATGTAGTCTATGTAAAAAGCAGCATATAATTCAACTTCATAGCAATTATGAAGGCTTACAAATAAATCTTTATTCCATCTGGCTTCATGTTGCTCCCTGTTACTCTGGCTGAAATGCGGCTGATGATAAGTAAAGGAATCTTTTATCAGAAGAAAGGAACAGCCTGTCTGCATGAGGTTGAAGCCTAATTCCAGGTCTTCATAGCCCCAGTGCTCACCGAATTCAACATTAAATTGCCCGGCTTTATAAAAATCTTCTGCTTCAATACTGAGCGTGTGTGAAAATACAAACCGCCACTGGTCTTTGTCTTCATAGATTTCAAGACGCTCATCTGCATACCAGGGCAGTTTTTCCAGAATATCAAAATTGTTACGAAGTGTGTCTTCTCCCAATGCGGAAATATCAAATTCCGTAAGAGAACGACGGCAGCCCATAACAACAAGATGATTTTGTTTCTGATGCTCATCATAATGTCTCTGGATAAAATCTGGCGGTGTCAGCATATCATTATCCAGAAAACAAAGAATACTGTACCTTGCAAGACTGGCACCTCTATTTCGTACAAGAGAGCGGTTACTGCACTTCTTTATCTTTTTGTAGATAACAGGAACATTTTCAGGATTCTGAAACAGACGAACGACACTTTCAGTTTCATCGTCTCCAGAATCAACTATAACAATTTCATATTCTACACCTTCTGCAACTTTCTGATTGCAAAGACAGATAAGTGTAGAATAAAGATAACTTGCCCTATTAAATGTAGGAATGATTACTGAAATGCCATGCTTGCAAGCTACTGATTTCATAATTAGCGGCCACCTTTCTTAGATGAACCACTTTTATTTGATGATGAAGGGGCACAACCTGGCGTAAAAACAGATATAGGACTTCCTATATTTGATTCATCACCCATAGTTCCTTTTCCATCAAATATAAAACGTGCATTACTATCATTATCTTCTGTTTCTGAAATATACGTGTTTTCACTTTCTTCAATTAAGGCTTCATCTACATAAGAATTAGCACAACTTGTAATAGCCAGGCAAAGACTAGATATAATGCCTGCTGCTGCATAAATTAACTTTCGATTTTTTTTCATTTTTTTTGCTCCCATAAAATTGTTTTGTAGGAGCATTATAAGGCTACGGTTTTTAAAACAACATAGCAAAAAGTGCAAATTTTACGTTTTAGAGAATTTTTTTTGCAGAATCACACTTCAGGAAAATCAAAACCGAAACGTTTGTTAACTTCTTTTGAGGCAAAAAACACATTATCATGTTTTTTCATCTGGTCAAAAACACGGAAAGCATCTTCAATATTTTTCTTGCCGTTTTCTAAGTCGCCCAGACAAGCAAGACCGAAGCCTTTGTTAAAAAGAAAATATGGAAAATTATTAAGATTTCCATATTTTATACATGCAGTAATTCCTTCTTCCGTCATTTTCAGGGCTTCTTCATAGTGTTCAAGTTTTCCATAATAATTTGAAAGATTGAAAAGGAAAAAAGGAAGATATCTTCCACGCTCGCGTTCACTCACGAACGGCTTTTTGCTGTATTCAACAAGAAATTCAAGATAATAAATTGCCCTTTCCGTATTTCCAAGATCATATTCTGTAATTGCAATATTATTCAATATTACAAGTTCTTCAGAAGAAAGAAAATGAGCATTTACAGGCTTTCCGAGTTCGAAATCTGTAATTGTATAATTCAAGGCATGAATAAACTCTTTTTGACATTCATCAATAACTAGACCATGATGCTTGTGATACATTGCCATAGCACTTTCATAAAACTGCCGCTCAAATTTATCCATTTTGTCCGAGGCATTTTTGTATTTTTCAAGCAGCTCCAAAATCTCATAATTTCCGTTTGCCCCCAGGTTTAATACATCTGATTCAATATTAAAACGTATAAAATCTTCATCGGATAGAGGAATCATATTCAAAGGAGCACGCATTCCAAGTTTACTGAAAAAATATTCAACAGTTTTTCTGGAAGGAATATGCTTTCCGTTTTCTAAACGTGATAACGTTGACACCGCACATACTGTGGCACACAAATCTTCCTGAGAAACATTATAACGCTCTCGCTGTTCACGGAGCATACTTCCAACAAGGCTTTGAATCATATTCCTATTATATCACAGAAAAAAAATCCCGTAACATAATAAATAAAATTGTTTACATCTGACCTTTTTCAAGTCCCTTAAGGGC
>ODAI012855289.1_pt1 | contig 14048 bp, 12 predicted proteins | sample 1539321 | NCBI WGS metagenome assembly ODAI01 (sample SAMN02144231, study PRJEB22623) | gut metagenome | biome: sheep rumen | host: Ovis aries | place: New Zealand
GAACGTTAAGTAGGGAAAATGGGAATCAGGGACGGTTCCTTTTCCCACTTTTCGTAAAACGAAAAGTGGGAAAAGGAACCGTCCCTGATTCCCATTTTACACCATCTTCACTTTTTCTTCTTTTTCCCTTCAGCCGCCTGCGCCTGGGAGATTGCCTCGTTCCGGGTCTTGAGGAGCCGGGCAGAGAGCTTCTGCCGCCAGGTCTGCTTGGTGGGGCGGGGCGGAAGTGAGCCGCGCAGGGCTCTCACATCCGTGATGTAGATGCCGGAGATCGTGGCCTTGACTTCCTTCTTGACCGGGATGATGTCGAAGATGGCTTCATCGGCGACCATGGTCATGACCCTGGGGCCGATCTTGGCCTTGACGATGGGCAGCTTGCTGCGCCTGGCGTACCAGGGCGTCTGATCGATGACCATCTGGGGAAGACCGGATTCTGTGATCTTGAGGCGCTTCTTGTCGATGACTAGCATGGTGACGTTCTGCTTGGCCGCCTCGATCTGCTCCTGCTGCTCGACCTGCTTCTTCTCAAGCCTTTTGCCCAGGAAGTAGAGCACGACGAGGATGATCACAAGGATGATCAGTATGATCAGTAAGATTTGCCATAATTGCATAATAAGGAACCCCCTTCAGTATTAGCCTTTCATCATAATAACATGGTTTATCCGCCTTCGCAAGGAAAACGGAGGAGCGGCAGTCAGGATTTTCCGCCTGCCGCAGCGGGCCGTTTTGGCCTGCCCTGGGCTGACGACGGCGTCCGGTTTCAGGCGGCATCCGCGTCCGGTTTGGCCTGTCCAGGACGGACGACGGCGTCCGGTTTCAGGCGGTTTTCACGTTCCTTTGAGGTGTGCCCGGAGGCGGTTTTCATTTCCCTCAGGACTTACCTGTGGCGCTGACCGGCGTCGGCCGGGCGGGGTCGAAGACGGAGGCGACGTCGAAGAGGTCTTCGAAGACGTTCTTTTTGGCCGCCCCGGACAGGGCCCGCCACATCTGCAGGCCGTCGCAGTCGATGCGGCCCTGGCGGACGTAGTCCTTGGTCATCTGGACCCAGTACTGGGTGGAGGCGTCTACATTGCAGTAGAAGTTATAGCCCATGCCCTTATAGTAGGCGTAGACGTCGTTGGTGGACGCGTCGTAGTTCTTCCAGTTGCCGATATCGTTTCCGTGGGCGAAGATGATGGTGTCGGTCTTGCCGGTGATGTTGGCGACGGTATTCTGCCACTTGTCCTGGTCTGTGGAGAGGGTGTCCACGCTCTTGCCGGTAACGCTCAGGTGACCCCAGGTGTGGCAGGCGAATTCCCAGCCGCTCTTCTTGACAGCCTCCGCCACCACCTTGGCGTCCTCCACCTCCCGGTCCCAGTCAAAGTCCGGATGGGCGTTCAGCCAGGCGGACTGGTCGGCGCCCAGCCGCTCGTGGGTCTTGTAGGCCACGTCGGTGCGATAGCCGAAGACGCCGTTGTAGCCGGTCATGGCGATGAGGCCGCGGGCGCCCTTGTAGGCGCCGTCCGGATGGGCCTTCATGAAGGTGTTGAGTCTGGGGACAACGTCATAGTCGCCGACGGAAACATTCCCGGAGGCGTCGGTGTACTGGACCTTCACGTCCCCATTCGCGTCGACGACGGCCTTGTCGCCGTACCCCTTGCCGTCGTAGGAGTGGTAATAACTCCAGTCATCGATGGAGAGGACGAAGGGCTTCTTATCGGCGGGCAGGAGGAGCTGGTTGTTCTTGCTGAAGGTGACCTTGCCCTCCGCGTCGGTGGACTCCACCACCAGGTCCCGGAGCTTGACCAGGACCCAGCCGTTGTCGTACATCTGCTGGGTGATTTTGTCAAATTCATCCACTGTGGTCATCCAGGCATTGATACCGGCGATCTCATCCTCCGACCATTTGGAGGTATCGAAGGCCCGGTCCGTGTCCACGATGAGGGAGTGGTAGAAAATATGGGGAACCGTCAGGGGGTCCTTGGCCTCCAGCTGGGACTTGGCCGCGGTGTAGCCGGCGATGGCACTGATGATCTCGCTGCTGGTGTCGTAGCCTTCCTGGGCCTCCAGCAGGGCGATGGCACCGTCATAGTCGTAGCCTTCCGCAATCTTGGCGGCCTCCGCGATGATGGCCTGGCGGTCTGTCAGGGTCTGCTCCTCGGCTTCAATCTCGGCCTCCTTGATCCGGCGGGCCTCCTTGCGGGCGTTGCTCTCCAGCAGGAGCTTGTTGGCCACGATGAATATGCCCCCGATGAGGACGAGCATGAGCCCTACGAGAGCGGTCGTTCTTAAGATGATCTGCCGTTTTCGCAGCCTTCTGCGCTCGGCGCGGGAGAGTCTCCTTGCGCCGGTCTTCTTTCTTTTTCTGCCCTTATCCTGCGGCATGGTATTTACCTCCCGGTTCTGTCGGCGGCCGGCTCCCATTCGGTGCAGGCCATACATGAGACAAGTATAACCGATTGACAGCGGATTGGCAAACAGTCAAAGGCCGGGCTGATAAAACTTTTCAAAAGGGGAAAAAATCGATGCCAAAGTCCTTGTCAGTATGTTATATTATTTATATATGTCTACATATAATAACAGAATTTGAGGACGAGATGAATACGAACGGAAGAAAAGGATCAAAGGAGGTGCTCCTGACCATTCAGGCGCTCCAGCGGATGCCCTATTATCTCCAGTGTCTCGAGAAGGCCAGGGAGAAGGGGATCCGGACCATTTCCGCTACATCCATAGCGGCTGAGCTCAAGCTCAACGACGTGCTGGTGCGGAAGGATATCGCGGCGGTCTGCTCCACCAAGGGCAAACCGAAGGCCGGGTTCCCCGTGGACAGCCTGATTCTGGACATAAAGGATTATATGGGCTGCAATGACCGGAAGGAGGCCGTCATCGTCGGCACCGGCTCCCTGGGCTCGGCCCTCATGGGCAACCGGGAGTGTGAGCAGTACGGACTCAGCATTGTGGCCGGCTTTGATATCCGTCCGGAGATCATCGGAAAGACCATCGCGGGCATTCCCGTCTACTCGGCCGATGACATAGAGCAGTTCTGCCTGAGCCGCGGCGTCAAGATCGGCATCATCACCACGGACGTGGAGGCGGCCCAGGGGGTTGCTGACAAGCTGATCGCCGGCGGGATCCGTGCCATCTGGAATTTTGCTATCGTAAAGCTGGATGTTCCGGAAGGCGTCCTGGTCCGGGATGAGATCCTGGCCTCCTCGCTGGCCATGCTCTCCCATCACATCAGTGCCGAGACACCTCAATGAATGCGTATCTGGCCTCTTCCGGACAGCTCCGGGAGGGGCCATTTTGATCTGTAAATGGAAGACCGGGCCAGCAGCAACTTATTTGACATGCAGCCAGGACGCTGCGGCGGCACCCATGGTATCGTTATTCCGCAAAGTGAGGACCAGGCCCGGAGCGCAGAGGACGGCAGCCGGGCCAGTCGATGCAGAGGACTTTTGAGTGTTCTTATTTCCCAACAGAGAGGAGGACCTATGGCCGAAAAGCCTTCCATGGCAAGCTCCAGGCGCGTTTACGCCAGTATCCTGATCCCGGCTATGATTGCCAGTATTTTCATGTGCGGGCTGACCTATTATTATTCCATCACGGAGCGGCAGCGGATCATGGACGAGACCATCATGGACTACGCGGAGATGGTGGCCACCATGCCGCCTGTCGTGCGGATGGTAGGGACGGGGGTCACAGATCCGGAGGTGACGGCCTTCCTCAGGCATATGGAGGAGACCACGCGCCAGATCGATGTCCTGGTCATCTGTGACAGCGCCAGCAGGCGGTACTATCATACGGATGAGTCCAAGGTGGGCAAGACCTTCGTCGGCGGGGACCAGGAGGAAATCCTGCAGGGGCAGGATCCCTACATTTCCAGCGCAGTCGGCACCCTGGGACCCCAGCGGCGGGCCTTCTTTCCCATCCGCAGCGAAGAAGGGACCATTATCGGCTTCGTCATGGCTTCGGTCCTGGATGAGACCATCGATTCCCTGCGGACAAGGATTTTCACGGCTTACCTGCTGATCCTGGCTGTCATCCTGTGTATCTGCTTCCTCACGGCCCAGGCCTTTCACAGCAGGCTGAAGAAAACGCTGCTGGGATATCAGCCGGAGGAAATCGCGACCATGTATATTGAGCGCGCGGAGGTCCTGGACGCCCTGGAGGAGGGCATTTTCGCCATCAATGCCGATGGGGAGGTCATCCTCATGAACCAGTCCGCCAGGCGGATGCTGGACCTGCCGGCGGCCACCAGGACCGAGGGCCATCAGCTGACCGAGTATTATGCCCAGACCAGGCTTCCGAACACGGTGAAGACCGGTAAGGCCGAGTACGACATCAGCTTTGTCATCAGAGACCGAAACATCATCTCTTCCCGAATCCCGATCCGGGAGGGGGATAAGATCGTTGGCGCGGTCTCCATCTTCCGTGACAAGACCAATGTGACCCGGCTGGCCGACCAGCTGACCGGCGCCAACCATATGGTGGAGACCCTCAGGGCCTTCAACCACGAGTTCGTGAACCGCCTCCATGTCATTCTGGGACTTATGGAGCTCAGGGAGTGGGACAAGGCCAGGGACTATATTCTGAACACCACCCTGGTGTCCTCCCAGGCCATCAGCGATATCCAGCACCGGATTCCCGTGGAGAGCCTGGCAGCCCTCTTCATAGGCAAGCTTGTCAAGGCCAATGAGCTGGGCATAACGCTGACGCTCAAGAGCGACAGCTATTTTTACCCAAAGTCCAGGGAGCTGCCCTCGGACTGCTGGATCACCCTCGTGGGCAACCTGGTGGAAAATGCCTTTGATGAGCTAAACAGCCATGACTACCCGGTCAAGACAGTCGAGGTCGGCATCTACTCCGAGGAAGAGCACACCACTATCGTCTGTGACGATACAGGCGGCGGGATTCCCGAGGAGATCCTCATACGCCTCTACGATTCCCACACGACGACCAAGGGTGAAGGCCACGGGAGCGGCTATCACCTGATTCGGGAAATCGTGGACCTGTATGAAGGCACGATCCATATAGATACAGAGCCGGGAGAGGGAACTTCCGTGGAGATTATTTTACCGGTGTGAGCAAAGGAGCAGCGATGTACCATCTTATCATTGTGGAGGATGATCCTATGGTCGCCTCCATCCACCAGTCTTACCTGCAGAGCTTTCCGGATTTCACGGTAGACAGCTGTTTTTCCGGCGGCAAGGAAGCCATGAGCTTTCTTGAGGAGCATCCGGTAGACCTTGCCATCGTGGACTACTACATGCCTGAAATGAACGGGCTAATGTTCCTCAAGGCCCTGCGCGAGCGTCAGATGAGCACCCAGGTCATCATGGTCACCGCCGCGGCCGGGGCGGATACCCTCTATGAGACCATGCAGTACGGCGTACTGGATTATATTGTAAAGCCATTTACCCGGGAACGCTTTTCCGAGGCCATGGAAAAGTTCCGGAACACCAGGGAAAAGCTCAGGTCCTCCGGCATGCTCTCCCAGGCGGAGATCGACGAGATCATGCACATGGGAAAATCCGCCGCAGGACGGACCGTGCCGGAAATCCCCAAGGGAATCCAGGAGGGTACGCTGAACCTCCTGAGAGACTACCTGAAGGCCCACAGCCAAACCTATCTCTCCTGCAATGAAGCTGCCAGTGCCCTGGACCTGTCGCGGATCACAGTCCGGCGCTACATGAATTACCTGCTTGAGAACAAGGAGGTCACGAGCAGGATCGACTACACCACCGGCGGCCGGCCCTCCATCCTCTACCGGATCCTGCACTGACAGAAGGAAAATGAAGACAGGCATCCTGCCCGGCCATGCCGAGTGATATGCCCGCCTTTTCCGGGCGCAGCCTGCACTCTGTCCGGCCCCGACATCAGGACATGTCTGCGTAAAAAAGCCCTGTCCTCGTAAATCATAAAAGAAGTCCTTCGCAACAAAAAAGGAGCTTCCTGATCCCCTTTGAGGAATCAGAAAGCTCTTTCTTTGTTCGTAAGCTCCGTTCGCAGCGGATATGTTCAGATTTTCTTTTCCGGCAGGACACCGGGGCCATCGCCCTTCCCGTGAATGAGGTCCCAGGCCTTGACGGCCAGCTCCGGGAGCAGGTCGTAGGCGATCATGAGATCGCCGTTCTTCATGGCCAGGGTCTTCGGGGTGAGGGGGATGTAGGTGAGGTCCGAGTCCCCGGTCTTGGCCGGGGCTTTCCTGAGGAAGACCTCCCAGGCCGCTTCGGCCAGGGCTTCCTCCTCGGGGAGGGCCTCAGCCTCCCTCCTGTGGCGGATGGCATTCCCGAAGGCCTGGTAGATACCCAGGCATCCGCAGACGATGGCTGCAAAGCCGACGAGGCCGATCACGCGGACCCTTGACAGGAAAATGAGGACCACCAGGATGCCCGCCAGCAGAATACCGCCGTAGACAAGCACGTCGCGTCTGACCGTGCGGGCGATGCTCAGCTTGTCGCTCAGCCCTCTCATGGCGCAGTCCCTGCAGACGGCTCCTTCCGTGAAGCGGCCCAGGGCCTGGACCTTGCGCTCGCCGGTCACCTCCCTGAGGGGGAGAGTCTGGACCTCCAGGGCCCGGAAACTGTATTCGGCGTCTGCGCCGCATGCGATGCATTGGTTCTTTGCAGCCATGTTTTCATTTCCTTAAAGCTGTGGTGAGGGGCGCCGGGGCGGGATCAGAGCATGCCGCCCAAGAGGGAGAGCATCAACGATCCGAGCAGAAGGATGATAGCGCCGCCGAGACGGGAAGAAATCTGCGCGAAGGGCATGAGCTCCATGCGGTCAGCAGCAGAGAGAACTGCGACGTCGCCGGTGCCGCCCATGTTGGACATGCAGAGACCTGCGGTGATACCGGCCTCAAGCGGATAGAAGCCGACGAGCTTGCCGATGAAGGCAGCGCCTAAGAAGGCGGAGACGCAGGTGATGCCGCAGAGCAGGAGGTAGGTCAGGGAGAAGCTCTCGATGACCTGGCCGATGTCAAGGTAGCACATACCGATACCGACGAGGAGGACGTTGGTGAGGTTCTTCATGATGAACTGGAACCATTGGTAGCAGGCGACCTCGATCTTCTCAGGCAGGAATCCGCCGATCTTGAAGATGGCGACCGTGATGATCATGAAGGCGTAGCCGTGGATGGTGACGCTGGGGACCAGCTTGGTCCAGATGTTGCTGCAGATAAAGCCCCAGGCGAAGAAGGAACCGGAAACCAGGAGGCCGACGCCCAGATTGGTGATCTTGATGTCATCGCGCTTCTTCTGCATCTCAGGGCTGATCTCGAGCTCCTTGGGATCCACGGTGCCGGCCTGCATGAGCTGGCCGTTGCCGTTCCAGCTGCCCTTTAAGACCTTGGCGAGAACGCCGGCGAGGACGATGGAGATAGCGTTGCCGATGGCAACAGCCGGGGTCATGATGGAGATGGCCTCGTTGGCCGTCATGGTGCCGGATGCCTCGAATATCTTGGAGAGGGGAGTTGCGCCTGCGCCCATGCCGCCGCCCATGATGGGAAGGGCGATGAGGAGGAGGGACTTGACGGCGCCGAAGCCGGTGATCGCGCCGAGGCCGGAGCAGAGGATGAAGGCCAGGATCAGACCGCCGAAGATGGCCGGGAAGTATCTGGCCGCCGCCTTCATGAGAAGGGTGCGGTTCATGCCGAGGATGGAGCCGGTGATCAGGGCTGCGATGTACCAGTCAAGGAAGGCGCCGGTCGGCTTGAAGAAGGTGTTCATGCTGCCGAGCAGGTCGAAGCCCTTCAGGAGATTGATGTTGTAGACGATGGTCCCGTCCTCCAGGGTCTCGATGGCCATGGGGATGAGCTTGAAGTAGACGAGCAGGGCGGAGCCGAAGATGACGACGATGGCGCCGCCGCCCAGGTAATCCTTGATGATGGGCGTCTTGTTGCCGATCAGGTTGAAGACTTCGCCGATGATGATCATGAATACGAAGCAGCCGGCCATGCCTGCGGGCAGAGTTCCCAGGTAGGTTGCGGCCAGGACGACCACAGCGCAGATGATGAACCACTTAAGAGGAAGGTTAAATAAGGTGAAACCCTCTTTGTTATCTGCCATAATTAGCCTCTCTTTCCTTATAAAAAACCAAAAAGCAAGGTAATGAGGGGATCCGGGGCGGACAGGCTGACTGTAAGCCCCGGATCCCTTTGTTCTTCACAAAAATGCGGGCCGGGAGAGGGGATGCCGCTCAGATGCGGGCGACTCCGCTGTCCCTGGCGGCCTGAGCAACGGCGGCGGCGACGGCCGGGCCGACTCTCTTGTCGAAGGCCTTGGGGATGATGTAGTCCTCACTCAGCTCCTCGTCGGAGATGAGGTCGGCCAGGGCCTTGGCGGCGGCCATCTTCATCTCCTCGTTGATGTCGCTGGCTCTCACGTCGAAGGTACCTCTGAAGATGCCCGGGAAGGCCAGAACGTTGTTGATCTGGTTCGGGAAGTCGCTGCGGCCGGTGGCGATGACCCTGGCGCCGCCCGCCTTGGCTTCATCCGGGAAGATCTCCGGCGTCGGGTTGGCGCAGGCGAAGATGATGGCGTCCTTGTTCATGGTCTTCACCATCTCGGTGGTCATGGTGCCGGGGCCGGAAACGCCGATGAAGATGTCGGCGCCTTTGATGACCTCGGAGAGCGGGCCGGCCTTCTTCTCACGGTTGGTGATCTGGGCCATTTCCTCCTTGATCCAGTTGAGGCCGTCTCTGCCCTCATAGATGGCGCCCTTGCGGTCTGTCATGATGACGTTCCTGAAGCCCGCCGAGAGCAGGAGCTTGACGATGGAGATGGCGGCCGCACCGGCGCCGCTGGTGACGATCTTGACGTCTTCCTTCTTCTTGCCGACGACCTTGAGGGCGTTCAGCATGCCGGCCAGAGTGATGACGGCGGTGCCGTGCTGGTCATCGTGGAAAATCGGGATGTCGCATCTTTCCTTCAGCTTGCGCTCGATCTCGAAGCACCTGGGAGCGGAAATGTCCTCCAGGTTGATCCCGCCGAAGGAGCCGGAGATGAGGGCGACGGTGTTGACGATCTCATCGACGTCCTTGCTCTTTACGCAGAGCGGGAAGGCGTCCACATCGCCGAAGGACTTGAACAGAACGCACTTGCCTTCCATGACGGGCATGCCGGCTTCCGGTCCGATGTCGCCGAGGCCGAGAACAGCAGTGCCGTCGGTGATGACAGCGCAGAGATTGTGGCGTCTTGTCAGGGTGTAGGACTTGTTGATATCCTTCTGGATGGCCAGGCAGGGCTCAGCAACGCCCGGGGTGTAGGCAAGGGACAGATCATCCTTGGTAGCTACGGGCACAGTGGCGACGACTTCGATCTTGCCGCCCCACTCTTCGTGCAGTCTCAATGACTCTTTTGCGTAATCCATACTTGCTCTCCTCCTCAATAAAGTGGTTGCGGGCCTGCTTTTTCTGACAGCAGTTCCCGCTTTGGTCGGCGCGGCATCTTTACTGTAAATGTATACTGTCTGAACGGACCTGCTAATAACAGATAAGTGCAGCTATAAAGATCCTGAGGCCGATACCATCGGATGATAACTACAGTTCAATTATAGGACCTAAAGCATTTTTGCGAAAGGTTTGGAAAATAAAACAACTTTTGTAACTATTGTTTATTCAGTTTTCCAGTAGCGAAAATGCATGTGCCGTTCATCATCTCTGCTTGAGGCTTGATTGACTTATTGGGAATCCAAAGCCAGGAAAAGGCGCAGGTGGCGAGATAATTATTTGAGTTGGCTGTAAAAAAAGCTTCCCTTTAACGTGCTAACGTGATAATATGTTACTCGATTGACGCATTACCCAAATATGGAGGAGATTATTATGAAAAAGAAACTTGCAATCCTGCTCGCCATGGTCATGATTCCGGCTTCCCTGGCAGCCTGCGGCTCTTCCGGCAGCGACGCGCCCGCCTACCGCTTCCTCGAGGAAGACCTCGGCACCGAGTCCTACGCCATCGGCTTCAGGCTCGGCGACGAAGAGCTGGCCGAGACCGTCAGCGGCGCCGTTCAGGCCCTGGTCCTCGACGGTACTTACGCATCCATCGGCGAGAAGTACCCGGACATCAAGGATTTCCTTTGCCTGACCGCCGAGGGTATCGACGAGGCTTCTCTTCCGGAGAAAGGCTCCGGAGACCCCGAGTACGTCTTCAAGCACGGCTTTGATTTGGACTATCCGCCCTACTCCTACCTCCAGGACGACGGCTCCGTCGGCGGTTTCGACGTTGAACTCGCCCAGGCTGTCTGCGAGTACATGGGCTGGGGCTATGAGGCCGTTCCCTTCAACTGGGACGCCAAGGACATGGAGCTGAATGCCGGCAGCTGCGACTGCATCTGGTCCGGTTTCACCAAGGAAGGCCGTGAGGACCTCTACACCTGGGGCATCACCTACTCCGACAACACCCAGGGCATCCTGGTCGCCGGCGACTCCGACATCAAGACCCTGGCCGACCTGGCCGGCAAGGTGGTAGGCGTCCAGACCGCTACCTCCGCCTACGACATGCTGGAGGGCGATCGCAAGGATCTGGCCGATACCTTCGGAGAGCTCAAGGTCTATGAGACCTACACCATCGCCTACAATGACCTGAAGGCCGGCGCCATCGATGCCATCGCCATCGACCTCACCGCAGGTTCCTACCTGATCGCAGGCGACAACCAGTAACACACATCGGGCCGCCTTATGACGGCCCGATCTTTTCTTTTCCGGGAGGAAGAATTATGACCTTATCCACCATGCTTTCCACCATGGGCGCCGGCATGCTCCGCACCTGTGCCATCTTTTTCCTGACCATCCTTTTCTCGCTGCCGCTCGGCATGGTCGTCATGTTCCTGCGCCAGTCCCGGTTCGGCATCGTCAGGGTCATCACAAAGATCTACATAGCCATCATGCGAGGCACGCCGCTCATGCTGCAGCTCCTCATGTGGTATTTCGGCCCCTACTACCTTTTCGGCATGAACATCCGCGGCTACCGTCTGCCGGCCATCATCATCGGCTTCTCCATGAACTACGCGGCCTACTTCGCGGAGATCTACCGCGGCGGCTTCGAGACGATCCCGAAGGGCCAGTACGAGGCGGCTGAGGTCCTGGGCTACAGCGGCCCGCAGACCTTCTTCAAGATCATCCTGCCCCAGGTCATCAAGGCCATCCTTCCTTCCGTGACAAATGAAGTCATCACCCTGGTCAAGGACACCTCCCTGGCCTTCACGCTGGCCTACAACGAGATGTTCTCCATCGCCAAGCAGATCGCCGCTTCCCAGACCTCCTTCATGCCCTTCGTCATCGCCGGCGTGTTTTATTTCATAGCCAACTACGCCGTCGCCTTCGGCATGGAGCGGATCGAAAAAGCGCTCGACTATTACAGATAAGGGGGAAGCGTCATGATTTTGGAAATGAAAGGCATACAGAAATCCTTCGGCGGCCTGGAGGTCTTAAAGGACATCAGCCTGGAGGTCGACTCCGGCGAGGTCGTCAGCATCATCGGCCCCAGCGGCTCCGGCAAGAGCACCCTGCTCCGCTGCGCCACCTTCCTCGAGACCATCGACTCCGGTGAGATCAGCTATATGGGTGTACCGGCCGCCACCACAGGCCCGGAGGGATATGCCCTCTATGTCTCTGAGGCGGAGCTCAGGAAGGTCAAGAGCTACTTCGGCCTGGTCTTCCAGCAGTTCAACCTCTTCCCGCACTATTCTGTTCTTAAGAACATCATGGACGCCCCAATCGCGGTCCAGAAAAGGGACAAGGAGGAGGTCTACGAGGAGGCCATGGAGCTCCTCAGGAAGATGAACCTGGAGAACCGTGCGGACGCCTACCCCTGCCAGCTCTCCGGCGGGCAGCAGCAGCGCGTCGCCATCGCCCGGGCCCTGGCCCTCAATCCGGCCATCCTCTTCTTCGACGAGCCCACCAGCGCCCTGGACCCCGAGCTGACCGGAGAAGTCCTCAAGGTCATCCGCCAGCTGGCGGACGAGAAGATGACCATGGTGGTTGTCACCCACGAGATGCCCTTCGCGAGGGCCGTCTCCAACCGCGTTATTTTCATGGACAAGGGCGTCATCGTCGAGCAGGGACATCCTGAAATCGTGCTCGGCGCCCCCACGCAGGAGAGGACCATCCAGTTCCTCCGCAACTACCAGCGCTGAAGACCAACCGTTGTCTCCTGTGTCCGACTGATTACGGACAGGCTTTCCTGGAGATGTGATGAAGAAAGACGGCTGTCTCCTGCCTTCGGCTAACGGCAGAGAGAACTTTCGGGAGATGCGATGAAAACAGGCTGCTGTCTCCTGCGTTCGACTAACGGCAGAGAGAACTTTCGGGAGATGCGATGAAAACAGACTGCTGTCTCCTGCGTTCGACAGACTGCAGCAGAAAACTTCTTGGAGATGCGATGAAGACAGACTACTACCTTCTCGACCCGACGGGAAATGTGACCATACTCGTGACGACCCTTGTGCCGCCAGCCCTTCAGCCGGCAGCGGCCGCCCGCCTCATGGCCCTCGAGCCGGCGGCTGAGCAGGTGGGGTTCATTTCCCGGGAGGAAGGATATGATATGGCCCTCCGCATGGCCGGCGGCGAGTTCTGCGGCAATGCTTCCATGAGCGCGGCGGCGGTCGCGGCGATGGAGGAGGGCAGGAAAGAGGGGCGGATGAAGCTCCGCGTATCCGGTGCACTGGGCCCTGTCATGGCGGAAGTCGCGGAGGGCAGCGGCGGCATCTGGCGCGGCACGGTGGATATGCCGAGGCCGGCAGCCATTGAGGAGACGGACCTGCCGGGGGCTGGGAAGCGGCCGGTGGTCGCTTTCGACGGCATTTCCCACGTCATCTTGAAGGAGGAAATGCCCAGGGACCTGGCTGAGGAGAGAGCAGAAGAGTGGTGCAGGCATCTCGGCGCCGACGCCATCGGCCTTATGTTCCTGGACCGGGAGGAGACGGCCCTCACGCCCTTAGTGTATGTCCCGGCGGCGGGAACCCTTTTCTGGGAGAATTCCTGCGCCAGCGGCACGTCGGCCGTCGGCGCTTACCTGGCGGCCAGGGATGAAAGGCCGGTCACACGCGCCCTGCGGCAGCCGGGCGGGAGCCTCACGGTGGAGGCTGATCCGGACGGGAGGGTGCGGCTTTCGGGCACTGTGCGCCTTATAAGGCGGGGCAGCGCTGAGGTCGATCTGAACTGAAAAAGTGGGAATCAGGGACGGTTCCTTTTCCCAGTTTTCTTTGAAAACTGGGAAAAGGAACCGTCCCTGATTCCCACTTTTTTCATAGCCCTCTTTATTGCGACAAAAGCACCGGAACCGGCGACGTATTGAGACTTGCAGACAATTTTTACTAAAACGGGTGATATTGTTATGGAACAGACGCCCTTTGGATGGTATTATTTATATAATTGAGCGAATCAATGGCCGGACTTGCGGGCCCGGCGGCAAGCAAGCTAACCATAACTACCCAAGGAGGTACATGTCTATGAAGATGGGATGGCGCTGGTACGGCGAGGGAAATGACCCCATTACGCTGGGCGACATTAAACAAATCCCGGGCGTGACGAGCATCGTCTGGGCCCTGCACCACAAGATGCCGGGCGAGATCTGGGAGGAGGACGAGATCAAGGAAGTCGTGGATCAGATCCACGCCTACGGCTTTGACGCCGAGTGCGTCGAGTCCGTCAACGTCCACGACGACATCAAGATAGGTCTGCCCACCAGGGATGCCCTGATCGAGAACTACAAGCAGTGCATCAAGAACCTTGGCAAGTTCGGCGTCAAGGTCATCTGCTACAACTTCATGCCCATTTTTGACTGGACCAGGACCGACCTCTTCCATCCGGTCGGCGACGGCTCCACCGCCCTGTTCTACCAGAAGGATATGATCCAGGACGACTACAAGGCCATGGCCGAGTACATCATGAGCTTCACCGAGAAGTACAACATGACCTTCCCGGGCTGGGAGCCGGAGCGCATGGCCAAGCTCGACGAGCTCTTCAAGGCCTATGCCCCTGTCACCAAGGAAATGCTCTGGGAGAACCTTCGCTACTTCCTGGAAGCCATCATGCCGGCCTGCAAGGAGGCTGACATCAAGATGGCCATCCA
>ODAI013785099.1_pt1 | contig 14048 bp, 11 predicted proteins | sample 1539321 | NCBI WGS metagenome assembly ODAI01 (sample SAMN02144231, study PRJEB22623) | gut metagenome | biome: sheep rumen | host: Ovis aries | place: New Zealand
AATAGAAATGGTCTCCGGAAGACGGCTTGCCTCCAGTTTTAGAGTTCGGGACATAAAGGCCCGTCGCTTCAAACTCCGCGTCCGACTTGAACAGCGTAATCCTCCATTCAGACACAACGCCATTCAGTTCCTTTGATTGATCAAACGTCGGATATGAAGCGATAACAAACTCGTAGTCTTCCGATATCGACATAAAGCCGTCAGAAAACGCGATTTTCGCCTCGTTCCCGAAATGATCTCCAAGGATCGGACGCCAGACCCTGATAGCGTAATCCTCGTCAGACTCCCCGGCCAACTTCTCGGTATTCCAAAGGTTCTTAACCCAGATATCGAAAGTCGGCTTCCATCCCTCGCTACCTTCTCCGCCGGACAATATGAGGTGCATTCCGCTAACGCCAACAGTGTACATGACAGAGGCATAGTCCGCGGACGTGAACTCAGACTCAATGCGGACGTGCAGAGAATAGTAGTAAGAACCAGACGGGAGGCCGTTGTTGGATTGCATTTTAGCACCGGACATCTTGTCGTATACTTCGACATACGACCTCTCTGTGTCCACGCGGATCAAGTAGTTGACCGGATCATCGTCCTCTATGTTAACCGTACCTCGATTTGAACCGGTCGCTCTTTTACTTCCGCGGACGGGCTCTTTGAGCCATGTACCGGACATGATAAGATTCGCTGTTTGCCCTTCCGGTACTTCAAAGTCCTCACCACGGATATCAAGGGTGTAAGAGGAAGTCGGCTTGACTGTCAAGCTTTGTCTCGTCCCACGCAAGTCAAATTCTTTCGCGGCGTACGTTGCTGCTGCGTCGATATCATCCGTGATTATTTCAGAGACGGCGATTACCTCATCGACGCGCCCAATTCCGTTACGGTCCACACCTTGGATTGTCGGATAAATTTCGTCGTTGTCGTCAAGAGCCCCCCAGTGCTCGCCATACTTCTCTATAGAATCGTCGTCCTTAACGTATTCGACTGGATTAAATAGTTCGTCGGTCAAGCCTCGTTGGTAGGCCCAATAGTAAGGCGAATCTTCCGTAATCGTGTAGGTCGGATAGGCGTACCCGCGCTGCTCCCAAGATGTGTCTCGCTTCGGATTATGCATCCATCCTCTGACATACCAGCGGAAGTTGATGTCACGGAGCCTGTCGAAGTTGATGTTCTTAAGCTCGGGAATGGCATCCGGGTCAGCGGCCCAGTCTGGGTTGTTTTCGTCGGTGCGCTTAAAATAACGGTAAGGGAGGTTATTCTCGCCGCCGCGCCCAAGAAGGATGTTCGTTATGTCGTCCTCTTGTACCTGGCGCTCGAATCTGACAAGACCACCGCTATATCCATACTCAAAATCGTGGTCCTCGATCGACGAGGCCGGGTATCCGACTTTTATGACATGTGTGTCGCTAACAGAATCGTACTCAAGGACCCATCGGAGGTTGTAGACCTCGAAGAACTTTACGAGGACGTCCCAGATGTGCGTATAATTGATCTCGAACAGAGCGACGCTCCCGCTGTAAATTCCTTGCCCCTTTTGGAAAAGATCCATCCGGATCTTATCGCCAAAATAGTATGAAAGTACATTATTAAAAGCGTCCACAAAGGGCTCGACGGACAACGCTAAAGAAGCGTTATATTTATCCGCTATAGCCGTTCCAGACTCCGTGGACGCCATCTCGATGAAGAAATATCTCTTCATCTCATATATTGCCCACGAATAGAACGTCAAGTCGACGATAGAATTCCGCGTCGAGTTGTCTTTCGCCGCCTGCGGCTCCCGGATTGGGAGGATAAACCTTTCACCCCTGAATCGAAGTTCCCATCCCTCGAAGTCCGGGACGACGTCTCCGTCAATTCGGATTTGAGTAGTGATAACGCGATCCCCCATCTCCGTGAGGGAGACGGTCGCTTGATGCAGCGTCGCATAAGCGGGAAAATTAACCTCCTGAATCTGCGGTATCATATATACTACTCTAGGTTAAAGTTGCACAGGCTTGGTTTAGTAACGCGGATAGTCCAATCGACGACGACTACGTCTTGCTGGAGCCCATCCCTGTCGCGCCAGAACTGAGACGCCTCAGAGATCTGACCGGGATATCCGACGATCATCACACGCTTGTAGTCGTTATAGAAGGTGACCTGCTTGAAAGTTTTAACGCCATTTTCGTCCTGAACGAAAAGCATATCATTGAAGGCCTTTATGACGGCATTGGCATTTTCGAGAGAGCCATTCGCCTGGACGAAGAACGTTATCTTGTAGTCGAATGCGGCGTCTACAGTCTTCGGGATGATGTGCTCGCCCTCTTCTTCCGGATAAGAAGTACTCTCGAAGCCCTTTGTCTCCGCGCCGACGATATTGTCGGCTGAAAGATAGACCAATCCATAGTCGATAGTATCGACTATGTCGCCGTCCTCTATTTTAAGCCTTACGTTGATCATCTGCCACTTCGCAATTATATTTGCAGGTCTCGCACTTGTCGGCGTCAGTCTTCTCCTCGTGACGCAAAACCGGACAGCCGTCCCCCTCGTTCGTGAACTTGCAGTAATTTGCTTTTCGGATTGAACGGCGCTTATTGTCCAGCTTCTCCTCCAGCCGCGCGTTCATGTCTCTGGTTTTTTTATTCTCCTTGTCCTGGTCGGCTATATAAGCCTTCTGCATTTCAAGGATCTGCTGGACATTCGTCAATATATCAGCCTCCTTCTTCTGCTTTGACCGAAAAAGATGGGCGTACCAACCTCCGACCAGGGTGAGGATGGGCAAGACGGCTCTTTCGACAACTTCTAATACGACCAGATCCATTACTTGACATCAAATTTATAAGTTTTACAAATGATATCATCGGACTGTTCGGCTGAGATCGCGTTAGAGCCAAATATATAGAGCGGGACTCTCACCTGTAACGATGCCGGACCAGAAGACTTAACCGTCATCCTGCAGTCATTGGCAAAGTACAGCATTGGTATCGTCCTTTTCTCGGTATTTAGCCCAACTCGAATTGTGCCGGTGCAATTATGAAAGACATAAACTTGCTGATCGCGGAGATCATCTCCAGAAAAATGGTGGTCGATGAAGATACCATATTGCTCGCAATCCGAAAAATACCGCCTAAGCGTATCAAGGCGAGGATATCCTTCCTCCAAGGCCCAGTCGATCGTCTTCTTATAAAGAGCCACTGCGTCGGCCTTGGATTCGGCAGAAGAAAGCGCAGAACGGTTCTCTTCGCACATATGATGTGCTGAAGCCTCCCGGCGTAATATCTGTTTCCAATCCTTGTCCATGATGGCACAAAGATAAAAAAATAGAGCGCAAAATCAAAAAAAAGAGGAGAGATTTCTCATCTGTCCTCTTTTCACTAACAAAAACGCTAAGAAAGAAAGTTTTTCATCTCACTTGTGTGCCCATAATACTAACAACAGTTGCAAATATAAGAAATTTATAGCTTAACTGCAACATAATGCGTCGTTGTTGTGCCGACCGGCCGGATGACTTTTTCGAGCATTGCCCGGACCGACGCCATATCGTCACGCATCTGGGGAAGAGACGCCACGTACATCAGCATTTGGTTCTTGTAAGGATCCACGACTTCTGCACCAGACGCATCCGTCGTGCCGGCAGTTCCGCCAGACAACACGGACAATATCGCCGATACAGTAAGGTCAATGTGCTGCATGTAGAAATTCTGCGTATTGATCCCGGCTGCCAGACCGTTTATCGATTCCTCGGAAGCGCCGGCGATGTTCCTCGAAATACCGGAGAACTGGCCGACCGTGTTTCGGAGGTTTATCCCGGCCGCACCAAGTTGGTTGACCATCCCGGCCATCGCATCATTAATCATCTTAACCCGCTCAGGGACAAGCGACGAGATTGATCCAATCTCCTGCGCCGTCAACTCGCCATCCTTCGACGCTGCATCGATCTGGTCGAAAACAGGGCGAAGAATATCTTGTATCAACTTTGCTGCGAGAGAATTCACGACCATGTTCTCTACCATCTCGTTGAACTTCTCCTTCATGGCGTCCGTTGTTGATCCAAACTCCTTATACGCATCAATCCATGCCTTGGCGAAGTCCTGTGCAGCGCTGGTGAGATCTGTCCCGGTAAAGAACTCGGCAAGCTGGCCCTGCATGTCTTTTATTTTGTCTTCGATGTCCCGTGCCGACGCCTCATAGCCTTTAGCCGTATCTTCATCCGCCTTTTTCCCCTTAGACCGCTCGAGTTCGGCTTGCTTCCTGTAAGCTTCTGCTTGCGCTTGAAGGACATCTATTTCCTTGTTGTAATTATAAACGTAGTCGGATCCAAAAGCCTCGTCTATTGCGACCTCTAGGCGAGAGTACTCGTACTCAAGATCCTTTATCAGCTCGCCCTGTTTTTTTATTTGCCGCTCAATTTTCTTCGTGTTTTTTCCAAAAACCTCGGACCATCCCTCGATATTATCAATGATAGCACCGATTATGTCGCCTTGCTTGAATTTTTCAAACCCGGACATGGCTTTTTCGTTTAGACCGGTAAACCTCTCCCACGCGTCATCGACGTCCCAGGCTTGTCCCAAGAGGCCCGCGGTAATTGGCGTGCCGGTCAGCATTCCAGCTGCGCTCGTCATGATAAACTTCGCTGCTTTATTCCATCCTTCTTTAACTTCGCCCTCGGAATTCTTTGATTTTTGCGCAATTTGGTCAAAAGCCTTTATACCATTACCGGCGAATGATACCCAGAAGTCAGCCCAACCCATCCCTCTCGAAAAGTTAGAGCCCATTTCGGCGAGTTTCTCCCCGGCCTCGTCAAGGCTCTTTTTCCAGCTTTCTGTATCCCGGCCATTCTTCTCCATCATTTTTTCGAACGTGTTTTTCCTGCCAGACACCCCAAAAAGATCTCCGCCGAAGAACATACCGAGTTTATTAATCATTTTTATAGACTCTTCTGAGAAAGAGAGCTTCCCTTCGTCGTCGAGGATATTCCCGGAAAGAGCGTACATGTCTCTCCCCGCCTGTTTTATCTTTTCGACAAGCCCATCAATGCCTTTTGATAGATACGTGACAAGCGGGTTACGATCATTTTCGTACATTGCAAGACGCTCGTCGATTTTATCTAATTCTTTATTGAATTTAGACAATGAGATTTCGCCCGCCTCGAATTGAGCTGTAACGAGGTCTCGCTCCGCCTTTGCGATCTTTCTCGCAGATTCCAAAGAGATAGTCCCAAGCGATTCGAAGAAAAGGCGATAATTCCGGGTAAGGCGCAATTGGTTCAGCTCTTTTTCTCTTTTTATTCCCGCCTCGACTGCTTCGGCTCTCGCCGTCGCCGCGGAAATAGCGGCCTTCTTATCCTGGATCTCGGCGTTCTTGTTTATGCCCTTAATCTTTAAGACGAGACCGGCCCTGAGATTCGCTATGTCCTTGTTAGCCTTCGCCTCGATGTCGACGCTCTTTTGGCGCACGTCGTCGAATTTCATCAGGAGCTTTGCATAACTTTTTGCAATATCAGAATTGTATTTTTGGACGCTCTCGTATGCATCTCTCACGACGGATTCAACGTCATCAGGAAGATCCTCGATCGAAAGAATCTTTTCAAAGTCCATAGTCTTAAAGGCTTTTTCTAAGTCTTCCGAAACAGGCCTGTCCATCTTTAGAGAGTCCAGTGCGCCATTGAGTTGTTCCTGCATCCGGTCCTTAAACTCGTCTCCAATATTTCCGTATATGGAAACGCCCATCGTTGTCGCAAGTTCTTCGTCGCCGGTAAGTTCTAAAATGTTATTATAAAAGTTTCGCGCAGTCTCGGAACGCTTAACCTCGTCGGAAAGCCTCTTAAGCGCATCTTCCATTTCTTTTTTCTTCTTGCTTACGTCAAAGTCTGTCTTAGCATCCCACAAAGATTGGAGCAGTTTCTGTAATTCTTGTACATCTTTACTCCTCTTCGTTGTATCTATCCCGAGCAAATCAGTGGCGGTCAGCCCCGCAACACCCTTTCCCCTCAGCCTATTAGAGACCTCTTTAATCATATCTTCGTACCACCCGGACAAATCCTCTGCGGCTCGGGACTGATCAGCGGCAGAAAGTCCAAGGGAACTTCCACGGCCCATCATTATCCCAGCCTCTTCCGACAAAGCAGAAGACTTCCGCAAATATTTTGTCAAATCATCGTACCCTTTTTTGAAGTCTTGCATGAATTTGATTCGGTCCTGCATGTTCAGGACCCAAGGGTCCGTCTGATGCGCAGAGCCTGATGTTTTCTGCTTGGCGTACTCTTTTAGCCAATCGGAAAGAAGCGTCAAGAATTCAACCATCTTATTCGCGTTGCTCACATCATTATCGGAAACAGGAAGAGCTACACCGGGGTGCTTTGCGAAATCTTCAGTCTGCTTTTGATAGTCGACAACCTTATGTTTCGCCTCTTCGAGATCGGAAGCGATTTCCTTGGTATAGTCCTTCATGTCTTTCTCGCCCCGGAGGAGATACCCCTGCACATCATCCATCGATAACCCGACTTGGTCCGCAATCTCCTTGAATTTTCGCTCGACAACGGAAACCATCCGGTTGGTCGGGACTACGGACTCATAGCTCTCTTGGACGTGCTTTATGAAAGACTGGAGGCCCCACCGATTAGAACCCGCTGCGGCTTCGTTCAAGAACTCAAAGTTTATAGTACCCTTCGGATCAAAAGCTTTAGAGATGTCGATGTTCGTTCCTTCGAAGGCGTCTTCTATGGATTGGACCATTAACTCGACCTCTTTACGAATCTTCTCTTTTTTAAATGTAAACGTTGTCCGCTTTCCGAATTCATCTTCGCTGACAGAGACCTCGTTGATCGCCTTCTTAAGATTGTCCCAAGATTTTGCATAGACGCCCATAGTGCCGACAGAGTTTTCCATCTCTCGATTGACATCATCTACATCTTTGTTTAAATTCGCGTAAACATCAACAAGACCAGAAAGAGACCTCCTTATTTTTTCGTTGGCTTGGTAATGGAACTCTCCGTTGTAATCGGTAAAGCCGCGTCCGAGGCTGACAGTTATTCCTGTTAGCCGTTTAATAATATCCTCAATTACAGCAACACGTTCATCAACTGTAGAGTTTATTGACAAGAGTCCGGCATCTACAGATTTTTGCACCTCGTCCATAACTGCGTTGATTTGCTCTTTGTCGAGTCCGTATTGCAACAAAAGATTTTTCGAGGATTTTCTGCTCTTTTGAATGTCCTTCGAGTAATTATCGGTAATAGCGTTAACCTTTTGTTCTCGGATTTGCATATTGATTTTCTGCTGAATAGCGGAGGTTAGCTCTTCATAATTACCCTTTAAATCTTGCAAGTATTTTATCTGTAACTTTTGGCTCGGTATAATATCTCCGTAGGTCCGCTGAAGTTCAGCAAGCGCCTCGTTCTGTTCATTCGAACCATCGGCGGCTTCTACGGCAGCATTTGCAAGGCGCTGGAAGTTGGAAACGGAGCGATTGATCTGCAAAGATCCTTCGGCTCCAATTTTTTCCAGTTCTTTATTTAGGCGGTTTGCCTCTTGACGGGCAGATATAAACCAACCGGCCAAAACAGACATTGCCGTAATAGCAAGACCAACCCAGCCGCCTCCGAGAAAACTTGCGGTAATTTGTCGTAAACCTCTCCCGAACAATGTTTGTGCCGTGGCCGCTTTCATCATTTCCCGACTATAAGCATTCAGCTGCCTTATCGCAATTCCACGCACAGCACTCGATTTCGCCTGCTGAGCTGCTTCTAACTGTTGAGCGCGGGCGAGAGCCTGTGTCGCTTTTTCGGTCAGCTTGGTGTTATATGTTAGCGTTGGAAGGAATAAAGACGCGACCTTCATAATAACATATTGAGACCCGACAGTTTTTAGAACGGTAGCGACAGTTCTCCAGTTCTGCATGAGGTTCTTTGCGTCGGAAATCAATGCAGTCATAGCATTATGAACGACATCCGTATTACCCATCTCGTCGTACATAATACTCAGCGCATCTTTTAAGTTCGCCCACTGCCCAGCTAACGTCTCCGCCTGCTTCTCCTGCATCTTGTAGAACGTTCCACCCTTGTCGGTCATGTCCTCAAAGATTTCGGAAATCATCTCGAACGGGACTGCTCGTTTCGAAATCAAGTCAAACACCTCTGCCGTAGAAACCATACGGCCATTGAGGTCGCTAAACTTTTGCGCAAGCAACTCTACGAGCGGAATACCGGCTTCCGTGAACTGCCTCAGTTCTTGTCCACGAAGCACACTAGCTGCGCGAACCTGCCCGTAAGCTAAAATAAGTCTAGACATGTCGACTCCAAGACCTGCGGATACATCTGCCAAGCGCATTGTTACATCGAACAAATTCTCAGTTTCGACACGATATGCAGACAACTGCTTCGTGTATGAAACCAAGTCCTTAATCTCGAAAGGAGACTGGATAGCCGCAGCCTTGATCTGCCGGAACAAAGAGTTTGCCTCTTCGGTATCTTGGATAATCCCGCCCAAAGCGACACGCTGAAGTTCGAATTCAGCGGTAACCTCTCGCACATTCCGCAAAAAAGAAGTAACAGCATGCAACCCGAAAAAGTACGCAGACCGCTGGAGGAGACGTCCGAACGTCATGTCCATCTTCTCCATTTCCACTCCTGTCGTTGCCATTCTAGACTGGACTGCAGCGAGGTCTCTTTGAGTCTGACGAAGCTGCTGGTTTAGCTTTTGAAAAGCGGAAGATCCGGCTTCCGTCCTATTAAGTCGAGCTTGGAGAACATTTACTTTTGCTTGAAGGGCATCGACGGTCTTTACAGTCGTGTTTAAGATTGCGTTTTCCTTTTCCCGGTTGGTAAGGTACTGCTGATGTTTCTGGATTCGCTGTTGCTCCTTTGCAACAAGCTCCGCCATCGAAATCCCTTGCGTCTTCAGTTCCGCGGATAGTTTTTTGTATTCGGCAACCAATGATTTCGCAGTATCGGTCAATTTTCCGTCCGCCGTGAATTTCTTTGATGAAGCCAGTTGGTTCCATTGCTGGTTTGCTTGTTGAAGCTTTGCGTTAAGCTGATCTATACTCCCGGAATTAGCCCCGAGAATTTTAACATTCGTTTGAACGATTTGCAGCATCCTAGACATTTCCCCGAGCTGAGTAGCCGCTTCTCTAAACTTCACGCTCCCTATGTCCGAGTTGTTCAGCATTTCCGTATATCCCGCAATCTTCGCGTTGATATTATTCAACGAGCTGGCGGAAATTCGTAAAGCATCGTTATACTGTTGTTGTATCTGCAAGTTACGCAGTTCCTCATCACCGACCTGCGAGGCAAATTTTTCATTAAGCCTCCATTCCTCTCGAATAGATTTTAAAAGAGCAACAGCTTGAGCATATTTTTCGAGGTCCTCGTTGGATGCACCGGTCCTTTTTAATCTAGCAAGTTCGCTAGATGCGCTTTTAATGGCATACTTCAAATCATTCATCGACAAAGACGTTGTGCCGACGAAGTCAAAAACCTCCTTCAGATCACCCTTCCTATTTATCTCAACCGGAATCTCCAAGACATTCTCGTCGATTTCTTTCTGCATAGTTTGGATTACCTGAGGTATATCTTTTAACGAGCGGTTAGCGCTACCTAAGACATCAAATATTACCGGTATTTCAATTGCCATAACTTTCTTGCTTTATTATGTAATTCTGAATTTCCTCCAAAGTCTCCGGCTTCTTCCGCTTGACGCCAATCCCGAAGCCAGCCATGATTTCCTTGATCTCCTCGTCGGAGCGGGCCGTCTCTTCCCAGGTGACGACATCTTCCTTCTCGGATTTCTCGAAATCGTAATCGAAGTATCCCTTGTCAAGCAACAACATCATGACATAGTTTGCTGAGTCGAGATACCAGTAACGGAACCATGACCAAAAGTTATAGTTCCCGTAGATATGTTTGATCTTCTCGTTGTGCTCGGAGCAAAGGAAAGCGGATCCTACTTGTTTTCCTCCTTTATCCCCAAAGCGTCCATGTCCAACATATTCAGTACGCTTTCCAGCCGCTCTTGCGTTTGCTTGGCGACTTCGCCAACCGGTCTCATATAAAGCTCGCGTTCCTGCTTTGAGAGTTGCCAGTTGGCCTTGGAAAAACCCAAGTCTTCCGGGATTGATCCTGCTCCATTGATTATGCTTGTTACTTCATCTCCGCGAAGCTGCAGCAGCCTCCATTTCAAGGACCACAGCGGCTTGACAAAAATCGCCCAGTTCCCGAGAAGGTAGTAAGCGGCCTTCTTTGCATGAAGAGAACTAAGTTTTTTTACAATTTCTCGTCCTTCTTTAATCTGAACTCCATCTTTCCCCTCTGCCTCGAGATACTGCGCCTCTAATTCCAATAGCATGATCCGCTCCTTGACGGCCTGCGCGACTTGGCGGACCTTGTACTTCCGACCCTTTGCAATAACCACGCACGGAGCTCGCATCACGGTTTCGTATGCACCTTTGAGAAATCTCTCTGCTTTATCCATATCTACTTATTTAAAAGGGCAAGCAGGACCGATGCCTGCCTGCCCCGATTTTAGTACGCAAGAAGCAATACTACTTCTCCACGATCATGCCGGTCGCGAGGACGGTCTGGCCCTGATCGTTACGGTTGTCGACGTTTTCTGCGAGGACGACCGCGTGGATACGATACAGACCGTCGGACAGCGTCAGGTTAGAGGTGATCTTCGCCTTCGGATAGATCCAGGCGCGGTTCAGCTCATCGTTGAGGACACCGATCGGACGGGTCATAACCGGGAGCGCGGTGCCGAAGCCGACAGCAGAGACGGTGTTGTCACCAGTATCGCCATCCCAGAACAGACCGGTGAGGGTCGTGCCAGAGATGTCAGCACCCTTCAGGAACGCCTTCACCATAGCAGGAGAAGTAGATGCGATATCGAAGGAGAAGCCGAGAGTACCAGCGGTAACGCGGGCCGTGATGAGGTTGCCCTGTTCGTCGAGGATTTCGTCCGTAGAGACATCCTCGCCTTCCCAGGTAGTAGAATCCTGGACAATCTGACCGAGGGACTTGGGGTTAACAAGGCTGGCCAGAGTAGCACCGCTGTAATCAGCGATCTCGTCAAAGATCACGAGGTCACCCTGTCCTGCAAACAGCTTCTGTGCGGGTTCAAATTTTGCAATAGCCATAGGTTATTCTTTGTTAAAATTGTATGTCGTATGCCGCCTTCTATTTAGGATTGTAATTGAATATCCAGAAGTCTGGTTCGGTGTGGTGGGAGTTATGAATCGCTGAGCGTCGTATTCGAAGATGTAGTTGTCGGTAATGATTGGCCTATATCTGGGCGGGTCTATGCTCGTATCCATGAATAAGACATCGAGCTGGTGCAGCAGCTTTTTGACGCGGTTCTTTTTCACGGACCCGTCGTCATTGAGCTTACTGTAGAGACCAACCATGATGTAACCCCGCGCGAAGTCGTTCTCCATTCCGATTCCCTCGACATCACCGTTTTGGTAGATCACGATGAAATCGTCCGGAAGCATGTTCGTCGGGCGCTCCCAGTCGCCATAGACGGTGACCATCTGCGATCCGCCGCCAGCTAAGCCGACACGGACCTTGTTCTGCAGGAAGACCCGCAGCTCGACATCAGGTTCTATGGAGGAAGGATGAAACATTAAACAGTTACACTTTTTTGCGTCGCAGCTAACAACGCGGTTCTCATGTAATCAAGGAGATCGTCAAACATTCTGTCTGCGAATTCCTCGTACTTCCCATTTTGCATTTCGCCGGTGTTAAGCGCCTCTGCATATGGGACGCCTATAACAAGCCATGCGGCAAGTTCCTTTGTACTATACCTGGAAGATCGCCCGTAAGCGAGGCGCCCGAATTGCCATCCGGTTATGTCCGAATAGTCCCTCGGAGCACCATCTTCTTCGGTATATTTCTGAGAGGACGTTGCGGCTCTAGGCATAAACTCAACTGCGATAGTCCGGCTCCCCTCCGTGACCCGAATTGACACGCTATCATGTGTCGTTCCAGACCACCAAGGATAATCAGGATTTTTCGCACCGGCAGAGTGAGGCCAGCTCCCGTCGATATGAGAAATCCACTCTTTAGAAGCGTTTCTCATCGACTCTCGGACAGACGCGGTCATTTTTACTCCAGCCGAAACGAGAGCCTCCGCGAACTGTTTACTGGTATTACCCCATCCTTTTGTCATGTTACTCGCCTTGCGCCTGCTTAAGTTCAATTTTCGTAACCATAACACCGGTACGCCACGGCATATTTATATCGCGCACGATTCTTGCGACAGATCGTATTTCTCGGCCGAACTCGGTTGTAACAAGGATCGCATCATTTATGCGAACCTGCACATCGACGCCCGGGAGAAATACGGTCGGACTCCGCGTGATAATAGACCTGGAGAAACCCGCGCCGCCTTCCTCGTAGAGGCAGGCTCCGTCGTATATAGTCTCCGGGGACAATTTATTATCCCACTCGTCCTTGCCGCCATTATCGCGTGTAATGGTGCAATGGTCACGAAAATCAATGAACCTCATTTCTCAAAGAACTCGCATCATACATTTCGCTGGATGAGTCGTCCTCTTCAACGTCAAATCCCCATTTTAAACGGAGCGCGTCGCCCATCGTCTTAAAACGGGCTCGGTCCGCCATTGTTATGGTATATCCGCCGCGAGAGGCCCTGACGTCTCCGACCTGTTCGGAATATCCGCCGCCGGCAAAAACTCCCAGCACCGAATAGTAGATTGTCGAAGAAGCGTAGTCCAGCCGTTTTTGGAAGTCGTCGTCTCCATCGTAATCCTCTTCGTTGTCGCTGAGAGAAATTCTCTCGAGTCCGACCTCAATAGGACTGCGAGCAGCTCTCGCAAGAACGGCGTCCTGCAAATCCAGTCCCGGAACAAGGCTACGTAAATATTCTTCGACAGTCATAACTACTTCGTATGGAGGATAAACATGTCACGAGGACGGGTCGGGACGCACAAAACAGTGAGTTCGGACACCCAGTCCTGATACTTAGTACGAGCGTCGTAGCGGTACTCAATGATACCGTGGCCGCCGAAGATGGTAGCGCTGATCGCGCTCGGATCCGGGCGGAGCGGAACGACGTTCTTCTTGATACCGACCTTGCCGGAAGGACGCACGAGATAGGTGTCCTTGTTGAAGGCCCACAGCTTGTTGCGGACAAGCTTCTTGTTGGTGTCATCCCAAACCTCAACACCGCAACGGGTCTTGTTGAAGATGACCTCATCGGCACCGATAATGGCCTTGAAGGCAGCCTTGGTAGCATCGTCGGAATCGGTCGCAGCAATGGCGGCGGCAGTTGCCTGCGCATTGGCGTCGACCCCGGCGGAGACAAGCAGAGCTGGAGTGATCTGATAGCCGATAGCGATGGCCCACTTGCTGTGCTTCATATCCTCGAAGAAGGACTCCTCATTGACCTCGACGGTCACAGAGTCGTAAACCTCCTTTGCGTCGCGAACCATCTTCTTGAGGTCGTTGACCGGGTCGGAAGCACTACCCTCGGTCGTCTTGTTGGCGTCGGTAAACCAGCACTTCGTAGTGGCCAGCGTGGTAATGTTGGCCTGGGGGATCTGGGCGCTGAAGGTGATGTTCTGAATACCGCGAGGGTTGTTGGTGTTGGTCAAAGTGACAGCACCATTGGACTTCATCTGGCCGACCTGGTAGGAGATAGAGCCGATGTGGGCGTCCTGAATCTCGGACAGACCGCCAAAGAGAAGCTTGGCGAGGTAGTTCTGGATGCTTTCTGCCGGGGACTGATTCATGAACGTTGCAGCGACCTGAAGGTTCTGCAGGGTGATCAGTTCCTTGCGGTAGTCGTTTTCGCCAAGCTCCCAGCGAGCCTTCTGGCGCGGGATGGAACCGCTAAGGGTGTTGAAGCCCTTGGTTCCGAGCGGAATCGGGTCGGAATTAAGGTCGACGTAGGTCGCCATAACCTTGATCTGATCCTCGACCTCAAGCATCTTGTAGTCGAAGTCGATCTGCGGGACATCCCACTCTTCGAAGCCGATTTCGTTCAGGTTCTGGCTCTCGCGACGGGAGAGAACCTGAAGGTAGTACGCCATAAAGGCGTCAGACGAGGTGATGCCATTGG
>ODAI010281623.1_pt1 | contig 14046 bp, 5 predicted proteins | sample 1539321 | NCBI WGS metagenome assembly ODAI01 (sample SAMN02144231, study PRJEB22623) | gut metagenome | biome: sheep rumen | host: Ovis aries | place: New Zealand
AAAGCGCAGCAATTTCTCAGCCACATCGGCAGGGATGCTGTTGTCGTCCAGGTCCTGCACGTCATGGCCATAGATGCCGTAGGCGGGCAACCCTTTTTGAGCATGGGCAGCCAGCACGGCAGCCAGATAGACGGCTCCCGGGCGCTCGGTGCCGTTGAAGCCCCAGACAGCCTTCGGATACGTCGGGTTCATGTCCATCGTCTCCGAACCGTAACACCAGCAGGAAGTAACGGTGATGGTAGAGCCGACACCCTCGCGCTCGAACTGTTCGGCACAGGCGGCCGACTCGCCCACCCGTCCTATCGTGGTGTTAGAGATGACACACTCCACGGGCGAGCCGTCGCCATTCTTGAGGTTTGCTTCAATCAGTTGCTTGACAGCCTTGGCCAGATTCATCGTCTTCTCCTCAAGGCCCTCACGGATGCCGCCCTGACGACCGTCTATGGTGGGGCGGATACCAATTTTGGGATACGTTTGTTTCATTGCTTGCTTAGTTTAAAAATAGTTCTATACCCTAATGACGACCGAAGCCGCTATTTGTCACCATTATCCCGGCGGGGGCTGATGACATTATCTGCGCTCGTCAGTCTTTATAGTATAATTGTAAGAGAGAAAGATGAAAAGACTGATTGCTTTGAGCATCATGACGTGCCTGGCCGTCGTCACCATGGCACAACAGGTGTGTATTGTGACTGACAAGAAGGCTTCGCCTCGTGAACGGTATGCTGCCGAATATCTGCAAAAGAAGTTAGCGGCAATGGGCTATGTAGTGACACCGAAGAAGGGGACACGCATCACGTTGACCAATCAGGGAGACACTCAGGCTGAGGGCTACACGATAGACAAAGACCGAAACGGCATCACGGTGACGGGAAAGGGTGCTACGGGGGTCATCTATGGCTGCGTGGAACTGGCTGAGCGCATCAAGGCGGCCGGAACGATAGAGGCCGTGAAACCCTTGGCAGAAGAACCCCGAATGGTGATGCGCGGCACATGCATCGGACTGCAGAAGACTGTCTACCTGCCTGGGCATGGAGTCTACGAATATCCCTATACGCCCGAGAACTTTCCATGGTTCTACGACAAGCAAGAGTGGGTGAAGTATCTGGACATGATGGTGGAAAACAAGATGAACTCGCTCTACCTATGGAACGGCCACCCGTTTGCCTCACTGGTCAAACTGAAGGACTACCCGTTTGCCCTGGAGGTGGACGACGAGACATTCAAGAAGAACGAGGAGGTATTCTCGTTTCTGACCCATGAGGCCGACCGTCGCGGCATTGCCGTCATCCAGATGTTCTACAACATCATCCTCAGCAAGCCCTTCGCCGACCATTATGGGCTGAAGACGCAGGACCGCCACCGACCCATCACGCCACTCATCAGCGACTATACGCGAAAGTCAATAGCAGCCTTTATCGAACACTATCCCAACGTCGGTCTGCTGGTGTGCTTAGGCGAAGCCATCAGCGGTATTGACGATGACATCAAATGGATGAAGGAGACAATCATCCCAGGTATCAAGGACGGACTGCAGGCCTCGGGACGTACCGACATCCCCCCCATCGTGCTGCGCTCCCACGACACCGACGGACCACGGGTGCTGAAAGAGGCGCTGCCGCTGTATCCGAACATTTATACCATGTCGAAATATACAGGCGAAAGCCTGACAACCTACGAACCCGGCGGACCGTGGGGTGAGACGCACCGCCAACTGGCCGAGGCTGCTCCCGTTCACATCGATAACGTACACATCCTGGCGAACCTGGAACCTTGGCGATGGTCGTCGCCAGCCTTCATCGCTAAGACGGTGCAGGCCATGCATCGGGTACACCACTCGAAGGGGTTGCATCTCTATCCGCAGGCCTCATATTGGGACTGGCCCTATACAGCCGACAAGTTGCCGAATGGCCAACGGCAGAAACAGTTGGAGCGTGACTGGATGTGGTATCAGGCCTGGGGCCGCTATGCCTGGAACGACCAGCGCGGCGACGACCGCAGATACTGGAAACGCACGTTGGCCGACTACTACGGCATCGACACAATAGCTGCGGGACACCTGCTCAATGCCTACGACGAGGCTGGCGAGATTGCCCCAAAACTGCTGCGCCGCTTTGGCATCACCGAGGGCAACAGGCAGACGCTGCTACTCGGCATGACGATGGGCGAGTTGGTGAATCCGTATAAATACACCATATACCCAGGCTTCTACGAGAGTTGTGGCCCGGAAGGCGAGAAACTCATCGAATACATCGAAAAGGAGTGTAAAAGAGAGAAGCACAAAGGCGAACTGCCCTTCGACATCGTAGACCAATGTGTCAACCATGGCGACCGTGCCCTTGTGGAGATGGCCTCCATTACAGTCAAGCCAACACGACACGCCGATGAATACCAGCGTGTGTGGAACGACTTCCTTTGCTATGCCACTTTCGCCAAGGCATTCCAGCTGAAAGTACGTGCCGCTGCAGAGGTGCTGCGCTACAAGTGGACGCAGGACATCACTCATCTGGAGACGGCCGTCGTATTGTTAAGGCAGAGCAACGACACATGGCACGAACTGAGCCGGCTGACGGAAGACACCTACCTCTATGCCAACTCTATGCAGACCGCCCAGCGCCGCATTCCAGTAGGTGGCGACGGCGGCAAGATGAAGACATGGAGCGAACTGGAGGTGGTCTATCAACAGGAACTGGAGGCCCTGCAGACCAATATCGACAAACTGAAACATCCTGCAGCACAAGCCTACATCAATATTCTGCCGGCAAAGCCCGCTAAACAGGTGACTATTCTCTCACCGCTTACCGTTCACCGCTCACCGCTCCAAAAGGGAGCCATACTCTTCGAAAAGCGACCCGACACCCCTGTCGACTCGGTGGCGCCCGAGTTGGTAGGTCTACAGGCTCTTGTCCTGAACCGCGACACGACGCGCATAGTGGGGACAACGATTGAATATGACAGTCCGGTGCCCGTCAAACTCCTTGTGGGTCTCTTCAAGGATGATGACCCTAAATGGGCCAAGGCCCCCAAACTCGAAATCGACGCTACCGGCAATGAATACGGACAGGCAGAACCGCTGCTGACCAATGCCATCAGCATTGTACAGATGCCGAAGGTGAACATCCACCAGTATTCGTTGCCTGCCGGTCGCCATACGCTGCGCCTGCCCAAGGGCATCCTGATGGTTGCGGGCTTCACCACATCAGACATCAAACCCCGCGACTGCGGACTGAATGGTCCATCGGGAGAAGTCGACTGGCTGTTCCAAAAGTAAGCAAGCACTATGAGAAGGACACTGACTGCACTAATAACTCTCGTCAGCATGACCGTAATGGCTCAACAGATTGCTGACGACGTAATGAATAGCATCTACAACGAGGTGCGCACACCTTATAAATATGGTATGGTGGTGGCCCCCGCCGACAACTTCCACAAGATAGACTGTCCGACGGTATTCCGCGTGGACGACAAATGGCTTATGACCTACGTGGTCTACAACGGCAAGGAGGGACTGGACGGACGAGGCTACGAAACATGGTTAGCCACCAGCGACGACCTGCTGCACTGGAAAACGGAAGGACGTATTCTCAGTTACAAGGACCAGGGTTGGGACATGAACCAGCGCGGCGGTTTTCCGGCACTCATCGACTGGACGTGGGGCGGCAGCTACGGCATATCGAAATACAAGAAAAACTACTGGATGACCTATATCGGAGGGCACGGCACCGGCTATGAAGCGGTACGCGAACCACTGAACATCGGGCTGGCCTGGACCGACGGTGACATCAGCAAGAGTCACGAATGGCAATCGCGCAACCTGCCACTACTCTCCATCATCGACAAGGATGTGCAGTGGTGGGAACAGTTGACGCAATACAAAAGCACCATTTACCAACTGAACGGCGACAAGAAGGACAAGAGAGGGAACGGACTGCCTGCCGACATCAGCAAATACCGGTTCATCATGTTCTATAACGCCGGCGGCATCAACCCTGCCAACAACCTCAAGGCAGAACGCATCGGCATAGCGCTCTCCAACGATCTTAGGAAATGGAAGCGCTACGACCATAACCCCGTCTACTACCATGAGGCACCGGGCATCATTACGGGCGATGCCCAAATCGTCAAGATGTCCAACGGTGCTGACGGGACACCGCTCTACGTCATATTCTACTTCTCAGCCTACAATCCCGACCGTAAGTATAATGCCTACAACACGTTTGCCGTCAGCCGCGACCTCATTCACTGGCAAGACTGGACAGGAGCAGACCTCATCGTTCCATCCAAGAGCTATGACGAGATGTTTGCCCACAAGAGCTACGTGGTGAAACACGACGGTGTGGTCTATCACTTCTATTGTGCCGTCAACAACGACCAACAGCGAGGCATCGCTGTAGCCACCAGCGTACCCATGGGACGCAGCAGTGTCAACTTTCCTGTCCCGGAACCCAAAGGCCGCCGCTGCATAGTGAACCTCAACGAAAACTGGGTGGCCCGGTGTTCGGCCGGACGCGACACCACGGCAACACTCATCAACCTGCCCCACAACTTCGACGACTACTATGGCTACCGCCAACTGCGTCACGGCAATCTGCACGGCAGTGCGGTCTATAAGAAGGTGTTCAGCGCCACCAAGCACGAAGGCAAGCGATACTTCCTGCAGTTCGAGGGCGTGGGTACCTACGCCACCGTCACCCTCAACGGACATCAGTATCCTGAGGAACTTGTAGGCCGTACTGTATGGACGCTGGACGTCACCAAACAGTTAACTGATGGCGACAACCACCTGGAAGTGGCCGTCAACCACCCCGCCATGCAGACCGCCTCACCATGGGTTTGTGGCGGTTGCTCGTCGGAGTGGGGATTCTCTGAGGGCAGCCAACCCTTCGGCATCTTCCGACCGGTGTCACTCATCGAAACGGATGAGGTGCGCATAGAGCCCTTTGGCGTGCACGTCTGGAACAATGCCGCCTGCGACTCTGTATTCATCGAGACGGAGGTTAGGAACTATTCTCAGCAGATGCACACCATCGAACTGGTCAACAAATTCACGCTGGCCTCAGGCAAGCAGGTCTTCCGTCTGGCAGAAATAGTACCCATGAAACCCGGCGAGACACGCGTCATCCGACAGGCTGAGGCCATCAGCGATGCACACCGCTGGAGTCTCGATGATCCCTACCTTTACAACCTGACAAGCATGATTAAGCACGACGCCAAGACCATCGATGAGGTACGCACACCTTTCGGCATCCGCAGCATCAGGTGGCCAAAGTCAGTTCGCCAAGACCACATTACTGCCAACGACCACCGTTTCTTCCTCAACGGGCAACCAGTGTTCATCAATGGCACCTGCGAGTACGATCACCTGCTGGGCGGCAGCCATGCCTTCTCGCCAGAACAAATCCGCTCTCGTATCAAGCAAATCAGCAATGCAGGATTCAATGCTCTGCGCGAGGCACACCAGCCTCACAACCTGCTCTACCAACAGCTGTGCGACGAACAGGGTCTGCTGTTCTGGAGCCAGTTTTCAGCCCATATCTGGTACGATACCCGTATGTTCCGCAACAATTTCAAGCGGCTGCTGGTGCGCTGGGTCAAGGAGCGACGCAATTCGCCCAGCGTCATTCTTTGGGGGCTACAGAACGAGAGCGTGCTGCCCAGGAAGTTTGCCGAGGAGTGCAGCGACATCATTCGGCAGCTGGACCCCACCTGTAGCAGTCAGCGACTCATTACCACGTGCAATGGTGGTGAAGGCACCGACTGGAACGTCATCCAAAACTGGAGCGGCACGTATGGCGGTTCTGCAGAAAACTACGACCGCGAACTGAAACAGCCGGAACAACTGCTGAACGGCGAATATGGTGCATGGCGTACCATCGACTTGCACGGTGATGCCAAATATAGCGAGGAGTCGTTTACTAAACTATTAGAGACCAAGGCCCGTCTGGCCGAGAGTGCCAAGGACAGCGTCTGCGGACACTTCCAGTGGATATTCAACTCCCACGACAACCCGGGTCGCGTACAGCCTGACGGTGCACTGCGCCGCATCGACAAGATAGGACCCATCAACTACAAAGGCCTTATCACTACTTGGGAAGAACCTACCCCAGCCTACTACATGTACCGCCACCGATATATCCCCGCCCTTGTCGATGTGCCCGACGGTTCTCCGTTGAGTTCCAATGCCGCTCCCCCCATCGCTGCCGACCGCAACCGTGAACTCGTCAAGGCCGCTCCCGGTTACCATTACCTGTACCGCGTCAACTGCGGCGGCGATGCTTTCACCGATGAATTCGGCCAAGAGTGGCAAGCCGATGACACCATCCACAGCCACTCTTGGGGACAAGACTTCGAGGGCATCAGTGCTCTACAAGCCAGCCAGCGACACATTACTACCGACATCCGCGGCCCCATGAGCGACCCGCTGTTCCAACGTTTCCGCTTCGGTCGTCACCGGCTGTGGTACGACCTGCCCACCCCCGTGGTCAACGATAATGCCATTGACACCACCAACTATCGCATCGAACTCTATTTCACAGAACCCTGGCACGGCCGTGATGCATCGGAAGCTGGCGACTACGAAGGTCTGCGCATATTCGACGTTGCCGTCAACGACCAGACTGTCATCAACGACCTTGACCCCTGGGCCGAAGCAGGCTACTGCGGTGCCCTGAAGCGCGTGGTCTATGCCAAGGCACGAAATGGGCGCCTGCGCATCTCATTCCCTGAAGTGAAATCCGGCCAGGCCGTTATCTGTGGCATTGCCGTAGCCGCTACCCAGTCTGTTGCCAAGACACCCTCGGTACCTACCCTCTCTTGGCAGGCTCTCGACACCGACACCATAGCGCGGTTACCCAAGGATGAACTGCCAAAAGACACCGAAGCGCGTCCTGCCTCCGTCTATCAGCCGGAAAAACCTAAGGTCAAGGGACAGGAGCTCCAGGGCACTACCTTCATCATCACCCCTGGTCTCGGACAGGAATACGCACTACGGTTCCGCTACAAGAATACCACGGGTGAACCCGTTGCAGCCCGCATGACACTGACCGATGCCAAAGGTGCCATACTGGTAGACCGCGAGGTGTCGTTCCCACCGACACCGAACAAATTCAAGATGCTCTCTACCACCACCGACACGCAAATCAATGCCGGTACTTACGTACTGCTGATTGAGACACAAGATGTAGAATTCAAAGAACTGGAAGTACAATGAGAAAGCCCTTTTACCTTTTTGCCATTTTAGCATTTTGCCTTCTTGACCTCGGTTCCTTCCTGCCATTATGTGCCCATGACTGGGAGAACAACCACGTACTGCAAATCAACCGCGAACCGGCTCGTGCCTACTTCATACCTTTTGGCGCGAACAAGGGCGACCGACAGCTGAGTCTGAATGGTAGCTGGCAGTTTCGATGGACCAAGACACCGGAGGAGCGCATCCGTGACTTCTACCGCACAGACTTTGACGACAGCAACTGGACGACATTTCCCATACCGGCCAACTGGGAAGTGAACACCAGCACCCACAGTTATGGCACCCCCATCTACATCTCTGCAGGCTATCCGTTCAAGATTGACCCGCCCTATGTGACACGCGAACCCAAGCGGGAATGGACTACCTATGAGGAGCGCAATCCGACGGGTCAGTATCGCCGCACGTTCATTCTGCCTAACGCATGGACGACGGGGCAGACTTTCCTGCGTTTCGAGGGCGTCATGTCAGCCTTCTATGTCTGGATCAACGGACAACTGGTTGGCTACAGCCAGGGGTCGATGGAACCGTCTGAGTTCAACGTCACTTCCTATATAAAGAAAGGTGAGAACCAGATAGCCATCGAGGTGTATAAGTATAGCGACGGATCCTATCTTGAGGATCAAGACTTCTGGCGCTTTGGCGGCATCCATCGCGACGTGCTTCTTTACCATACGCCTGATATCCGACTGCGCGACGTGGCTGTGCGCACTGGGGAGAACACGCTGGCCATTAACCCACAGTTCTCGGTATATGATGGCGAGACTGGCGAGGGCTATCAACTTATTGCCACCCTTCTCGATGCCAACCGTCCCGTAGGTTGCGACACGCTTGCAGCCGTTGAAGTGCTCGACCTACAGCACAAGGCTGCCCGCATGAATGAGTGGTACCCACAGCGCGGACACCGTAAGTTCAACCGCATGGAAATCCACGTCGATAGTCCTAAGTTGTGGAGTGCCGAACAACCTCACCTCTACACCCTCCTTCTGCAGCTGCAAAAGGCTGACGGTACTATCGTAGAGCAGACGGAACTGAAAGTGGGGTTCCGTACCATCCACATAGCTGGCGGACAGCTGCTCATCAACGGTCAGCCTATCAAAATACGCGGTGTCAACCGTCATGAGCACGACCCTTATCGGGCTCGCGTTATGACCGAAGAACTGATGCTGAAAGACCTGCAACTGATGAAGCAGGCACACGTCAATGCCGTCCGGCTATCCCACTACCCCAACTGTCCGCGATGGTATGAGCTATGCGACTCTATAGGGATGTACATTATGGACGAGGCTGATGCCGAAACCCACGGGCTGCGTGGCACACTGGCCTCAACACCCGACTGGGCCGAGGCCTTCCTCGATCGGGCCATCCGCATGGCTGAGCGCGACAAGAACCACCCATCAGTCATCTTCTGGAGCTTGGGCAACGAGAGCGGCTACGGTCCTAACCAGGCGGCCATGTCGGCATGGCTTCATGAGTTCGACCCCACCCGCCCCGTCCATTACGAGGGAGCTCAGGGCGAGCCCGACCCTTCTACCGTGGATATCATCTCACGCTTCTATCCACGCGTCATGCAGGAATACCTGAACCCTGGCATTCCGGAAGGGTCTGACAAGGAGCGTGCTGAGAATGCTCGTTGGGAGCGACTGCTGGAGATTGCCCAGCGTAGCGGTGACCGTTGCACGTGGGTGGGCTCCGACGGTGGTCCACGGCCCGTGCTGACCAGCGAGTATGCCCATTGCATGGGTAATGCACTTGGAAACTTTAAAGAGTATTGGAATGAGATCAATGCCCACCCACGCATGCTGGGCGGTTTCATCTGGGACTGGGTAGACCAGGGCATCATCCGCGACGGAAAGGTGCTTTACGGTGGCGACTTTGGCGACAAGCCCAACCTACATGCGTTCTGCATGAACGGTGTAATAATGAGTGACCGGTCGCTGACACCAAAATACTATGAGGTACAGGCCATTTATGGCGGACTGACTGAGCAGGAGATTGCCGACAGGTACCCTGAAACCAAGACTCCTCGGCCTAAAGCTTTGAAGGAAAAGCCGCTGACGGCTGAACTCTTACAACTGACAGCAACCATCAAGCCGCAGATTTTCCGTGCACCGACCGACAACGACAAGAGTTTCGGAAATTGGCTGGCAAAAGACTGGAAGCGCTGTGGGCTGGACACACTGACCATACCCATGCAGACAGAACAGCACGGCAACGAGCTGACCTTCACCTTCCAGATACCCGACACGCTACCTCCACTGCCTCGTCTGGGCATTGTTATCAAGCTGCCTCGTGACTACGAACTGCTGACATGGTACGGTCGTGGACCCTGGGATAACTACCCCGACCGCAAATACTCATGTCCCGTCGGACTCTGGCGGTCCACCGTCTCTGAGCAATACGTCCACTACCCCCGCCCCCAGGACTCCGGTAACCATGAGGAGTGTACCTTTGTAGAACTTAAAACACGCAAAGGCAAAACACTCCGAATAGAGTCCGTCGACGGTTGCTTTTCGTTTTCCGCACTACCCTATTCTGCTCAGTATCTGGCCAGCAAGACTCACGACTACGAGCTGCAAGACCAAGGTGAAACCTATCTCAGCATCGACTGTGCTGTCATGGGTCTGGGCAACAGTTCATGCGGTCCTGGCGTCCTAAAGAAATATACCATCGAACCGAGCAAACAATATCAGCTAAAGGTGCGAATTGGGAAGTAAATAATGCGGAGCAAGACGCTCCGCATTATTTATCAGTGTGTGTATCGATAATATTCGCAAGCAGCCAACAGGAAAGCACCGACTCCGAAGTTGGCCTGTGAACGACTGTTGACCACCTGACCCGGCACGGCACGGTCGCCGATGGGCTGTACATAACCTATGCTGCCGTCGGGCTGCAGGGCTACGGTGGTTAGATACTTCCAGGCGCGATCCACTACGGGAGCATAGTTTTTGGGGGAGAGCAGTCCGTGGTTCATGCCCCACAACAAACCATAGCAGAAAAAGGCGGTTCCGGATGTCTCCGGGCCTGGGGCCTGGTCGGGGTCCATCATGGAGCGCGTCCAGTAGCCTTCCGGTTGTTGCAACTGTGCCACAGATTTGGCCAATCGCTGGAACTTACGTTCGAAGAATTTGCGATAGCGATGTTTCTTAGGCAGGTCGTTGAGCACCTTAGCCAGGCCTGCCAACACCCATCCGTCACCACGCGCCCAAAAATCCTTGTAGCCCGCCTGCGTCTTGTGATTAGGATAGACATAGCGGCCATCGCGATAATAGAGTCCCGTTTCCTGGTCGAGCATGATGCTATCAGAATAGCAGATGTTGCGGTATAGTTTGTCTAAATACTTGCTGTCGCCCGTCAAGCGGTACATCTTCGTCATGACGGGCATCACCATGTATAGCGCATCGGCCCACCACCAGTAGTCGTTGACCTTGGAGTCGGCTTCGTAGCCCATCACCTCCAGGGCTCTGGCTACTTTCTCGTCGTTCGGCTCGAGATAGTACAAGTCGATGTAGGTCTGGAAACAGATCTGCCAATCACCGAAGAGCACATAGTCCTGTCCCTCCCCATACTGTTTGTATTTCCACTTGGCCGGGTCCGGTTCAACTGCCCCCTTCCAATGGTTATGCACAGCCCATCGCTCCGAATAGCTTCGATAACGCTCATAGCCAGTCAAACGGTAGGCTTCTAAATTGCCGGTGTGGTAGGCGGCATGGTCCCAGAAACTCCTCTCCTCTGCAGCATGATGCGACTGCCAGTAGGTGTTCACACGGTCGATGAGCGCGATAAGCGGTTCTTGCACGTGTACGGACAATGGTTCGCGGCAGTCAGCCAGTTGCTGACGGGCACGTAACTGCCACTCGTCCATCGAACGCACGTCGTAACGGCTCCAGGCAGCGCCAAAATAATAGGTATAGGGACGTCCATCGTAGTCACGGCGGATGCCGAGGGCATGTTTCGATTTCTTGTCGGCGGCCGTCAGGACAGCGGTCTCGCTGATGCCCTCGGGAAACAGTACACCCACGAATATCTGTGAGTTATGCTGCTGTGGATGATCGGTCGGGTCAGCATAAAGCACGTAGTCCTCCCCTCTGACGGGCTGACCGCCATGCAGGACGATGCCCGCCGCCAATGCCGAGGCACCTTGCAAACTGTCGTACCACACCGTCATACGATTGAAGTTGGAACCCTTGTCAAGCGACACCCGACGGTGCTCGTTGCCATAGTCCAGTTCAACGGTAAAGCGCAGCGGGCCACGATCCAGTACACGATAGTTCCTATAGCACCAAGGCATCAGCAGCTGGCCATCCTTCATCAAAGCAGGAGCACCACACCCTAAGGTGGGCCCCACGGCATAGGCATCCATACCGTTGCCATGGTCCAGATGGAAAGAAGTGAACAAATCGACTTCACGGGCTCTATCCAGCTGTCCGATGCGGCGCAACGAGTCTTCCCTTATATTACCAGCAGCATCGGCAGCATAGCGCTGTTCGAGTACCAGATCCGGGGTGCTCTTGACCCACACGTCAATACCATACGAACGCTCGCCTGTGCCCTGCAAGGCAGGGCCGTACATCCTATAGGCACAACGATCGTTCTCCCAGGCCATATCGTCCTTCCGCTCCGGATAGTGGCGTCCTCCGACATAGTATCTGGGCTGGCGAGGCACACCGCGCTCAACGGTGAAAGCCGCCACTCCCAAGGGACGTACTGAGACATCCAGCAAGAGCAAACCATCATAGGTCAACTGATAGTCTACTTCCTGTCCAAAATCATTACGCACCACGAAGGTGTCTCCATGACCTATTCCTAACTGTTGGCGTATTGAGGCTACGTCTACTTCCACCACCTCCTGTCTCACCCGCTGGGTACTATTCTCTACTACCACCCTGACTTGCGCGACACTCACAGGTAGCAAACCAAATAGCACTATCAGTGCCATGAGCTCTCTACGAATAATTCCTTCACTCATTTCATTCACCATTTGTCTCTTGTCTGTATATCGTCTGCCCAACGATGGTCTTTAGGGAACGGCTGCCCGCCCCAAGCCTTCACCTGCGTCCAAGGCTGGGGGGCATCGGTCCAGAACGGATGACTGGCCGGCAATCCCAAGGGCATAAAGGCCAGGGTAGTCATATAGAGCGACCCATTGTTGGTGTACCAGTCAGCCGTCTCGGGTTGGTGACCGCAGAATCCGATGGTCAGGTAGCCATCGTCGTTGAAGTTCTGTTGAGTGTCAAACATGCGGTGCATCACCCGAGTCAGTGCTGCCCTCACCTGGCCGTTACTTAGTTCGGCGGGGAGTTTCCCGTACCATGCCATCAGTGCCAGCGGTTGTAGGGCCGCCAACCGGTAAGGTGTCGAACGACCTATTACGGGAAAGGTGCCTTCGGGCGAGATGAACCGTTCCAGAATGATGCTGAACTTCTGAGCTCTCTTCAGCGCACGTGCATAATATTTGGGATAGTCTAAACGAGTGTTCGACTTGGCATCTATCAGGGCCTGAAGGGTCTCTAAATACATGGCATGGAACACATAACTGGAATAGTAGTCGAAGGCAAACACAGGGCCGTCGGCATACCATCCATCGCCCACATACCATTCCTCGACCTTGCGAATGGCCGAATTGACACGGTATTGGTCGTAGGGGGCATGGGCCTTAGCCAGGAAACTCTCAATGACCGACGAAAACAGTAGCCAGTTGGTGTATGGCGGGTCAATACTACGCAGACCAATAAACTCCTTGACGTAGCGCTGCTTGGTCACCGAGTCCAAAGGCAGCCAGAGTACGTCCCACGCACGCAACAGCGACTCGGCTATGTAGGCGGCATCCACCAGATTCTGGCCTGCCACACCCCAACAGAGGTAGTCGGGCGACTGAGGATCCACGGCATTCTTATACGACTGCAAAGCCCATTCGCGCAACTGCTTGCGCTGCTTGCCTTCCGGTGTGTCATCATCGGGCAGCGTAAGCCACGGGCTGATGCCCGCCATCAACCGGCCAAAGGTTTCCATATAGACCACCTTGCGATTGCGGTTGTCGAAGGTAGGCGAAAATTCCGTCCGCATTTTCTGCTGCAACTCCCCCCGGGCCATGCATTCCAGCACGGGTTGAGCCATCTGATAGGCCAACGTAGTCCAATACTGGCGGTCAGTCTGCACCGCCACCTGCTGACGTTTCCTGCCCTCCGCCGTCATCGTCAGCACAAGGGCCAAAGCTACTAATAATACTTTCTTCATTGTCTAACTATCATTAACTGCGTGCAAAGTTAGGAAAAAAAACACAATCATCCAAGGGATTCCTCGGAATTTAAGAAAAGTCCAATTTTCTTTGGTTTTCTTCCCGCTTATTCGTACCTTTGTCGCCAAAAAAGAAACCATGGATGGAGATTTTGACATCAGACAAGAGCAACTGAGTACGAGCGAGAAGGATTTCGAAAACGCACTGCGACCGCTGGCTTTCAACGACTTCAGCGGACAGAAGCAGGTGGTGGAAAACTTAGAAGTGTTCGTTGAGGCTGCCAAATATCGCGGCGAACCACTAGACCATGTACTGCTTCACGGCCCCCCAGGACTGGGTAAGACAACGCTGTCGAACATCATTGCAAACGAGCTGGGCGTAGGTTTCAAAATAACATCGGGGCCGGTGCTCGACAAACCAGGCGACCTGGCAGGCATCCTGACATCGCTGGAAAGGAACGATGTGCTGTTTATCGATGAGATACACCGTCTGTCACCCGTGGTGGAAGAATATCTCTACTCGGCAATGGAGGACTACCGCATCGATATTATGATAGACAAGG
>ODAI013867898.1_pt1 | contig 14044 bp, 15 predicted proteins | sample 1539321 | NCBI WGS metagenome assembly ODAI01 (sample SAMN02144231, study PRJEB22623) | gut metagenome | biome: sheep rumen | host: Ovis aries | place: New Zealand
AGCTTGCCCACGATCGTACGACGCTCATGGTCGTCTGTGCGAATGGGAAGCTCGATAACGAAACTGGGAGTATTCATGTCTCCAATGGTAGCGCAAAATCCGCATTCCTCCCCGCATTGAATGCGGGGCTTCCTGCGGATCAAACCTGTGAACGAGGCTTGCGGCTGCGCTGGAGAGGAGGCGGAGCGGATCTTGTCCGCGGACAACAGGCGAACGACGGACGAAAAAAAGCCCCCGGCGGGCCTCAATGGCGTGCCGGGGGGGCCTGGAAGGGTGCGGGGGGCGGTCCGGAAGAATCGGGACTACTCTGCCGCGGCCTCGTGCGCGGCGCCGGAAAGATCCTTGATCGTGAGCTTGACGGTGCCCACGGAGGCAGTGTTCATCTTCACGATCTCAAACAGGAAGTTCTCGTCTTCGATCTTGTCGCCCACGACGGGCAGGCGCTGGAAGAGGTTGAACACATATCCGCCGATCGTCACCTGCTCGGTGTCGAAGGGCCGGCCCACCATCTCGGCGATACTGGCGATTTCATAGCGGCCGCTGAACTCGTACTCGGAGTCGGAAAGCTTCTTGCATTCGGGCACGGAATTGTCGTGCTCGTCATGCATGTGGCCCATGACCTCCTCGACGATGTCCTCCATGGTGAGGATGCCGGCCGTGCCGCCGTACTCGTCAAGCACGAGCGCCGCGGAAATGCCTTCCTTGTTCATCATCTTGAGGATGTTGGAGATCGAGCTGTTCTCGGGCACGATGATGAAGCGGCGGCAGAGCTTGTCAAGGTCGGGCTGCTCGCTTCTGAGCGCGCACTGCAGCAGATCGTGGATGTGGATCATGCCGAGCACGTGGTCCTTGCTGCCGTCGATGTACGGGAAGCGCGTGTGCTTGGAATCGCGCACGACCGTGAGATTTTCCTCGAGCGGCCTTTGCTTGTTCAGGCAGATCAGGCGCTTTCTGGGCGTCATGACTTCCTTGGCGACGATGGCGCCGAAGTCCACGGCGTTGTGAATGATCTCGCTTTCCGTGCTGTCGATCTCGCCGCCCTTCATGCTTTCGTCGGCGATGATCTTGATCTCTTCGGCCGAGTGGGCGACTTCGCTCTCGCTCGCGGTGTGCACGCCGACGAGGCGCACTGCGTGCAGGGCGATGAAGTCGAGCGTCTTGATGAGCGGATTGCAGATCATCCAGAAAATGTAGATGGGCCTGGCGATCCAGAGCACCATGCGGTCGCACCGGGCGATGGCGTAGAGCTTGGGCGCCTGCTCGCCGAACACCACGTGGCAGAGCGTGATTGCCGTGAAGGCGATCACCACGGAGATGGTGTGCGTGGCGATTTCCCCGAGACCCAGATATTTCAGAAGCGGTTCGCGGATGAGGGAGGCGACGGCAGGCTCGCCCAGCCAGCCCAGAGCGAGGGAGGCGAGCGTGATGCCGAGCTGCGTGGCGCTCAGGTAGGTGTCGATGGAAGCCGTCATCTTGAGGGCCAGTTCGGCATTGCGGACCTTTTCCTTGACCATTTCCTCAAGTCTGGATCTTCTGACCTTGACCAGCGCAAATTCTGCGATCACAAAGAAGCCGTTCAGCGCTATGCACAGAAACGCCAGGGCAAGTTTGAATACATCATCGGTGTCCATCACCATCGAAGTCTCCAGGGGACAAAATGAAAAACAAAAATTATATCGAAAAATTGACGGTTCAGAAAGCTGGCAAAAATCGAGGGAATCTGTCCGCATCCTTCTGAAATTACGCGGAAAAAACTCTCCTGCGGGCGCCGGGGCGAGGGCGAAAAGCCCGTGTTTGCGGCGCTCGGGGCGCGATTTTGCCTCTCCGGAACTTGCTTATTTCGGACAAACGCTGTAACATACGCCTCCTGCTGTTAAGGAATGTCTTTCCGGACAGACCCGAGCGGAGTGGTAGTTCAGTTGGTTAGAATATCGGCCTGTCACGTCGAGGGTCGCGGGTTCGAGTCCCGTCCACTCCGCCAGCAATTCGGTGTAAACTGAGTTGCGCATCGGCTGTCACGCGGACATGACCTGATGGCACGAGCGGAGTGGTAGTTCAGTTGGTTAGAATATCGGCCTGTCACGTCGAGGGTCGCGGGTTCGAGTCCCGTCCACTCCGCCACAGATTTCCAGAAAAAGGCGAGCGCACTAAACGGCGTTTCGCCTTTTTTTCTGCTAGTCTCCAGCCCCGGCGCGCGAAAAGACGCGCCGCCAAGTTTGTTCCGTTTGTTGAGATAGGGATCGTTAAGCATGCTTCTTGAGGCATTTCGCAATCACAAGCGCTGGCTGATGTTCATCGCCATGGTGCTGATCATTCCGAGCTTCGTGGTGACCGGCATCTACTCCTACAACCGCATGATGAGCGACGACGGCGCCATCGCGAAGGTCGACGGCGAATCCGTTCTGCCCCAGCAGTACGACGAGGTGAAGCGCCGCCAGCTTGAAACGCTGCGCAGCCGCATGGGCGAGCAGTTCCGCGCCAACATCCTTGACAGCCGCGAGGCCCGCATGCAGCTGCTGGAGAACCTCCTGAGCGACCGCAGCCTGCAGAACGAGGTGATCGCAGAGAACGTGATCATCTCGGAGGCCTCGGCAATCGAAATGATCAAGACCTTCCCGGCCTTCCAGGTCGACGGCAAGTTCAGCTCCGAGCGCTACAAGCAGTATCTGGGCAGCCTTGGCTACTCCGACGAGTACTTCGTGCAGATGGTCCGCCGCGACATCTCCCGCGAGCTGCTCACCAACGGTATCTCGGGCAGCGCGATCTATCCGGCGAGCCAGCTCGAGCGCGTGAACCGCATGCTTGCCGAGGAGCGCACAGTGGCTCTGCACCGGCTTCCCGCCTCGGACTTCATGCAGGGCGTTTCCGTCACGGACGCCCAGGCCAAGGCCTACTGGGACGGGCATCAGAAGGAATTTGAAGTGCCCGATGCGATCGATGTTCAGTACGTGGTGCTTTCTCCCGATCTCTTCCTCGGCGCCAAGCCCACCGAAGAGGACGTGAAGACCTTCTACGAGCAGAACCAGAACCGCTTCCGCGTTGCCGAGCAGCGCCGCGCAAGCCACATCCTGATCGGGCTCGACAAGGGCGAGGAGCAGGCCAAGAAGAAGGCCGAGGAGATCCTCGCCAAGGTCAAGGCCGACCCGAGCAAGTTTGCTGCCCTTGCCAAGGAGAACTCCATCGACCCGGGTTCGGCAGCCCAGGGCGGCGACCTCGGCTACTTCGGCCGCGGCATGATGGTGGGGCCCTTTGACAGCGCCGTCTTCTCCGGCAAGAAGGGCGACATCGTCGGCCCGGTCAAGACCGATTTCGGCTACCACATCATCTCCATCACCGACGTGCATCCGGCGAGCGTGCGTCCGCTCGACGAGGCCCGTTCCCAGATCGAACGGCTCTATGCCGAGCAGAAGTCGCTCGAGAAGTTTTCCGCAGAAGCCGACAACTTCACCAACATGGTCTACGAGCAGAGCGATTCCCTGCAGAGCGTGATCGACAAGTACGGCCTGAAGCCCGTGACGGTCACCGGCGTTTCGGCAGCCGGCCCGAAGGATCGCTATGAAGCGAAGTTCCTCAACGCCCATGTGATGGAAGCGCTCTTTTCCGACGAGTGCCTCAAGGAAAAGCGCAACACCCAGGCGATCGAGGTTTCCCAGAACACGCTCGTTGCCGCCCGCGTGACCAAGTACACGCCGAGCCACGTGCGTCCGTTCGAAGAGGCAAAGAGCGACATCATCGACAAGCTCAAGAACGAGCAGGCGCTTGCCAAGGCCGCCGAGGCCGGACAGGCTAAGCTCGCCGAACTCAAGTCGGGCAAGGGCTCCGTTGACTTCCTCGCCGAAAAGTCGATCTCGCGCTCGAGCCTGAATGGCGAAAGCCCCGACCTCGTGAACAGCGTGATGCGCGCCCCCGTCTCCAAGTATCCCGACTACATCGGCGTGAAGCAGCCCGCTGCCTACGTGATCGCCAAGATCGTCAAGAGCGCGATGCCCCAGACGAGCGAGCAGCAGCTGGCCGCCGCCCGCGCCGAGCTCTCCGCCATGAGCGGCCGCTCGGAGATGAGCGCGTACCTTGCGGCGCTCCGCGACAAGCACCAGGCCACGGTGATCAGCAAGGACTACCTGCCTGAAGAGGGGAACGCCGCCAAGTAGCGGACTTCCCGGCAGTCTTCAGACAGCAAAAAGCGCGCCCCGAAAGGCGCGCTTTTTGCTTTGGGCGACGCTGTCCGCCTAGCGCATCTTTTTGAAGATGAGCGGCATTGCGGACGGATCCATCGGCTCCATGGTGTTGAGCTTGAGGTCCTTGACCATGTGGCCGGTCTCTCTCTTGTATTTCAGGAAGTGCCGGGTCTTCAGGTGCGCGGCGTAGTCTTCGCGGCTTCTGTAGACCTCGACGATGCGGACGATTTCCGGGCGCCCTTCGGCGTGCATCGGAAAGAGGCACACGACCCCCGGCTCGCGCTTCATGGAGGCGCGGTCGACCTCGTTGGCAAGCTTCATATACTCCTCGAGGTGCTGCGGAAACACCTCGATTTCTGCAATGCGCACGAGCATGGATCCTCCTTTTGCAGGGGCGGCGGCCGGTGCCGCCTGGGCGGCAAGCGCGGCAGCGCAGGCGGCTGCGGCAAGAACGGTTTTCAGAGTCATTTTATTTGGCCTCGATCTGGTTTTTGGCAATCACGATTTCCTTCACGTCGTAGGATGCGGTCTTCGTGACGGTGAGTGGATCACGGGCGATCGCGGCATCGAGCGCTTCGCGGCTTTCGTACTCGGCAAGGACAAAGCCGCCTGTGCCGGCCGGCATCACCGGACCGAACGTGAGACAGTGCCGGGCGGCAAATTCGCCCGCAAGAAACTCCCTGTGGCCGGCAAGGTGCGGGGCGGCCGCCTGGGGATCGGGAATGGAAACGTAGAGCAGGAACTGCATGTGAAATACTCCTTTTCGTGTGCCGTTTAGGCGGCTTTTTCGATGGCTGCCAGAAGGCGCCTTGCGTGGTTCTGGGCGATTGCGCGGGCGGCGGCAAGACGCTCGGGATCCGCGTCACCCGGCACGAACGAGATGCCGGCGCTGTAAACGAGCGGCTGCAGCTGCATGCCGGTGAGCTTTGCGGTGACGGCAAAGGGCGTCATCACTTCCTCCATGGTCTTGCCCATGAAGCCTTCGTGCGTGTAGGCCGCCTCGGGCGCGCCCGCGGTGAAGGACAGGATGAGCTTCTTGCCATGCAGGGCCGTGCCCTTGGAGCCGTGCGAGAAGCCGTGCGTGAAGCTGTCTTCGAGCCACTTTCTCATGAGCGCCGGGGCGCTGTACCAGTACAGCGGGAACTGCCAGACGATGATGTCTGCCCAGACAAGGGCCTGCTGCTCGGCCGGAACATCAATGCGAAAGTCCGGATACAGTGCATCGAGCCTGCGGATCTGCGCCTGCGGCAGCGCTTTGCCGATTTCTTCCAGGATGGCGCGGTTGGCAACGGATTGCGAGAGGGCCGGGTGGCCGGAAATGATGAGTACGTTCGGCATGAAAAAACTCCCTATTAAAGACCTTGAAAACTATCTAATGTCCGGATGCGATGGATTCGCCCGCGATGAGTCCGCTTGCGAACACGTCGCAAAGGCGCGTCGTGACCGAGCCGCATGCGGCGCCGGCCGCATAAAGCCCCGGAATCGGCTTGTCGGTGCTTGCCGAGAGAACCTGCATGTGCGTGTTCACCTCAAGCCCGCCTTCGGTCTTGAAGGCAAGTGGATAGTGCGCGGCTGAAAGATAGTAGGGCGCCTTGAGCGGCCGGAAGAACTTGTCCGTGCGGCCGTATTCGCTGTCCTTGCCGGAGCCGGCGGCATCGGCATTGATCCGGGCGATGGTTTCCTTCAGGCCCGTCGCGTCGACTCCGGCCTTGCGCGCGAGCTCTTCGGCCGTGTCCGACTTGAACAGGCCACCTTCAGCAAGCGCCTTTTCGAATTCCAGTTCGTCGTGATAGTGGCCGCGGAACGTTTCCTCGTCAAAGAGCATGTAGCCGGGCTCGCTCCCGATGGCGAACAGGCGCAGGGCGCAGCCGCTGTACCGGGCGCTCTTCTCGTTGATGAAGCGCCGGCCGCTTTTGCGCACGAGGTAGGCCGTGGCGCCGTCCAGCATCAGCCAGGAGACGGCGGGCGTGCCCTTCACAGGACCCGCCCAGAACTTGGGCACGGACTCCATGTCCTCGAGCGCGGCACCGGCCGCCTTGCCCATGAGGATGCCGTCGCCCGTGTGATCCGCGGGCAGGTCGCCTTCAAAGGAGAAGCCGCGCTTGGCCGAGGACCAGTAGCGCTTGTAGCGCTGCATGAGCTCCGGACTGTTGATGAAGCCGCCCGTGGCGAGCAGCACTGCGCGGGCGCGCAGCGTGCCCTGGGTGCCGCCCTTGCCGGCAAAGCGCACGCCGCGCACGGCCCCCTTCTCGATGACGAGCCCCGTGACGCGCGTCCTGTTCATGAGCCTGACGCCGGCGGCTCTGAGCTTGGTAACGAGTGTGGAGGCGATTTTCGTCATGGAGCCGGGGCGCGAGGAGAGCAGGAAGGGCAGGGCGGGATTGACCGGGAAGAACTCCGCGCCCTGTTTGCGCACGAAGGCGATCACATCGGCGGCGCGCATCGCGCAGGACTTGAGCACTTCCGGGTTGTGCTTGGCAACGCCGTAGTACACGGGCGAGTTCATCTGGTTGTCGCGCACCTTGGAAAGCGGCTCGTCGATGACGCCCCGCTCGATGAGGCGCCAGTAGTCCTCGGCCGAGAGCGGCAGGCTCTGCGGCAGATCCTTGTGCAGCGGCGTGCGGAACGTCGCGAAGTGCCCGGTCGAGAGCACGCCGTCGCCGCCCGTCCAGAGGCGCTTTTCGATCACGATGACCTTCAGCCCGCGGCTTGCGGCCGTGAGCGCCGCGGTGAGCCCGGCCATGCCGGCGCCGCAGACGATGAGATCGGCGTCGTCTCTGGTCTTTTTCGCCGCCGAGGCCGGGGCGATGGCGCCGGCGGCAAGGCTAAGCGCCGCGCTGCCGATGAGGGTTCTGCGGGAAATGTTCTGAAGCATGAGTGTTCCTCCTCCTGTTGTCGTGGAGGGAATTCTGATTCGGATTTGGATTGAAATCTTCCATTTTTTGATCTAAAAATTGCTGAAAATGATTTTTATCGGCTGAATTGAGCAATTTTTGACCGGCGTCTTCTAGACTGCTCCCATCCCGATCATGCACGCACAGGAAAGGAAAACATGCAGGTACCCGGCACGCAGCTGGCGCTCATCGCCGATCAGATCGCGCGGCACAATCCGCGCCCGCAGATTCTTCGCACGGCGATTCCCGGCCTTTCGCTCTATCGGCGCGAGAGCGACGAGACGATCGACACGGACAGCGGCCAGATGATGGTTTCGCTCATCGCCCAGGGCGCCAAGAGCACCCGGATCGGCGGCACGGAAAAGCTCTACCGCGCGGGCGAGTGCCTCGCCTGTGCGCTTGCCGTGCCCGCCATCTTTCATACGGTGGGCGCAAGCAGCGAAGCGCCCTTTCTTTCCGTCTCGATGCGGATCGATCCGGCAATTGTCACAGACCTTGCGGGCGGACTTTTCGGCGCGGGGGCAGCCCCGGGGGACGCGGGGCAGACGGTGAGCGTATTCGAGCCGGATGCGGACCTCTCCGACGCGTTCCTGCGCCTTGTGAAGCTTCTTGACAGCGAGCAGGACTGCCGCGTGCTCGGACCGCTTGTCACACGGGAAATCCACTACCGGCTGCTGCTTTCTCCATGCGGCGCGGCCTTGAGGGCCGGGGTTGCCGCCGGCACGGCCAACAGTTCGATCCTGGGCGTGATCGCACGGATCAAGCGCACCTACGCCGATCTTCCCGCCATGGACGATCTGGCGCGCGAGGCGCACATGTCGCCCTCGGTGTTTCGCAGGCAGTTTCATGTTCTGACGGGCCTGAGCCCGCTGCAGTTCGTGCGCCGGCTCAGGCTCTTTGAGGCGCAGCGCAGGCTTTTTTCCGAAGGGATCGGCGTTTCGCAGGCGGCCTTTGCCGTCGGCTACAGCAGCCCTGGGCAGTTCATCCGCGACTACCGCGCCTTTTTCGGTTCGACTCCGCTTCAGGATGCAAGATCCCGATAGGATGATCTACCCCCTCAGGGGTACGCAAAGGCTGTGAAGTTTTCTTCTTCGGGAGTGAATTGTTAATTTGTCGGAAAACCTTGACCGAGATCAAATTTCGGTGTGTGAGCCCCCCTATGGGACGGCAGGGGGGATCGTGTAGATTGTTTCGCAGTTTTTGAAAACGGGGGAGTGCGCCGGTGCGTTTGCTCTAAACTCACAGAGGGCGGACGCACGGCCGGGAGAAGAGCCCGGTCCGCATCCTTTTGTGCAATGACAACTCACTCAGGTGTCCCATGGATTCTGATGTTGAAATTGGCTCCTTCAGTCCTGGAGCAAAGCGTATAGCGCTGATCGGCGCTCCGCTTCTGGCCTTCGTCCTGTACTGGCTTCTGCCCTCGAGCTACATCAGCCCGAGCGGAGCGGAGGTGGCGTTCGGCCACGCAGGCCGCGCCTGCATCTCGGTCGTCGTCTGGATGGCGATCTGGTGGTTCATGGAGCCGGTGCCCATTGCGGCAACCTCGATGCTGCCGATCGTGCTCTTTCCTCTGCTGCAGGTGACGACGGCCTCCAAGGCCATGGGGCCCTACGCCTCAGGCACGGTGTTCCTGTTCCTCGGCGGCTTTCTGATCGCCATCGGCGTGGCGCGCTGGGGTCTGGACAGGCGCATTGCGCTCACGGCCCTCAAGATCGTGGGCACGAAGCCTGCGGCCATTGTCGGGGGCCTGATGGGCGCCACCGCCTTCATGTCGATGTGGATTTCCAACACGGCCTGCGCGGCCATGATGGTGCCCATTGCGATGGCCGTTCTCAATCTGGTGCGCTCGGCGCAGCGCGGCCCGCTCAGTCAGGCCGAGCGAAACTTCGGCGTGTGCCTGCTGCTCGGCATTGCCTACGGCGCCTCGATCGGCGGCATGGGCACGATCATCGGCTCGCCCCCCAACGGCATCTACGTGCGCTTCATGGAGCAGACCTACGGCACGCAGATCAGCCTGCTCGAGTGGATGAAGGTCGGCCTTCCGGTCATGATCGTTCTGCTGCCCGTGTGCTGGCTGGTGCTCACCAAGGTGCTCTTCCGCTCCACGATCGGCGAAGTGCAGGGCGGACGCGAATGGGTGGTCAATGAGCTCAGGAACATGGGACCGATGTCCCAGGGCGAGAGAACCGTTCTGTGCGTGTTCTGCGCGGCGGTGCTGCTCTGGACGTTCGGCGGCCTCATCCGCAGCATCGAGATCGGCGGCGCAACGCCCTTCAAGCCGCTCACGGACGCGCTGATCGCGATGGGCTGCGGACTGTCGCTGTTCTGCCTGCCCGTGGGCAACGGCAAGATGGCGCTCACCTGGCATGACTGCTCTGATCTGTCCTGGGACGTGCTGCTGCTCTTCGGCGGCGGCCTGTCGATGGCGGGCGCCCTGCAGGCAACCGGAGCCGGTGCGCTGATCGGCGCTCAGGCCGCCGTCTTTGCCGGCGCTCCCGCCTGGATCGTGGTTGCCGGCGTGTGCGCGCTTATCACGGTGACGACGAACTTCACGTCCAACACGGCTCTTGCGGCAACGATGATGCCGCTGCTCGGAAGCGTGGCGCCCGTGGTCGGGATTCCCGAGAACTCCCTGCTGCTCGTGTGCGCGCTGTCCTGCTCGGCCGCGTTCATCATGCCGGTCGGCACGCCGCCCAACGCCATCATCTTCAGTACGGGCCGCATCTCCATCATCCAGATGGTGCGCGCCGGCATCGTGCTCAGCATCTGCTCGACGGTGATCATCTCGGGCTTCTCGATCCTGTTCCTCACCTGACGGGCGAGGGCGGATCCGGCCTTCTTTTCCGCGGCGTCTCCCCGAGAAGGGCAGGCGCCGCTTTCATTCCCGGACGGGGACGCGGGAGCCGCAGTGCGTTCCGACAAGAAGAACGGCAGAACCGATTTCGCCGTGACCGTGCCGGGAGCAGACGGAACGGAGCTCAGAGTTTCGAGACAAGGCTCATGCATACGGGGCTGGTGTTCTCCGCGGAAAAGCGCCAGTTTGTCGCGTACGGGGCGAGGGAGGCAGGGACGGCGCAGGGCGGCGGGCTCATGCCGCCCGCCGGTATCACCGGGCTCAGTCGCCTCTGGCGATTGTGCTCCGCGATCTGCAGATGAGGGCAGGGAACAAGGCTCTGCCTCCGGCATCGAAAGCGCTCAGGCCGTACGATTCGGAGGATGCGGACCTTCTTGACCGTTGTGCGCTCAGGCTCAGGCGCGATCAGCTCGACGTTCTGCGCATCGCCTACCTTGACCGGCACACGGCGCTCGACTACGAAACCGCAGAGGACGCATGGAGGTCGGAAAAGAAAAAGGCGAGGATCGCGCATTGCTCGGTCCGGTTCTGGCGGCAGCTGGTGAGGGAGGCGGAGACGGAGCTGATGAGACGGGTGCAGAGTCAGGAGGAAAAGGTGGCAGACAAGGAGGGGGATGTATGTGGATTGCGTTGATCTTGCTGGCCCTGGCGACAGCATTTGGGTTTTTCTGTACCTATGTGTCTTTTCGCTTCTTCCTTCGAAAGATGGTGGAGCAGCAAGTGCTGTTCGAAAACATCGCGAAGAGCCTCAAGCGAAGAGAAGAAAAGAGAGGCGTGCGGATGTAACTCCGCACGCCATGGAGAGGGATTAGCTCAACGTCGGGGCTGACGTGATGATAATCCCGGCTTTGAGCAGGTCATCAAAGACCTGCCACTTCTGCAGGTAGGTGCCGCAGAAACTGGCAAGCATTTGAAACTCTTCGCGAGTCGCAGACCCGTTGCGAACCTTGGCGACAAGGTAGTTGATGTCGATGCCAGCGAAGTTGGCTGACGAATTGGGCTTAGCCCGGCTGTTTTTAATGTTGTTCATGAATGAACTCCATATTTGAGCCAAGACAAAGCAGTCCCGCAGGCATCAACGTACAATGCCTTCCGTGGAACGGTGACCGCTTCTCTATGGCGATTACACAAATTTCCAAGAGTTCAGTTTCTCGTCCGACCTCTTGGCCACGGTTAACTTTTTCAAGCCCCCGGAACATTGCAGTGTCCCGGGGGCTTTTGATTGGTACTTACGCTCTCATATACCCCCATCCATCAACGACAGGGGCAACATTGAGAATGTCCGCCCGATACTTGCTCAAAAGCTTGGTGAGCATGTTGTATTTCTGCAGTTTGTGCCGGATTTGGCCGGCAAAGACTGCCGGAGGAATGCTGTGTTGTTCAGCGAACTCCACGACATCCTGCTCAAGGATCCTGCCTTGCGATGAGGCAAGAAACTCCTCGATAAGTTCTTTCGGTGCGCAAAACTCCTGAGCGGCTTTGTTTGCTTCCGTTTCGAGCTCTCCGACTGCTTCCTTTCCAAGGTTGCAATCGACAATAGGAGTCACGGATGGCCCTTGCTCAACATGAGCCAGTTCATGGCGAAGGACGAACCAAAAGTTATCCACCCGATCGAACCGCAACGTCATTCCGATCACGGGGGAGTGATCCAGCCAAGTGCACACGGCATCGATGCAACTGCCCTTGCACTCGACGAGAACCAGCCGAATGCCGGCTTCATCCAGAATCTTTACGGCATCTGCGATTGAGGAGTTCCGGCGCATGGCCTCCTTGAGGAGATCGATGGTTTGCGGCAGTGCGTCTTTGGAAAACACTCCAGCCGGCGTTCTCTTTCTGGCGAGGTTGCGGACTCGGAGAAGCCAGGCTTTTTGCAGATTGGTGAACTGGATGTCGTCGGCGTGGGTCTTATGGGCAAGTCCGGAAGCTTCTTCGGCCTCGGCAAGATATGGCTCAAAGGCCCGCAGCATTTCTGACAAGTCGTTTCTGTCGAGGACGCTTACCCAGTGGTTCGACAAGAGTTCATTGACGGGAACTTTTTTGAAGATTTCGATGATTCTCTTGTGGACACCGGATAAACGGTATGCCTCGCAATCCTCACACGACTCCTCGTAAAGCCGCATGGCCATAATGTCGTTGATGTCCGTCTCGAAAATAGCGGCTAGGATTGCAAGCTGCCTGAAACTGGGGGCTTGCTTGCCGTTTGCGATCTTGCTGCCGGCCGACTTTGGAATGCCGCCGAGAAGCGTGCAAAAATCAAGCCCCGTCCAGCCTCGTTTGGCGAGTTGTGTTCGAATGAAGTCGCTGAGCTTTATTTTTCGGTTTGTTTTGTCGGCCATGCTATATATCGCCCTGTTTGGTATTGCCCATACTATACCAGAAAAAATTTAAGTAATTTCATTTGTTGCTCAGAAAAGAAACCAACGCGAAGCAAAAAATATCCCGAATCTTGACATCATCCAACTATTTCTGCAGAATCCACGCTAGCCGTGGGTTCGGTCTGTTCGGGTGGTCTGATGGCCACCTTTGTCGTGCCCGGAGGAAACGTAAAAAAGACCCGAGAGTGATGACTCCCGGGTTTTTTTGTTATGTGCCGCAGATGCTGTTTACTGGTTGATCGTCAGGTCGAACGAGCCGCCAAGCTTGCGAAGCGCGGACTCGATAGCGTCAACGCTAGCAAGATCCTTGGACATGTCGACCAGACGGCCCGCCATGACGTGCGAGCACCCGAGGATGCGGGCCACGTCCGCAACGCGGTAGTTTTTGGCGGCCATGAAGTTCCAGAACAGGATCTTCGCCTGCGCCTTCACGGGAATGTGAACCTGCAGCTCTCCTTCCTGAACGGGAGACGGGAGCGGAATGGCCAGACGCTTGCGGCGGTATGCCTTGATCATGAGACCGGGCAGAAATTCGCCGATTGCGTCCCGGGCTTCCTGTTCGGTCGCGAACTCGGAGACGTACTCCGGCATGTCCTTGCATGACAGTTCGAAGCCGCTTTCCGTCTGGGTGAGCTTGACACCGTAAAACATATAATTCTCCTCGGAGGTGATTTTGTGTGGATGCCTCCCCGAACCGATCGTCCGCAGAGGAGATGGATGCGGCCCTTATCAAACTGAACAAGACGATGGCCGACGCGGCTGCTGGTAACAACGCCAAGGCGGCCTCTCTATTCAAGACTCTGGGCATTTCACTCAAGGATGCGCAGGGAAAGGTGCGTAATGCTGCGGACGTGATGCCTCAGTTGGCTGAGGCTATGAGGCTGAACGAGAATCCTGCGCTCCGCACACAGATGGCCATGGATCTCTTTGGCCGGTCTGGTAAGAAACTGATTCCGCTCCTGAAGCAGGGCAGTGCAGGCCTTCGAGCAATGAGCCAACGCGCCAAGGATCTCGGTATCGTAGTCAGTTCCGAAGCTGTTGCCGCAGGTGGCGAGCTGAACAATACGTTTAGCGAGCTCGGCATGGCAATGAACGCCGCTGCCGGTGTTCTTTCCGGTCTCGGGATTGCGCTGAGTTTCTCGACTGCCTTGCGATCAGCCTGAAGCCCGCGAAGAGGAGCAATGCGCCCGCCGGCAGGAGCTTGTCCGCCTCGTACGCCAGTGCAAGGAGCGAGCAGAGCGCGCCGGCGAGAATGAGCGCCAGCGCCTTGATGAGAGCGAGGACGGGGAAGGTCTGGGCGGCGGGCTGCCGTGCGGCGTTCTCCGATCGGAAAGCATCTGCGCGGCCGGTTTCGGTTCCGGGCGAAGCGCCCTGCAGCTCGTTGATGAAGCGGACGTAGTCGCCGCCTTTCGGTTCCATGTCCTGCGGATTGCTGCTCATGACGGGGCTTCCCAGCCGTTTGCTTTTCGGGCGGAGTGCGCTTTTCAGCGGGTTCCGGTCGAGCCGAAGCCGCCTGCGCCGCGCTCTGAGGCCGCAAAATCGTCGACCAGCCGGAAGTCGGCCCGTGCGACCGGGACGAACACCAGCTGCGCAAGGCGCTCCATGGGCTCGAGCGTGAACGGGGCGGTGCCGCGGTTCCAGGTCGAGATCATGAGCTCGCCCTGATAGTCCGAGTCGATGAGGCCGACCAGGTTTCCGAGCACGATGCCCTTCTTGTGGCCGAGGCCGCTGCGCGGGAGGATGACT
>ODAI014180588.1_pt1 | contig 14044 bp, 11 predicted proteins | sample 1539321 | NCBI WGS metagenome assembly ODAI01 (sample SAMN02144231, study PRJEB22623) | gut metagenome | biome: sheep rumen | host: Ovis aries | place: New Zealand
TCCATGTCTTACCTTAACGAGAGCAGCAGCCTCGCTTGATGCAACTCGTACATGAGATTTTCCAGAAGGCTGCCGGAGAGGATTCCGTCCTCGAACCCAAGGAACTGAAGACATGGATGAAGAAATCGTATAACCAGAGTACCACTGATTCGTTCATCCAGACACTCCATACCCGTTCGAGCATCTACCAGTTCAGAAAGCAACGTGAGGAAGTGCGGCAACTGTTCGGACTCAAGAAATTCCTCAAGGAGTTCTCGCTCTTGGATGAACGGCATGTCCAGGAGGTGAGCCTGTGGAAAGACTATATGATCTATGCTACCCTCTTCGGTATTGCCGATCAGGTGATCAAGGACATGAAGAAGATCAATCCCGAATTCTTCAATATGGATCAGGTGGCTGGTCAGATGGCTGATGACATGACCCTGCCGCTGATCTATTCGACGATGCACAGCAGCACCTCGCGTGCAGCAGCCAACAAGGCAGCCCGCGAGTCGCGAGCCTCAGGCGGTGGCGGCCACTCCTCATGGGGCGGCGGAGGCGGCTTCTCCGGCGGTGGCTTCGGCGGCGGCGTGAGATAAATATCTCAGATTCATTTGATATGGTAGAACATACAATAACAAATATTATAAAAGGCATTGTAAGAAGTAATCCCTTTTGGGAACGTTTTCTATGCATTGAAGGAAAAGTAATGCGTGATAATGAAGGAGTGTATTATCTTGAACTGGATAAAAACAATTCTATTCCTGTAGAGAATGGTCATGAAGAATTGCTAAATAGGGGTAGAAAAAAGTATCATGGTTTCTTAAACTATCGAGATCAAAAAGGATTCAATGAAGATAATCCTGACAGAACAAAAGATATACATTTTGATAAAGGTAGCATAGATTTTGTATTCCACATCATTGAAGATGATAAGGTGGAAGAGTATTCTATGAAAACCCGGATAAAGCACAAAATGGATATTTTCGAACATCTACAACAGATATGGTGTTCAAATAGCAAAATAGTTAAGGTGGGTGTCATCTGTTCAGAAAAAGGATGTGCTTATTCTGATATTATGTGTGGACTGAGACTAAATGAAATACTAAATGTTGCCGATTTTTATGAATTACATCCTATTCACACCAATTTCGACACTTATGATAAAGATAGGAAGAATACAAAAAAGCAGGATAATTCCAAATCTATATTGAAACTAAAAAGAAACTTCCTAAAAAAACTAAAAGAGGCCGAGGCAGGTGACGATGATATAGTCATCATTTCTAGGGGTGGAGGAACGGATTCTACAGATGGCTATGGTATTTTGGAGGATGGCGAAATAAAAGCGTTCATAGCTAACATGGCAAAGTTAACAATATGTGCGGTTGGTCATGTGAATGACAATAAGAGTGAAACATCTTTTCATAATGTTTTCGACTTCGATGCAAAAACGCCAAGTCTTGCGGGGGTCAGACTACGTGAATGGTTGCTGGCTTTTAAGACAATTCCAGAGGATTCAAGGGTGGAATAACAAGGCCTATTTCTTCACATTAAGAAAGAAAACAAGAGGGGGCTATGACTTATGCCCCCTCTTAAATAATAGTTATTCTTCATTTATAATTTGCAACTTCTGCGTAAGTTGCAAATTATTATGATTGAAGTTTCTACTTCTTAATTGCTGAATACACTCATTGTAGGCAATTCCTTTCTTCTGGGGATCCCTAATTGTTACAATTAGAATAGCCTTTTGTTCCAAACTTACAGAAGGATCAAGTCCTTTGCTGGTCATAAGAGAATCACGATATAGAGCTTTCATTTTTAACACCCATCTCTTTCCGGATGTAAGTATGTCCTCTTTATTACCTTTAGTCATCTCCTCTAATGAGACATGATATTTCTTAATTGGCTGAAACTTAAAATATTCAGAAACTAATGTTCTTTCCTTTAGGAAGGTATCATCTTGATTTTTCCTTGCTTTTGCACTATAGTTCGAAGGTGTTAAGATGTTATTTGTACCCTTAAGGCGATCTGCATTGCGTATTGTTTTTGCGACTGAAGGAGCGCCTGGTTGTACCTGCACTACCGAATCAAATGTCTCAAGTTTTACATCAACCTCAGATTGACAATACTCGACAGATTCATTGGGATTAAGAATTGGAGCCGTTGCAAGGGTTATTGTTATGTCGCCATAATAATAGCCATCCTCATTAACCATACTTTCAGGGTATGGGAAATCGATAACTTGGTAGCTATTCTCATTTGTGAAAGTCAAATCGAATACCATAGTACACTCATCCTCATCATTGTGTAAGATGTCCATACATGTTGACGGTAGACCATAACCGACCTCTGTTAAACGCTGTTTGGCATCCATTTTCATTTCTGAAGGATAAGATGCACTATGTACAATCATTGCTTTTACCAATAATGGTGTATATTTGTCATCCAGTAAGAATCTCAATGAAGCGGCTAAAGAACTTATGCGTGGCGTTGAGAAACTTGTCCCGGATGTTTCTGCAATATTTCCATAAATGGAAAAGGACTTGATACCAGTGTTTGTATTTCCGCCATACTGCACGACGTCAGGCTTAATTAAACTCTGAGGACCTGGGCCAACAAGGGAAAACGGTGATCTACAATTTGCATTGCCATCACTATCTGTTCGTTTTTCATGCGAGATAGAACCAACAACTAGACTATATATAGAATCTGCACCCTCTGTTATTCTGATAAGACTCTCTAGATCTCTATTACCCGCTGATTTGCAGATGATAATGTCATTTTCTCTTTGCAATTCATCTAAAGCTATGGCAAAATCCGAGAATTGGGCGTCAGAAATGGGCACATTACACCCTTGTGATAAATTCCAAACCTTAACATCTGGATACTTATGCACATTTTCTTTGATATGCGCTATCAGTTCGCTTTCCCTAACAGATATTTCTGGAGTATTAACTATACAATCCAAAATCTTACATGGCAAACTGCCTGTTATCTCTCGGCCAAACAAGTCATCTCCATAAAGCAATATTCCTGCAACCAGAGTTCCATGACGTCGACTAATGTCTTCGGGAGCAAATGGACAATCATCATCTGATAAAATCCAGTTTTTCAAATGGTCTATCTTTTCTACCCCGGAGTCAAGTAAACCAACAACAGGGTATTCGGCATTTGTTGCTGGCACCTTAACATCTAAATCGGCATCAGCATCTTCTGGTTGGTTTGTTATAACGTAATGTGGCATTTTACGGATAGACAAGATACCATCCATTGTGGCCAATTTCTGAAGTACTTGTTTATTTGCCCTTTTAATACTATACAGTTTCAGATTCTTTGAGTAATCCAATTTACACTCTTCCAAACTGTTTTCTGAGCAAAATGACAGGAACTGTTGCTCTAAAGATTTGTTTATACCTTCATCACAATAATCTACTAGGCGTACTTTGATTTCTTGGTTAACGATATCGTCATCAATATATGTGTGATATTGGGTTACTCCTTCAATTGTCGCTATAGCTTTCTTCTCGTCTTCTCTTATGTTCGCGTTACGATATTTTCCGAAACGACTCTTCATTTCACGCAAATCAGAAGTGTTGTCAATCTTTACCAACACCTTATTATAGCTGGTCATTCCAATTACGTTTCGTTTTCTCGCAATATCAAACATAGAACGAACTCCACCACGATGTGACTTCGCGGTTGCTTCGTCATTTAGTTTAGCTTCAACTAATATTGGGATATTGGTGTTCTGTCGTTGAGACAAAACATCTTCCAACAGATTCAGTTGCAAACTGACATTTGTTCCGTTTTGTTTTACAACAGTATCTGTAACCCATTTGGGCAGTTGATTGCCACCGCCACCTTCGGGCTTGAAATCATCTTGATCCTGACGCAGTTCTACTATTTGAATAGGAAGTTCTTTTGCCATATTTTATTTCTCCTTTGATAAAATGTTTTTTACTTGCCTCTGAGATATACATAGTGTCTCTGATATCAATGCTTGCGAGATGCCGTTTTGACTCAAATACAAAGCCAATTCGTCAACACTTGCATTATTATGATTAAAATTATATATACCAACCAATAAATTTTCCAACGTGATTCTGTTTATTCCTTTGATGACACTAAGAGCTTTCACCTTGTTAAATATAGTCTTTATATCAGAAGGTGTATTCCCCTGCAATAGTTTGACAACGAATGCAATTCTTTTTTCATCATTCTTAAAATCACATTCAAAACCATCAATTAAGATGTTCACCAATTCTTTCATCAAATCATCATCAAGTAATCCTACCTCAATAGAAGTCTGGAATCTACGCCATATAGCCTTATCCAAAAGCTCGGCGTGGTTGGTTGCAGCAATCAATATGCCCGATGCCGGGAAAGAATCAATATTTTGCAAAAGACTATTGATGACACGTTTTAGTTCACCCAATTCGTGAGCATCATCTCTTGCTTTTGCTATTGCATCAAATTCGTCAAGGAACAGAATGCACGGTCTTGACTGGGCATAATCAAATATTGATCTGATATTTTTTGCGGTATTACCTAATAGACTTGACACTAACGTATCAAGCCTTGCAATTAAAAGTGGCATTTTGGTCTGTTCCGATATATAATGCGCAATAGATGTTTTTCCGCAACCTGGTCTTCCATATAATAGTAAAGTTTTGGAAATATCAATTCCTACTTTTTCTAAATCATCTTGATGGTTTATCAATTCTATGAAATCTTCTATCTGTTTTTTTACGACACCAGAAAGAACGACCTTTGTACGTTCATGGGGTTCTGGAATGACTTCCACTATTTTCATTCTACTTTCGCTGTCAACAGGAATATTTCTAAATTCATCCATTGTAGAAATGCCATTCCTGCTAATATCATTCACAACATCCAAAATACATTTGGCCATCGCAGAATCTCCATCTTTTTCAAAACGATTAGCCAACCTGTTTGAATAACTGACAATTTTTCTTTTGTCGTTACTAAGTCCTCCTTCTATTATTCGCAATATTTCAGAATACATATATTTTGTTTTTTTGCAAAGATATGAAAGATTATGGAATTATAAACTCAAGCACGATATAATTAACATTATATTAACATATACCGTATTATATTTAACTTCTATTATTAGTTTTGACTGACAACAGATACTGGCGCCACCGTCTGTGAGTTCTGTGACGAAGTGATAAAAGTAAAAAACATGGAGAATAGTTCATATCAACCTCCTTGGATGTTTCGACTTCAGGATTTCGCGTTGCTTGTGTAGATTTACATGTGTGTAAATCTGAGTCGTAACGATGGAGCTGTGGCCGAGCAATTTTTGGATATATGTGATGTCAACATCTTCCTCCAACAAAAGCGTCGCAAGTGTGTGCCTGAAGGTGTGCGGGGTAACATGTTTCACCATTCCAACACCCTCAACAAGATTTTTCACAAGTTGTCTCACAGACTGAGGGGATAATTTCCGATACAATCGACTGATGAATAAGGGGGAATCCGGAGTCTTGTTTTCATATTGATTGAGCCACTCTTTTAATGCTTTAAGGGTTTTATCCTGGCAAATATCAATCAGACGCTCTTTGTTGCCTTTCCCGATAATTTTGATTCTGCCTTGCACGATATCAACATCCGATATCCGCAGGTCACACAACTCGCTCACTCTCATACCTGTAGCAAAAAGTAACTCAACGATCGCAATATCGCGCGATGACATCATATAAGAGAATGATCCTGACTTGCATGCCTTGCGACGTTCTCGCACAGTTGTCAACATTGCCTTCACCTCGTTTATTGTCATAACGGTTGGTAGCCTGATAGGATCTCGCATATGAATTTGCATCTTTCGTAATGGATTGACGAACCCATCATTTTCACACTCGTAATAGTTAAGCATCGCTTTCAATGAGGCCAATTTACGCTTCCTCGTTTTAAAACTGAAATGAGATATGGCTTTTAGATAACCTCTTATTTGCTCCTTTGAGAGACGATCCACATCTTCATAACCCACAATCTCCATGAACTGCAGCAGATCAACCTTATAAGCCCCCAATGTCTTTTCGTCAAGACACTTTTCAATTCTACAATGCCAGAGATATTCTTCTATGGCACATCGCAAATCCCGTTTTTTTTCTTGTTTATTCATATCTGTCTTCTTTAGTTATACCTATTATAATATAATAAGAAAACGACAATGAACTAACGATAATAACAAATTATGGATAGTATTGGTTCTGATGAATATGCATTTCTTGAGGAAAAGATTCATTATGTCGAACAATATCTAAATGATATTGTGCTACTCCTTGTTGTCAAAATGAAATCATCAAATGACTATCAAAACCAGTACAATGTTGAAACAGAGTTCTTTTCAGAGGAAGAACTATCTGATTATATAGAAGCTTTAGATTCGCTTGGCATTTATCATGATATATCATATGGCGAGGACGATTTCATCCACAAAATCAACACTAACTATTTTGAAAAATATAAATATCAGCATAAGATAGTATTTAATACTACAGGAAGCAAAAGGATTCGTTCTAGATCTGCTTTAGTACCTGCTGTTTGTGAGATGGTAGGTTTGAGATATGCATCAAGTGATATCTTGACTTGTAGTTTGCTGGAGAACAAAATTCACGCAAATGCTCTTTTGGAGCATTATGGTTTCCCCATACCTCCAAGCTGGTATTATTACCCAGATTATGGCTGGCAGAGAAACAGGCCTCCACAAAATAGAAAGCTTATCATCAAGCCGTGTGCTGAGAGTGCTAGTATCGGCATTACACAACAGTCAGTCGGTTTTTACTCTCATGATTTTGAAAATATGATACGCGAAGTGAGTAACGCGTTGCATGAGCCTGTAATAGTTCAAGAGTTTATTGAAGGTTGGGAAGTCGAGGTCCCTGTCCTTTTCGTCGGTAAGAAGATTGCTTTGCCACCGATGGGGATAGAACTGGGCAAAGACAAATTCCTAAATGACAGGTTTTTGAGCTTTGAGACTGTCTTTTCGGACGATTATGACTATTATCGGTTTGACCTAATTGATTCTAAAGTGGCCATGGTTCTACGAAAAATAGCTGAAGATAGTTCGCGTATTTTGGATCTGCGTGGCAATGTGCGTGTGGATTTTAGAATTAATGATAAAGGTCAGTACTTTATCACAGATTACAACAACTCTCCTCATCTTACCAAATTTCATTCTGTGGCAAAATCTCTCATGTCATTAGGATTCCAGTACACAGATTTGTTCTGCTTAATTTTATATAACTCGTTGAATGACCAGTATCAGAAATCACTCCAAATTTGAAGGTCGGAGAAGAGATATACCATTTTGAAGTAGTCCCAATTCGGGCTCAAGTACGATTGTTGAAACTTTGCAAACGCATCTTGCATGCTCTGTAAGGAATTGTACAGGGAATCGTCGCACATTACTTTTTTTAATGTATCATAGTATTTCTGATAATAACGACCTCTTGTGGCTGAAATCATGGGTATAAGACTTTCGACATTTTTTAATGTGTCTAATGCGTGAGTTTTGTTGCCAGAAAGATAGAACACAATGGAACTATCGATACCATAATAGCAGATATGATATGGATCGTATTCTACTCCAGACTCAAATATGATTGTATCCAATGCCAAGAGAGCCTTTTTTACCTGATGATCTCTTAAAAGTGCTCCCGTATAATTCAGCTTTATCAATATACCGTCTTCCTCGCAAAAGTGTAAACGGATAACGCCACCAAACTCCTCAAGCAGTTGAGCATAGGAATAAGCATTTTGGAAGTTCATAGCAAGGAGATAGTTGTTAAAGGCAGCTTCTATATTCGCAAAATGCATGTAATCAAATTCTTCTGCTACATGCAATGCTTTAAACGCATATTGTCCGGCCTCTTTGAACAGGCCAATTTCTATACAGTTGCTAGAGAGATTAACTAATGTTTTATAGAGTAGCGCTATATAGTCAGTCTCACCTTTATTTATCAATCCCTCTATTTCGCGAAGCATCTCCTGTAGTGTCATATGAGCTACATTTGGATCATATATGGAATCAGACAATAGCAAGAGTTCATAATATGCGTGTCTGGATTTACGATCATACTCCAAACGGCTAATTAGTTCCTTCCGGTATTTCTGATACATATCTCTGGCATCTTGAATTTGATTCAGAGAGCAATGTAAAGAGATACAGAGCCGTATCAACCGTCCCCATAAATCAAATTCTTCTTGCCCATAACTGTCCAAAAGACTTTTTGAGGATTCCAATGCATCAATTCGGTCTTCCTTTCGGTTGGTTTTAAATTGCAAAACGCAAACCGTATATTTGGCCTCTGCAAGCAACAATGGGATTTGGATACTTACTATATTGTTATTGATGTGCATAATGGCCTGTTCCGTTATTCCTTCATAGACGAGGCGATAGGCTTCCGCAATAATTGTCGTGGCGTTTCTAACCTCATCGTTTGTGATAGCATGCTCAATGTCCACGGAAAGTCCTTCTCGTATTTGACTGATTAGGTGTAGTCCAGTGAGTATTTGTGATTGTTGATCCCGTCCAGCAAGTTTCTCTGCCAATGCTCGTCTTGCGTATTCTGATGGCATGAGTACTTTGAGACAGCCAGAGTATCGCAAATAGAAATCTTTCAGATCCATCGAATAATTTCTCAGATTCATCTCTCTCAACGAATCGTTGATGAAGCATATAGATGACGCATTCTTGGTTAAAAGGTTCATAGAAACAGCTTCGTTGATAGCTGGACATATTGATTGCTGTTTCAAAACGCATTTTAACTCATATATAGAAGCCTCTCTTCCTATTGCTGCAAGGCAAGATAACAACTGTATTATAACTTCTCCTGACTCTGTTTCTCGAATTCTTTGATTTATTAAATCTGTATAATAATCATAATCATTTCCTGCAGACGCAAATGCTTTGATACTGTTCTTGTTTAAATATTGGCATACATGACGAAGTAAAAGCAAGTGGCCTCCTGTTGCAGCATATATAGCATCAATTTGCTGATCAGAACAATCTATAGATGGACTCCATGCTTGAAATAGATCAGAAATATCTTCTTTTGATGGATAATTGATTTTAATACTTTTAGCTTTATACCTTGTTAATAAAAGAGGAGATGCTGTAGTACGACAAGCGACGAGTATACTGATAGGAACATTTTTCTCATAAAATAGAGGGATTAAGTTTTGTAGGTAATTGACAGTGCTTGTATCCATGTATTGATAATCATCACACGAAATTACAACATGTTCGTATGTTTTAAAGAGTGTAAAAAGTTCTTTTGAAAAAGGAATGTAGCAAGATAGGATCTCATTATTTCTTATGACATCATCCCTATCTAACAGATGAATGATATCATTTGCTTTGATTATAGCATCTGTAATAGGGGGTAATGAAAAGGTTGTCTCAATTATTGTCCCAATCGCTTCTGCGTTTTCTTTCCATCTGTTCTTTTTTGACAAGTAAGATTCAAGAGGAAAGAATGGAATACTTTGCTTTCCTTTATCTCCATATAATTGTATAATCGCTATTTTTTTATAATTAATATTTATTGATGAAATGCAGTAATCCATCAAATATGTTTTTCCTGTGCCGGGTGCTCCACATATATTTATCGTATGATATTTCTTGTTAACAATGTCGTTAACAATCCCATCAGCAATTTTCTTCCGTTTTGAAAGGAAAGTATCCATAATTTGTTATTATCGTTAGTTCATTTTCTGCAAAGTTAAGGAAAAAGGAGCATTGTTGTTCACATGTCTTGGCTTTTTTTGTTTTTTTAATTTATGCATTGCGTCTTATTCACAGAAAATAACGAAAATGCGTTTATATAATCTTTATGATTTAAATGATAATGAGTGTAAAATGTTGACAGTCAGCACATTCTGAAACTTATCCGAAGAAACACACTCTTTCTTGTATTTGTCATCGAATTATTTGGCTGTTTCCCTAAAAACATCTACCTTTGCAGGCTGAATCAAGAAGTCCCCTTCTCTGCATAAGCTCAACTTAGCCAAAAGGGGGAAACAGAAAATGACATTATCCAAAGTAACTATCATAGGGATTATCGCTGCCGTATGCCTGATAATGGGGTGTACTGGGCGTGAATATGCGGAGATGCAGGAACGCCTGCATCAGTTGAATGCATTCAATAAGGCAGATAGCATTTTCCGTTCTACCGACGAAGCGCAAGCGTTAGTAGACTATTTCGAAGACCATGGCACACCCAACGAACAGATGCTCGCCTACTATCTTTTAGGTAGAGCTTACCATGATCTCCACGAGGCTCCTATGGCCTTGAAGTATTTTCAAATAGCTTCTGAACGAGCCGATACTACCGCTACAGACTGTGACTATGCGCAACTGAGCCGTGTTTGTGGACAGATGAGTTCCGTTTTCTATCAGCAGAACTTGATGCGACAAAGTTTAGAAAAAGCAAATTTGTCTGAAATGTATGGTTGGAAAGGTAAGGACACATTGAATGCATTAAGAAGTATGGGTGGTAAGATTGCAATCTACAAGAGAATGAACCATCCTGATACAGCAATTTCAATATGTGAAGAAGTATGCAATCAACTATCTAAATATGGGTATAAGAATTATTCTACAGCTTATCGTTCATCTGTATTAAAAGAATTAATTAGAAGGGACATAGAGAAGGCCGCCAAATATATCAATATTTATGAATCGGAGTCGGGGTATTTCGATTCTGCTCATAATATAGGAAAGGGCCGTGAAGTTTATTATTACATCAAAGGAGATTACTATATGACCATAGAGAAATATGATTCTGCAGAGTTCTTCTTCAGAAAGGAATTACGAGAGGGGAAGGATTTTAACAATCAAAACGCAGGATCACGAGGTCTGGCATTACTTTTCCAGAAAATCCACAAGCCTGACTCTGCTGCAAAATATGCACTGTACAGCTATGAGATGAATGATTCCATGTACGCTCAAATGGCAACAAAAGATGTGGAACGGATACAAGCCATGTATGACTATTCCAGAAATCAGATACTTGCTGAACAAGCGAAGGAAAAAGCAGATAGGGCTCGCGCCAGAACACAATTGATAGGCATCACCTTCTTTTTATTCATTATCGCATCTACTTTTGTAGCAAGGGAAGTATACAAAAAGCGTAAAATAGAGCGGACTCGATATAAAACCAACGTATCTTTATTGGCAAAGACCCAGGCAGATGTCATCAAACTACGCTCTTATGGTTCTGAACTAAGCCAAATGCTTGAAGAGAAAGAGAAAGACTCTGCACGTTTGTCGGCAGAAATTGAGAAGTATAAAGAGCGAGTTGGTCAACAAGAAGAATCTGCAGATTCCTTACTGGCGAAATCAACTATATATGAGTATATAAAGAAGTCTGCAGATAAAGCTCTTGTTTTATCTGATGACGATTGGCATCAGACTTACATGATGGTGATTGAAATCCTACCAAACTTTTATAAGCTGATTTCCTCCAAAAGATCTGAGTTAAACGACAATGAGTTTAAGACAAGCGTCCTGATCCGACTTCACTTTACTCCCAAGGATGTTGCCAATATGCTGGATGTTACACAGCCATACATCACTAAGGTTTGCAAAAGCTTGATGCAAAAACTCTTTGGTGAAGAAGGGAAATCAAAAGATTTGAGTGAAAGGCTGAAGCTATATTCATAATAAGCCATCAACACCTTACGCAATGTGTCTCTTGTAATCTACTGATTATAAGGAGTTTTTGTTTCGGTTAATTCTTAGTTAATTCTGAAAAGCCTCTTTTCTTGCCTCTATAATTGGAATGTACTACCTTTGCACCCGCTTTCAGCAAAAGTGCTGTGGGCATAATCTAACAAAATTATAAAAAATGAAGAAATTATTATTTACGTTAATGTGTTTGTCTGCATGGAGTAAGGCACCCGTTTATGCAGATGGGAATCAGGTAGAATTACAGATGGGAATCATTGACGATGTTCCTTTGACTCCAGGTAATGGTAAAGCTCCCATGCGTAAACCAACCATTTATCAAGAATGTTATACGCTTACCCTTCCCAGTTCTCACCCCGAATACACTATAAATATAATACAGGGTGAAGATGTGGTGTTCTCTACTATCATTCCTGAAGGAGTGGTAACTTATGAACTCCCTGCTTACCTTACTGGCGACTACACCATCCAGTTTGTTTCAGGAAATTTTTGTTTTTATGGTTTTATCAATTTTTAAAGGAAAAGTATGAAAAAGAATTTGTTATTTGTTTTTGCAGCAACTCTTATGATAGCTGCATGTTCTAACTTGGATGACCAACCTGGCGATTTTGAGTTTAACAAGCAAAAAGCAGTTACTCGAAATAATACCAGTAACGGTAATAAAAACACTTCTGTTTCATTAGAAGAAGCGATAAGCATTGCGAATCGTTTCTACAGAGAACAAGGAGCCATCCAGAAAAACAAGAGGAATAATAAATCGGCAAAATATGCATCGCCTACGACAAATATAATCAAAGAAGGAGACATTCCTGCTATGTATGTCATTAACTACCCCAATGGAGGTTTCGTTATCGTGGGTGCATCAAAAGACTATTACCCTATACTGGCTTATTCAGATGAAGGCACTTTTGATCTTACATTGGAAGACACCGGTATATCAAATTGGGTTGCGGAAACAAAAGATGCAATAAAGAATAGCAGCACGTTATGTGATAGTATGAAGAACGATATGAAAGTTTTGTGGAACTCATATTCTTCTGAAAAGATAGAAAACAATACCATAAATACTCCGACAAGAGGCAATCTAAGTGCGGCAGAAATCGCTTGCTATGAGAGATGTGAAGATTTGTTGAACCAATATGGTTACGAGGGAGATGAAGGTTGGCATTTCCAACCACTTTCTACAGCTGAACAAGCATTTGCAGAGGCTGGCTATTCTGGGATTTACCAAAATCTATGTTATAGCGCAAATTACAACCATTCTCCAGCCAACACTTCTGTTGTCGGGTGGAAAATCTGTACATTAAAAGAAGAAGTTGATGCTCTTATTGGAACAAAATGGAGTCAAGGGGCTCCTTTTAACAATTTGATGAGCCATGATGCTGGTTGTGGCCCAATCGCTTTTGCCCAAGTAATGAGATACTATGAGTACCCACAGATATTGACATACAATGGCTATTCTATGAATTTGAATAACATTCCCCACAACCCTTCAAATGGCAATCCGTCCGACTATGCAAATTTAGTCAAAATGGTTTATGAGGAATTAGGAACGACGTACGTTAATTTACCATTATTGGGGGAAGCTGTATATACCACGCCAGAAGGGATGGAAAATGGAATTGAGAAGTTTGGATATAACGTTAGTTCCGGTGACCATAGTTTCGAAAGGGTGCAAAATGAAATCCTCAAGTATAAAAGACCAGTCATTATGCTAGGAAATGATACAAATCTTTCTGCCTTACCTGAGCCTCTTAACTATATAGGCAACAGCCATTTTTGGGTTTGCGATGGTTGCAAGAAGACAACCAAAAACAGGTTGTTTGTGTTTACAGAGTGGCAACCGTATGGAAACGGGGACTTTGTCCCTGGATGGTATAGTATGAATAACCCTGACGTACAAGGAGGTGTTGTGTTTAGCTACTATCATATGAATTGGGGCTGGGGTGGAACATATAATGGTTGGTTTGCAGATAATAGCATGACACCTGGTAGTCATGATTTTGAACATTCAAGAAAAGATTTCTATATAATAAAGCCATAATAAAGAAAGGAAATATCTCAAAAAGCATCCTATTATCACTAATTATGAACACAAGAAGAATAAAGCATTTCTGCATGATGGTCTTGATGGCCTCAATGATGATTTCCTGTAATGGATGTAAAGACGATGCCTATGGACCTGAGGCCGTTACATATTCAGTATCTCTCTGCTTCATAGATAGTACAGGAAAAGATTTGGTGGCTGGGCTCAAGGACAATCCCGACTCTTGCAAATTATATATTTGCCCTGAGGGTATAAAATACCCTGAAATCTATAAGGAGAATTTTTCATTTGATTTGTCA
>ODAI012774696.1_pt1 | contig 14043 bp, 15 predicted proteins | sample 1539321 | NCBI WGS metagenome assembly ODAI01 (sample SAMN02144231, study PRJEB22623) | gut metagenome | biome: sheep rumen | host: Ovis aries | place: New Zealand
AAGTTGAACAAAAAACCGCACAAACATTGGAAGTTTTGCAAAATGAATTTGCAGGTTTACGCACAGGTCGTGCGTCTGTACATTTGTTGGATGGTGTACGCGTGCCTGTGTATGGTTCAGATATGCCATTAAACCAGGTCGCAACTGTTTCAACACCTGATAACCAAACATTAAATGTGACAGTTTGGGATATGAACAATGTGGGACCTGTGGAAAAAGCAATTCGTGATTCTGGGTTGGGTTTGAATCCAATGTCTGCGGGCGCGGTTATTCGTTTGAATATGCCACCACTTACCGAAGAACGTCGTAAAGAATTAACCAAGGTCGCCGGTAAATATGCCGAAGAAGCAAAAATTTCTATGCGTAATATTCGCCAGGATGCAATGGCAAAAATTAAACGCGCCGTCACAGATAAAGAAATTTCCGAAGACGATCAACACAGATTTGAAGAAGATATTCAAAAAGTATTTGATGCACGCGGCGCAGAAGTTGATGCAATGGCAAAACAAAAAGAAGCCGACATTATGTCTATATAAAACCAAATAAAACTTAACATTTTATCCAAAGGTGACGTATATGTTCAAATTGTTCAAAAAAAATAAAGTCGAAAATAACCCTGCAAAAATACCGCAACATATTGCGTTTATCTGTGACGGCAATCGCAGATGGGCGGAAAACCGCGGATTGCCACCACTCTTGGGACATCAGGCCGGTATTGCTAATTTCGAAAAAATGGCAGAATGGTTCATTAAACGCGGGGTGACAACACTTACATTTTTTATTTTTTCCACAGAAAATTGGAATCGCAGTGAAGAAGAAGTTAATTTCTTGATGAATTTGTTTTGCGATGTAATGGAAAAAAATAAAGATTACGCATTAAAACAAAATTTGCGGTATCGTGTTGTCGGTTCACGCGATAGATTGCCTGCAAAGTTGGCAAAATTGTGTGATGAATTAGAAGATAAATCCTCAGAAAATACCGGTGGAACGGTTGTATTTGCATTAAATTATGGCGGACAAGATGAAATTGTACGCGCGGTAAACGCGGCAATAGACAACGGTAAACCGTTGACACGCGAAGAATTCGAAACATTTTTAGATACTGGCGATTTATTACCTATTGATTTGATGGTTCGAACAAGTAATGAATGTAGAATTTCCAATTTTATGTTATGGAAATTGGCGTATGCCGAACTGTTGTTTGTGCCAGAACATTGGCCTGATTTGGTCAAAGATGAAAAATTATGGCAAAAGGTTTTGGATGAATTTTCAAAACGCAATCGCAGATTTGGTGGCGGAAAAAAGAAGGATTATTCTGGAAAAAATAAAGGTAAATAATTATGTCTGAAACAATGAAACGCGTGTTGGTCGCGGTTGGTATGCTGTTGGTTGTTTGTGTTGCTGGGGTGTTGGAACATTTTTCTATACACGCGGTACGTTGGTTGGGGGTTTTCGTTGCTGTCGGTATGGTGTACGAAATGGTTAACAGACTGATTAACGCAAATCGCCAAGATGTCGCAAAACATGGTTTTTTGTTTTTCTTTTTCCTGGCATGGTTGGTAATGCTGGTTGTTGCGGTGTATTTTGTTGGAATCAGTGTTAGAAATATGGCTCTGTTATTTTCCATTATTTGTGCCGCAGATGTTGGCGCATGGTTTTTTGGAAAATTATTTGGTGGCGATAAAATGTGGGAACGCGTGTCTGCACAAAAAACATGGGTTGGGCAAATTGCCGGTGTTATATGTGGGGCTGTTATTGCGTTGGCATTTGGACCGGTTTTGGTTGGTGATTTTATACCTGAATTATTATGGATTGGTATTGCGGTATCATTGTTGTCGCAATATGGTGATTTGACTGCCAGTTGGGTAAAGCGTAATTTAGGCATCAAAGATTTTGGAACAATACTGCCTGGGCATGGCGGATTGTTGGACAGATTTGATGGGTGGATTTATGTTTTACCTGTTGTGTGGTTGATGATAGCATAATAATCTGGCGGGGGGATATAGTAAAATGCATATGCTGATGACAATTATTGCATTGATGATTGTTTTGGGTGTCGTGGTTTTTATTCACGAACTGGGACATTTTATGGCGGCACGTTGGGCCGGTGTGCGTGTTGATAAATTTTCAATTGGATTTGGCCCTGCCCTGATTAAATGGCATGATAAACATAATACTCAATGGCAGTTGGCATGTTTGCCGTTGGGTGGATATGTTTCAATATACGGTCAAGAAGATATGTTCGACAGAAAAAAATATGCCGAATTAGATAAAGAAAAAAAGAAAGGTCATTATTTATCTGCGCCAAAATGGAAACAATTTGTCATCATTTCCGCTGGGGTTGTTATGAATTTTATTTTGGCATGGGTTATTTATTCTGCGGCATTTATGTTGCACCCACGCGAAATACAATTACCTGTGGTTGGTCAGGTTATTCAACAAAGTGTCGCATTTAACGCAGGTGTAAAACCTGGCGATACCATTGTTAAAATCGATGGGAAAAAGGTATCTAACTGGGGCGAAATTATTTTAGCAAAAGAATTGGCAGCAAAACACAGCGCAGATGTTGAATTATTGCGTGGAAAAACCACAATCAATGTCGCGTTGATACCTGCGGAACGATGGGGTTTGGTTGCCGACGGCAGTAAAACAGAATTAACCAAGAAAGGATTTTTCGAAGGTATGTACTGGGGCGCACGTGAAACATATACGCAATCAAAAACTTTGTTGGTGGTACTGAAACAAATTATCACAGGCGAACGGTCGTCAAAGCAACTGGGGTCGTTTATCACAATCGCCCAGGTTTCTGGCCAGGCATTATCTATTGGTTTTTGGGCGTTTATGTCAATAATTGCATTGTTATCTGTTAATTTAGGTGTCGTGAATTTGTTGCCTTTGCCGGTGTTGGATGGTGGTTTCTTGCTGATTTTAATTATAGAATTTATCACGCACAGAAAATTAGAAGGCAAAGCAATGGAAATCGTTTTCGCAATTGGATGGATTTTAATTATCGGGTTGATGTTATTAACAATGTGGAACGACATCGCCAGAGTTTTTGGGTTGAATTAATATGAAAAAATGTAAATATTTTTTATCTGCAATCGGTATATTCGGTATTGTTATGCCGGTTTTTGCCACAAATGTATCGCGCGTTGATGTCAGTGGCAACAAACGTATGGATGCGGAATCTGTGCGCATATTGGCAGGTGTCAAAATCGGCGACGATGTCAGTTCAGGCCGCATAAATGAAATTACAAAAAAATTACAAAACAGTGGTTATTTCTCAAATATCAATGTGTCTATGAACGGAAATACATTGAAAATAAATGTGACAGAGGCACCTGTGGTTTCACAAGTGACAGTGGAAGGTAATGACGAAATTTCTACGGATGATTTGAAAAAAGAAATCAAGTTAAAAGAACGTTCGCCGTATGACGAAAGTTTAATCGGTGCCGATGTTCAAAGATTGTTAACAATTTATCAACGCAAAGGTTTCTTTGGAACAAAAATAAATCCTGCGAAAATCGATTTAGAAAACAATCGTGTAAATGTTGTGTATGAAATAACCGAAGGTCATCCAACATATATTTCTGATATCAATTTCAAAGGTAATGAACATTTCAGCAGTCGCACATTGCGTGGTGAAATTTTATCACGTGAACATGCCTGGTGGCGTTTTATGACTCAATTTGATGTATTTGACGAAGACAGAATAAAATATGACCAACAATTATTGCGCCAATTTTATCTACGTAATGGGTATGTTGATGCAAATGTTATAAATGCTGTTGGTAAATTTTCACCAACACGCGAATATTATTCTGTGACATTTGAAATATCAGAGGGGGAAAAATATAATTTTGGCGAATTAACAATCGACAATCCTTTTCCTGATGTGCCAGACGAAGATTTGTATGATGTTATAAAAATGGATGCAGGCGACACATACAATGTTGATAAAGTCGAAGAAACAATATCGGCATTACGTGGCGCGGTTGCAGACGCAGGTTATGCGTTTATTAACGTTGAACCAATACCTGTCAAAGATGACGCAAAGCGCACTGTGTCATTAAATTTCAAAATCCAGAAAACAAATCGTATTTATTTGAATTCTATCAATATATTAGGAAATGTTCGCACATTTGACAGTGTGATTGAACAATCGTTGCCTATGCGCGCAGGCGACCCTTTTTCGTTGCAAACAATTGAAGAAGGCAGGCAAAATTTGATGCATACCAGATTCTTTAAAGATGTACAAATGGTTCCATCCAGAATTTCTGATGCAAATATGATGAATTTGGATGTGCGTGTCGAAGAACAACCAACTGGCGAATTGTCTGGGGGTGTTGGTTGGTCAAATATTAACGGTTTTATGGTTGATGCCGGTATCACAGAAAATAATTTCATGGGACGCGGACAAATAGTTCAAATCAAGGGTTCGCTGGCGCAATATCAAAAACAGGCGTTGTTTAGTTTTACAGAACCTTATTTATTTGGGCGCGCATTATCAGCAGGTTTTGATGTTGCATATACTATGTATGATTATAAAGGGTTAACTGGATTTGATTATAATCGGGATTCTTTGACGGTGTCTGGCCGATTGGGTTGGCGGTTAACAGACCATTGGACACAAAACATGCGTTTGTCGGCGGCATTTGATCAAAACAGTGACCCACAACAAGGAACAGGTATGGTTTCAGCACGTCTGTATTCGTTGGGAACAAATTTCCGTTATTATAATTTAGATACTAATTTTGAACAAAATACACATACCGGTATTGTCAGTAATTTAGGGGTGACATATACTGGTTTTGGCGGAACAACAACATATATGCGTTATTATGGCGATGCAACCGCAATGGTTAATTTCTGGGATGACCGGTGGCAGTTAAAAACATCAATCGAAGGTGGTTATATTGCACCAATTGGCGACGATTATATTCCACGTGTTTATCGTTATTTCTTGGGCGGTGAATCATTGCGCGGATTTGATGTCGCAGGTGTTGGACGTATTGGTAAAAACTCTTATTCTTTGGGTGGATTATGGAAAGTAAACGGTTCAACACAACTGAATTTCCCTGTATTTATCCCAGACGAATACCAGGTCAAAGGTTTTGTATTTACTGATTATGGTATTTTGGGTGACCCGGACGTTCCAAAAGGTCAAGAAAACGCCGCATATTTGAACGAAATTGGTTCGGGTTGGCGAACAGCGGCAGGTTTTGGTATTTATTGGAATACACCAATGGGGCCAATGAATTTTTCATGGGGTTGGCCATTAAAGATTGATAAAAATGATAAAGAAAGACGTTTCTTGTTATCTTTTGAAACGCAATTCTAAATATATGTCTTGACCTAATATATGATTTTTTTTAATAATAAAAATATATAAAATGGGGGAAGGAATTATGAAACGTTTTTTACTTGGTTTTTTTGTCGCTTTGGCATTGGCTGGATGTGGTCAAGTTTATGATCGTGAACCGGTTGGCGTTGGTTTTGATAACAACGAATTGAAATTGAGTCCTTGCGCATGCATTATGGTTTATAACGCATAGAATTCTGTAATACAGTAAAAGGAACAATACATTGAAATATCCTGACGATTTTAACACGCCCGCATTCCCCGCAGGTAGATTTGTCGCAGTATCAAGATTTATGGCTGTGATGGTGGTAATCGTCTTTTTTGTCTGTGTATGTTTGTGTGGTATTATTTTTTGGGCGAAACGTTCACAAAGTGTCAGTCCTTTCTTGATTTCTATCAACCCAAATGGCGCACGTTGGACCACTGTTTCGTTTAATTGCAACAAGACATCTGTGCCTGCGTATTATGTGTTGCAAGAATCTGTGTTGAATAAATTTATAAAAAATTGGTTTACTATATCCGATAATATATTTACAAATCAGGCAAATTGGTCGGGCGAATGCACCAGAAATTCCCCTGAATGTACCAAAACCACAGGCGATATGGTTGAAACATGCGCCATTTATTGCAAATCCAGTGATTCTGTATTCGATAATTTTACCAAGGTTGTATTGCCGGTGTTTTCAAAACTGGAAACAGATGATGCGGCGGTATGGGATGTCGTGGCAATAAATGTGAAACCATTGATATCACAAGATGTAATTACTGAATTTGGTGGATTGTGGCATATAAATGTTTTTGTAAACACAGGTGATGACATTGTGAATTTTGTCGGGTTTGCGCGCATGGCATACGACCAGGTATTATACCCAAAAACAATGGGGTATTATGTTTCGGAATTTAACACATACAGGATGAATCAATGAAAAAATATGGACTGATGTTTTTTATGTTTTTCATGTTGATTTGCATGCTGGGGCTGTTATTTTTTACCGGTGCAATTTATGATGCAGAAAATAAAAGCGGTATTCAAACGTTCTTTTTTGAACCAGGAACAAAGTCAGCAAATCGTATTAGCGTTCCTGTGTCAGCCGATGATATGCCGGACAATTTCCTGCGCGATATGATTATTGCACGATTTGTTCACGAATATTTCTATGTTATACCAAGCAAAGAAAATGCAGAAAAAAGACTAACATTTACTGATTATAATGGAAAACGCACCGCTTTACGCGGATTGGCGTTGCACGAATCTGTATATAAAAATTGGGCAGAAAATATAGGGCCGGAAATTGTAAAATTGGCTTCTGAAAACGCCATGAGGACAGTTAGTATTGTCGATATTTCTGAATCAGAAAGTGGTCATTTGATTGTAAAATATCAATTAAAAACATGGATGCAACCAAATGATGTTTTGGCAGAACCACAAATTACTGATGGTGTTATGTTTTTAAGTGTCACGCGCAATCCTATTCAAGTACAGCAAACACAAGAGGTATTAAATCGTTTGCGAACTGGGGTTGACCCTGTGTCTGCATTTAACTTTGGAATATTGGATGTGCGTTTGAATTAAAAGAGATGTATATGTTATTAAAACGGTTATGTATTTTTGTTTTCGGTTTATTTATGTGTTTGAATACACAATATGTGTACGCGGTTGATGGTGACGACGGTTTCGGTTTTATGGAAGATGCTGAATACGAAGATTATGAGGCAGATGATGAATTTACAGATGAAGATAATACGGATATTATGTATTCGGATTCAACAGATACAGAAAGCGCACCCGAAGACGTTTCATTAAATGACGGTGCCGGATTACTGAATGTCGCAGGATTTGATATTGCAGGAATTATGCTGGGAATGTCTTTTGATGATGTATATAATCTGTATCACGAACAAAGCAATTTATATTCGTTGCGTAAGCGCAATAGTTTGGTTTACACAATTCCACAAGATTGGAAAAACAACCTGGATTACGAGTGCAGATTGCAGGGTGTTATCCAGCCAAATAAATTAGATAAATGTATTCGCAGTTTGGCACGCAATCGCGGATTGATGTATGTATCAGAAATGCATCTGGAACGCAGAAAAACCGGCGAAACCATCGATGTGTATTTGACCAGTAATGCAACAGACAATGTCGTGTATCGTATTGTTTATACAAATGATGTTGATAAATTAGAGGGAGCCAGCCCTAAATTCGAAGACCAACGCGAAAAGAAAATTTTGGCTTTTTGGAAAAATGTTATAAAAAAATACGGCTCGCCGAATTCTGGGCAAGACAAATGGATAACATCAACAAATACTTATGACCCAAAAATGACAGCATACTATGGTTCTTTGGATTTAGTTGATGACGGTCGTCGCGCCATGGACGAGGCGAATTCGGCACAACAATCACGTGAAAATTTCCGCGCAAAACCCTATGCTTTTTAATGAACACATACTATACAGGGATTTTTTCAGAATGGCGCGCAAAAATGTTTTTGCGGTTTCATGGATATAAAATATTAAAATCCAGATATGTCACAGGTAAAAATACTAATCGGGCAGAAATAGATATTATTGCAAAATATAAAAATACTATTGTTTTTGTCGAGGTTAAATATCGCCCTGATTTGAATACTGCGTGGAACGCAATAACACCACATCAAATGCAAAGATTACGTAATGCCGCAAATACATATTTAATAAAAACACATTGGACAGGCGATGCACGATTTGATGTAATTGCTGTATGCGGATGGAAAATGTATTGGGCTAAATCAGCATTTTAATTATACTTTTTTACTGTAAACATTGTGATTCGTCCAAAATTATTAATTAAAATTATTAGGATAAATTTCTTGATATATTTTTGAAAATTGTTTATCCTGTCGAATGCGTATAACAAAAAAGGAGACAAAATGAAAAAAGTAATGTTGGCATTGTTCGCCGTATTGACTTTGGCAGCCTGCACAGGTTCATATAAATCTGGAAATTGCGAATATGATTTCTTGTTGCACAAAGATATTTCTATTTCTAAATTGATTGGCAACGCAACAGGTGGTTGCTAATACAAAAAAAAACATACACGCAACAAAATGGTGAAAAAAAGACTGTTTTTGTTTGCAGGTTATGATGCGCATGCACAGGTTTCGGATACACTGTTGTTTTACTTGGATGCGCTGTCTGGTGTTGGCGATATTGTGCTGACAATGGATTGCGATTTGGTTCCGGATGAAATCAACAAATTAAATAATATCCAGAAACTTGTGCATGTTTTATTTGGTCGTCATGGTGAATATGATTTTGGTTCATATAAACGTGGTTTTTTGTGGTGCAAATCCCATGACGTATTGAAATCTTATGATTGGATATATTTTGTAAATGATTCTGTGTTTGGGCCAACATCAAATATCAAGCCCGTTTTACAAAAGTTAGAAAAACAAAATACTGATGTGGTCGGTATGTTTTTGGCAAAAAATCAATGGGTTGGCACACCAGAAAACAAGGTTCCTGACCATGTGCAAAGTTGGTTTATTGGTGTAAAAACAAATATCGCACAGAAAAAATATTTTTATGAATTTATGCGTAATATTTCTAAACAACCGACCAAGGCTGATATTATCATGAATTACGAGGTTGGATTAACAAATTTATTGAAACAACATAAATGTTCTGTGTCAGCTGTATTGACCGAAAATATGGATAAAGATTTATATCGGGCACCATTATATGTTATGCAACACGATGTTCCGTTTATAAAAAAATCTGCAATTAAATATTTGTCGCCAACAGAATTAAATGAAAATGTTGATTCTGGGTTATTACAAATTATTCAGCGCAACAATTTATATAAACAGAAAAAATACAAAACCATAAAACGTGTTAAGTTATGTGGTTTGTTGGTGTTGACACAAAAACGCCACTTGGCATCGGGTAAAAACCGTTGGTTTTTATTTAACTGTTTGCCATTGATGTAAAAATATTATTTTGCAACCACAACCATCGCAGGACGCAATACTGTGTCACCATACATATATCCAGATTGCATTTCTTCGATAATAGTGTTTGTTGGATGCGCATCGTCCGCAGGTACAACAGAAATCGCACTGTGAAATTGCGGGTTTAATTGTTGGCCAATACTTTCAATTTTTACAACACCAATTTGTGCAAACGCAGATTCCATTGCCATCGCCAATGATTTTATTCCATCGTCATCAGGTGCATGCTTTAATGCGGCATCAACCGCATCCATAACAGGTAAAATCTTTTTGGTTATTCCCATGCCGGCGGTGCGTGCCGCAGATTCCGCATCACGTCCTGCGCGGCGACGCGTATTTTCCAATTCAGCCACCGCACGCATATATTTGTCAGTTAAATCGGCAATCTGGGTTTGTAATTCGCCTATCAATTTATCAGATTCTGATTCAGGTTTATTGGCATCCGTATCATTTGTATTTTTCGCCGCATCATTTACAGAAACAGATTCAACTGATACAGATTGCGGTTCTGTGTTTTCGGTATTATTATCAATGTTTTTATTTTCGTCTTCCATATCTAACCTGGCCTTTATTATTACATTATATTTTATTTAGCACTTTTAATTATAGGTATAAAATCATCCAATTTCAAGGATGCGCCACCAACCAATACGCCATCAACATTTTCTAGGCTCATAATTTCACCGGAATTTTGTCCCGTCACAGATGCACCATATAATATTGGCACATCAACATATCCCATATTTGTCAATGTTTCACGAATTATTTTATGTGCATTTACAATTTGTTCGTTTGTTGGGGTAATCCCTGCCCCGATTGCCCAACGCGGTTCGTACGCGATTATAAAACCGCCGTCTGTGGCACATTTAGGCACAGATTCACGAACACCGGATTCTATGATTTGTGTTGTTAATCCCATATCGCGTTCTGTCGCGGTTTCACCAACACAAATAATAGGAATTAAATCGTTTTTTATGGCATTTTCAGCACGAATTGCGACATCTGGATTGGTATCATGTAATGATTCACGACACTCGCTGTGACCAACAAGTGTGGCATTTGCACCCGACATTGATACAAATTTTGCAGAAATTTCCCCTGTATGCGCCCCAGATTCATATTTACTGACGTTTTGAGCGCCAATCATAACCGATGATGTACCTGAACGCAACATTGTGTATGGCACACACAAAATTATCCGATTGTTTGTATTTAATTCCGCAATCGAATCCATCATTTTTGTCAACAAATCGGCAGTTCCGTTCATTTTCCAATTTCCAACAATTATTTTCATAAAAACCTCTTTTTTTCGTTGCGTTAAATTTTCACCTTTGCTATGGTACAACAAAAGGAAAAAAAATGCTAGAATATTTACGTAATGCTTCCGAAAAACCTGTGGCTAAATTTTTAATTGCTATATTGGCTTTTTCGTTTATTGGATGGGGCGTTGCCGAATGGATTTTCGGCGGCGGGGTTAGTGATACTGCATTGGTTCGTGTTGGTAATGCCGATGTTTCTGTGAATCAATTTAATAATCAAAAATCACAGATGCTGGCAAATATGTCACGCGACCAACAGCGCGCGGTTTATACAGATGCCGTTGCGATGAAAAACTTTAACAATCGTGTTATGGGCGAAATAACCAGTCAACAAATGGTGCGTAATCGCGTGAACGATTTGGGCTTTGTTATTTCTGACCGCCGTATTGCAAAGCAAATTCGCGACATGGATGTTTTCCACGAAGATGGCAAGTTTTCAAAAGATAAATTCGATACTGTTTTGGCTGCAAATGGTTTGACTGAAAATCAGTTGGCGGACATATTCCGTTCTGATATTGCACGTTCGATGTCATTGGGTGCGATGGCTGAACAGGTACGTGTTCCAAAATTTGCAGTTGATGCGGCATATAACACACGTTATGCGGCACGCAATATTGAATACAAAACTGTCAAATTTGATGATTTCAAGGTTCAACAACCATCTGACGAGGTGTTGAAAAATTATTATGCACAGCATCCAAAGACATTGCCGGAAACACGTCAAATTTCATATGTGTTTGTATCCGCCGATATGTCAAAACCTGATAGTGTTGACGAAGGTATGACCCGTATTCAAAAGGTCGAAGATGAAATTATTGCCGGTGATAGTTTAGAGGTCGCGGCAAAAAAACATGGGGCAAAATTTGTTCAATTACAAGGATTTGCTCGTAATGGTGCGGCAAATGATGCAAATATTACACCTGTGATTGTGGCACAAATATTTAATATGGATGAAGGCAGCGACAGTGAAATCATCGAAGGCAAACGCGGATTTATGATTATTCATGTGAATAAAATAAACCCTGCACACAGTGCGGAATTTGCATCCATTAAATCTGAATTGATTCCAGAATGGACACGCGCAGAAAAACGCAAACAAGCATATGAAAAAGCAAATTCTATCTTGGTTGATTTGAACAAAGACAACAAATGGGATGGCGCAACCGCAAAAACGGTGACGCGTACAGACGGCGCACCTGTATCGGTGTTAAGCGATGCGTTCAACAACAAGGTTGGCACAAACAAGATTGTTGAAACACCTGATGCATTCTATGTATTGTCTGTTAAATCTGTCAAGGCCCCAACGGTTGATGACAAGAAAAAAGATGATTTGAAAAAAGAAATGGAACAAATGATGATGTATCAAATCCAGGCAGACTATAATAAATTCTTGGAACGCGAATATCCGGTCAAAGTAAACGAAAAAGTTTATAACAGATATATCGCCAAATAAATTCAAACCGCCATGCAAAAATGGCGGTTTTTGTTTTTACACAACAATTGACAAAGTTATTCCGTTTATATAATATCTTGACATGAACACGAATTTTATACAGCAAAAATTATTTGAATTACGCGACGAAAAATATGCTGAATTTACATCTAAAATTATTCCTGGAATTGCACCAGATTTAATTATTGGTATTCGCACCCCGATATTGCGCACGATGGCAAAAAAAATGTCCCAAGATACACAATTCGAATTTATAAAAAATATTCCACACAAATATTTTGAAGAAAATCAATTACATGCTTTTATTTTATCTGGCATTCGCGATTTTGAAACTTGCGCATGTGCGGTTGATTCTTTTTTGCCATATATAGATAATTGGGCAACATGCGATCAAATGACACCTAAATCTTTTGAAAAAAACACAGAACGTTTATTGCCATATATTAAAAAATGGATTTCATCAAAATCGCCCTATTCTGTGCGTTTTGGAATTGTGTGTTTAATGCGGTATTATCTGGGCGATAAATTTGTTCCCCAATATGCCAATATGGTCGCAAATGTTAAATCAAATGAATACTATATAAACATGGTGCGCGCATGGTATTTTGCAACAGCATTGGCAAAAAATTGGGATGATATAGTGCCAATTATCGAACAACGAATTTTAGATAAATGGACACATAATAAAACCATCCAGAAAGCATGTGAATCATTTCGTATTTCGCCCGAACAAAAAATATATTTGAAACAATATAAATTTTTATAGTTCTGAATATAAAAATTTAGAACCTGCGCCTTATTCATGGGTTTGAGACCCCAACGGCAGAACACCTGCCGTCAATGTGCATTATACAATATTTACAACCGTTTTACAAAGAATAAATATATTCGGTATATTTACGGTTATATATAAATATGCTGGTTTTTATCTTGTGGTTTTTGTGGGGATGGTGGTGATTCTTGAATCAATTTACAAAAATCCATCAAAGACGCGCCTGTGGCCGCCAATATTTTTGCGATACACAGTGTTGATGGCCAACGTGGTTGACCGTATTTCGATATGCGTTTAGATTTATTAAATGTTGTTGAATCCATTCCGCTTAATTTAGCCAGCCCAGAACAAGATAATTTGTGTTTTTTTGCAAATAAATCTATCGCATGCCAAATTTGATAATGATTCATTTTATAATCTCCTTGTATTTTATTACGTATATATTTTATAATAAGCAAGGGTTATACGCAATATATACAACCAAAACGGGAAATTATTCCTGTAAATATAAACGAAATCAATGTTTTTGAAAATGTATTCTGAATCGGTTTGTGTTATAAACATGATTCCTATAAATATTTCATTTAGGCAAAACAGATTGTGCTTCAATCAAAAAAATACCGATTTCAAACAAATGGCAGCATTGTAAAAAAACAAATTACACGCCCATCCGCCTGCGCCAGTTTTTAGCCTACTTTTTCACTATTATTTTCTTCCGTTGTTTGATTGATTTTGCTTTTGTCATATTTACCTCTTTGTTAAGCAAATACAACCATAACAACCGGAAACATCAAGTCTAAATGAAAGAAATATAAAAAGGTGCCACTTGGCACCTTGGTTTTAATACACCTTAACAAACCTCGGCATCGGCAAAGGCAAATTGCGTCAACGAATTTTCTTTTGCCTGGACACAAATATATTGCATTTCGGTTGCGCCTGTATTTTCCATCGCACGTTTCGCACCGGTTGCAACACGAATAGCAGTTCCTGGTTTAATTTCAATTTTTTCATCATCGACCGTAAATGTGCCGTTACCAGTTAAAAAGATATAGATTTCTTCGTTTTGTTTGTGAATATGATTAAACGGCGATTTTGCACCAGCAGGCATAACACTAACCGAAATTTCCGCCGATGTTAAGCCAAGCGCA
>ODAI012974703.1_pt1 | contig 14042 bp, 11 predicted proteins | sample 1539321 | NCBI WGS metagenome assembly ODAI01 (sample SAMN02144231, study PRJEB22623) | gut metagenome | biome: sheep rumen | host: Ovis aries | place: New Zealand
CGCGATTATTATTAATGTAACCTACGCCAGTAGCGTTAATTGTGTGTGTGTGTGTGTGTGTGTGTGTGTGTGTGTGTGTGTGTTTATACAAATTTCCGAGACCGCCAAATTCTGTGCAGGCAATCTGCATCGCCTTCACATTATTTATGTTTATATGTCCGTCTCGTCGTTGCATAATAGGAAAGATGCTGCAAAGTTACAAAAAGTTTTGGAATAACAAGTGGTTTGCGCATAAAATATGCAAAAAAGGCGAAGTAGTCGTGTAAGTAGTCGTGAGCCGACCATCTAAAAAAGAGAAGGAATCGTTTGGCTGTTCGAGCTTTTTTTTGTACCTTTGCACCCCAAATTAAGAATTAATATAATAAGGTATAAGGAAACGAGATGATCACACTGACGAATCTGGCGATACAATTCGGCAAGAAGACGCTCTACAAGGACGTCAACCTGAAGTTTACAAGTGGTAATATCTACGGCATCATCGGTGCCAACGGTGCAGGCAAATCGACCCTGCTGCGCGCCATCAGCGGCGAGCTGGAGCCCAACAAGGGCACGGTGGAGATGCTGCCCGGCGAGCGCATGAGCGTGCTGGAGCAGGACCACTTCAAGTACGACCAGTATACGGTGATGGACACCGTGCTGATGGGTCACAAGCCCATGTGGGACAACATGAAGGAGCGCGAGCAGCTCTACTCCAAGGCTGAGATGACCGAGGAAGACGGCAACCGCGCCGCCGAGCTGGAGATGGCCTTCGCCGAGATGAACGGCTACGAGGCCGAGAGCGAGGCAGCACAGCTGCTGCAGAACCTGGGCGTGCAGGAGGGGCAGCACTACAAGCAGATGAGCGACATATCGAACAATGAGAAGGTACGCGTGATGCTGGCCAAGGCACTGTTCGGCCACCCCGACAACCTGCTGCTCGACGAGCCGACCAACGACCTGGACCTCGACACCGTGCAGTGGCTGGAGGAATACCTGTCGAACCTGGAGCAGTGCGTGCTCGTGGTGAGCCACGACCGCCACTTCCTCGATGCCGTGTCGACGCAGACCGTCGACATCGACTTCGGCAAGGTGACCCTGTTCTCGGGTAACTACTCCTTCTGGTACGAGTCGAGCCAGCTGGCCCTGCGCCAGGCCCAGAACCAGAAGATGAAGGCCGAGGAGAAGAAGAAGCAGCTGGAGGAGTTCATCCGCAGGTTTAGCGCCAATGTCGCCAAGTCCAAACAGACGACCTCACGCAAAAAGATGCTTGAGAAACTGAACGTGGAAGAGATTACGCCATCCACGCGTAAGTATCCCGGCATCATCTTCTCGATGGAGCGCGAGCCGGGCACGCAGATTCTCGAGGTGGAAGGCCTGAAGGCCGTCGATGCCGACGGAACGGTGCTGTTCGACAACGTGTCGTTCACCATCGAGAAGGGACAGAAGACCGTGTTCCTCTCCCACAACCCCAAGGCGATGACAGCCCTCTTCGAGATCATCAACGGCAACCGCGAGGCAGACAGCGGCACTTACAAATGGGGCGTGACTATCACCACGGCCTACCTGCCGCTGGACAACACCGAGTTCTTCCAGTCGGAGATGAACCTGGTGGACTGGCTCTCGCAGTGGGGCCCCGGCAACGAGGTGACGATGAAGAGCTACCTGGGCCGTATGCTCTTCAAGGACGAGGACATCCAGAAGAAGGTGTGCGTGCTCTCGGGTGGTGAGAAGATGCGCTGCATGATTGCCCGCATGCAGCTGAAGAACGCCAACTGCCTGATACTCGACACGCCGACCAACCACCTCGACCTGGAGTCCATCCAGGCCTTCAACAACAACCTGATCCAATTCAAGGGCAATATCCTCTTTGCCTCGCACGACCATGAGTTCATTAATACCGTGGCCGACCGCATCATCGAACTGACACCGAAAGGCACCATCGACAAGCTGATGACCTACGACGACTACATCTACGACGAGGCCATCAAGGAACAGAAGGCCAAGATGTACGGTTTGGCATAGATTTTGCAAGGAGATTGGCAGAACATTTAAACATTGCTATTATGAAAGAAAAAGATATCGACATCAAGGACGAGGAACTGCAGGAAGAGCAGCCCGCTGAGGAAACTGACAAAACGGCAGAAGCCGAACCGGCCACTGAGAACACTGAGACCACAGAGGAAGCAGTAGCATCCGACGAGAAAGATCCCCTGGAGAAAGCCCAGGAGGAAATCGCAGAGTTGAAGAACCAGCTGCTATACAAGGTGGCTGAGTTTGACAACTACCGCAAGCGCACGCTGAAGGAGCGCGCCGAACTGATACTGAACGGCGGAGAGAAGGTGATCACCGCCATCCTGCCCATCCTCGACGATATGGAGCGTGCCATCGAGAACGGCGCCAAGACCGACGACCCGGAGGTGCTGCGCGAGGGTATGACTCTGATCCATCAGAAGTTCATCAAGACGCTGGAGAGTCAGGGCGTGAGCAAGATAGAGACCGAGGGTGCCGACTTCGACACCGACGTGCATGAGGCCGTGGCGATGGTACCCGGCATGGGCGACGACAAGAAGGGCAAGGTGATCGACTGCCTGCAGCAGGGCTACAAGCTCAACGACAAGGTTATCCGCCACGCAAAAGTAGCCGTGGGACAGTGAAGAGTGAAGAGAGAATAGTGAATAGTGACAAGTATAAAGAAAGATAATGGCAAAAAAGCGTGACTACTACGAGGTGCTTGGGGTCGAGAAGACCGCCTCGGAAGACGAGATCAAGAAAGCGTATCGCAAGATAGCCATCAAATACCACCCTGACCGCAACCCCGGTGACAAGGAGGCTGAGGAGAAATTCAAGGAGGCCGCAGAGGCCTATAACGTGCTCCACGATCCGAAGACGCGTCAGCAGTACGATCAGTTCGGCTTCGACGGTCCTAACATGGGCGGCTTCGACTTCAGCGGCTTCGGCGGTGCATCGATGAACATGGACGACATCTTCTCGATGTTCGGTGATATCTTCGGTGGGCATGGCTTCGGTGGCTTCGGAGGTCAGCGCCGTCCGCAGCAGCATCGTGGCAGCGACCTCCGCCTGAAGGTGAAACTCACACTGGAGGAGATCAACAAGGGCGTGACCAAGAAGTTCAAGGTGCGCAAGGACATTGCCTGCCCGCACTGCAATGGCTCGGGTGCCGAGGCGGGTAGCGGCAAGGAACAGTGTCCTACGTGTCACGGCTCCGGCGTGATCACCCATACCACACAGAGTATCTTCGGTATGATGCAGCAGCAGAGCGTCTGTCCGACATGCGGCGGCGAGGGCATGGTGATCAAGAACAAGTGTAAGCACTGCGGCGGAACGGGCATCGAGAAAGGCGAGGAAGTGGTAGAGATCAACATCCCTGCAGGCGTAGCCGAGGGCATGGTGGTCAATGTGCCCGGCAAGGGTAACGTCGGAAAGCACAACGGTATCGCCGGCGACATACAAGTGTTTATCGAGGAGGCAGAGCACGACACCTTTGTGCGCGACGGCAATGACCTGATCTACAACCTGCTGCTCGACTTCCCGACAGCAGCACTCGGCGGCGAAGTAGAGATACCAACCATCGAGGGCACCAAGCTGAAAGTGAAGCTCGACAACGGCACTCAGCCCGGAAAGACGCTCCGTCTGCGCGGCAAGGGTCTGCCAGCCGTACAGGGCTATGGTTCAGGCAAGGGAGACCTGGTAGTAAACATCAGTGTCTACGTACCAAAGACACTCAGCCGTGAGGAGAAGCAGGCCATCGAACAATTCCGCAACTCAGACAACTTCAAGGGCGACAAGCAGACCCGCGACAGTATCTTCCAACGCTTCAAGAACTACTTTAGCTGATAAGCGACATGACCTACCCAGAGACTTGCGAATATTTGTTCAGCCAACTGCCCATGTTCGAGAAACAAGGTGTCAGCGGCTATAAGGAAGGGCTGGATAATACCCAGGCGCTCGATGAGCACTTCGGGCATCCCCACAGGCAGTTCAGGAGCATCCATATTGCCGGCACCAACGGCAAAGGCTCCTGTGCCCACACGCTTGCAGCCATCCTGCAGGCCTGCGGCTACAAAGTAGGTCTCTATACATCACCCCATCTGGTAGACTTCTGTGAGCGCATCCGCATCAACGGACAGCCTATCGCGGAAAAATATGTCGTCGACTTCGTTGAAAACGAGAAACATTTCTTCGAGCCGTTGGCTCCTACCTTCTTCGAACTGACCACCGCCATGGCATTCAAGTACTTCAGCGACATGAAGGTCGACATCGCCGTCATAGAGGTTGGACTGGGAGGACGTCTCGACTGCACGAACATCATCACCCCTATCCTATCCGTCATCACCAATATCAGTCTCGACCATACCCAACTGCTTGGCAACTCGCTGGAACAAATTGCGATGGAGAAGGCCGGTATTATTAAGAAAGGAGTACCCGTGGTGATCGGCGAGGCTACAGTAGAGACGCGTCCCGTATTCGAGGCCGTCGCTACTGAGACCGGAGCTCCCATCACCTTCGCCGAAGACCATCCAGAAGTGATGGATGCCGAACTCATCAGCGGCAAGATGCACTATCGGACACGCCACTATGGCAAGCTGCAAGGAGAACTCGGCGGGCTCTACCAACAGAAGAATGCCAACACCATCCTGTGCGCAGTACGCAAACTGGAGGAGCGAGGCTATATGTACCGCTTTGCCGACGACTCGAAATCAGAATCCAAAGGACAGGAGGTGAGCATGGGCTTCAAGGATGTCTGCCAACTGACAGGACTGAAAGGACGCTGGCAGGTAATCAAGAACTCGCCGATGACGGTCTGCGATACAGGTCACAATGTGGCTGGATGGGAGTTTCTGAATCGTCAGCTGGCTCAGGTAGAATGTCGCAAGATGCACATCGTCTTCGGGGCCGTAGAGGATAAAGACGTTGACGGCATGATGGCGCTGTTACCTAAAAATGCCATCTACTACTTCACAAAAGCAAATAATCACCGTGCTATCTCTGAAAATGTGCTCAAGATGCTGGGGCAACAGCTCGGACTCAGCGGCGAGAGCTATCCGACAGTCGCAGATGCCTATGAGTCAGCCAGTAACGCAGCTCAGAAAGATGATTTTGTGTTCATCGGAGGTAGCAGTTACGTGGTCGCCGACTTCCTGAAAAACTGCATTTAGGGTTTTTTAATAGTTCGTTCAGCATTTTTTTCGTCGTTTCATTCGTCCGTTTGGATTTTTTTCTGTTACTTTGCACGATAGATTACAGTAACTTAAAAATCATTCAATATGGCTAACATTTCAGAAACAGCGAATCTGTGTGGTCTGAAGAGAGAAAACTTCCAGACCACGATCAACGGCAAGAAGACCGATTTGTACATCCTCCGCAACCGTAAGGGCTATGAAGTGGCCATCTCCAACTATGGAGGTGCCATTTGTGCTATCATGGTGCCCGACAAGGACGGTAAAGTAGGCAACGTGATCCAGGGTCACGATAGTATCCAACAGCTCACCAGCGGTAAAGAGCCTTATCTCTCAACCCTCATCGGGCGCTGGGGCAACCGTATCTGCAAAGGTCAGTTCACACTCAACGGAAAGGACTACCAACTGGCCATCAACGACGGTCCCAACCATCTGCATGGAGGTCTGAAAGGTTTCAACGCCAAGGTGTGGGAAGCCCGTCAGATGGGTCCCCGCTCGTTGGCACTCCACCGCATCTCTTCGTATGGAGAGGAAGGGTTCACCGGCGAGTTGGACGTGACGGTAGAGTTCACCTTCACCGACCTCAACGAATTGGTCATCGAGTATCTGGCAACCACCAACAAGAAGACCATTGTCAACCTGACCCACCACGCATTCTTCAGCCTGGCAGGCACAGCAGATCCCACCCCGACCATCGAGGACCAGATTTGCGAGATTAATGCCGATTTCTACCTGCCCACGGACAACACGGCCATTCCTACAGGTGAGATCCTGAAGGTGGAAGGCACTCCTTTCGACTTCCGTACACCAAAGACCTTCGGACAGGACATCGAGGCAGACCATGAACAAATCAAGTTCGGACATGGCTTCGACCACAACTATGTACTGAACAAGAAGGAAGAGGGTGAACTGAGTTTTGCTGCCAGAGTTACAGATCCGAAGAGCGGTCGTACACTGGAGTGCTACACGACAGAACCCGGCATGCAGCTTTACACAGCCAACTTTGCCAACGGCTACAAGGGTGCCAACGGTGCCACGTTCCCCCGTCGCTCTGCCGTATGTCTGGAGACACAGCACTTCCCCGACAGCCCCAACCGTCCATACTTCCCCAGCGTGGTACTGAATCCTGGTCAGCGCTATAAGCAGAAGACCATCTACCGCTTCGGTGTCGTGGAGTAAAGACAAGTACGAACTCGTAAATCATTGTTAACAAAATGACTGAGACAAAGAACAATGGCAAGTTGATTGCCATTATAACGATGTGCTTCATCTTCGCGATGATCAGTTTCGTGACGAATATGGGCGCTCCCTTTGGTAACATCTGGGGATTTGAATATCCCTTCGCCAAAGCATGGGGTAACCTGATGAACTTTGCCGCCTACCTCTTCATGGGTATCCCTGCAGGTAAGATGCTCATCAAATATGGTTACAAAAAGACAGCCCTTATCGCCCTTATCGTGGGTATCGTAGGCCTGGCTCTTCAGTACCTCTCAAGCATCACTGGCGAAGGCACTTATGTGTTCACGTACGACAGTATTCCCGTTGCCATGAACCTGCTCATCTATCTGTTGGGCGCATTCATCTGCGGATTCTGCGTGTGCATGCTCAACACAGTGGTCAACCCGATGCTGAACCTGCTTGGCGGTGGTGGCAACAAGGGCAACCAGCTGATACAGATCGGTGGCACGCTGAACTCACTGACCGGCACCCTGACTCCGCTGCTGGCAGGTATCCTTGTTGGTACGGTTACTGCCGACACCAGCATGGGCGACGTGGCTCCCCTGCTCTTCATTGGTATGGCCGTGTTCGCCATCTCATTCCTGATCATCAGCAGAGTAACCATCCCCGAACCGACCCTTGGCAAGGCTACTCCTCAATATGAGCATAGCCCGTTGGCTTTCCGTCACTGTCTGCTGGGTGTCATTGCCATCTTCTTCTACGTAGGTATTGAAATAGGTATACCTATGGAGCTGAATTTCTACGTGACTGACCTCGGCTTCGAAGGAGCTGCCGCTGTAGGCGGAACTCTCGCAGCAGCATACTGGCTTCTGATGATGATCGGACGTGCCTGCTCAAGTGCCATCTCTGGCAAGGTATCGACAAAACTGCAGCTGTCGACAGTAAGTGCCGTGGCCATTGTGCTACTCATCATCGCAATCTTCATGCCCGAAAGCGTTACCATCGCATTCAGCGGACACGATGTACCAGCCAAGGCATTCCTCATTCCTGCCTGCGGACTATGCACCTCTATCATGTGGGGTGGCATTTTCAACCTCTCTGTTGAAGGTCTGGGCAAATACACCGAAGCTGCATCCGGCATCTTCATGACGATGGTAGTCGGAGGTGGTATCATGCCCCTCATCCAGGAGAGCATTGCCAAGTCTGCAGGACCGATCCTGAGCTATTGGCTCGTCATCGGTATGCTGGCCTACATTCTTTTCTACGCTCTCATCGGCTGCAAGAATGTGAATACAGATATCAAGGTTGACTAATTATTAATCAAATTAATAAATCAGAAAATCATTATGATGGAAATCGATTTTGTAAGAAGCCGCTTTATCAAGCACTTCGACGGCAAGACCGGCAACGTATATGCATCTCCGGGACGCATCAACCTCATTGGTGAGCACACCGACTATAATGGTGGCTATGTATTCCCAGGAGCTGTTGACAAAGGTGTAATGGCTGAAATGCGCGCCAATGGTACAGAGGACACAGTGATGGCATATGCCATCGACCTGAAGGACCGTGTCGACTTCAAGTTATCCGACCCCAACGGCCCCCGTGCTTCATGGGCTCGATATATCTATGGTATCGCCCTCGAAATGAAGAAGTTGGGAGTCCCCGTTAAAGGATTTAACATCGCATTTGCCGGCGATGTTCCTCTCGGAGCAGGCATGTCTTCCTCTGCCGCTATGGAGAGTTGCTTCGCCTGTGGTCTCAACGACATCTTCGGTGAGAACAAGGTTTCGCAATGGGACATGGTTCTCGCTGGTCAGGCTACAGAGCACAATTACTGCGGTGTCAACTGCGGAATTATGGACCAGTTTGCCTCTGTTTTCGGCAAGGCAGGTTGCCTGATGCGCCTCGACTGCCGTAGCCGCGAATTTGAGTACTTCCCCTTCAAGCCCGACGGCTATCGACTGGTGTTGCTCGACAGTGTGGTGAAACATCAGTTGGCAGGCTCTCCCTACAACGACCGTCGCAAATCTTGCGAGAATGTTGTGAAGCACATTGCTGCCAAGCATCCGGAAGGCAAGTTTGAAACCTTGCGCGACTGCACTTGGGAGCAACTGGAGGAAGTGAAGGAAGAAGTAGGTGCCGAAGACTACAAGCGCGCCAAGTTCGTTCTCGGAGAGAAAGACCGCGTGCTGGCTGTGTGTGACGCTCTCAACGAAGGCGACTACGAGAAAGTAGGCGAGCTGATGTATCAGACTCATGAGGGTCTCTCGAAGGACTATGAGGTAAGCTGCGAGGAGCTCGACTTCCTCAATGAGATTGCCAAGGAGAACGGCGTGACAGGTTCACGCATCATGGGCGGTGGATTTGGCGGATGCACCATCAATCTGGTTCGCAACGACCTCTATAAGAAATTCATCGAGAACGCCAAAAAGCGCTTCAACGAGAAGTACGGACACGAGCCGAAAGTCTACGATGTTGTCATCGGAGATGGCTCTCGCAAACTCTGCTAAACGCCATCCAGAAAACACAAATAGTGTTTATAAAGGTTAAATAATGGCGGTAAGGTGTTATTTTTACACTTTACCGCCAAATTTTATCTCTTTTCCTTTGTCATTTCAAAAATAAGTTGTAAATTTACACCCAAATTGAATTCAATAACTACAAAACAACTTAAAGCAAGTGACAATGAAAGCACTGAAAGCAACCATGATGGGACTCGGCGCAGCAACGCTGATGCTCTCTGCATGTGCCGGAGGCCAGCAGGCTCCGACATTAACGGTATCGGGTCTCGACCCTGCCAAGTTCGACACCACCATTCAGGACAAGCCCGTAAAGCTCTACACCCTGAAGAACCAGAACGGTATGGAGGTGTGCATCACCAACTACGGTGGACGTATCGTCTCGCTCGTCGTTCCTGACAAGGACGGAAAGCCGACGGATGTCGTACTCGGTTTTGACAACATTGCCCAGTATGCCGACACCATCAACACCCCCACCGACTACGGTTCAAGCGTAGGACGCTATGCTAACCGCATCAAGGGAGGCGAGTTCAAGCTCAACGATACTGAGTATGAGTTGAAGCAGAACGACGGTCCTAACTGCCTGCATGGCGGAGGCAATACCGGATGGATGCACCAAGTATACGAAGCAGAGCAGATCGGTGACTCCGTGCTTCGCCTGACTATCGTGGCTCCTGACGGTGAGAACGGATTCCCCGGCAAGATGCTGGCTGTGACCACCTATAAGGTGACATCCGACAATATCCTCGACATGACGTGGGAGGCTGAGACTGACAAGCCCACAATCATCAATCAGACCAACCACAACTACTACAATCTGAGTGGCGACTTCACGAAGCCCGGCTACGATCAGGTGCTCTATGTGAATGCCGACAACTTCACCCCCAGCGACAAGCTCTATATCCCTACTGGCGAGATCAAGCCCGTGGAAGGCACACCTATGGACTTCCGCACCCCTCACGCCATCGGCGACAGCATCCACTCGCAGTTTGACCAGATACAGAATGCTACCGGTTATGATCACAACTTCTGCCTGAACACCTTCAAGGATGGCAAGGGCGACGACACCCAGGTGTGTGCAAGCCTCTACTCACCCAAGACTGGTATCTTCATGGAGATGTATACCAACGAGCCGGGTGTGCAAGTGTACTCAGGCAACTTCCAGGGCGTGGGTCCCGATGCGAAGATTGCTCGCAAGCATGGCATCACTTACCCGAAGCATGTGAGCGTATGTCTGGAAAGCCAGAAGTATCCCGACTCACCCAACCATCCCGAGTGGGTGCAGCCAGTGCTGAACCCTGGCGAAAAGTACTTCAGCCATGCGGCATACAAGTTCTCTGTAAAATAATTACTAACAAATAAAATATTCCTAAAAACAATGAATTGGAGTTCACATGAATTCATCTGGTTCGATTGGGTAGTTCTCGCCATCGGCCTTTGTGGAGTGGTGGCTGCTGTCTGGTATGCCATCTGGAAAGACAAGAAAGCCCAGCAGGGCGAAGACTCTTCGGCTTACCTTTTCGGTAAGGGTGAGCCATGGTATGTAATCGGTATGGCTATCTTTGCTGCCAACATCGGCTCCGAGCACCTTGTAGGTCTCGCCGGTACTGGTGCTAAGGACGGTGTGGGTATGGCCCACTGGGAGATGCAGGGATGGATGATCCTGATCCTCGGATGGCTTTTCGTGCCGTTCTATCAGTTGCTAATCAACAAGATGGGCAAGATCATCACCATGCCCGACTTCCTGAAGTTCCGTTACACCCAGCGCACGGGTTCTTGGCTGTCGATCATCACTCTGATTGCCTACGTGCTCACTAAGGTTTCGGTGACGGCCTTCACGGGTGGTATCTTCTTCAAGTACCTGCTTGGCATTCCCTTCTGGTATGGTGCTATTGGCCTCATTGCCATCACCGCCGTCTTCACCGTGTTTGGTGGAATGAAGGGTGTGATGACGCTCTCGTCGATTCAGACACCTATTCTTATTATTGGTTCGTTCCTGGTACTCTTCCTCGGCCTCTCGGCCCTTGGCGACGGTAGTATCACGCAGGGTTGGCAGGCCATGATGGCTGCTTGTAATGCTGCCCACGATGGCTACGGCACCACCCACATGTTCCACACCGACCCAGGCGATCCCATGTATCCCCAGTTCCCGGGCTATGTGGTATTCCTCGGTGCTTCTATCATCGGTTTCTGGTACTGGTGCACGGACCAGCACATCGTCCAGCGTGTTCTCGGACAGGTTCCTGGCGAAGACAATGCCAAGGTGATGGCCCGTGCCCGTCGCGGTACTATCGCTGCTGGTTTCTTCAAGATTCTCCCCTGCTTCATGTTCCTTATCCCAGGTATGATTGCCTATGCACTCTCACTGAAGACGGGCAGCGGCATCGAGATGGATATCACCAACCACGAGTCTACCGATGGTGCCTTCGCCATGATGGTGAAGAACATCCTGCCTGCAGGTATCAAGGGTATCGTGACGATTGGTTTCGTCTGCGCACTCGTTGCTTCGCTGGCAGCATTCTTCAACAGCTGCGCCACGCTGTTTACTGAGGACTTCTACAAGCCTATGAAGAAGGGTATGAGCGAGGCCCATTATGTGTTCGTTGGCCGTATGGCTACTGTGGTAGTGGTGATTCTCGGTCTGGCATGGATGCCTATCATGATGAATATGGGCAACCTCTATAGCTATTTGCAGGACATCCAGTCGCTGATTGCTCCGGCCATGGTGGCTGTGTTCACCCTCGGTATCTTCTCAAAGAAGATTACGCCGAAGGCTGGCGAGTGGGGACTGATCGGTGGTTTCTGCATCGGTATGGTCCGTCTGGTCACCAATGTCATCACCGACTCTGGCCATGCTGCAATGGACGGTGCTTTCTGGAATGCCACCACCTGGTTCTGGCAGACCAACTGGCTCATCTTCGAGTGCTGGCTGCTCGTGTTCATCATCTTGTTGATGATATGTGTCAGCTGCTTCACTCCCGCACCTTCGAAGGAGCAGGTAGAAGCCATTACTTTCACGCCCGAGTTCAAGAAGAGTATTCGTGAAAGCTGGGGCGTATGGGATATCGTAGGCACACTGGTGGTTGTCGGTCTCGTCAGCTGCTTCTATGCCTATTTCTGGTAAAGAATAAATAGGAAACAGAATGACAAGCTTCTATAGTGAGCATTCTAAAGTCTGGCTATCGGTAGACTGTATCATCTTCGGCTTCGACGGGAATCACCTGAAGTTGCTCATCGGACGCCGACAGATGGATCCCGGTCGTGGCGAATGGAGCCTCTACGGAGGCTTCGTCCGCAACGACGAGAGCGTCGACGATGCCGCCCATCGTGTGCTCTTCGAGCTCACCGGTATGCGGACACTCTATATGCGCCAGGTAGGTGCCTTCGGTAGTGTCGACCGAGACCCTGGAGAGCGTGTCGTCTCTGTAGCCTACTACGTGCTCATCAATGTGGCTGACTACGATGACCGTCTGCGTCAGGAGTACAATCTGGAATGGGTAAGACTCGACGAGATGCCCCAACTCTATTCCGACCACAATCAGATGGTGCAGCAGGCACAGAAGCAGATGCGCCTGAAGCTGTCTACAGAGCCTGTGGCATTCAGACTGTTGCCCTCTCTCTTCACACTCACCCAACTCCAGAAGCTCTACGAAGCTGTAAAGGGTGAAGAACTTGACAAGCGCAACTTCCGTAAGCGTATCAAAGAGATGAATTTCATTGAGAAAACAGAATTAATAGACAAGACTGGGTCAAAGCGCGGAGCTGCTCTCTATCGTTTCAACAAGCGGCTCTACAGCGAAAGCCCCAATTTCAAATTATAGCAAACTATGTTAGAAGAACTGAAAGAAAAAGTATTCAAGGCTAATCTTGACCTCGTGAAGCAAGGACTCGTCATCTTCACATGGGGAAATGTATCTGGTATCGACCGTGAAAAAGGTCTGGTAGTCATCAAGCCTTCTGGTGTCGACTACGACGTGATGAAGGCATCCGACATGGTTGTCGTCGATCTTGAGTCGGGCGAAGTGGTCGACGGTATTCTCAACCCCTCCAGCGACACGCCCACTCACCTGGTACTCTACAAGGCATTCCCCAATATCAAGGGTGTGGTTCACACCCACTCCACCTATGCCACAGCATTCGCACAGGCTGGTCGCGACATCCCAAACATCGGCACCACACATGCCGACTACTTCCACGATGCCATTCCCTGCACCGACGACATGACCGAGGAAGAGGTGAAAGGCAACTACGAACTCGAGACGGGCAACGTCATCGTGAAGCGCCTCACCTACGGAAAGATCAATCCCATCCACACCCCTGGTGTGCTCGTGAAGAACCACGGTCCGTTCTCATGGGGCAAGGATGCCGACAACGCCGTCTATAACGCCGTCGTCATGGAGCAGGTAGCCAAGATGGCCTTCGTGTCGTATGCCGTCAATCCGCATACCACGATGAACCCGCTGCTCATCGAGAAGCACTTCTCGCGCAAGCACGGTCCCAATGCCTACTACGGACAGAAAAAGAAATAAAAACAATTCCCCGTCATCCCGCAAGTGGGGGGAATTATAGAAAAAACCTAACAAAAAAACCAATAATTAAAGACCCGAGCCCTGTTACGGTCCTCCCCCTCGGGGGAGTTAGTGGGGGGCCAAAATAATTATGTTTAAAGATTTAGAGATTTGGTGGGTGACTGGTGCACAGTTGCTCTATGGTGGTGACGCCGTGATTGCTGTCGACGCTCACAGTAAGGAAATGGTTGCAGGTCTGAACGAGGGTGGCAACATCCCCGTAAAGATTGTCTATAAGGGCACTGCCAACTCTTCCAAGGAAGTAGAGCAGGTTATGTTGGCTGCCAACAACGAGACGAAGTGTATCGGTATCATCACCTGGATGCACACCTTCTCGCCCGCCAAGATGTGGATCAAGGGTCTGCAGGCTCTGCAGAAGCCCCTCCTCCACTTCCACACACAGTATAATGCCGAAATCCCCTGGGCAACGATGGACATGGACTTCATGAACCTCAACCAGAGTGCTCACGGCGACATCGAGTTTGGTCACATCTGCACCCGTATGCGTGTTGCCCGCAAGGTCGTTTGCGGCTACTGGAAGGACGAGCAGGCTCAGAAACAGATTGCCGTCTGGGCAGGCGTGCCCTCCGCTGTGC
>ODAI010102940.1_pt1 | contig 14041 bp, 12 predicted proteins | sample 1539321 | NCBI WGS metagenome assembly ODAI01 (sample SAMN02144231, study PRJEB22623) | gut metagenome | biome: sheep rumen | host: Ovis aries | place: New Zealand
ATCAGCCGCTCCGGCACGTCGATCCACGCGGGGCGCCTCGCCGGCATGTCGCCCGCGAAGGCGGCGGAGTTTTCCTTCCTCATGTCGGTTCCGGTCATTGCGGGCGCCGTCGTGCTTGAATGCGGGGGCGGCGGCGCCGGGGCCTTCGCCGGCCTGTCGGCCGGCCAGGCGGCGCTCGCCACCGCGGTTTCCGCGCTGGTCGGCTGCGTCGCGCTCCGGCTCGTCCTGAAGGTGATCGAGCGGGGCAAGTTCTGGACGTTCGGCATCTGGTGCGCCGGGATCGGCGCCGCGTCGCTGCTTTTCGGCTGACGGGCGCCCGCCCCGCCGGAAAAGAGAAAGCCGCAGGAAACCTGCGGCTTTCAAATGGTGCTCGGGAAAGGACTCGAACCTTCAATCCCAAAACGGGACCAGCACCTCAAGCTGGCGTGTCTGCCAATTCCACCACCCGAGCGGTTGCGTGAAAACGGGGCGTACTCTATCACGCGCCCCCCTTCGTGTCAACGGGGCGCGAAAACTTTTTTTCGCGTCCGCGCCGGAGGGGAAGGGAAGCCCCTCCGGCGGGCGCAACGCCTAGAGCAGGCCTCCCTTTTCGGTGGCGAGGGAGTCGTCCCAGAAACGGGGCGGCTTGTCGCCGCCGGCGATGGCGGAGATGGGCTTCGTGGTGATCTGCTTGCCGCGGGCCTTGACGCCCTTCACGGCGACTTCCTGCGAGGGGTCGAATTTCTTCTGCAGGATGCGCTGGCCCTTGGCGGGGCGGAACTTCATCCACATCGTGCCCGGCGTGCCGGGCTCCAGGAACTTGATCGTGCCCGGTTCCGGAAGGAGGTTGTAGTCGCGGTTCTGGATCACGCCGCCGAAGGAGAAGCGCTTGATGCAGCTGAAGGGGATCTCCTTTTCCGTGTAGACGCAGGTCCAGACCTCGTCCCGGTCGAAGACGCGGGCGAGCAGCAGGTCCTTGTCCACGAAAATCTTCTCCTTTTCCGGCGCCGGCACGACCTTGTAGCGCCCGTCGCCCCAGACGAGGAGCAGCTTGTCGGTGGAAGAGCACGGGAACATCGGCTCCACGCCGCGCAGGGCGTGGCCGAGGAAGCCGGTCTCGGGGTCGTAGCAGATTTCGAGCTTCGTCGCGGTGACGGCCTTGACGTCGATCGCCTCGAACGTTTCGATGGTCGTGAGGCGCGGGAAGCGCGGCGCGAGGACGGTCTTGAACTTCTTCTTCTTCGCGCGAGCCGGCTTGGCGGCGGCGCCTTTCGCGCCCTTCGCGGGCGCGGCGGCGGGTTCCGGGGAAACCTCCACTTCCACCTCCTGCATCTCGTACTTCTTGATGAGGTTTTCGAGGTAGCGGACGGTGTAGCGCTTGAGGTTCGCGAGGTTCTTCCGGACTTCGTCGAGCTCCTTCAGGATGCCTTCGATTTCCTCGCGGTTCTTGTTGATGTCGAAGAGGGAGATGCGGCGGATCGGGATGCCGAGGAGCATTTCGACGTCCGCGTCCGACACCGGGCGCACGAGGCGGTCCGCGAACGGCTCGAAGCCGGCGAGGACCTCGGCGCGGACCTTTTCCGCGGTGGGCGCCTTTTCGATGCGCTTGTAGATGCGCTCTTCGACGAAGATCTGGACGAGGGTCTTGCGGTGGCGCTCGTCCGTGAGCTCGCCTTCGCGGATCTCCAGCTCGCGCCTGTTGAGGGCGAGAAGCTGGTCCACGCTCTTGCGCAGGACGTGCGAAACCGTGGTCTGGACCGGGCGGTTGTTCTCCAGCACCGTCATGTTGGCGGTGAGGGCGCATTCGCAGTTGGTGGCGGCGTAGAGCTGCCGGATCGCCTTCTGAGGATCGGTGCCGGGCAGGAGCGTGAGGACGACCTCGGCGTGGTCGCTCGTGCCGTCGTGGATGCTCTTCACCGGCACCTTCTTGGCGCGGGCGGCGTTCTCGATTGACGAAATGAGCGTCTCGGTGGTCTGTCCGAAGGGCAGTTCGGTGACGACGACCTGCTTGGCGCCGCGCTCTTCGCGGACTTCGAACTTCGCGCGGACGCGGATCTTGCCGTTGCCGTCCTCGTAGCCGGAGCAGTCGGCGAGGCCGCCGGTGGGGAAGTCCGGGAGGATTTCCGGCACGGCCTTCGGATTCTTCACGAGTTCGATCTCGGCGCGCAGCAGCTCGATGAAGTTGTGCGGGAGGATGTACGTCGCCATGCCGACGGCGATGCCGTTCGCGCCGAGCATGAGGAGCAGCGGGATCTTGCAGGGCAGCAGGACCGGCTCTTCGTTTCGCCCGTCGTAGCTCGGGATGTAGGTCGTCGTCTTCTTGTTGAAGATTTCCTCGCGGGCGAGGTCCGTGAGGCGGCATTCGATGTAACGCGGGGCGGCCGCTTCGTCGCCGGTGTAGATGTTGCCGAAGTTGCCCTGGCCTTCGATGAGGTAGCGCTTGTTGGCGAGGTTCACAAGCGCGCCGTAGATGGAGGCGTCGCCGTGCGGGTGGTAGAACATCGTGCGCCCGACGACGGTCGCGACCTTGACGAAGCGTCCGTCGTCCATCTCGGAGAGCGTGTGCAGGATGCGGCGCTGGACCGGCTTGAGGCCGTCTTCCACCGTCGGGATCGCGCGGTCGCAGATCGCGTAGGAGGCGAACTGCAGGAAGTTGGAGTCCATGACCTCGGCGAGCGGGCCGCCGGAGCGCGGGGAGAACGGTCCGGATTCCGGCGCGCCGGAATCGGAGGGGCCGGCGTCGTCGCCGGAGGAGGGCGGAGGGTCGTTTTCGCCGGAGGAGGGCGGAGGGTCGTTTTCGCCGGGACGGGGCGGAGGGGCGGCGGTCTCCAGACCGCCGTTCTCCCGTGCCGGCGCGGCGGCGGACGGGAGTCCGCCGTCTCCGCGGGCCGAAGCGGCGAGGTCGGACGCCGAGGGCATCGGCGACGTGTCGAAGAGTCCGTCGAGGAAATCGCGCTGGGGCGGGATGTCTCCCGGGGAATGGGAAGTCGGTTTCGGGTCTTTCACGATAGGTCTTCGGGGTTGACGACGAGGTTGTCGAGGATGTACTGCTTGCGTTCGCGGCTGTTTTCGCCCATGTAGAACTCGATCGTGTCCTGCACGTGGCGGTCGCGGGAGACGTCCACCGGCGTGAGGCGCATCGCCTCTCCGATGAAGGCCTTGAATTCGTCTTTCGAGACTTCGCCGAGGCCCTTGAAGCGGGTGATCTCGGCGCTCTTGCCGATTTCGGCCACGGCGGCGTCGCGCTCGGCTTCGTTGTAGCAGTAGACGTTGCGGTCGGCATTCTTCTTGCTGGAAGGCCGGACGCGGAAGAGCGGAGTTTCGAGAATGTACACGCGGCCTTCGCGCACGAGCCGGTCGAAGAACCGGAGGAAGTAGGTGATCATCAGGTTGCGGATGTGGAGGCCGTCCACGTCCGCGTCCGTCGCGATGATCACGCGCTCGTAGCGGAGGTTGTCCACGCTGTCGCCGATGTCGAGCGCGCACATGAGGTTGTAGAGCTCCTCGTTCTTGTAGAGCACGTCGCGCTTCGTCGAGACGGTGTTGAGCGGCTTGCCGCGGAGCATGAACACGGCCTGGCGGTTGGCGTCGCGCGAGAGCGTGAGCGTGCCGCCGGCGGATTTGCCCTCCACGATGAAGATCTCGGTGCCGAGGCCCTTGCCGCGCTTCGCGTCGAAGTGCTGCTTGCAGTCGCGCAGCTGCGGGATGCGGATCGAAACGCTCTTGGAGCGTTCGCGCGCGGCCTTCTTCACCGAGGCGAGCTCCTTGCGGAGCTTCTGCGTCTCCTCGATCTTTTCGAAGAGCCGGCGCGCCGCCTCCGGATTGCGGTTGAGCTCCTCGACGACGATCTGCTTGATGCGCGGCACGAGGTCGCGCGCCTCGATGCTGACGAGCTTGTTCTTCGTCTGGGACTCGAACTTCGGCTCCTGCATCCGGACCGCTACGGCACCGACGATGCCTTCTCGCACGTCGTCGGGATCGAACTTCGCCTTGGGGTTGAACTCGTTGACGCCGCGGGCGACGCCCTCGCGGAAGGCCGCGAGATGGGTGCCGCCGTCGCCGGTGTACTGGCCGTTCACGAACGAGAAGTAGTCCTCGCCGAAGCGGTTCGTGTGCGTGAAGCACAGCTCGAGGTCCTTCTCGCGGTGGTGGATCGGCTTGTAGATCTTTTCGAACTGCGCCTCGTCGGCGAGGAGGTCGAGGAGCCCGTTTTCGGAGCGGTAGACCTGGCCGTCGAGGTGGATCGAAAGGCCGGGGTTGAGGTAGGAGGAGAAGCGGACGCGGCGCTCGACGAAATCCCTGCGGAAGGCGTAGCCCTTGAAGATCGTGTCGTCGGGCGTGAACGCGACGAACGTGCCGTTGCGTTCGTCGGTGTCGCCGGACGTTTCGGAAACGAGCTTTCCGCGCTCGAACTCGACCTGCGCGAACTTCCCGTCGCGGACGGAGCGGGCGAGGAATTTCGAGGAGAGCGCGTTCACCGCCTTCGTGCCGACGCCGTTCATGCCGACGGAGAACTGGAACACGTCGGTGTTGAACTTGCCGCCGGTGTTGAGCTCGCTCACGCAGTCGCGGAGCTTGCCGAGCGGGATGCCGCGCCCGTAGTCGCGGCAGGAGACGGACTTTTCGTCGACGTGCAGTTCGACTTTGCGGCCGAAGCCGGAGATGAATTCGTCGATGGCGTTGTCGAAAACTTCCTTCAGGAGGATGTAGATGCCGTCCATGTAGTCGGAGCCGTCGCCTTCGCGTCCGATGTACATGCCGGACCGCAGGCGGATGTGCTCCAACCCTTCCAGGTGTTTGATCGAAGATTCGTCGTAGGATTTCATGCTGCAAAAGGGGTCATTCGAGCCACTTCGGGTCGATCACGACCGAGACGGGAGCCGGATTCGTCGCGGCGCGGCGGCCCGCCGCGGGGACGAAATCGGGATGGGCCCGGAAGAGGGAGGGCGCGGCGGCGAGGTCGTCGGGCGTGCCGAAGAGCCGGTCTTCGCCGGCGCTGCGCAGGTCCGGCGGCGGTTCGGGCCCGCCGGGCGCGCCGGAAGCGGCGGCCGGGACGTAGGAAAAGGGCCGGTTCCAGCCGTCGTTGCCGAGCCCGCTGAGGTAGGGGCCGTTCCAGCCGGAGGCGCCGGGATTCGCGGAGAGCGCCGCGAGGCCGCCTTCGCGGAGCGTCGGGTAGTGTCCGGTGTCGATGCGGTAGTGTTCGAGCGCCATCGCGGCGGTGTCGAGGACGTTCGTCGTCCAGGCGGCGGCGTCCCGCCCCGGTTTCGGGACCGGCGCCGCGCGGCGGGAGGCGCCGACGAGCGCCGCGCCGAGCAGGAGCAGGAACAGCGCGGCGACGAGCCAGCCGAGCTTGTTCGCGCCGTCGCCGCCGATGCGCGGGCCGAGCTCGCGGAGCGCCCGGTCGCGCGCGGCGTCGATCCTTTCCTTCGCGGCGCGCCGCAGGGCCATGTCCTTCGGCGCGTGTCCGGCCGGCGGCCGGATCGTCCGGCCGCAGGAGGGGCACCGGAGGCCCGGAGGGGGCCACGTCACCGGGCCCTTGCAGTACGGGCAGCGCAGGGCCTTTCCTTCGAGGCGCGGCAGGACCGGATCCGTGCGCTTTTCCGGGAGCTTCACGGACGCGAGCGGCCTGCGTTTCGGCAGGTTCGGCGCTTTCGGCGCCGCGGGCGTTTCCGGCCCGCTCATTCCGAAAGCGTCCCGGTCGCGGGGTCGATGTGGCGGTAGAAGCACGACCGGCGCGGCTTGCCGTCGGCTCCGCGGGTGTGGCAGATGCCGTGCGTCGCGCCCGCGGGCCACGGGCGCACGAGGTAGAGCAGCGAATTCTGTTCGCAGTTCACGAACGCGTCGACGAGCTCGAAACGGCAACCGGAAGTGGCGCCCTTTTCCCAGAATTCCCGGCGCGACGTGCTGTAGAGGACGAGGCGGCGGCGCGCGAACGATTCGCGCATCGCCGCTTCGTCGGTGTAGGCGAGGAGCAGGACCTGCCGGGTGTCGGCGTGCTGCACGACGACCGGCACGACGCCCGAGACGGAATCGAGCTTCGCGAAGTCGAGCGCGAGGGTCGCGCCTTCTTCCAGGTCCCGCTTGTCCACGGCCGCGGCCTACTCTTCGGTGAATTCGCTCTTCGGAACGGCGCAGAGCGGGCACTGCCAGCTCTCGGGAAGGTCCTCGAAAGGCGTGCCGGGGGCGATGCCGGCGTCGGGATCGCCGACGGCGGGGTCGTAGACGTAACCGCAGGTGGGGCAGACGTATTTTTTCATGGTCGGGAGGGGGTGTGGGGGAAAAGTCCGGAGAAAACGGGATCGTTCGCCGGAGGGGGAAGGGGAGGGGTCAGGCCTTGTAGCCGAGATCGGCCATGGTGACGACGGGAACGTCCTTCGCGGCGGCGGGGGCGAGCGGGGCGAGCTTCGATTCGTCGAAGGCGTAGCCGTTTTCGCCGAGGGGCCAGACCACGGGGGCGGTGTTGAGGACGGCCGCGCGGAAGCCCTGCACGGTGGCGCCGTAGTTGCCGGTGTGGGACGAGTTGCAGCCTTCGTTTTCGATCGAGAACGGGCCGTCGAAGCCGCGCGCCATGAGCGTTTCGAGGAAGCGGGACCAGTCCATCGAGTCGCTGCCTCCGAAGCCGGGCAGGCGCGGCTCGTAGTGGTGGCGGTCCCATTCGTTCGCCGGGATCGGCACGCCGGCCTTTTTCGCGAGCTTCGGATCCACGGTCTGCTCCGGGTAGAGGCGGCCCCAGTGGATCGAGGCGGCGTCGTCCGGGAAGCAGCGCGTGCCCTTGATGTGGATGCGGCGGATGCGCTTCATGTCGCTCGCCTTCACCACTTCGGAGGGGTCGATGTGCTGCCACACGTCGTGCGACGGATCGTAGATTTCGCCGTGCGACTTGCTCTCGACGAGCGCGTACATGAGCTTGCGCGCGGCGAGCGTGCACGGGAGGTTGTTGATCGTGTCGAGGACCGTGGCCGGGCGCCAGCCTTCCATCGGGCAGTTTTCATAAACGAGCGTGACGCCGAGGCTTTCGGCGTACTTCACGATCGGGCCGAAGACCTTCTTGTAGAGCCGGAGGTTCTTTTCGAACCCGCCGTCCTCGTGCCCGAGTTCGGCATTCCAGCCGACGAACGTGCCGACGACGACGTCGTTGCGGTCGCCTCCGAGAAGGTGGGCGATGCGGATCAGCTTGAGGATGTGGTTCTGGTTCTTCGCTCGCTCGGCGGGATCGCCGCCGATCATGTTGTCGTACGCGCCGAGCGAGATGCGGAGGCGCTGCGCGCCGAGCCGGTCGAGGAGCCTGGCCGCGTCGTCGCGCGAGAACTTCTCGTACGGCAGGTGCGTCGCGACGTGGTCGCGGCGGGTGCCGTCGCGGCGGAAGACGCAGAGCTCCATGCCCTGGGCGCCGACGTCCTTGGCGACCTTGGCGACTTGAGTCAGGGTGCGGCCCGGAAAGGCCGACGACATGATCCAGATGGGGTTGTTCATCGTTTTTCCTTATTTCGACTGGAAGAGGCGTTCGACGTGGATCGGCACCTTGTGCCGTTTGAGGAATCGTTCGACGGCGTCGAGCGTCGTCGGCGACACGACGTGCTCGATTTTGCAGGCGTCGGATTCGGCGATGTCCTCGGGGGAACCGACGAAGCGCAGAAACGTGGTGAGCATTTCGTGCTTGTGCAGGATCGCCTTGGCGTAGTCGAGGCCCGACGGCGTGAGCTCGACCGAGCCGTAGGGCTCCTGCAGCACGTAGCCGAGGCGCTTCAGGCTCGCGATGCCGTTCACGACCGACGGCGTGGTGACGCCGAGGCTCGCCGCGATGTCTCGGACGCGGGCCGGCTTCGCGGCCAGCAGGAGCATGTAGACGCACTCGAGGTAGTCCTCGAGGCTCATCGTCAGGTTCTGTTTCTTGGCCATTTCCGGTTTCTCCGCGCACGTTGCGGCGCGCGCCGGGTTTCGTCCGCCACGGCGTGCCGTACGCGCCGCATTATATCCAAATGCGCGGCGCATTTCCAGACCCCCTCCTACTGCTTCCTCCGAGGAAAGTTGCAGAATGCGGCTGAAGGCCGGCTTGCGTTCCGGAAGGTCTTCGGGTAAAATGCGCCCCGTGTCCGCGCCAACGGGGCCGGGCGCGACGAACGCGGAAAAATCAACAGCCATGCCAGTCTCATCTCTCACCGAAGCGGAGTTCGACAACGCCGTAGCGAAGGGCGTCTGCGTCCTCGATTTCTGGGCGCCCTGGTGCGGGCCCTGCCGGATGCAGGGGCCGATCTTCGAATCCGTCGCCGCCGATTTCGAAAAAAACGGGAAGCCGGTCCGCTTCTACAAGGTAAACGTGGACGAAGAGCCGGCGCTCGCGGGGCGTTTCGGGGTGCAGTCCATTCCGACGCTCGTCGTCACGAAGGACGGCGAAGAGGCCGCGGTGCGCGTCGGCGTCACGCCGGCCGCCGTCCTCGCGGATCTCGTCGAAAAGGCGTAGGCGGCCGCCGGCGGCGGTCCGGAGCCGCGGCGCCTACCGGCGCGCGGCGGAGTAGAGTCCGGTCGGATCGCGCCGGACGAGGCACTTCATTTCGAGCGCGATCAGGACGGGGCCGACGGAGGAGGCCGGCACGCCGGAACGCGCGACGACGACGTCCGCCGGGATGCCGCCGTCGCGGCGGAGGACGTCCATCACCTTGCGTTCTTCGGGCGAAAGGGGGATTTCCGGCGGTTTCGGGGCTTCGGGGCGCGGGGCTGCGGGGCGGGGCGCGGCGGATTCGGGGGGCGCGCTTCGCCCGGCGGCGCGCGGCGGCGGCGCGGGGAGGGGAAGGGCGTCGAGCTCGTCGAGGACTTCCTCGGGGGATTCGACGAGGCGGGCGCCGTTCTTGATGAGTTTGTGGCAGCCTTGCGCGGTGGGGTCGTTGACGCGCCCGGGGAGGGCCATGACGGGACGGCCCTGTTCGATCGCGTGGTCGGCCGTGATGAGCGTGCCGGAGGCCGGACCGGCTTCGATGCAGAGCACGCCGGCGGAGAGGCCCGAAATGATGCGGTTGCGCATCGGGAAGGTCTGCCGGTCCGCGCTCCGGCCGAAGGGATATTCCGAAACGACGGCCCCTCCCGAAGCGACGATGCGGCGCGCGAGTCCGCGGTTCTCGGGCGGGTAGAGCCGGTCGAGCGCGGAGCCGACGACGGCGACGGTGCGGCCGCCGCCGAGGAGGGCGCCTTCGGCGGCTTCGGTGTCGATCCCCCGCGCGAGTCCGGAAACGACGCACCGTCCAGCCTGCGAGAGGCGGTAGGCGAAGGCGCGGGCCTGTTCGCGGCCGTACGGGGTGGGCCCCCGGGTGCCGACGATCGCGACGCACGGAAGGGACAGCGCCGCGGGGTCGCCGGCGACGTAGAGCGCGACGGGCGGCGAGGGGACGGATTCGAGGAGGACCGGCCAGTCGGGGGAGTCCGGCGTCAGGATGCGGAGCGAAAACGCCCGCGCGCGGGCGATTTCGGCGGCGGGATCGACCGTCTGGAAGGCTTCGCGGAACGCGGCGGCGCGCGTCCGCCCGACGCCGCGGAGCCTGGACATTTCCCCGGCTCCCGTCCGCAGGAACGCCGCCGCCGATCCGAACGCCGCGATCGCGGCGCGCACCACGGCGCCGCCGATGCCGGGCACCATGTTGAGGGCGACGTAGGCTTCGTGCTCGGTCATCGCGGGACTTCCCCTCCGGTTCCGCCGCCCCGCGGGGACGCGCCGGCGAAGCCCGACGCGACGCGGCGGCGTCCGGCGGCGGTTTCCCCGGCGAGCGGTCCGGCGTAGGCGAGGAGCCCGGACGCCGCCGCGGCCGCGCCGCCGCGGGCCACGACCGCGCGCCACGAGGCGGAGAGCGAGGCCGTTTCGGCGTGTTCGGCTTCGCGGAGCGCTTCGAGCATCGCCTCGCGCCGTCCGGAGACGAGCGCGAACAGGGCGCGGTCCTTTCCGGCACCGGGCGCGGCGAGCGCTTCGTCGCACCAAGCGAGGGCCGGCGCGAACGCCGGCGCGCAGGCCGGAACCGGGTCCGGCATCGCGTCCAGGATTTCGCGCGCCGCTTCGAGGCGGCGGCCCGCCCGGGCGACGCGCGACGCGGCGAAAAATTCGGAGGCCGCGAAGAGGCAGAACGCCGCGAAAAGGAACGCCGCGGGCAGGGGCGGCGGCACGGGCGAAAAGCCGTCCGTCCGCCGGCGCGGCGCCCGCGCCGGCGCGTCCGGCGCGGCGGCGTCCTGGGGCGGCGCGTCCGGAGGCGCGTCGCCGCCGGGCGCGTGGCGGACGCTGGAAAACGGTGCGCCGGCCCCCGTGCGGCGGGCGGCGGGGAGCGGCGGGCGGCGGAGGTCGGCGCCGCCCGGACGGGCGAGGGCGTCGAGCGCTTCCACGGCGGCCTCCCATCCGGGGAAGCGGTCCGCGGGCCGCTTGGCGAGGAGCCGTTCGAGCACGTCGCAGAACGGGAGTGAGAGCGCGGGGACGAGCTCGCGCGGCGAGGCGTCCACGGCGGAAACCTGCGCGGCCATGACGGCGTTTTCGTCGCCGGCTCCGGCGAACAGGGCGCGTCCGGTCACGGCGTGGAAGAGGGTCGCGCCGAGCGAATACATGTCGCTCTGCGGGGCGGGGGCGGCGCGTCCGACGGCCTGTTCGGGGGACATGTACGCGGGCGTTCCCCACACCCATTCCGGGGCGCCGCCGGCGGCGGAGGCGGAGCGGCGCGCCTGGAGGCAGGAGGCGGAACTCGCGAGGCCGAAATCCATCACCTTCACCCGTCCGTCGCGGCAGATCATGACGTTTTCGGGCTTGAGGTCGCGGTGGACGAGCCGTTCCCGGGCCCACGCGTGGCGGAGGGCGTCGGCGACGCTCCGCGCGACCGCCACCGCCTCGGATTCGGGGAGCGGGCCGGAGCGGGCGATGCGGGCGGCGAGCGTTTCGCCCGCGAGCTTTTCCATGACGATGCAGAACTCGCCGTCGCGGTAGAAGGCGTCGAACACGCGCACGATTCCCGGGTGGGAGAGCCGGGCGGCGGTGCGCGCTTCGGACTGGAAGCGGTCGATTTCCGCGTCGCCGCAGACGAGCGCCGGGTCGAGGGCCTTGATTGCGACCTCGCGCCCCAGGGCGATCTGGCGGGCGCTCCAGACGGTCGCGGTGCCGCCGGAGCCCAGCGGCGAAAAGCGGTCGTACCCCTCGATGCGCGGGGGCGGGCCGGCGGGCGCCGCGGGCAGGGCCACCGGAGGCCCCTCCCGGTCAGGCCCGCGGGGCCTTGCGCCGGTTGAGCCGGGTTTCCTTGGAAACCGGGGGCTCGCAGGCGGGGACGACTTCTTCGGCGGGCGCGGCCGCCGGCGGGACGGGCTCGCGCTTCACGCCGGCCTGGCGCTGGTAGAGCCGGTAGCCGACGCCGGAAGAGTGCGGGAGGATGTCGATGACGTCCGGTCCGCGCCACAGTCCGTAGAAATCGAGGGCGGTCACGTTCTCCAGGAGGCGGCGCGTGCGCAGGTCGTGGCGGAAGACGACGACCGAGCCCTTGGCGCACTTCGGGAAGGCCATGTGGTCTTCGCGGCGCTCCATGCCGGCCGGGTGGTCGTCGATGAGGCCCTCGTGCGGGGTCGTCATCCAGGGGTAGAGCCGGATGTTGATGCGGCTCGACTTTTTCATCTCGACCCGGACGTAGCCCTCGTTCGGATAGCCGACCGTCACCTTCGCGGCGGCGGTCTCCTTCGGGACCGGGAAATTCACCGTCACGATGTCGCGCAACTGTTCGACCGAGGCGCGCCAGGCGCGGAGCATCGCGCGCGGCGCGGCGGCGGAGGCGCGCGCCGAGACGAAGCGCGGGAGCCCGGGCATGATGAAGCCGGGGCCGGCGGCACCGCACATGGCGCCGCGGATGCGGGTCTTGAGATCGCGGGTCGTGCGGCGCGGACCGTCGGAACCGGCCACGGCCGGGATGAACGACACGTCGTCGATCTGCATCTGCACGAGGTGGTTGCGCCAGTAGCGGTGGATGTCGTCCCAGTATTCCGGGAAGTTGCATTCCACGAGCTCCATCGCGCACTGCATCATGTCGCAGGTCGCCGTCGCGTCGCACTTCTCTTCGGACATGAGCTGCCACTGGAGGTATTCCGGCACCCAGCCGAACGCCGAGGAATTGCGGCGCACGTAGTCGTAGAGCGACTTGGCGCGCGCGACGTAGCCGTCCTTCGAGAGGAAGCGCCCGAGACGCGCGAGGCCCGCGGCGGTGACGAGCGCGGCGTGGACCTCGCCCTGGAATTCCGTCTTGCAGCTGAAGAAGTGCGAAAAGCCGGCGAGGTAGTTCGAGAGGCCGGTCGCGAGATCGAGCGCGACCTTGTCGCCCGTCATGTCGTGGTAGACCATGACCGGGTGGATCAGGCTCGCGACGCGCATCGCGGAGTCCGCGAAGCCGGTCGAAAAGCCGGGCTGGAGCCCGGCGCCGCGCACGGCGACGTCGGTCGGGAAGGAGTAGACCGGCGGATCGACCGGAAATTCGCCGAACGGGGTGAGGCGCTTCTCGTGGACCACGACGAGGCGGCGCAGCCCGGCGACGAGCCCGGAGGCGCGTTTCGCGGCCTCCGCGTCGTCCGGATCGACTTCGACCATGCGGTTCAGCGCCGAGAGGACCGTCGCCATCTCGGAAAGGGTGCACCAGTCGGTCTTGCCGCTCCACGGCCGGCGCTTGGGGTAGCGCAGGCCGGTTTCCTCCTCCCAGCACTCGGGATCGAGCACGAGCGCATGCAGGGCCTCTTCCGCGCGCGCGCCGTCGTCCGTCCCCAGCATCTCGCGGGCGCAGGAAATGCCTTCGTACCAGCTCGCCGCGTATTCCGAATCGTCCCGCCGCGTGTGTTCGGCGTAAGGCTCCAGGCAGTAGACCTGGCTCGTTCCCCACGGGAGGAACCCGCGCTTCGCGTCCGTCATCGATTCCAGATAGGAAAGCGAGAGGCGCGCCTGGCGGAGCGGATCGAACGGTACGAAGCCGGTTGGGGCGGGGGACTGGATTTTCGCGAGCATGTGCTGAAGGGAGCGGAAAGGACCGCGGTCCGGGCTTTCGCGCGCCCGGGGCGTGCCGGCGGGGCGGGGGAGGCGTCCTTGCGGCACGGCTTTTCGGTAGCGACCATTCTGCCACAATCCGGCTCCGATTGCAACCGGACGCGTCCGCGAGGTCCCGGCGTTGAACGACGCGCCGCGATTTCGTAGAATGGCGGCGTGTCGCGCGGCGCGGGTTCCGGGCCCGGCGCCGCGCGCCGGAGACGACGACATGGAAGAGAAAATCAAGGAAAGGCTCGAGTCCATCCGCAAAATGCTCCAGCAGGACGGCGGAGACTGCGAAATCGTGAAGATCGAGGGCAAGACCGTGACGCTCACGCTCAAGGGCGCGTGCGGGTCGTGCCCGTACGCGATGGAGACGCTGAAGGGGTACGTCGAGGAGAATCTCCGCGACTCGGTCGATCCCGAAATCGTCGTCGAGCGCGTCTAGCGCCGCGGGCCGGCCATGGACGTCCGGCCCGGCTTCCGCTCGGCCGCGGCGCTCGCCGCGGCGCTCGGGATTTTTCCGGTCCGCGTCTGCCAGGCGGACGCCGCCGACGGCGGCGACGGCGGCGTCCGGGCGCGGGTGCGCCGCCTGCTGGAAGAATCCGGCGGTTTCTCGAACGCGAATTCCGCCGGCACGTTCCGCGTCGGCGGAGCCGGATTTTCCGAGTATGCCGACCGCAGCGTGCTGCTGGAATTCATGGGCGACGTCCGGTCGCGGGTCGAGGCCTCGCTTCCCGGGCTGTTTCCGGAGAATTGCGACGCGTCCGTTTCGCTTTTCGCGTCCTCTCCGTCGGCGGAGGGCGGAGCGCAGGAGGGCGTCGCGTACGTCGCCGCGCCGTCGTTTTCCGCGCCGGTCCGCCGCGGGGCGGGGTTTTTCGCCGGCGCGCGGATCGACGTGGAAAATCCGGGCGGCGGGCTCGACGCCCGCGCCGTGGCCGGGCGGGTCGTCGAAGCCCTGCTCGGGGCGGCCGTCGCGACCGCCGCCGCTTTGGCCCGCGCGCCGCCGCCCGCCCCGCCCCCCGCGGCCGTGGTCGGCGGCGGCGGTGCCGC
>ODAI010392946.1_pt1 | contig 14041 bp, 7 predicted proteins | sample 1539321 | NCBI WGS metagenome assembly ODAI01 (sample SAMN02144231, study PRJEB22623) | gut metagenome | biome: sheep rumen | host: Ovis aries | place: New Zealand
AGCCCACAGGTCACGCTCCCACCACTGCCCGAACAAGCGTGCATAGCTCTTCTCTTTCTTGGGCACCGTCCAGGTGTCCGTTAGCTCGTCGATGACCAGAAAGCCCATGCTGTCGCACAAGTCCAGAAGTTCCGCGGCGGGAGGATTGTGGCTCATACGTATTGCGTTGCACCCCATTTCCTTGAGCTTAAGAAGACGCCTCACCCATGCATCGGTGTACCAGGCAGCCCCCAAGGCGCCCGCGTCGTGATGCAGGCAAACGCCGCGTAGGAAGGTCCTGGCTCCGTTAAGGTAGAATCCGTCGGGACGGAACTCAGCCTTACGGATACCGAAAGGTTGCACGCACCTGTCCACAAAGGCTCTCCCGCCAATGGTGCCGCTCACCTGCACGTCAACTTCATACATTGCAGGATCCTCTGGCGACCATAGTTCCGGAGAAGGGACAGCCAGCCGGGAACAGACGGAAAGCCCGTCGGCAACAGACTGCTCCGATTCGCATTCATCAATCACGCTTGTGCTTCCGCTCTTGCGGAGAACAGTTTTGACTGTGCATTTCGAATCGTCGGGAAGGAACGAGGGGTCGATGCGCAGGCTCGTACGTACTTCTACCGAAGCCCGACTGTCCGACACCTCCGGCGTCAAAACACAGACGCCCAAGGGCTCGATACCGGCCTTTGGCGCACGTATGAGCTTCACGTTGCGGTACAAACCGCCTCCGGGATACCACCGTGACGACTCTTCGGGATTGTCCAACTGCACGCATATTTCGTTCTCTCCGGGCCTCAGATATGGAGTAAGGTCCACATTATAGGAAGCGTAGCCATAGGGCCATCCTCCGGCCTCCTGGCCGTTTACGAGCACTTTCGAGTTAGACATGGCCCCGCCTATCTCCAGGCGCACAACCCCCTGAAGATCGCTTTCGCTCAGCTTGAGTTTCTTGCGGTATGAGGCTCTGCCCCACCAGCGAAGTTTACCTGTCTCTCCGGGATACTCCTGCTTGAACTCACTCTCAACGCCCCAGTCGTGTGGCAGATCGACAGTGCGCTCCGGCGCTTCGTCGAGAGAAAACAGCCAGCCTTCATTGAAGTCAATGTACGACGAAGTAATAGCTTGCGAGCACGAGCCCAGCACAAGAAGACACAGAAAGAACAGCCTTTTCATAATCTTCCGCTACTTCTTTATGACCAACTGAGCGGTAATCGGATAGTGGTCCGAAATAAGAGACACGCCGGCATAGGCGTCGCGAACGGTGTGGTAAGAAAGCACTCCGCCGAAGCCTGAGAACCATATATAGTCGATTATGCTCTTGCCATTTGCCGTCCATGCATTGTAGGTATTATACTGGTCAGTGACAGGAGCCGCCACGCGTGCGTCGATCATCGTGCTCCTAAGCACCTCCACACATTCGTTGGTGGGGGCTACATTGAAGTCACCGGTCAGGATTACAGGCAGGCCTTTTGTGTTGAGCTCTGCTATCTTACTGACAATCAGCTTCAGGCCTTCCTTCCTGGCAGTAACGCCCTTATGGTCGAGATGGGTGTTGACATACAGGAACTGCTGTTTGGACTGTTTGTGTTCGAAAATGCACCAGGTGGCGGTACGGCGGCAGACGGCATCCCAGCCTTTAGAGACTTTGTCCGGAGTCTCGGACAGCCAGAAGGTATCCCAGTCAATTACGTTTACCTGAGAATTGTCCCAGAAGATAGCCATGATTTCTCCCGATGCGCTCGGAATGGCGCCTCCGTTGTCGCGTCCTACGCCGTAATAGCTATAGCCGGGCACGTTTTCCTGGATATATTTAATCTGCTCAGTGACAGCCTCCTGAAGTCCGAAAACCGTAGGTTTCTGAGCTTTGATCATGGCCGGAGTACCCACTTTGCGGACGGGCCAGTTATTGTTGGGATCGGTCTCATTGCTGGGAACCCTTATGTTGTAGGACATAACCTTTATTGTCCACGACTTGGGTTCCTCAGGCTTGACCTCTTCTTCTTTGGTATTATCTGGCTCTTCGACGGGGGCAACCGGCTTGGTGCATGCGCTTAACACAAGCGCAGCGAGTGCCCAGGCAAAAAACAACTTCTTCATATGCATCATTCTTTTCTACAAATATAGTAAGTAATGAGCAAAAAATAAACAGCCGGGCCCCTATGGTCCGGCTGCTTATGTAGCCCCACGAGGAATCGAACCTCGATTTAAAGTTTAGGAAACTTCCGTTCTATCCGTTGAACTATGAGGCCGGATATCAAGAATCTGCTTACTCAGCGCTCTTGACAACAATCTGGCGGCCTCTGTAGTATCCGCACTCAGGGCAAACGCGGTGATACATCACCGTTGCTCCGCAGTTGGGGCAAGTTGCCAGGGTAGGTACAGGAGCGAAATCATGGGTACGCCTCTTGTCTCTTCTCTGCTTGGAGAGTTTGTGTTTCGGATGTGCCATTGTTCTATAATTTAAATATTACTATTTGCTCAAAAACTTTATAGTCTCAGGGTTGCATTCGCCCTCAGGATGGACCCGCTGCAGGGGAAGCGCCGTGCACACGTAGTCGTATATATCCTGACTGAGGTCAAGATCGGCCCCTTCGGGAGTGTAAACTTCCGAGAAGCCTGTCTCGACAGACAGTTCCAGATCGTCAAGGCAGCGGTCGCAAGGAACCGTAACAGTACCCTGCATGCTGCACTCTACATCCACTGTCGCTCCGTGGTTAATCACCGTGGCGGTCACTTCCACTTCTGCCGACAGGATGTCCGGATTGCCGAATTGTTCAAAGAACTTTCCGTCAGCCACCCAGTTGAACACCGTCCTACCGGAGGCCAGACCATTCAGTTTAACTATAAAGGGTTGCAAAGGTAATAAAAATTTTAAGTTTTAACAATCTTCAGCGTCACTATTTCGCTTACGGGCAAGCGGATCGAGCAGAATCTTGCGAATTCGCATAAAATGTGGCGTTACTTCCACGAATTCATCGTCTTGGATATACTCCAACGCTTCTTCGAGGGAGAACTTTATTGCGGGAGGCAATATGATCTTCTCGTCCGATCCGGCAGCACGCACGTTCGTGAGCTTTTTGGTCTTGCAAATGTTGATATTAAGGTCGCGCTCGCGGGTGTGCTCGCCCACTGCCTGTCCACAGTAAATCTCTTCACCGGGCTCTACAAAGAAGCGTCCGCGATCGAGCAACTTGTTGATGGAATAGGCAATGGCCTCACCGGTCTCGAGCGACACCAGGGATCCGTTGCTCCGGCGCTCTATCTCGCCCTTGTAAGGCTGATACTCCTTGAAGCGGTGCGCTATCACGGCTTCGCCCTGGGTGGCGGTCAACAGATTGGACCTCAGTCCCATCAAGCCCCTGGTGGGAATTTCAAACTCCAGGAGCGTACGGTCGCCACGGGGTTCCATACGCACAAGCGCTCCCTTGCGCCTGGTGGAAATTTCTATGGCGGCGCCTACAAAGGCCTCAGGCACCTCAATGCTCAGGTCTTCAATAGGTTCGCAGCGCTGACCGCCTATGGTCTTGTCCAGCACTTTGGGCTGGCCCACCTGAAGCTCAAAGCCCTCACGGCGCATTGTCTCAATGAGCACGGACAAATGGAGGACGCCACGGCCGTACACTATAAAGCTGTCGGCGGACAGGCCGGGCTTGACCCGCAGTGCCAGGTTCTTTTCGAGTTCCTTCTCCAGACGTTCCTTGATGTGGCGCGAAGTCACATATTTACCGTCCTTGCCGAAGAAGGGCGAGTTGTTGATAGAGAAGAGCATGCTCATTGTGGGCTCGTCTATCGCAATCGGCGGAAGCGCCTCGGGATTCTCGGCGTCGGCAATAGTATCGCCGATCTCGAAACCGTCTATGCCCACCACCGCGCAGATATCTCCGCAGTGCACGACATCGGCATTGGACTTGCCGAGTCCTTCGAACACCATGAGCTGCTTGATTTTCTGCTTCTGCACTATATCGTAGCGCTTGCACAAGCTGATCTGTTCTCCGGTGCGCAATTCTCCCCTGGTGACCCTGCCCACGGCAATACGTCCCACGTAGGGGGAATATTCAAGCGAGGATATGAGCATCTGGGGAGTACCTTCCACCACGGGTGGAGCGGGAATCACATCCAAAATGGTATCCAGAAGGGGCGTAATGTTATCGGTAGGCTTGCGCCAGTCCAGCGACATCCATCCCTGCTTTGCCGAACCGTAAACGGTGGTAAAATCCAGCTGGTCTTCTGTGGCATTCAGGTTGAACATCAGGTCAAACACTTCTTCCTGCACTTCGTCAGGGCGGCAGTTGGGCTTGTCCACCTTGTTGATGACCACTATGGGCTTCTTGCCCATAGAGATGGCCTTCTGCAGCACGAAACGTGTCTGGGGCATGCAGCCTTCGAAGGCATCCACCAGAAGCAGCACGCCGTCGGCCATGTTGAGCACACGCTCCACCTCGCCTCCGAAGTCGCTATGGCCGGGAGTATCTATAATATTGATTTTGACGCCCTTGTATATAACCGATACATTCTTTGCCAAAATGGTTATCCCCCTTTCCCGTTCAAGGTCATTGTTGTCGAGAATGAGCTGCCCGAGGTTTTCGGGCTGACGCACCAGGTTGGCCTGATAGATCATGCGGTCCACCAGAGTGGTCTTGCCGTGGTCCACATGGGCGATAATGGCGATATTTCTAATCTCTTGCATCTTCTCTCAAAAAAAGGTTGGCCTTGCAGACCAACCTTTTCTATAGACTGGATATTTGATTCAATTATTTTGCGAGCAGAACGGTAGCACGGTTCTTCTCAGGAATCTTGGAGATACGCTCGGTGTCGCCATACCAGTACATCTGGATGCGCTCGGGAGCGATACCTGCAGCCTGCAGAGCCTCGCAAACGATGTTGGAGCGGTTCTCGGAAAGCACCCAGTTACCGTCGGGGGTACCGGTCTCCTTATCTGCGAAGGAGCAGAGGACAGCCTTGGCCTCAGGATCTTTCTTGAGCTTCTTGATGAGGTTGTTGATCTTGTAGCGCTCCTGGTTGCGGATGTCGTACTTGCCGATCACATAGTAAACAACGTTGGAAGCCTTCTTGGCAGCTTCGATAGCGTCGGCGAGAGCCTGTGCGCGGGCAGCCTCGAAAGCGGCCTTCTCGGCAGCAGCCTTCTCGGCAGCGGCCTTTGCGGCAGCCTCGTCAGCGTTCTTCTTGTTCAGACGGGCGGCGTCAACTGCATCGTTCAGAGCCTTGGTACCGGCCTTGATGGCGTCGATGTCCTTGGCGGCGATAGCGTCCTGGAGAGCCTTGATAGCGTCGTTGATAGCGGCAACATCCTCAGGGAGGAAGTCATTCTCTGCAAGAGCCTTCTTGGCGTTCTCGATAGCCTTCTTTGCAGCGTCAATAGCGTCGGCGAGTTCCTTGTCTGCGCGAGCCTGTGCGGCGGCGGCCTGTGCGGCAGCGGCGGCAGCGGCGGCAGCAGCGGCCTCAGCAGCCTTCTTCTTGCCAGCAGCGGCACCGAAGTTGAACTTCAGACCTGCGAGGAGGTTGACCTGCTGGTCGGTCTCCAGAGCATAAGAACCGGTCTTGGAGTTGAACTTGTCGGAGTGGAAATTCTCAACGGCCTCGATCTCGATGGCGAGGAGGTCGGAAAGACGGATGTCAAAGCCCAAACCGGCACGTGCGACGGTGCTGAACTTGACGGGATCCCAATACTTGGCGAAGTATGCGTTGTTCTCTGCGCCGTTCTTAAGATAACCTACGCCACCGACTCCGAGGAAAATGTAAGGATTGAGGACCCTCTCCTTGTAACCTGCAAAGAGGTTGCACAGATCGAAGGTAGCATCGAGTGCGAGCTGAGCGAAGTTGAAGTCATAGCCCGTTTCGGATATAACATTCCAACCTTTTCCCTGCCAGCCGGAGATGTCGGCGCGGAGGCCGAATACAGGGCTGATCTGGTAGCCGAGGTCAAGTGCGGCTGCAGGAGAGATGAGTTTGGTGAAAGCAGCCTCACCGCTTGTGTAAGCGGCGCCGCCCTTAATACCAAGCTGGAATCCGGGATAGAAAATGTCCTGGGCAAATGCGCTGGTGGAGATCACAAGCACAGATGCAATAGCTAAAAATACTCTTTTCATACTTATAAATAGATAAAATTATTCTCCTTAAAGGAAATATCGCACAATTATAGTCAATTTTTAGCAATATTCCAACAAAGGCACCTATTTCTTGCCGCTCCGGGCTACTGTTTGACGCAGCGCACGGAGCAAGCATTTACACGGAAGTGGTTACTGGCTGGCATGTATTCGTTGCCGTTATAATGATACTGCAAATGGGCACGGGTGCCCGAAACAGTACAAGACCAATACATTCCATACTGACCGAAGCCTTCAATGGCGCCTCCGTTGCGTCCGTTGCGGAACGCAGCATCGGGATACCATATTATACCGTTGTAATCGGGCGCATACAGACTCTGCAATTGAAGGCCGCACAAAGTGGTATTATCCCACAAGTTGGATATGTCCACCACCCTGGTCTCCGGTTCAGTGTCGGAACCGCCCCAGATGGCTGTGGCCCATAGACCGACAGGTTCATTGCCGCCGTCGGGCACTCTCCAGCCCGCCGGGCAAGGATCATACTTAGTCTTATTTGAAGCCCAAAGATTGTCGTTCCTCTCGGAGTTCCAGTTGTAGGGGCTGGAAGTCGGCGTATAGAGCAACATTGGGTGCTTGACGGATTCGGCGGCGGTAACGGCAACGCTCCTGGTTCCGGGCCATGAGGCTGACGATGCAGCTTCTACTGCGCTGCCCTTTATGGCACAAGGGCCGAGGAACGGGTCTTTGCGGCCCCACTGATAGAGCAGGCCGAGAGCCTGAACTTCGCCGGGAGTAGCGCTGGTAGCACCAAGGTTGCGGTCCATGACCGTTCCGGCATTGTTGGCATACACATGGGAAGTAGCATCAGGATCGAAGCCTGCGCAAGCCCAAATATGCCAACTCCACAGAATGGTGCCGTTAGCATCGTAAACAGCTATCAGAGCATTGCCGTTCTGCATAGGATTAGGAATGGAGAAGGTGACAAAGCCGCTTTCATAACTCACGGAATTGCCTTCTATGACGGGCTGATACACATTATAGGTATCTGTGCCGTAAGACTCCCAGAGCACGGCGGCACGCACGGGAGTGCCGACAGATTCTTGGCTGCTGCCCTGCACGGAAGCATTGAACTTATAGGTTCCGGGGCGGGACACAATATAGCTGTTGGCAGTACCGCCTTCGCTGAGGTTCTCGGTCGAATCGGCAATGACTACTATATCGCAGGTATCAAAAATATTGGGATTCTCAACCGAACGAACCGTTATTACGCAGCTTCCCACGGCCTTAGCAGTCACTGTGCCGTAGTCGTTGACCACAGCTATCTCTGAGTCGCTGGTTTCCCAGGTCACGGCGGGATTGGTCGCATCGGCAGGATACACTGCAGAAATAAGCTTGGTGGTCTTGAAGCAGGCCAGGGTATCCTTGTCGGGGTAGAGTTCAACTCTGCTCACAAGTGTCGGCTTAACAGTATACTCGGCCTGGCAGCGCACATAGTGGCCGTTAGAACGGAAGCCTGCGCCGTACAGATGGGCGGCTTTGTTCTGAGACACACCAACTCTGATAGCATTATTGTTCTTAACTGAATTCGTCCATCCATAGCCATACCATGTGGAGTACTTGATGTCAGCACCCTCACGATAGCCGCTCGCAGGATACCAGATGGGATTGGCGTCGCCAAGTGTGCCGGAGAAATCCATGCCGGGATGGGCAAAAGAGCCGTCAAAGTCGTAATAGAAGGAGTCTGACGAAAGTTTTCCGGTCGCGACTCTCCAAACGGAACCGTCTGAGACTCTCCATCCCGGCGGGCAGGGATCCCATTTGGTCTTGTCGGAGCCCCAGAGAGTGTCGTTACGGTTGCCCAGGAACCAGTTACGGTTGGTCGAACTGTCGGTATTATATATAAATATATACGGATAGCGTATCGAATAGTCTATACTGCCGTTTTCTTCGCTGATTGGCATAGCTAGAGGTGTTACGTTTCCGCTGGCAGCAGTTCCGTCGGACGGGAACGGGTCTTTGCGGCCCCACTGATAGAAGAAACCGAAGTCGGCCCACTCTGTCTGATTTGTGTCGGAGCCTTTCTGCACTGCGGCGCCAAGGTTGCGGTCCATCATCCTGCCGGCATTGTTGTAATATTCCTGGGTAGCGGCAGTGCGGTTGTATCCGGGCCAGACCCAAATGTGCCAGCTCCAGAGTATATTGCCGTTCTCGTCCTTGACAGCCACAATGGCACTTCCGGAATGAACAGCGGTGAAATAGATATAACCGTCCTCGAAAACAGGATCGCTGATCACGGCAGAATTCAGAGTGTAACGGGTACCTCCGGTGTACCACAGCAAAGATGCCTCTGCGGGAACCGCCGCCGCACCGTCCAGAGTGAGAGCGTCGTTGGTGTTGCCTTGCACGGTGGCCTTGAACTTATAGTCTCCAAGCGAAGGCACAATATAACAGTTTGCGGTTTCTTCCGCGCTAAGGTCTGTGGGCTCCTCAGCGAGATGTCCCTGCACATCGAGGGTACCAAGGTCGGTAATAGTGTTGCGGGGGATGGTGAGGCTGCCTTCATATTTTGCCACGCCAAGCCTCATACCCTCGGCATCGAAACACTTGAGGGTAAATCCCTTTGTCAGCGTTATGTCTGGCAGCACAGAGATATAGAACTCCCCTGCCCCGGGATTGGCAAAGTTGATTTGCACCGAGGTGTTGTACATCTGAAGCGGGGATACTGAGAGCGAACCGTCTTCCTGGAAATGAACGGACGCCTCGCCGCATCCGCCAAGATATGAATCATCGTTGGAGGAGAAGACGGCATAGGCCACATCGCTGCGCTCAAGGGCAAACTTAATAAGGCTGGTCACATTGCGGAACGAAAGCTTGGCCGTATCAATCTTACTGGTATGGGCCACCGACACATGTGCAGAAGGGAATGTTCCGTCCTGCACCTCAGGAGCGATGCCTTTGAGAGAAATATACCCCTCGCCGGAATTGGTGGAAGAGGCTCCATAGACGGCGTTGAGCCATGCATCATTTGGCCCTAGATTAACGCTGAAGGTAGCTGAAGGACCGTCTTCGGCAACCAGGATAAGGGTGTCAACAGACGAAGTAAAGAAACGCACGGTGTCTCCTGCATTCCAAACCACCGAACCGTTAGCAAGCGCGGTCTTGGTGAGGCCGGACTCAAAAGAGGCGGTAAAAGTCCTCTGATAACGCCCCCCGGCCGGGGAGTCGATCCCGAATTCTTTTGCACAGCCGGCAATGACAAGAGCCATGGCTGCGGGAACAGCAAATCTAAAAATCTTTTTCATATTTAACATAGTTTAAGGGGTTGGCCATTCAAACGGATTGTCTCCATAATTCTCATTATCTCCGCTGTAGCAGATCAGGCTGCTCTGGAGGAGTTCGCTCTCTTCTATTTGTGGAGCGGTGTAAAACAAAGGTTTGATCATATTGTATTTAGTATATTTATTCCACGACGCCTTTAACTTCAAACTCTGCATAAGGCTTGAGCGGAGAATTGGTTACAATCGAAAACAAAATGGTGTTTCCACCCTTGACAAGGGCAGAAGGACTAATGCTGATATTGAGCCAGGCCTTTTGCCTGGGCCTTACGACAGCAGGATAATCAACCGTTACCCCGCCAGTCAAAGAGGATACATCCCTGATATACAGCTCAGTATCCGATTCATTGATCAGGCCCACACGCGCCGAGGCGGAAGAGCCGGACCGTATAATCCCGAAGTGATTGACTTCGGAAGCAAAACTATAATAAGCGCCGGAGTTTACCTGCTCGCTGCTAAGTGTGCTGAAGTCATCGAGAACGACAGCTTTGAAATCAACCGCGTCTGATTCCTTTCCGTTCACCTTTGGAACGACTTTACACTGCCTTCGTCCCCAAGAGGTTGAATCGGGAGTATAATAAAACACAATCTCCTTACGCGACTTAGGGTAAATCAGAAACTCCGGCTCGATGGTGGACACTCCGTCAGGCAGGCCGCTGAAAGACAAGGTTGCAGACTTCTGGGAAAGATTGGCAACGACAAACGAATGAAGTTTTTGCTGGCCGGGATGGACCTCGCCAAAGTCAAAGTCAGCTTCGTCGAAGCCAAGAACGGAGTGCCGATATGGGAATTGCGAAGAAAGAGACTCATCGTCATCTACAAATGAACCTGCAATCCTAAGTATTACCGGCTTCTTTTCCCCGGTGAAGAACACAGAAATAAGTTTTTCGAAACTGGAAGCGTAACGCTCCCGGACATACTTGACTGTCACAACTCCCGAAGCCCCAGGGGCTATTTCTCCCTGGGTCCAACGGGCAGTAGTACAGCTGCAATTAGGAACCGCATACCTGACACTGACGGGCTTCGATGAAGTATTGGTAAAACTGAAGTCACAACTCAGTTCATTGACCGAACGTGACTGCACACCAAAGTCCTTGACCATCGAGTCAAACTTGACGGCCGGACTTCCCGACAGGGACAGAGTAAGCAATATTCCTAATAAAAGTCTCAATTGGACTGCTTGATATTAAGTTTAATAGGTGCAGGAGCCGGAGACATGGGATGAATCTGCCTATCAACAGTCTTATCCTTGCTTGACTGGCTTCCGTCCTTAAGGGAGAGATACCAAGTATCACCTACTTTTATCGGATTGAAAACAAGTTTCATACCAGCAGCGTCGGAGAGAGGCCCGTCAAAGGAATAACGATAAACCACATCATTGAGTCCCTGCGTGGAAAAGCTATAACGGAGAAGAGTATAATCAGCCACAGGGAAATTCTGAAAACGAGTCTTAAGCTCTTTAAGCGACTCGTCTCCAAGAGCATACAGTACATCACCGTCAAGAACAGTAAGTTTGCTGATAGCAGCATCAATGTCTCCGTTCTTCAGAGACTCCATAAAAGCATTCGTAGAGGCAATAACCCCAAGCGTATCACTCTGAGTAAGGGAAGAGATAAACTCACGCTCAGCATCTTGATACGTAACAATCTTAGGAGTATTGTTGCAAGAAGCAGCTATGACTGCTACAAAAGCAAAAAGGAAATACTTAATCTTCATTTTATTTAAGGTAAAAATGGCGCGCCTCACAGAGACGCGCCATATTTCAAATCAAGAGTAGTGATTATTCACCAACTTTCGGAGTGTAGGTCTTGCGGACCAGAACATCGACATAGTCGTTGTAGTCACCCCAAGCATACTGGATGGTGTAAGGGATCCTCAGGTGGAAGTCTTCCACAACACCCATGTTGTTGAAGTAAGTGAACATGTACTTCTGGAGATTGTTGATGTCGGTAAGATCAACCTCAGCAGGAGAAACCGGAGTCATAGGAGCGGCCTTGTCGCAGACCCAGCACTTAGCCTCAGAGTTGACCTCCTTGAGGAGCTTGAAGGAACCATTCTGATCGGTCTCAACCTTGTCAACATCGATGATGAGCTTGCTAAAGCCATAGTAACCATACCAGTCAATGTCAGCCTTAGGAGTAGTGGTCTCATCGAGTCCCTCAGGATAGTAACCCTTCTTGTACTCACCTGCAGTCTCATCATACCAGAAGATCTTGAATCCCTGCCAATCGGTAGCGCTGAAGATCTTACCGATCTCGAGACGGTCACCGGTAGGAACACCGTCAACCAGTTCTCCTGCAGCACCCTTGGCGAATTCGACAGGACGGAGGAACCTCACGTGGATGAGTTCAGAGCCAAGCTCAAGGTTGCAATCAGTTTCCTTGTCAGCTACATAAGCGCGGAGGATAACGTCGCACCAGAGAATCTTGCTGATTTCCTCAGCATTGTAAGGCCAGAGGTTGAGGAGTTTCTTAGGAGTATCCTCGCAGAGGTAGGTAACAAGACCATTGGAAGGATCGATGGTGGCAACATTCTTGCCGTCCCAGGTAAGGGTCTTACCGTCGTCCTTGACACCCCACTGCTTGCCATTGATCTTAGGCTGAGAAGCTGCGGGAGCGAACTTGTACTCATAGAGAACATCGACACCGGCAACCTTTGCAGGGGTAACCTGAGGCATGTTCTTGAAGGAACCGTCTGCCTGCTTGACTGCGAGCCATGCATCGTCGATCTTCTTGGAGTAATCCTTCACGTCGTCACCGCTGCCACTCATATAGGTGTTAGGGATACGGACGTTGTGACGTACAGTCTGGCTCTTGTCACCATACTTGGAATCGAGCTCGTCGAACCAGTATTTAGGGTTGTGAGTACCGAACTTGACGTTACCGACAGTGCCGATACCAATCTTGAAGCCAATGTAAACAACGCTTGCGCCGCTTGTGAACTGTGCATAGAGAGTTACATCCTTGCCCTTACCAATCTTGTCGGCCTGCTTCTTGGTAACAGTGACCTTGAAGATATCGTTGATAGCACCCATAGAGGTGGTCTCAGGAATGTAAACCACATCACCCTTAGTGTTGTCCTCAACGAACTTGCCGGTAGCATCCTTGATGAAGGTCTTGTTTGCGGTCCAGGTGAAGTCGTCACGGAACTGCTTGTAGTCAGTCTTGAGCTCCTTCTCGAGGATGGTGTAGGACATATCTGCCCATGCAGTGGTCTTCTCAGTGGTGGTGCAGATGTAAGGAACGGTGCCGAAGTCCTTCAGGATGAAGTCCTTGGAAACGGGCTCCTTAACTTCCTTCTTGATGATGATCTTGAAGTAGCCAGCGAGAACGATCTCATTGTTGTTGTCGGTGTCAACGAGGGTCACGAGCACGATGGGCTTACGACCGACTGCGGAGATACCGTGGAGTTCGTCGGTGGTCTCGGTGATCTTGACGGGCTTGCCGCTCAGGTCAGCGTATGCAGGATAGTAGGTGCTTCCCTCGAGGATACCGAAAGCTTCCTCAGGAGTAGTGTTGCTACCGATGGTGCAAGGAACGAACTCGAACTTGAGTGCGAGACCAGGATAACGCTTCTGGAGAGCTTCCATGGTGTAAGCAACTTCCTCAGTGCCCATAGTGTGAGGCTTGTCGCCTTCCTTGAACATGTGCACGCCGATGAAGCTGAGGTCAACGCCGCCGCCATTGTACTGAACCTCGACGCTTGCCTTGTTCTCAGCAGCCTCCTGGGCTGTAGTGTAAAGCTCGTCAGTGCTCAGAGCGCAGTCAACTGCCTTATAGGTATTTGTGAAGGACAGAGCAGCGAAACCTTCTTTGAAAGGAACGACCGCTGCGAGGTCGGAATTCACATAGTTGTTGTCATTGACAGTGTCATAAGCATAGAGAGAAAGCACGGAAACCTGTCCCTCAGGATTGAGGTTCTTTGCACCGTCGATGGTGAAGGTAACTTCAGAAATGTTGTCCTCACCTTCCCAAACTCTTGCAACATTGAGAACAGTGGCATCCCACTTAGCAGCACGGGTGATAACCTTCTTGTCGAAGCACTGGAAGCCCCAGTCAGAAGCCTTTTTGAGATCATATGCTGCAGGGTTGATCCAATAGTAAGCGATCTCGTTAGGATCGAGCTCGTACTTCTTGGTGCTGACTTCAGCCTTGTTCTTGTTGGAGATCTTGAAAGCAGCGCCCTCATCGTCGGTACCCTCGGCAGAACCTGCGGGTTTCTTCAGATAGAGAGAGTCAGCGTAGCGGTATGCAATACCCTCGATGCCCTCGAAGTAGAACTCAGGCTCCACAACGATGCTGGAAAGAGCAGCATTCAGATCAAGAGTCTTGGTAATGTAGTTACCCTTCTCGTCCTGAACATTTGCGAAGGTGAGAGTGTTGTCTTCTGTGTTCCAGATAGCGGTAAGAGTGTTAGCAGGGAGGAGAGGCTTGATGGTCTTGCCAGTCTTCTCGCCGGCGTTGGTGTACTCGACCCACTGGTCGTTCTCTACGTCAGGCATCCAGTAGTTACCGGTGTCGCCCTTGTCGCCTTTGTCACCTTTGTCGCCCTTGTCACCTTTGTCACCTTTGTCACCTTTGTCGCCCTTGTCACCTTTGTCGCCCTTGGCTTTGAACTCGGTGACGGCGCCATTCTTGTACCAGAAGCCGTCAG
>ODAI011508008.1_pt1 | contig 14039 bp, 10 predicted proteins | sample 1539321 | NCBI WGS metagenome assembly ODAI01 (sample SAMN02144231, study PRJEB22623) | gut metagenome | biome: sheep rumen | host: Ovis aries | place: New Zealand
CGGAAGCGCAGGCGGCCGCCTGTTCCCCCGTCTACCACGGCGCGCATCATCTGCACCATCTCTCCGGTGGCCCGCTGCGAGAGCACCTCATGCTTGCGGTCCGAGAAAGAGCCCAGGATATTCCCCTCGCTGTCCTCTATCCGGGTGACGAAGAGCGGGTTGGTATAGACGCCGCCGGAAGGAAATGTATTATAGGCGGTTACCATGTCGAATACGGAAAGGTCTGCCGAGCCCACACAGAGGGATACTACCGGGTCTATGAAGCCGCCGATACCCATCTTGCGCATCATGTCCACCATGGACACGGGCCCCAGCTGCTGCATCAGGTAGGCGGCCACCGAGTTGGAACTGTGGGCAAGGCCCCAGGTGAGATCTACCATGGTTCCGTCGGCATGGGTGTCGGTGGGGGTCCAGGTCTGGTCTCCGTTCACCACGATCACCACCGGGGAATTGCGCACGGGATCACAAGGGGTCATGCCGGATTCCATGGCCAGGGTATAGAGGAACGGCTTCACCGTGGAGCCCACCTGGCGGCGGCCCTGGCGAACGTTGTCGTACTTGAAATAGCGGTAGTCCGGGCCGCCCACATAGGCTTTCACATGGCCTGTTCCGGGTTCGATGGCCATGAAGGCGGCCCGGAAGAAGGATTTGTAATAACGGATGGAATCGTCCGGGGTCATGAGGGTATCCCTGTAGCCGGGGGCGTCCCAGGTGAAAACACGCATCTGGACGGGCTCTGAAAAGCTCTTTTCAATTTGCGCGTCCGTGTGACCGGAAGCTTTCATCATGCGGGTGCGGTCGCTCCAGCGGCGAGCCTGTTTCATGGTGGTCTCGATCACCTTCTTGTCCGTGTCGGCCGTAAAGGGAGCGTTCTTGCGGTTTTTCAGTTCCCGGAAGAAGGCCCGCTGCAGGTCTTTCCCCAGGTGCTCCGCGATGGCCTCTTCCGCGTAGCGCTGCATCTTGTAGTTGATGGTGGTGTAGATGCGCAGGCCGTCCCGGTCCAGGTCGTACTTGGAGCCGTCCGACTTGGTGTTCTTGTTCAGCCAGCCGTACAGAGGATCGTCGGCCCACAGAAGGGAATCCACTTTGTAATCTTCCGCCGTGGCGTAGGAGGAGCGCTTGGGCTTTTCCGCATTCATGGTGCGGCGGAGCATGTCCCGGAAATAAGGGCCGACGCCCGTGGTGCGGTCTCCGGTGCGGGTGTGCAGGGTGATGGGAAGCGCCTGCAGGGAATCACATTCCGCCTGGGTGAGATAATGCATGTCGGCCATGCGGCCCAGCACCAGGTTCCTGCGCTTGAGGGCGTTTTCCGGATTCAGGGACGGGTTGTACCGCGTGGGTTTGTTCACCATGCCCACCAGCACGGCGCTTTCTTCCGGCCGAAGCTCTGAGGGATGCTTCCCGAAGAACTGGTTGGCGGCCGACGAGATGCCGTAGGAGTTGGAGCCGAAGAAAATGGCGTTCAGGTACATGTCCACGATCTCTTCCTTGGTGTAGTTGCGCTCCAGCTTGATGGCGGTGATCCATTCCTTGAGCTTGATCCAGATCATCTTGACCTTCCCCACATGCTCTCCGCGGGGGTATAGGGTCTTGGCCAGCTGCTGGGTGATGGTGGAGCCGCCGCCCTGGGAGGAATCCCGGGACAGCAGGGTCTTGAACAGCACACGGGCCAGGGATTCGAAATCCACGCCGGAATGCTTGTAGAAGCGTTTGTCTTCCGTGGCCACCGCCGCCTGTACCAGGGAGGGAGCCAGCTCTTCGTAGCCGACGAACGTGCGGTTCTCTATATGATAAGTGGTAATGATCTCCCCCTCTTCCGCGATAACCTGGGTGGCCAGTTTGGAGTCCGGGTTTTCCAGCTCTTCAATGGAAGGGATGTCTGCGAAGGCCCAGACAATGCACAGCAGCAGCAAAAAAGCCACGATGGGCACGAGCAGCAGAATCCAGAACCATTTGACTATTTTCTTTCTCAGCGTATCTGTCATTGCAAAAAAATTTGTCCGCGCACAAGACCTTAGGTCTTGAAGCAGGATTGAGTTTACAAAAATAATCAGAAAATTTGGAAAAATCCCCGGATTGTGCTTTACTTTGCAAAAGAAATCGGGCTTCGGCCCCCAAAACGAAAGACTATGCAGGGTAAAAACTTAGTGATTGTGGAGTCCCCCGGCAAGGTGAAGACCATCCAGCAGTACCTTGGAAAAGACTATCTGGTGAAGGCTTCCATCGGCCACATCCGGGACCTGGAGGAGCATAAGCTCAGTGTAGATGTAGAACACGGATTCCAACCGGAGTATGTCATCCCCGCCGGAAAAAGGAAGGTGGTAGCGGAACTGAAAAAACTGTCGGCCGATGCCGATACCGTCTGGCTGGCCTCCGATGAGGACCGTGAGGGAGAGGCCATCTCCTGGCACCTTTCCGAAACCCTGGCCCTGCCCAAGGAAAAAACCCGCAGGATTGTCTTCCACGAAATTACCAAGAACGCCATCCTGGAGGCTATCGAACGGCCCCGGGACATAGACATGAACCTGGTCAACGCCCAGCAGGCCCGCCGTGTGATGGACCGTCTGGTGGGCTTCGAGCTCTCCCCCATCCTGTGGCGGAAAATCCAGCCCAAGCTGTCGGCCGGACGCGTGCAAAGCGTCGCCCTCCGCCTCATCGTGGACCGGGAGAAAGAGATCATGCAGTTCAAGAGCGAACCCTACTATAGGATAGATGCCGTCTTCAGTCCCAAGGACTCCGGCGTCAGCGTGAAAGCCTCGCTGGAGAACCGCTTCAACTCCGAGGCCGACGCCCGGAAGTTCCTCACGGACAGTATCGGCGCCACTTACCGGATAGAGTCGGTGGAAAAGAAGGAGGGGACCCGTTTCCCGGCCGCCCCCTTCACCACCTCCACCCTGCAACAGGAGGCCGGCCGCAAGCTTCGGTTCCCGGTTTCCACCACCATGCGGGTGGCCCAGACCCTGTACGAGCGCGGTCTGATCACGTACATGCGTACAGACTCCACCAATCTTTCCTCGCTGGCCGTGGGTACTGCCAAGAAATACATCCTGGAACATTACGGAGAGGCCTATCACCATGCCCGCCAGTACAAGACCCGCACAAAGGGGGCCCAAGAGGCGCATGAGGCCATCCGTCCCACCTATATAGACCGCACGGAAATCGACGGCACCCCGCAGGAGAAAAAGCTCTACGAGCTCATCTGGAAACGCACCCTGGCCTCGCAGATGGCGGAAAGCCGCGTGATGAACACCTCGCTGAAAGTAGCCTCCGACAAGCGCCCGGAACGCTTTGCCATCCAAGCCGCGGAACTGCTGTTCGACGGCTTCATGAAGGTGTACATGGAAGGCCGCGACGACGAGACGGACTCCTCGGGAGAAGACGTCATCCTGCCGCAGATCAGCCCCGGCGACATCCTGCTGGACAAGGAAATCTCCGCTTCCTGCAAATTCACCCTGCCGCCCGCCCGTTACTCGGAGCCCGCGCTGGTGAAGAAGCTGGAAGAGCTGGGCATCGGCCGCCCGTCCACGTATGCCGCCACGGTAGACACCCTCACCCGGGGCCGCGGCTATGTGGTGAAGGGAGACAAGGAAGGCCAGACCTTCCCCGTGACCAACTATACCCTTTCCGGCGGCACGCTGCGAAGCTCCGAAAAGAAAGAGACCGTGGGGGCGGAAAAAGGCAAGCTGCTGCCACAGGAGATCGGCATGATCGTCACCGATTATCTGGTGAGCCACTTCACCGACATCCTGGACTATGACTTCACAGCCACGGTAGAGGCCGATTTCGACGAGGTGGCAGAAGGGAAAAAGGCCTGGCGGGACGCTATCGCCAGCTTCTATACTCCCTTCCACGCCCACGTAGAGGACGTGCTGGCCGAAAAAACCTACAACAAAGTGTCCCGGGAACTGGGCACGGCTCCCGACGGGCAGAAAGTGATTGCCGCGTTCGGCAAGTTCGGCGCCTATGTGCAGAAAGGAGAGGGGGAAAACCGCCAGAGCGCATCGCTGGGCCGGGGACAGCTGATAGAGACCCTCACCCTGGAAGAAGCCCTGAAACTGCTGGAGCTCCCCCGCACCGTAGGCCAATACGAAGGGACGGACATCGTCGCCCTCAAGGGGCGGTTCGGCCCGTACCTGAAATACGGCGACAAAAATGTCCGGCTGCCCCGGACGGAAGACCCGCTCACCGTGAGCCTGGACAAGTGCATAGCACTTATCAATGAATCACTTAGTGAAAAACAAGCCCCGGCTTTCATTGCCGACTTCGGGGAGATCAAAGTGGTGAACGGACGCTATGGTCCATATATTAAGATGGGCGATTCCAATTACAAAATTCCCAAAGGAACAGATGCGGCTACGCTCACAGAATCTGACTGTCAGGCGATTATAGACAATTCGGCACCTACGTCAAAATTCAAAAAAAGGAGTAAAAAATAAAAAATTTTTTGTACTTTTGTGACGGTTAGTTATAAACTGTAAGTAATATGCCTAGTTACCACATTGACCAAATAGATCAGAAAATCCTTTCCTTCCTGGTAAAGAACGCCCGCATGCCTTTCCTGGAAATTGCCCGTGAATGCGGCGTTTCGGGCGCTGCCATCCACCAGCGGGTGAAACGGCTGGAGGCCAACGGCGTAATCACCGGTTCCCGCCTCCTGGTGAAACCGCAGGCCCTGGGGCTCAACGTATGCGCCTTCGTGAGCATTTCCCTGTCGGAGTCCACCAAGTATCCGGAGGTAATCGCCAACCTCAAGCGCATTCCGGAAATCGTTGAATGCCATTTTGTTACAGGAAAATATGCTATTCTGGCCAAGTTGTATTGCCTGGACAACGACCACCTGATGGAGGTGCTCCTGAACACCATCCAGAAGATTCCCTACATCCAGTCCACAGACACCATGATCTCCCTGGACGAGCCCATCGAGCGCCAGGTGTGGGTGAAAGATTTCCAAAGCACCAGCTATACCGGCCGGTCCTAGTCTGTCAAGGGCAGCAGCACCCGGGCAAGGGCAAGATCCTCCGGGGTGGTGATTTTGAGATTGTACCGCTCTCCTTCCGTGAATGAGAGCGGTATTCCGTATCTTTCCGCCACCGAAGCGTCGTCGGTGAAGGCGGTGTCGAACCCCTGGGTATAGGCAGCCTTGAGGTCTTCGCTGTGGAATATCTGGGGTGTCTGCGCCCCGAAGACGCGGCTGCGGTCCAGGCTTTCTCCGGAACTGACCAGGCGTCCCTGCTCCGTGCGGTCCAGCAGTTTGAGCGTTTCTACGCTGGGACGGACAGGGATCAGGGCGGGGACCAGTTCGGCCTCCTGCCAGAGACGGCGGATGAAGGCGGCGGACAACAGCGGACGCACCCCGTCATGAACGGCCACCAGGGCCCCGTCCGGCACGTATTCCAGCGCATTCTTCACGGAATGGAAACGGGTGAAACCGCCTTTGACCAGCCGCTGCCGGCAGCGGAAACCCTCCTGCAGGCAATACTGCCGCCAGGATACCACGTGCGACTCCGGAAGGGTGGTAATGATTTGAATGTCCGGGGTGGCCTCCAGGAAACGCTCCAGCGTCAGGCGCAGGATGGGCTTTCCGTCCAGCTCCAGAAATTGTTTGGGGATCCCGGCCCCCATCCGGGTTCCGGTTCCTCCTGCCGTAACAATCAAGTACCTTTTTCTGGCCATGGTCCAAATAATTTATGCTAATATAAGATTTTTTTCTTAATTTTGAACGATTATTCCAAATTGGTAATTAGAGAGATAAAAACATATGGCGCTACGCTTTTTGAACCAAGAACTGGCTATCGACCTGGGCACCGCAAATACCGTCATTTTCCAGAATGACCAGATCGCCCTGGACGAGCCCTCCATCGTGGCCATCGACAACCAGACAGGGAAGTGCATCGCCCTGGGCCAGAAGGCCAAACTGATGCACGAAAAGACCAATCCCGGCATCAAGACCGTCCGTCCCCTGAGAGACGGCGTCATCGCAGACTTCAATGCCGCGGAGATGATGATCAGAGGCTTCATCAAGCAGGAAACCCCCCGCCACAGAAGCCTTTTCGCCCCGAACCTCAAGCTGGTGGTGGGTATCCCTTCCGGTTCCACGGAGGTGGAAATCAGAGCCGTGCGGGACTCCTCGGAGCACGCCGGCGGCCGGGACGTGTACCTGATTTATGAGCCCATGGCCGCCGCCCTGGGTATCGGCCTGGACGTGGAAGCGCCTAAAGGCAACATGGTGGTGGACATCGGAGGCGGCACCACGGAAATCGCCGTCATTTCCCTGGGCGGCATCGTGCAGCAGGATTCCATCCGCGTGGCCGGAGACGTTTTCACGGCCGACATCCAGAATTACCTGCGCCAGCAACACGTAATCAAGGTGGGTGAAACCACGGCGGAAAAAATCAAGATCGCCGTGGGTGCCGTAATCCCTACGCTGGACGTGGAACCGGAGCCCTTCCTGGTCCGCGGTCCCAACCTCATGACCGGACACCCGGTAGAGGCCCTGATTCCCTATCAGGAAATCGCCCACTGCCTGGACAAATCCATCGCCCGCCTGGAAGCTTCTATCCAGCAGGTCCTGGAGCAGACCCCGCCGGAGCTCTACTCCGACATCGTGGAAAACGGTATCTTCCTCAGCGGCGGCGGCGCCCTGCTCCGCGGCCTGGACAAACGGCTCTCGGAAAAGGGGAACATTCCGTTCCACGTAGCGGAAGACCCGCTCCGCGCCGTGGCCCGCGGCACCTGCATCGCCCTCAAGAATACGGACAACTACTCCTTCCTGATGCGTTAATCCCATGCGTTCCCGGAAGGTACTTCCCCGTCTGATCAGTATCGCCATCTTCATCCTTTTGGAGGTGGCGTCACTGCAACTATTGTCCGGCAACGCCGACTTGCAGCGCCTGTGGATCAACAAAAGCATCCATGGCTTCATGGGGACGGTCTGGGGAAGCACCCAGCGGGTGCAGAATTTCTTCCGCCTGGGGGCCACCAACAAGGAACTCGCCCAGGAAAACGCCCAATTGCTGAAAGAGCTGATGACCGCCCGGGAGGCGCTCCGCCAGGCCCGCACGGACACCATGCGCTCCGGCGTCGTCCGGGACACCGGCTTCGTGATCATCCCCGCAGAGGTTGTGAAAATGAGCCGGAACACCCAGCACAACTACCTGATCCTGAACCGGGGCTACGAAGACGGCATCCAGGAGAAATCCGGCATCATCACCCGGAACGGGGTTGTGGGCATGATAGACGCTGTCAGCGCCCACCATGCCTATGCCTTCTCTTTCCAGAATGCCGATATCTCCATCAGCGCCCGCCTAGGCCAGGAGGGCGGTACGGGACTGCTGGTCTGGGATGGAAAAACCAGCCGGGGCGCCATTCTCAAGGAGATTCCCCTCCAGTACAAGTACAACCCCGGAGACACCGTCTTCACCAGCGGCCACTCGCTGCTCTTCCCGCCCGACATCCCGCTGGGCGTAGCCGGGAATTCCCGGATTATCAACGGGGCCACCAACGAAATCGAAGTCAACCTGTTCCAGGACTTCAGCGCTATCCGTTATGTTTCCGTGGTGCACAACACCGCGTTTGACGAAATAGAGGAGTTTGTACCATGAAAAAGACCGGTTTCTGGCTCATCTACCTGCTCCTGCTAGTCGCCCAGCTCCTCCTGAGCACCTACGCCAACTTCACGCCCTACGTGATGGTGACGCTCCTGCCGGTGATGGTCCTGTGCATCCCCATCCGGGTGGGAACCACCCTGGCCATGCTCATCGCCTTTGCCAGCGGCCTGGCGGTAGACGCCCTGTCGGAAGGCATCCTGGGGCTCAACGCCCTGGCACTGGTTCCCGTGGCCTTCGCCCGGTTCGGCATCATCCGCCTCATCTTCGGCGGGGAACTCTTCGCCCGTGAAGAGGATTTCTCCGTCCACCGCAGCGGATTCTGGAAAGTGGCCATTTCCGTCGTGCTGTCCACCGCCCTGTTCCTGCTGGTCTATATCTGGGCCGACGGGGCCGGCACCCGTCCCCTCCTGTTCAACGCCCTCCGCTTTGCGGGCTCCCTGGCGGCCAGCACCGCCCTCTCCTTCCTGGCGATAGACCCGCTTGCCCCGGATTCGCGCAAATGAGCGGAGATACCCGTCATATCCGTCTGTTTATCGGCCTGGGAATCGTTGTACTGCTGCTCCTGGGCAAGATTTTCTCTCTCCAGATCCTGGAGGGCCGGTACAAGGAAGACGCAGACCGCAACTCCACCATCTACGAGACCATCTACCCCACCCGGGGCGTCATCTACGACCGCAACGGAGAAATCCTGGTGGGCAACAAAGTGGCCTACGACATCCTGGTGAGCCCGCGGGAAGTGCAGCCCTTCGACACGGTGGCCCTGGCTACGGTCCTGGGCGTGGAGCCGTCTTTCATCCGGGCCCGGTTGCAGGAATATGCGCGGCGGCGCTCGTCCATCGGCTTTCAGTCGGTGACCATGCTCAGAATGGTCCCGGCCGAAACTTACATGCGCTTCGACGAGGTGAAATACCGTTTTCCCGGCTTCAAGGGGCAGGTGAGAGGCATCCGTGACTATCCCGTGAACGCGGGAGGAAACCTGCTGGGCTACGTATCCGAGGTGAACCAGGACTACATAGACAGCCATCCCGGGTTGTACCGGAGCGGAGACTACGCCGGCATGACCGGCATCGAGGCCGCCCGGGAGGCGGACCTGCGCGGAGAAAAGGGATACCACATCTACCTGAGGAATTCCCGGAACCAGATTGAGCAGCCCTACAAGGACGGCGCCGAAGACAAGGAGGCCGTCCCCGGACACGATATCGTCACCACCATCGACGCCACGCTGCAGCAGTACGGGCAGCAGCTGATGCAGAACAAGGTGGGCTCCATCGTCGCCATCGAACCCTCCACCGGGGAAATCCTGGCACTGGTGTCCTCGCCGGGCATTGACGTAGAGCAGCTGGCCGATATCGGCAAACACTACAACGAGATTGTCCAGAACCCCTACAAGCCCATGTACAACCGGGCCGTACAGGCGTCCTATCCGCCCGGGTCTGTGTTCAAGCTGGTGAACGGGCTCATCGGCCTGCAGGAAGGCGTGCTCAAGCCCAGCTACACCTATCCCTGTTATCAGGGCTATCACTTCGGGGCCGGGCACAAACTGGGCTGCCACAGCCACAAGAGCCCCATCAACATGGAAGAGTCCATCATGATGAGCTGCAACGCCTATTACTGCTACGTGCTCAAGAACATCCTGGACAACAAGAAATACGCGAACGTGGCCGAAGCCTTGGACGCCTGGCACGATTACGTGGAAAGCTTCGGATTCGGACGCAAGCTGGGAAGCGACTTCCCGGCAGAGCTCTCCGGCAGCATCCCCACCTCCCGCACCTACAACCGCGCCTACGGACGGGGAAGATGGAACTCCACCACGGTGATTTCGCTTTCTATCGGCCAGGGAGAAATCCTGGCCACGCCCATGCACCTGGCGAACCTGTGCGCCACCATCGCCAACCGGGGGTATTACTATATCCCGCACATCGTGAAGGCCTCAGAAGGCGTAGAGATAGACCCGCGCTTTACTGAAAAGCAGTACACGAAAGTTGACACCACGCACTTCAGCAAGCTCATCCGCGGCATGTGGCGGGCGGTGAATTCCGGCGCCGGCATGGGCGGAACGGCCTGGGTGGCCCATATCGACTCCCTGGATGTATGCGGAAAAACCGGAACGGCCCAGAACCCGCGCGGAGCCGACAATTCCGTGTTCATCTGCTTCGCCCCCATGGACAACCCCAAGATAGCGATTGCCGCGTATGTGGAAAACGGCGGGTTCGGCGCGACATACGCAGCCCCCATGGCCTCGCTCATGGTAGAGAAATACCTCAAAGGCACGGTGAAACGCACTGCGCTGGAAGAGCGGATGAAAAACGCGGACCTGATGTCCCGGGTAAAGACCAATTAGATGATTACGGAAGGAGCCATACCTCAGCGGCGTCTGCGGCAGTCGATTGACTGGGCGCTGGTGGGCGTATATCTTGTCCTGCTGCTCATCGGCTGGATCAGCATCTATGCCTCTATCCACTCCACCGGGCCTTCCTCCATTTTCGCCTGGAGCGCCCGCAGCGGAAAACAGTTCGTGTGGATGCTTACGGCACTGGGCCTGGGCGGGCTGATCCTGTTTATCATCCCGCCCAAAATCTGGGAGGCGCTGCCCATTCCCATGTATCTGGCCGTGCTGGGGCTGCTGGTCCTGGTCATCTTCGTGTCCAAAGACGTCAAGGGCTCCCACTCGTGGTTTGAGCTGGGGCCTGTCAAGTTCCAGCCGGCGGAAATATCCAAGATAACCACTTCCCTGCTGCTGGCCTTCGTGCTCAGCCAGCAGAATTTCAAGATGGGCCGATTCAAAGATTTCGTCCTGGCGGTCCTGGTCATCGCCGTCCCCATGCTGGTGATCGTGGCGGAGAGCGAGACCGGAAGCGCCCTGGTGTATGCCGGGTTCATCTTTGTCCTGTACCGGGAGGGGCTTTCGGGCTGGTGGCTGGGTCTGATCGGCCTGGTGATCGGCCTGTTCATCTCTACCCTTACCCTGGGGGCCTACTGGTCTGTCATCGTGCTGCTGGGCGTACTGGTGGTTTCCACGTCCCTCTCCGGCGGGGATTTCTGGAAGAAACTGGGGCTAGGCGGGGCCTTTGTGCTGCTGATGGCATTTCTGCCATCGGCCTGGGATGCCGTGTGCGCCTGGGTCCAAGGGCGCATGGACTGGATGGCCAACGTAGCCTGGGTACCGGCCGCCGGGGAAAGCCAGACATATTTCTGGAGCTTCCTCCTGAAGATAAAACCCATTTATATCCTCCTGTTCCTGAGCGTATTGGCCATTCCGCCGCTGGCCATGTACGCCTATCGGAAAAGGGACGGATTCATGGCAGTCGCCCTGGCCACCTTTGTGGCGGGGGTGCTGCTGGTCTTTTCGGCCGACTACATCTTCCAGGAAGTGCTGCAGCCCCATCAGCGGGGCCGTATAGAGGTTCTGCTGGGCATGAAGGAAGACCTTTCAGGCGTGGGCTACAACGTGAACCAGTCCAAGATTGCGATCGGCTCCGGCGGCATGTTCGGGAAGGGGTTCCTGCAAGGGACGCAGACTACCTTCGGCTTTGTCCCGGAGCAATCGACAGACTTTATCTTCTGCACCGTAGGCGAAGAATGGGGTTTTGTGGGTTGCCTGGTGGTGATTCTACTCTATACTTTCCTGATTGTACGGCTTATCCTGGATGCCGAACGCTGCCGGGGAAAATTCACGCGTATCTACGGCTACTGTGTGGCCGCCTGTTTTTTCATGCACCTGTTCATTAACGTGGGCATGACCGTGGGGCTGATGCCGGTAATCGGCATTCCGCTGCCCTTTCTCAGCTACGGAGGGTCCTCGCTGTGGGCCTTCACCGTACTGTTGTTTATTTTCCTGGCCTTGTACCGGGACGAGAAAAAGTATTTCTGATGAAAAGATTGATGCATCTGCTCCTACTGGCGGCCTTGCTGCTGCCCTGCGCCTGCCAGCGGACCGAAGACCCGGTGGACACCCCCACTGAAAAAGGTCTTTCCTACTACACCAACCTGTTCGCATTCAATATTATGCACACTTTCTACCTCTGGGTGGACGAGATGTCCGACGCCCTGTCCGACTGGAAGTACGGGGACGACCCGGTAGAGAAAGTGGAGGCTGCCCGCTACAAGGACGCGGACGGGAACCTGGTGGACAAATGGACCCGCGTGCTGCCGGATTACCACAGCTTCCTGGGAAGCCTAACCGGCGACAACCTGAGCTACGGCTTCGAGTTCAGCCTGTACTATGCCGACCAGGCCAAGGAAAAAGTCTGCATGGTCGTGAAGTATACCTACGGGTCGTCCCCTGCCGCGAAAGCCGGCATCCTGCGCGGACACGTCATCACCTCCCTGGACGGGGAAGAACTGACGGCCGACAACTACACCACGGTGCTCCAGAAGTTTTACGAGAGCCAGTCTGTCCGGCTGGGCTTCTCTACCGGAAAAACCGTCACCCTGGAAGCCGAGCAAATGTACGAGAATCCGGTTCAGACCTCCCGTACCCTGACGGTGAACGGGAAAAGCATCGGCTATCTGCACTTCACCAGTTTCACCATGGAGGCCACCCGGGACTTGGAGCGCGTGTTCCGGACCTTCAAGGAGAAGGGCGTAGAGGAACTGGTCCTGGACCTGCGGTACAACGGCGGCGGATACACCCTCACCAGCGCCGTCCTGGCATCCATGATCGCCCCGCCGGAAGATGTGACGGCCGGCAAAATCTTTAACAAGGAGCTGTTCAACGCAAAGCTCACCGAAGAGAACTCCGAGCGTTCAACCACGCCCTTCGCCACGGATTTCCATATCAGCTCCGGCCGCGATTCCTACTCGGTCCATCCCGGAGAAGTGAACCCGGGTATCCGGAAGCTTTGGGTAATCACCACGGAAGAGACTGCGTCGGCCTCGGAGGCCCTCATCTGCGGGCTCAAACCCTACATGGACGTCGCCCTGGTGGGCGAAAAGACATACGGGAAATTCTGCGGCGGTTACCTGATCCAGGCGCAGGACTGGTACACCTCCCTGTCCAAGCAGAAAGACAACGACGAAGACTGCGACAAGGCCATCGAGCTCACCAAAGATTGGGGAATCTATGTGATTTCGTCCCGCTACTCGGACTGCAACGGTGTCACCCTGAGCATGCCTTCCGGCATCCCGGCCGACTATCAGGCGAAAGACAATCCGCTGGACGGCACACAGCTGGGAGACCCGGCCGAAACCATGTTCGCCACCGCGCTGGCCCTTTCTGCCGGGACGCCGGTCAGCACCAAGTCGCCCGCCACCGCCGGCTCCCTGGAGCCGCTTCCCCATGCGCTTCCCGCCGAATACGGCATCCGCGTAAATCAGCCTGCCTTATGATAATCCTTGTCACCGGCGCCAGCAGTGGAATCGGATTTGACGCAGCCCGCACCCTTGCCCGCAAAGGACACACCGTTTATGCGGCCGCCCGCCGGACAGCCCTGATGGAGCCGCTGAAGGCCGACGGTGTCATCCCTCTGTACCTGGATGTCTGCGACGAGTCTTCCATGGAGGCTTGCGTGGCTGCGGCCGGGGCCGTGGATGTGCTCATCAACAACGCCGGATATGGTTATTTTGCGCCGTTGGAGTGCGCCTCCATGGAAGATGCCCGCCGGCAGATAGAGGTGAATGTCTTCGGCCTTGCCCGGCTTTGCCAGCTGGTGCTTCCGGGAATGCGGGAGCGCGGCCACGGCCGGATTATCAACGTGGGCTCTGTCGCAGGACATGCCCCCATGTACTTCGGCGGTTGGTACAACGTGTCCAAATACTCCGTAACCGCCTTCTCCGATGCGCTGCGGATGGAAATGAAACCCTTTGGCATCCAGGTGGTTCTCATCGAACCGGGCCCCATCCGGACCAACTGGGGGATCATCGCGGCAGACCACCTGGCCGACTCTGCCCAGGGCACGGCCTACTCGGAGGCGGCCCTCCGGGAAGCGGCCGTGATGCGGAAGGGGTATTCGCTCAAGGCGCTGTCGGCCCCGTCGGTTGTGACCCGCCGCATTGTCAAGGCGGTTTGCTCCCGCCGGCCCCGCACCCATTATCGGCCCGGGGTGGGAGCGTCCAGCATTGTATTCTGGCACACGGTCCTGCCCACCCGCTGGTGGGACGCCCTCATGCGGGTGCTCGGCAGCCCCTCTCTGGCCCGTTTTGCCGAAAAGCTTTAGGAAGCGGCAACAGCGCGAAATGGTGCAGGAAGAAGGTGAGGCGACAGGGTTCCCTGTGAACGCAAGGCGCTCATTATCAGCGCATTACGTATTTACCTTCAACCCATTCGGCAGGAGGTAATTGCATAACACAATCTGTATCAACCACTTCCCTTCACGCATACACCTTTCAAAAATAATTACTACCTTTGTGGTCCAGATTCTTCTGAACGCCAAACGCCTTGGTGGTGGAATGGTAGACACGAGGGACTTAAAATCCCTTGGCCCGAAACGGCCG
>ODAI013379866.1_pt1 | contig 14039 bp, 11 predicted proteins | sample 1539321 | NCBI WGS metagenome assembly ODAI01 (sample SAMN02144231, study PRJEB22623) | gut metagenome | biome: sheep rumen | host: Ovis aries | place: New Zealand
AAGATCAACGTGAACACAGAGTGCCAGATCGCATTCGCAGAGGCAACCAGAAAGTACATCGAGGAAGGCAAGGACCTTCAGGGCAAGGGCTTCGATCCTCGTAAACTCCTGGCTCCCGGCGCACAGGCGATCACTGACTGTGTCAAGGAGAAGATCGTGATCTTCGGTTCCGACAACAAGGCTTGAATCTGATCACTGAAATCTTCACATTCGAGATTGTATGACCAAGCAGGCTGTGCTTTAAGCACAGCCTGTTTTATTATTTGCATTCCTATCCGCAACATGTCATAATTGATTCATATTCTTCCAATCCTTAACCAAATCGGAAAGGTCAGTTTTAACAATGGGTAACATGAAAAAGTGCGATCTTTGCGGTACAGTCGTACCCGGAGAAGCCAAAATTTGCGAGAATTGCGGCGGAGTCTCCTTCTCTCCCGTATCTGCATCCGGCCATACTGTCAGGAGCATGCCGAATGCCCGTTCACATATACTGCCGCCCGGGACGATCCTGAACAACAAATATGAGATCAGGAGATTCATTAATCAGGGCGGTTTCGGGATCACATATGAGTGTATCAATCGAAGTCTGGGTGAGAATTCACGCTTTGCCATCAAGGAGTTCTACCCGAGGGCTTATGCCAACCGCCACACTACCGTTTCTAAAAATGTCACGACCGGCAGCCTCGATGAGAGTGAGCAGTTCAAGCAGGAACTGAGCAAGTTTGCGGCCGAAGCCCGCAATATGCTGCTGTTCCAAAGTCTGGAAGGCTTTGTATACGTCAGCGATTACTTTGAAGAAAACGGCACCGGTTATATCGTGATGGAATACATCGACGGTGTTACGATCTCGGAATACATCAAGAAGAACGGTCCCTTCACTTTTGAAGAATGCATGCACTATGTGGATCCGATCATGAACGCATTGGAGAAGGTCCATGCGAAGGGGATGATCCACAGGGATGTAACGCCCAACAATATCATGATCACGAAGGACCGCCGGGTGAAGCTTCTGGATTTTGGCGCTGCAAGAGTGATCTCCACATCATCACAGACAATGTCCATCGTGCTCAATCCGACCTATGCACCGATCGAACAGCGGACCAAACACGGACAGCAAGGGCCTTTTACGGATATTTTCGCTCTCTGCGGAACCATGTACACGATGCTGACCGGGCAGGCGCCGCCCGCTCCCAATGAGCGGCTGATCTCAGGTGTCCCTCTGATATCGCTTTCAGAACAAGGCGTGAGGATCCCTCCCCAGCAGGAAGCTGCGATTCTCAAGGGGCTGGAGATCAAGGCTGAGAACAGGATCCAGACCATTGCCGAACTGCGTGACGCGCTTCACGGCACATACGATCAGACGGTCCATATATATCCTTATACTTCGGTAGATCCATACAACCCTAATGAGCCCTATAATCCGAACGAGCCCTACAAGGGCCCTTATATTCCGAACGAGCCCTATAATCCGAATGAACCCTACAATCCGGTAGAGCCCTATAATCCGATAGAGCCTTACCCTCCGATTGATCCTTATAATCCGAATGAGCCTTATCCGCCCTACGAGCAGCCCCCCAAGAATTCCAGCGGTGTTCTGATGGCCATGCTCATTGTCGATATTCTGCTGGTGGCGGGCGTTGTCTCTCTGATGATGATCTATTTCCGCTGATCAGAGCTGCAAGTGCAATTGCCGTCAAAATACTGAAAATTAAGAGCCTGACCGTCTCCGGATACTTCCGGCTGCGGTCAGGCTCTCTGTTTGTATTGCCTTTTTTACTTCTTCAGATCAGTTTCTCTGGCTGCTCAGTTGCTCAGCCAATCGTACTCCCACTCACAGATGAAGAGCGAAGTGTTCTGCCGGAACGGGGCATCATTCCATGTGCCGTCATTGATAATGTCATCTTTCGTTCCGTCATAATTGAATTCGGCGACATCTTCATCCCCGCCCCATCCGTATCCGTTGTCCGGCTGCAGCTCTCTGGCGTTATTGGTCCAGTTCTCATAGTTATTCGTTCCATATACCCACACCCAGCGGCCTTCCTGCCCTACGTCGCTGTACCCGAAGAAGGCTGTGCTGGTATAACGGCCGGACAAAGCATTGAACAGTTTGTCATTTTCATTTTTATCGCCGATCACTGCCAGATGGCCGCCCTGCTTTTCGCAGAAAGCTTCCACTGCGTCATAGGAGTCCAGGCCACTGTATTCTTTCGCATCATAGAAACCGTACGTATGGCCGTTATAAGAGAATTTGTGATCCGGCAGCTTATCCGGCTTGGGATATGTCTGTTTGTCGTCGGACTCCGAAGCCTGGTCCTGAGACGGCGTCTGCTGCACCGGCTCTGTGGTCGTATCCTTATTAGTATCCTTATTCGTATCCTTACTCGAATCCTTGCTCGCATCTTTGCCCGGCTCTTCCGCGGGCGGCGTTTCAGATTCTGACGAAGCTTCCGCAGCAGAATCTTCCTGGGATGTGATCGCGGTATCGCTCGAATCGTCGTCTTTGTTTTTCTTGCCAAAGACCGCCATAGCGAGCGCAATGAACAGAACGACCAGCACTGCCGTGATCGTCACCATGATTCCCACATAGATCGTGTTTCGATCCGGTCTGCCCGAAAACCCCGAAGAAGACCCGCCCGATCCGGGTGCTCCCGGCCGCCGGTCGCTTTGCAGGTTCCCGCCAAGGCTCCCCGGCCCTCCGTACGCACTGCCGCCTCTTGGCGCGCCGTTGTTGACCGGCCGGTCGTTCTGCACCCGGTCCTGTCCCTTCACAGTGTGGTCCGATGAACTCCTCCCGGGAATCCCCGATGCGGGACCTATATGCACTGTTCTGTCATCCGCGCCTTTCTGGTCTGCCGGCCTGTTCGAAAACTTTGCCCCGCAAAACTGACAGAAATTTCCTTCACTCTCTTTACCGCATTTTGGACATTTCACAGCAATTCCTCCGGTTTAAGATCCAGTTTAAAGTGTTATAATAATGTAAGGATCATTATTCGGGTTAAATTATATTTTGACTCAATACCATTATAATGGTCTGATGCCATGGTCTGTAATAAGAATGTTCAGTTCTTACTGTATTAGCCTGAATTTATTATCCTGAATGTATTATCCTGAAGGAGTCTTAACTCATGAATACCATCCAGTCTCTGATCGACAGCAACACAACCGTTCGCGACTATGAATACACGAAGATGGCAGCTCGCAGCCTGAGAACTGTCATCAGCTCGAGAGACTTTGAAGATCAGAGTCCCGAAGTTATCCTCAATTTCCTTCTGGAGAACAAAGAGCAGGTGTCCTTCGGCGACCAGCTCAGAAGGTATCTCTTTGCACACAATGACATGGGTCCTTCTTTCTCATCGATCGGACTCAAGGATTACATACAGCTTATTATAACCTCTTTCAAGAAAAATGGGGCACCTTTCTCCATGGAGGCCTCTACCCGCGCCCCTTCTGCTTCTGTCAAAAAATGGCTGACCCAGACGTCTGTCCGGCGCTCCGTTGTATTTCTCCTCGGTTTCGGCCTGCGCATGAGTGTCGAGGATGTGGAGACCTTCCTGGTCAAGTACCTCAATGAAAGGTCCTTCAATCTGGTCGATTTCAAGGAGGCCATCTATCAGTATTGTTTTTTCAACGGCTTTGATTACGCCAAAGCGCAGTCCCTGATCGATTACTACAACTCCATTGATCCCTCGGATCCCCGCAATCCCGTGCTCACGGGAAGTCCCAATCTCGGGAAGATGCAGACCGATGAGGAGATCAAGGCCTATCTGTGCCACTTAAAGACCAAAGTCAAATATGAGAGAAAGAAGGATGCCGCCTACACAAATTTTGACCTGCTGCTGGATACCGTCATCGCGCTGATCGCCGAAGACAAGACGAGGTCTCACTTTGACCATGACAACTCCGACATGTCCTCAGGCTTTACCAGAGACATGTCCTCCTCGGACATCAGCCTGCGCATGGTGGAGGAGACGCTGTACAGCTCCACCGATTATTCAGAGGACGGCAATATCCAGAGCATGAAGGACTCTCTTCTCAAGGACAAGTTTGCGCGGTACAGACTATCCAGACAGAGGATGAACGGACTCCGCAAGCAGACCCTTGAAGTGGACCGCTACGATCTCATAACCCTCCTCTTCTTTATCTACTCGCAGGAGAACTGGGAATTCAGATCGCCGCAGATGCGGAAAAAGCGCTGCATGGAATTCATTGACCAGATCAACGAGATCCTGGTCCAGTCCGGCATGATCCGGATGTATCCCGTAAATCCCTATGAGTCCTTTATCCTCCTGTGCCTGATGTCAAGAGATCCCTGGGACACGTTCTGTGATGTCTGGTATGAGTCCTATCACAGAAGATGATCAGACGCTCTTCCACTGCTCGAGCCACTTGTGGGCCAGCTCGATCCACTGCGAAGAGGTCGAGTCATGCATGCGCTTTTCCGACCGGGTCCTCCAGTCCGCAAGGCTCATGCCGTGAACGTCTCCGGGAAACAGGTGGTACTCGACCGGTTTCCCCGCCTTTACAAGCTCTGTGACAAAATACAGAGAGTTCTCCACCGGCACCGACTCATCATACGTGGTATGCCAGACAAAGGCCGGCGGCACATCCCGCATATCCTGCTTTTCCAAAGACATCTTCTCCAAAAGAGAGATGTCTTTGACGTTTTCTTCCCCTAAAAGGTTGACGAAGGACTCTCTGTGCGCGTGCTCCCCGGAAGTGATGACCGGATACGCCAGCACCAATGCGTTGGGGCGGATCTCCTCCGCCGTCAGCCTGACGCCGTGATCGGCGCGGATCCTTGAGAACCACTCTGTGTTCCAGAATACGCCCAGGGAAGCCGCCAGATGGCCGCCGGCAGAAAATCCCAGAACGGCGATCTTGTCCGGATCGATCTTGTATTCCTCTGCATGGGCGCGCAGGTATGCCACTGCCTTCGACAGCTCCAAAAGCGAAGTCGGGAATCTGGCCGGCGCGCACGAGTAGCGCAGTACAGCTGTGTGATAGCCCATGGCGCCGAACTGGAGTGCAACGATCTCCGCTTCGCGCTCCGACGTGAAGTGGTAGCCGCCTCCCGGACAGACGAGAACAAGGGGGCGCTGCTGCACCATGAACTTCTCTGTCACATTCAGGATGAACGTCTCCAGATACGTGTCCGTAAGGCTCCCGGGCACAAAGATCTCTTTTTTGACAATCGTGTGAAACATAAACTCCTCCTTATCGGATGGGAAACTCTCAAGTTTGGTCCCCTGCGCTCCGTAAAAATTTATAACGAAAAATCTTTATAACGAAAATCTTCATGATTCGATCATCCGCGGTCAGATGATCCATGATAAGATAAAAACGAAACAGAACTTATCAGCATTTAACTGCAGCTGCAGGAAAGGAATCACTCAATATGGGATTAATGGATAAACTCTTCAAAAAGACCGATATCAACGACGGTGTCGAAGCCTTCAGGGCGACGCCGGGCGCTTATCTCGTGGACGTCAGGACCGGCTCCGAATACGAAGCCGGACACGTCGAGGGCAGCATCAACGTACCCCTGGGCAGCATCCATATGATCGTCAACCATATCCGCGACATCAACGCGCCGATCTTTGTCTATTGTCAGAGCGGCATGCGCTCCGGTCAGGCCACTTCCATGATCAAGGAGATGGGTTTTACAAATGTGACCAATATAGGGGGGTTGAACCACTATAAAGGCAAACTGGTGCGCTGAAACAGCGCACTTTTTTTGCACATTTTTGCGGCGCATGCCGCAGCGAAAATCCGGCGGTCCGGATGCCTCACCTGTATTCAGGCGGATAGACCCTGACGTAATAGCCGGTGCCCGTCTCTTCCTCCTCCTCGTAATCTCCGTAGGCCATTCCCTGCAGCGACAGATCCTGAATCTCGCTGTACCCGCACTTCTCCAGAATCTCCCTGTTGAGGGCACTCAATGCCGCATCCTTCACCGGCTCGCCGTCCATCTCCGCGATCGGCTTCGATGACACTCCGACAGCGCGGATCCGAATGTTGAGCGCATGATACAGGATCCGGTGCAGGTGGGTCAAAAGATAGCGCGCGATCCCTCTTCCGCGGTACTGCGGGAGCACGAACACGCCTTGCAGGTAACCTGAGAATCCCTGCGTGTTCTTCCACTCCTGCGTTCTCACCTGCATCTGCGGGCATTCGTTGAAGGCTTCTGCCAGGGCGACTTCTTCCGGACCGAAAGGGTCCGCCGCATTCAGTATGTCGAGCGCGCTGCCGTAAACAAGGAGCTCGTCATAGAGTTTCCCCCACAGTTTGGCGCACAGCGATCCTCTGCACCACAGGGTCACGTTGAAGTTCATGCCCAGATAGTCGTTCTCTTCATCATTTTCGTGCGGCGTCAATTCCAGACGAAAAGTGTCGTACTCCGTTCTTGTGGAATACACTTTCAGTGTGTATATTTCTCGATTCATTTCACATCCCCCTGCCATTTCAAACAAACCGGCCATTCGGTCTAAACAGATGCAGCAATATTTAAAAATCCTGATATAGCACTTGGATCTGCACTTGTGCTATAATGTCATGGCTTCATTGAGAAAACATAAATATAAGGAGACAAACCTTGGCATCTAATACTCCCAAAGAAAACAAAATGGGCGTCATGCCCGTCAAAAAACTGATCATCAGCATGGCGCTGCCCATGATGATCTCCATGCTGGTCCAGGCTCTCTACAATGTCGTGGACAGCGTATTCGTCGCCAGACTGGGCCAGAACGCTCTCTCTGCCGTCACCTACGCCTTTCCTCTCCAAAACCTGATGATCGCAGTCGGCTCCGGTACCGGCGTCGGTATGAACGCCCTGCTCTCCCGCTCTCTGGGCGAGAAGCGGTTCGACCGATCCGACGCGGCCGCCAATATGGGCATATTCCTGACCTTCTGCAGTTTTATCGCTTTTCTTTTATTTGCGATCTTCGGCTCCCACTGGGCCATCGCCGTACAGCTGAGGTCCAGCGCCAACACCGCGGCCGCCGCGGAGATCATCTCTGACGGGCACGCATATCTCTCCACGGTGACCGGCTTCTCTCTCGGGCTCTTCTTCCAGATGACTTTCGAGAGACTCCTGCAGTCCACGGGCCGCACGCAGCTGAGCATGATCAGTCAGACCACCGGTGCCGTCATCAACATCATCTTCGACCCCATCATGATCTTCGGTCTCTTCGGCTTCCCCAAACTCGGTGTGGCCGGGGCCGCTTATGCCACCGTTTTGGGGCAGAGCATCGCCGCGATCACCGGTCTGATCATGAACCTGAAGTTCAATCCCGATATCCATCTGAGCTGGAAGAAGGTCTTCAAGATCGACGCGGATATTATAAAGCAGATCTATTTTGTCGGCGTTCCGTCCATCCTGATGATGTCGATCGGATCGGTCATGACCTACGGAATGAACATGATCCTGACCGCCTTCTCCACGACCGCGACAGCCGTATTCGGCGTGTATTTCAAACTGCAGAGCTTCTTCTTCATGCCGGTGTTCGGCCTCAACAACGGGCTGATCCCCGTACTGGCCTACAACTACGGCGCAAGGCGCAGGGACCGCATCGACGAGGCGCTGAAGTTCTCCTTCTCCCTGGCCATCGGCATCATGCTGATCGGCACTCTGATCATGCATGTGTTTCCCGAACAGCTCCTCGGGCTGTTCAATGCGGACGCGGAAATGATCAAGATCGGTGTGCCCGCGCAGCGCATCATCAGCCTGTGCTTCCCGCTGGCCGCCATGGGCATCATATCCGGTTCCATCTTCCAGGCCTTCTCACAGAGTATCTACTCTCTGATCATCTCCCTGGGAAGACAGCTGGTCGTCCTGCTGCCCGCAGCATGGCTTCTTTCCAAAACAGGCGTTGTCACCAACGTGTGGTGGGCTTTTCCCATCGCAGAGGGCGTCTCGGTGGTGCTCTCCTTCATCTTCTTCCGAATGATCTACGGGAAGATCGTAAAGCCCTTGGAGCAGCCGGCCAAGTGATGCCGTGTTATGCAGCGCGCTGTCTGTGAGGTCCAAACACTGAACCTGCCGGGAACCTGCGCAGTGCGCTCAGGGGATCCTATTCCCCAGATCACCCAATGAAATAAACCCTTCTCCCGTCTCATCCCGGGTCAGCAGATCCAGCCTGTGGATCTGCAGTGCAAAGCGGGGAAGCGTATGACCGTAATGCCGGAACATCTCTCCAAAGAGCTGTTCCGGTTTTAAATTGTCCCCGACGCTGCAGCAGAGGCGGAGGTAGACCAGATCGTCATGGATCTGCACGTCGTAGATCCACTCCTTCATGTCCACCTCCCGCGTGCCCTTTTTGGTCTCTTTGATCCACGGCAGGCTCTCTCTCGCGCAAAACTCTGCGAGCGCCGATCTCCAATCCCAATCCGGCGTGAATTCCTCGCGGAAGCGCACTTCATAATCTGCGGCGGCGACAATGGTCATGGCTTTCATCTTCTTCCCGCCGTCCACCTCCCTGAAATCCAGGATGTCAAGCCCCTCACACATGTGCTTTTCCAGCTGCTGCATAGCCTTCTGAGAAGAGATCGGTTCCTCCAGTTCGATGTCCATGTACTCCGCGCTGGAAGTCGGTCCGACACCCAGAGGCATCGCAAAAGACATGACCATTCTCTGGTGCATCCCCTCGTCGTATTTGACCGGGATCTGCGTCCGCCTCACTGCGCTCTGCAGATACCGCATCAGCTCCAGATGACCGATGAACTTCATGGGTCCGTATTTTGCAAACTTCACTCTCACTCGCAAGAGAACACTCCTTATATTTGATGCTGTTTATTTGATGCCGCTAATTCAGTACATATTATCTGCTGCACACACCGCAGCCGAAAACAGCGGCGCCGCAGCCGGAGCACTGCTCCCTGCAGTTGGGTGTAACCACGCCTTCCTGCGCCCTCTGCCACTCCCGGATGAGAAAAGCTTTGGTGACACCGATATCTATGAAGTCCCAAGGCAGGATCTCCTCTGTGCTGCGCTGCCTCAGTGCAAAGAAGTCCATATCCACGCCCGTATTGGCGCACGCCTTGAGCCAGCGCGAATAATCCCAGGTCTCGATCCAGGCATCGTACATGGCGCCGAGCCGGTAGGCCTCCAGGATCGCCTTGGAACAGCGCCTGTCGCCGCGAGCCAGAAATCCCTCCAGAACAGTGCCGTCTGCCTCGTGATACTTGTACCAGATACTGCGGCGGTTCAGGACGGACTGCACGCCGTCGTAGACAGTCCCCGCAAATTCCAGATACTGCTCAGGCGTATACATGGGCGCCCACTGCAGCGGCGTAAACGCCTTGGGCACGAAGAAGGAGGTGCTGACCGTGATGTCGCATCTTCCGTTCCGCTTCTCCTTGGGCACTTCCTGAAAATACGCTACAGCGATCTTGTTGGCCAGCTCCGCAATCTCCCGCCGGTCCTGCGGCGTCTCCGTCGGAAGGCCCAGCATGAAATACAGCTTTACTTTCTTCCAGCCGCCCCGGAAGGCCACGCGCGCACCGGACAGGATCTCCTCCTCTGTCAGCCCCTTATTGATGACGTCTCTGAGCCTCTGTGAACCCGCTTCGGGGGCAAAAGTCAGATTCCCCCGCCTGGCGTCGTGAAGCTTCTCCATAACGTCCAGAGAAAAGGAATCGATGCGCAGGGACGGAAGCTGCAGAGAAGTGCCTCTGGGCCCGTATGTATCCACGAAATAATGGACGAGCTCCCTGATGCAGGTATAGTCGCTGGAACTGAGAGAACTGAGCGTAAAGTCATCCTGCCCTGTATTTTCGATCAGCTCGTCGATGTATTGCTTCAGAAGATCCAGGGAGCGCTCCCTGTTCGGTCTGTAGATCATGCCTGCCTGACAGAATCGGCATCCGCGGATACATCCCCTCTGAATCTCTACAACGGCGCGGTCCTGGGTGATCTGTATGAAGGGCACCAGCTGACGCAGCGGATAAGGCGCGGCGTCGAGGTCCTTCACCGTCTGCTTGCGCACACGCGCCGGCACTCCCGGGACAGTCGGCTCAAAAGAAGCGATCGTTCCGTCGTCTTTGTAGCGGACTTCATAGAGCGACGGCACATAGATGCCGGGCACCTCGCAGGCCGCCGCGATCAAGAATTCTCGCCGGCTCTTTCCGGCCTTTTTCATTTCTTTGTAGAGGTCAAGGAGCCGGTCATAGACCGTCTCTCCCTCCCCGATATAGAACATGTCGAAGAACTCGGCGATCGGCTCCGGATTATAGGAGCAGGGGCCGCCCCCGATCACGATCGGCACGGAATCGTCCCGGTCGCATGCCCGCAGCGGTATGCCTGACAGATCCAGCACCTGCAGCACATTGGTGTAACAGAGCTCGAACTGCAGCGTGATCCCCAGAAAGTCAAAGTCCCGAATCGGGTCCTGTGATTCCAACGCAAAAAGCGGGATCTTCCGGTCCCGCAATATTTTGTCCAGATCCAGCCACGGCGAATAGACCCTCTCACACCAGGTGTCCTCTCTCCGATTGAACATATCATATAAGATCTGGATTCCCAGATGGGACATCCCCACTTCGTAAACTTCCGGAAAGCACATGGCAAACCGGATATCGATCCCGGCGGGATCTTTATAGACGGCATTTGCCTCGTTTCCCAGATATCGGGCCGGCTTCTGCACACTCAGAAGCACCTCGTCCGGAAGCGCCAGCTTCCTTGTTTTTTTATAATACTGACTCAAATCTGCCTGCTCTTTCATCCAATGATCCGGTCCGGCTGTTCCCGGACCGGCTGCCTGTTGTATGGTCAATACATGATCTCTGGCATGACCGGTTCTGCCGCTTTTACATAAAGGTCATAGCTGACTGGATCCTTCGCACCATACTTCTTGTCTGTGTCCCGTATTCTTCCATTACCTTCTGGCAGAGGCCGGGACTGTTGGTCAGGATCGCGTCCACGTTCAAACTCACCAGCTGCGCCATCGTATCCTCTTCGTTGACCGTCCAGACGAAAACATATTTGCCGGCGCGGTGGATCCGCTCGATATTCTCATAAGTGGCAAAGGTCTGCTGGATACTGATGATGTCCGCTGCATCCAGCGACTCAATATCGCCGATCCCGATCACCGATGTATATGCCGTGAGGATATAGGGATTGATCTCCCTCACTTCCTCCAGCGTCTTGTAATCCTGAGACGTGATGTCACAGTGCTCCCTGAAATTGTTGGCCTCTATGATGTCGACCACTTTCTGCACGATCCCGTCGTCATGTCCCGTTCTCTTGATCTCGATATTCAGATACAGAATATCCTTGTCGCTGGCCGCCAGCTTGATGACCTCATCCAAAGTCGGTATTGGGGTCCCCTCATATTCCGCACTGAAAAATTTCCCGTTGTCAAGATTCTTGATCTCATCATAAGTCACTTCCCAGACGTTCTTGTTCAATCCCGTCGTTCTCGCCAGATTGTCGTCATGCAGCACGATGATCGTGCCGTCCTTGAGCATCTGCACGTCCAGCTCGGCCGCCGGGTAATCTTCGTCGATACACTTCTGAAAGGCCGGGAGCGTGTTCTCCGGCGCCGCTGCGGAATATCCGCGGTGCGCCATGATCATCGGCAGACCGTAATCGGTATTGAGCATCCATCGGACCTGGGCATATCTGCGCGGGACCGAGAAGAAAATGCACACCACACAGAGTGCGATCATGAGCCATTTAAGGATCGGATATCGGTAAAAATAGTGCGGAGGCTCCGTGTAACTCAGGATCTCTTCACCTAATTCCCTCTTTCTGTTGTAATAAGCCGACTGAAAACTGGCCATCATGATCGGGGACAGGAACCAGAGAAGCACCACATAGCAGAGCACGCTGACCGCTTCATATCTTTCCATGAAAAAGGTCATAAACTCCCCTGTCTCCGCCGGGATCACCCACAGTGAGAGAAGATACCATCCCCCAACAATGAGTGCTGATCCCGCATAATACATCACATAGATGAACATGCCCCAAAAGAGGTTGAGGAAGAAAATCCGGATGATATATTTTCCCTTGGTCATCCGCCAGCTCTTTTTGCAGGCATCCGCCATACTGGTGCCGTCCTCCTCCATCATGACGGGAATGGCAAAAATCCAGCGCAGGAAAAAGTATAGTGCCACATACTGCAGTACCTGATAGGTATATCCCTCCCAAGGCCGTTTCTGAAAATCCTCCAGGATAAAGCCCGGCATCCGTATCACGGAAGTGACACTCGACACATCATAGAGCGACCCGAAGTGAAGGACCAGATAGACATACGGAATGAACACCCAGTTCCCGGGGCGCAGTCTCTCCACACACATATCAAATCCGGCGGAGAAGATCTGTCTTGTCGTTCTTCTGAGGCCGAAATTGGATGCGTGAAGCATGTCATAGATTGCAAACTGTTCGAACATGGCCACTGCCGCCAGGAGCAGGATCATTGCGATCAGGACCAGCCATGTGATCGGATTCTTGATAAAGCTCCCCGCATTGTACCATGCGATCACTTTCGTCTTATTGCCGATCAGCCATAACTTCTGCGCCCAGCTCAGAAGCGGGAACAGAACGAGCAGACAAAGGATCCTGAAAATGATCTCAAAAGCGATCAGGCTCTTGATGTTTTCCATAAGCAGGCCGAAAGGAGACAGCACTCCCCGAAGCCATTTCATTAACTTAGCTGTCATCTGTATCTCTCCTGTCTGTGAGATATGCTATCTTCACAAAGGTTAGTTTATCATCGCAAAATCGACTTGTAAACTTGACAGGTACTGTTCTTTTCCTGTATTGTCTTCTCGTTGCAGCAGGATCACAAGGGGGGTAAAGCCAAATGAGCCAACTTGATCATAATAAAGAAAATCGGGACTTGAACCGGCTCGGTACTGACTATGAGAGCAGAGACGCGAAGAAACTGAGTATGATGAGGGAGGATCTGAATCAGTGTGATGAGATCATCCTGAGTGCGCTTCTTATGAGGAACCGGATCGTCGAGGATATCATGTCCTATAAAGAGAAACATGATCTCCCGATCCTTCAGCCCGAGCAGGAGGAACGCCAGCGGATCTGGCTGGAGAGCCGCCTCGAGGGAAAGCGCCACGGCAAAGAGATCATATCCGTGTTTAAGAGCATCAACAAGAACAGCAAACGGATCCAGGCCAGAAAGCTCTTCCGCTACAATCTGGTGCTGATCGGTTTTATGGGCGCAGGAAAGACCACCATGTCCGATTACTTCAGCACCATGTTCGCGATGGACAGTGTCGAAATGGATCAGGTCATCGCAAGGCGCGAGGGCATGACGATCCCGGACATCTTCGAGGTCCATGGAGAGGAGTACTTCCGCGATTGCGAGACCAATCTCCTGATCGAGCTGCAGTCCAGAAAGAACACGGTCATTTCCTGCGGAGGCGGCGTCCCTATGCGGGATCGCAATGTCGCCGAAATGAAAAAGAACGGCCGCGTCATCCTTCTGACCGCCACGCCGGAGACCATTCTAGAGCGTGTCAAAGATGACCACAGCCGTCCTCTCTTGGAAAACAACAAAAATATTCCCTTCATCCAAAGTCTCATGGACAAGCGCCGCGAAAAGTACGAGGCCGCCGCGGACATCATCATTCCCACCGACGGCAGGAGCATCCAGGACATCGGTGAGGAGATCATCTCCCGGCTCCGTGAACTCGACAGCACCGGCAAATAATAGTGATCGATTTCACAGCATAAAAAAGAGAATGTAGGAAGTTCCTACATTCTCTTTTTTATAAGGTGACAACCGGATTTGAACCGGTGGTCAGGGAGTTGCAGTCCCTTGCCTTACCGCTTGGCTATGTCACCGAATCACTATGAAGATTATAGCACAGATGCTTTTCTAAAAAAAGCAGTTTAAACAGATCATACGATGAAACTGTTTAAAGTGACTCCGACGGGAATTGAACCCGTGTTACCGCCGTGAAAGGGCGATGTCTTAACCTCTTGACCACGGAGCCTTGAAAAGATAACAGCGACTTCGCTGTCAAACGCCCCGAGCAGGGCTCGAACCTGCAACACCGCGGTTAACAGCCGCGTGCTCTACCAT
>ODAI014342572.1_pt1 | contig 14038 bp, 14 predicted proteins | sample 1539321 | NCBI WGS metagenome assembly ODAI01 (sample SAMN02144231, study PRJEB22623) | gut metagenome | biome: sheep rumen | host: Ovis aries | place: New Zealand
CCCCCCTCAAGATGAGACATCACAAGACCCCTTGAAGAGTACAAGGTAGATAGGCGTGAGGTGTAAGTGCGGCAACGCATTCAGCTGACACGTACTAATCGGTCGGAAGCTTATCCTTACGTTTTTGGCTGGAACGAAAGTTCCTTCGGTGTTCAGTTTTCAGGGTACTGAATGAATATGAAATGTTTAAATACAGTCCAGAGATCAACAAATCTCCGGACTGTTTTTTTGCAGCTGAGTTAAAGACGGCAAAGAGAATATGGAAAATGAACAAATTATTTGATATCAATGAATCCGGATACAGTGTAAGATGTAAACTATACTGCAGCAGCGTGAATGCTGTAAGACGTGTAGTTATTTTCGGACACGGCTTCGGCGGTCACAAGGACAACAGGGCTGCGGAAAAGTTTGCGGCCAAGATCATCTCCAAGTACAAAGATTTTGGAGTGATCACTTTCAACTGGCCCTGTCACGGGGATGACGCGCGAAAGAATCTGCTGTTGAGCGAATGTGACACATATCTGACACTTGTGCTGGATCATGCCCGGAATCAGTTTCATACGGACGAACTCTATGCCTATGCAACCAGTTTCGGAGGCTATCTCTTTCTCAAGTATATATCGGAGCATGGCAACCCGTTCAGAAAAGCAGCTTTTCGCTGCCCGGCTGTAAGGATGTATGAGTCGATCACGAACAACATCATGTCGGAGGACAACAAGGAGAAAATCCGGAAGGGCAAACCGGTACTGGTTGGATTTGACAGGAAAGTGAAGATCAGCCGGCAGTTCCTGGAAGAACTGAAAGCGGCCGATATAACGCAAAATGACTATATCGATTATGCGGAAGATCTTTTGATCCTTCATGGAACGAAGGACGAAATAATCCCTTTTGAGGACTCCGCAGAATTTGCCGACCGGAACATCATTGAGTTTATTCCCGTTCAAAACGCGGACCACCGGTTTACGGATCCTAAGACGATGGATTTTGCCATACACACGATCATAGAGTTTTTTAGTGAATAATATGAGGAAAAAAGTATGAACCTGCACTTTGATCCCCTTAGACAAAAATATCCGTCGCAGAGATTTCCGGTCTACGCTGCGGGCGGTATGGTGAATTGTTCCAGTCCGCTTGCGGCCGCCGCCGGTATGGAGGTGCTTCAAAAGGGCGGAAACGCGATGGATGCAGCCGTGGCTGCAGCTGCCGCTCTCACTGTGGTGGAACCGACGGCGAACGGTCTGGGATCCGATGCGTTTGCGCTGATCTGGTCGGAGAGCAGCCGCAGGCTGTTCGGACTCAATTCCAGCGGACGGGCCCCTATGCTTGCCTCTATTACCAAAATAGTGGATGAGGGCAGGGACGATCACGGAAGGATGCCGCGCCGCGGATGGACGCCTGTAACAGTGCCCGGGGCCCCGGCAGCATGGGCAGAGATCAGCAGGAGGTTCGGCAGGATGACACTTGCCCAGGCTCTTGCGCCTGCTGTGCGCTACGCGGAAAACGGATATCCCTGCGCGCCGAATCTGGCGGAGGTGTGGAAAAACGATTATGAGGCTTACAGAGCCGAGTTTGAAGGGGAATGCTTCGATGCATGGTTCAGGACGTTCGCGCCTCTCGGAAGGCCCTGGGAGGCCGGAGAAATAGTCCGGCTGCCGGACCACGCCCGCTCTCTGAAGCTGATCGGCGAGACGAATGCAGAGGCCTTCTATCGGGGAGAACTGGCCCGAAAGATCGATGCGGAGAGCCGCCGGTTCGGAGGATATCTTCGCTACGAGGATCTGGCTGTCCACAGAGCAGTCTGGGTAAACCCGGTCAGTGTCCGTTACAGAGGATACGATGTGTGCGAGATCCCGCCCAACGGACAGGGGATCACAGCGCTGATGGCGCTCAATATTTTGAAAGAATTCGAATTTACGCAAAATGATTCGGCGGAAACGTACCACAGACAGATTGAGGCCATGAAGATGGCTTTTGCCGATTCCTTCCAGTATGTGACCGATCCGGCGCGGATGGTGATCGATTACCACGCCCTGCTCAGTCCGGAATACGGAGCCATGCGGGCCGCGGAGATGACGGACCGCGCGCAGATCTGGACGCACAGAATTCCGCCGAGAAGCGGCACCGTGTATTTCTGCTGTGCGGACGGCGAAGGGAATATGGTTTCCTATATTCAATCCAATTATATGGGATTCGGATCCGGCATCGTGGTAGACGGGACGGGAATCGCCCTGCAGAACAGAGGCGCTGATTTTTCTCTGGATCCGGAGCATATCAACTGTCTGATGCCGGGGAAAAAGACTTATCACACGATCATTCCCGGTTTCCTTATGAAAGACGGAGATCCTGTCGGTCCTTTCGGCGTCATGGGCGGTTATATGCAGCCCCAGGGACATGTCCAGGTGGTCATGAACATGATCGACTTTCACATGGATCCTCAGCAGGCGCTGGATGCACCCCGCTGGCAGTGGATGAGGGACGGAAGCGTCACGGTAGAGAGCCGCTTCGACGAGGGACTGGCGAGAGAACTGCGGCGCAGGGGACACGACGTGCGAGTCGACCTGGATACGTCCTCCTTTGGACGGGGACAGATCATCGTGCGCCTTCCCGGCGGCGTCCTGGTCGGCGGCACGGAATCCAGGACAGACAGCAATATAGCGTGCTATTAGCAAAAAGACCCCCGCAAAACCTGTTCTGAGCGGTTTTGCGGGGATTTTTTAATCCGATGGATTATCTTTATAATATGCCTTTTCGATGGCTTCAGCGGCCTTTCTGCGCCTTTCGTCGTGGAGATTCGTGTATTTCTTGACGGTCTCCAGACTGGAGTGACCAAGCGCGTCGGACGTCACATATATGTCGCCGGTCTCTTCATAGAGGTTGGTCGCAAATGTGCTGCGGAGCTTATGCGGCGTGATCTTTTTCATCGGAACCACGGAGGCTGTGTATTTTTTGACCATGCGCTCCACGGCTCTGACGGAGATCCGCTGGCCCTTTCTGGAGATGAAAAGCGCGTTCAGATCCTCCGACGACGTCTTTCGCTCGTAGTCGATATAGTCCTGCAGAGCTTCCGCGACCGGATCATTAAAGTAGACAAATTGTTCTTTTCGCCCCTTGCGGAAGACCCGGATCCTCTTTTCGTTCCAGTCGATGTCCTGCAGGTCGATGCCGACCATCTCGCTGACGCGGATCCCGGTGTTGAGCAGGAGAGTGAGGATGGCGATATCGCGCATCTGCTGTCCCTTTGAAAACTGAAACTGTTTCTCTGTCAGGGAATCGCCGGTCTCCGCGCCCTGCAGGACATCCCGGACCTCATTCTTTTCGAGATATGTGATCGCTTTTTCCTCGATCCTGGGCATGTCGACCAGCTCCGCCACATTCTTCTCCAAATGATTGTGTGCGATCAAATAGCGGTATAAAGCGCGGAGGGAGGAAAGCTTCCTGGCTCTGGCCGGCGCCTGATTGGACTCTTTGATGATTTTGGCGTTGTTGGGATCTTTGCGGTTGTAGCGCATCAGATATAAAAGATAGTCCTGGATGTCGTCGGCGGTCAGAGATCCGAGCGTGCTGATCTGGATCTGCATGACCGGGATCCCGAGTGTCTTTTCGAGATATTCAAAGAAGACCTTGAGATCGCCGATGTAGCCGAGCACGGTCCGGGGAGCCTTGTTTTTGGTGACGAGATATTCGTTGGCGAACCTTCGGACGAACATCGGCATATCAACTGTGAGGTCGTTGATCTTTTCGAGCGTGCGTATATTTTTTTCATCGCGGTAGGATTCCATGGGAGTGCTCCTTGGTGTATATTATAGTAATGGATGGCGGCGGCTTGCCGCATGGCAAGGACGGAAGAAACCGCTCTCCAATGCTTATGATAGCACAGTTACGACGTTAAATCTATATTTAGCGGCGTAATTAATCACTCTTCTTCAACGACGAAATGCCCATATAGAATCTGGATAAAGCCAATTAAAAGCCCTGATAGAGATTTCCTATCAGGGCTTTTGTGCGCGATAAGCTGTCGGGCAGGTCTGTAAACCTTAAACATCTTCCGTTGTGCCGGCGCTCCGATTTTCTGCGGAATCCTGCGCGGTTTCTTGAGCAGCGTCTTCCGGAACGGTTTCCTGAGCAGCGTCTTCCGGAACGATTTCCGGAGCGGCGTCTTCCGGAGCGGGCTCTGAGATGGCTTTATCCTTGATCGTGTAATTATGGATCATTTTCATCAGCTGGATGGCAATGCCAATCTCGCAGCCCGCGACAAAGGCAAGTCCGGCGAAGGCAGTTTTCATTCTCTTCTTCATAATGCCCTCCTAATTTCTGTTCTCGAAATCCTCAATGACCTGGGTCAGAAGCTTTACAGTGCCGTCTATGCCCAGAAGGCCTGTGTCGATAGACATATTATAGGTATCTGCTCTGCCCCACTTCTTCATTGAATAGTAGTTGTAATAGCTCTGCCTCTGCTTGTCCTTGCGCAAAATGAACTCGCGCAGCCTGTCAGGGTTGGCCTTGTCCTCTGCGGGGACGTCGGGATATCCGGCTGCACGGCTGATCCTGAAATCTTCGCTCGCATGGAGGAACAGATTGATCACATTGGGATAATCCTGCAGGGCGCAGTCCGCGCAGCGTCCGATGATGACGCAGGAGCCTTCTTCTTTGGCAATCTTCTTGATCGTGTCAAACTGGGCCAGAAAGACCTTCTGGCTGATGGGCATATCCGTAAAGCCGGAACCGCCGAACCCGAAGGAATATGTATCCATGACCAGATTGTAGAGGAATGAGCTGGTAGGCCGCTCGTCCTGCTGCTGAACGATCTCCTGACAGAAGCCGCTGTCTTTGGCAACCTTGGACAGAAGCTCCGAATCATAGAAGTTGATCCCGTAGTGGGCTGCCAGTTTCTGCCCGACTTCTCTTCCGCCGGAACCGTACTGCCGGCCGATCGTGATAATAGTTTTCATAAAAGGCACCTCCTTGAGAAATTCCTGACTTTATTATACTAAAATGCACGAACTTATGCAAATTCAATAAGATTATTAAGGATAATCATGGATTGTTGTCTAATTTGCTGAGGATTTCTTCAAAATAGGCAGGGAGAGGCGCATGGGTCTCTATATATTCGCCGGTCCTGGGGTGTACGAAGCCCAAGACACCTGCGTGAAGGCATTGCCCCTGCGTTGTAAAGGGGGATTTTCGCCTGCCGGCATAGACCTCGTCTCCCAGAAGCGGGTGATGGACATAAGCCATATGCACACGGATCTGGTGGGTGCGGCCGGTCTCCAGGCGGCACTCGACATAGGTGTACTTACCGAAGCGCCGAAGAACCCTGCAGTGGGTGACAGCCCTCTTGCCGTCCGGTCGGACCGCCATTCTCTTGCGCTCTGAAGGATCGCGGCCGATCGGCTGGTCGACTGTGAATGCATCTTCTGAGATGTTGTCGTAGAGAATGGCATAATAGCGGCGGACGATACTGTGCTCCTGGAGCTGCTCTGAAATACTCATGTGCGCCGCGTCGTTCTTGCAGATGATGACGCTGCCGGTCGTATCCCTGTCGATGCGATGGACGATGCCCGGCCTCAGGACGCCATTGATGCCTGACAGACTGCCGCCGCAGTGATACATGACGGCGTTGACCAGAGTGCCCGTATAATGCCCCGGAGCCGGATGGACGACCATCCCCTTGGGCTTATTGACGACCAGAACATCCTCGTCCTCGTAAAGAATATCCAGCGGAATATTCTCGGGAAGGATATCGGGGATGACTTTCTCGGGGAGAACGAGGCGGATGACATCGCCTTCATGCACCCTGGTGCTGGGCTTGGGGAGCCTGCCGTTCAGAAGCACGCTTCCGTCCTTGATCAGCGTCTTGAGATAGCTTCGGGACTGGCCCTGCGCAAAGGACGCGACGACAGAATCGATCCGCTCTTCGCTCAGTTCCTCCGGTACGATAAATTCATTGATCTCTTCCATGAATTGATCCCTCACAGTGCGTAGTATGTAACTCAGTGCTCTCCGAACTGAAGGTCCTCTTCCTTGTAATAAAAGAGGATCAGAAAGGCCAGGCAGAACACTGAGCAGGTGACATAGATGTCCGCCACATTGAAGACAGGGAAATCAATGAGGGAGAAATAAATAAAGTCTCTTACGTAGTGAAGAAACACCCTGTCGATGAGATTGCCGGCAGCACCTGCCGCGATGAATATGAGAACGAGACGAAGAGGAAGATACTTCCGGCCGTCCGGTATTTTGACATAAAAATACACTATGGCGGCAAGTGTGACGGCGGAGATCACACTCAGGAAGAGGGTCCCGTTCTGGAAGATCCCGAAAGCCGCTCCTCTGTTCTGGATATAGTAGAATTCCAGAACGCCCGGGATCAGAGGAATATGCCTGCCGTCCTTGAGGGCCTCTACGGCGATGGACTTGGTGGCAAGGTCAAAGATCACTAATAGAAGGAATAGGGCGGCCGCCTTGATCAGGCGGCGGACATTGAATTTCATAAAAATGCCTCCGTAACTGCAAATATTGACCGAATTGGTTTGACTGAGATGGTCAACTGACCAGATTGGTCAATACTGTTTATAAAAGGCTGCTTGTCAGATGCGTGATATCTTTCTGTTTTACAGCCTGTAAAAGGCGCACCAAACAATGTCCGGTGCGCCTGCGCTTCAATATAATGATATTGTGATCAGATCAGTTCCTTCCGCCATAAGGCATGCTCAGCGAATTGCTTTCGTTTCTGTCAAGCCCCGCGTGGGTGGAAATATCTCCGGAAACATCTACATTCGCAGGTGTGATCACGAAGATGTAATGGGAGATCTTCATGACATTGCCGTGAACGGCGTAACAGGATCCGGACGTGAAATCGATGATCCTCTGTGCGATCTCGACGTCAAGGCCTTCCAGATTGAGAACTACGGTGCTGTTGGCAAGAAGGGTATCCGTCACTTCTCTCGCGTCATTTACGGATGTGGGCTTGATGATGCATACTTCCATGCCTGCCTCCGAATACTGCTTCTTGACCTGACGGGATACAGAGGAAGATTCTGACTTGTCAGCTGCCGCTGAGGCGCCAAAACGCTTTCTGGGTCTGGGAGCGGCAGGTGCAGGATCGTCGTCGATATCGTCGCTCAAATTGACGGCCGGTGCGGGACGGGAAGAAGCAGCTCTTGCAGGCTCCTCTCTGGGCGCGGGCTTGTCGTCGCCGTAATAGTCCTCGTCCTCATACTCCTCATCTTCATCGTATTCGTCATCGTCATTGAACTTCATGGCGTTGATCAGCTTATCCATAACACTCATATCAGTAACACTCCTTTATTTGATCTGGGCGGGAGACAGACCGCGGGCGGCCTCTGACCCGGCTTCAGGTATAGATCCTCTCTCCGAATATGCCCGTGCCGACACGAATGTGGGTCGCTCCCTCTTCGATCGCAACCTCAAAATCGCCCGTCATACCCATGGAAAGTATACCCATAGACACATTATCGATGCATTTTTGACCGATGTCAACAGCTAATTCTCGCAGCCTTTTAAAATACGGACGGTTCTCTTCGGGATCCTCCGTATAGGGAGCGATCGTCATAAGACCCGCTACCCGGATGCCGCGAAGCTGTGCGGCCGCCCTTACGAGCGCTTCCGTCTCCCCTATGGAGACACCGAATTTACTCTCCTCCTGAGCTGCATTGACCTCGATCAGGACGGGCATCACGAGACCGGCTTTTGCGGCTTCCTCGCTGATCGTCTCCGCAAGGCGCAGGCTGTCGACGCTGTGGATCATGACAGTCCGGCTGATCAGCTGCCGCACTTTGTTGCGCTGCAGATGACCGATCATATGCCACCGGATATCCTGCGGGAGCAGAGGCTTTTTCCGGCAGATCTCCTGTACCTTGTTCTCGCCGAAATCCCGCTGTCCGGCCTCATAGGCCTCTCTGAGCATGTCCTCCGGCTTGGTCTTGGTCACACAGATCAGGGTCACTTCCTCCCTGCTGCGTCCCGCTCTGCGGCAGGCATCCTGAATCCGCTGTTCTATGTTGTTTAAATTCTCCTTTATCAAAGCAGATGTCCTTTCTGTTCTTTTAAGATCAGTTGTAGTAGTCGTTCATCCTGATGGAGGATGCGAACAGAACGATATAATCGTATTCCTGCAGTCCATAGAGCGAACCGGGCTCTACGATCGCATATTCCTCATTCTGCTGCAGGATATTCACCTGCCGGAAATCGGGATATCCCTTATTGATGTAGTAGACGCCGATCAGTTCATCCTGCTCGCCGAGCGTAAACTGCTCGGACGAATTGGGTCTGTCGATGATCTCTCCCGCCCGCAGCACGCTGTCGTCCAGATAGTAACAGTCCTCATTCTCGCTGTAGGGGACGGCAGGAACAAACTGAACGCTCTTCTCGTTGTTCTTGGTATAGATCTCCAGAAGAACGCCTCTCTGGCCGCCTGCGCCTTCAAACACAAAGGCTTTGGGTACGAGGAAAAAGCTGCCCTTCGTGATGGAACTATTGGGAACCTTGAGCCCTGACCGGCTGGAAGCGATCAGCTCCACGTCCAGAAAACGGTCTGTACAGAAGGCGGACATGGAGTTGTTGAACCGGAGATTGACAAAATAGTTCCCCTCCTCGTCACTTCTGGAGGAGACGGACGCCCAGGATACAAGCTGGTTTTCAAGAAAGCGGACCTGGATATAGCCCTGATCTACCAGGGCCTGCGCGTCTTCGGCGGAGGCCACGTGGATCGCAACAGACCAGTTCTCGTCCGTGACGATCTTGTAGGCGGGATCGCCGGCCGTGATCCTGCTGCCGTTTGTGATCTGGTTCTTTCGGTATCCGGTGCGGTCGAAATCCTGCGTCGTGAGATTTTCAAAAGTGATGTCCTCGCAGTTGTCGACGGAATACAGGATCTCCCCGGTAGACGACGCATAGCAGGGATGAATGGAGGTGGAACTGAGGTCCGGGATGTCCGCCAGTACTTTCCGGTTGGAGATCTTCTGCGCCGAGCTCACGGCCCCGCTCTTAAAGTCGTAGACATTGGAAAAAGAAGCGGGTGAAAACTTTCTTGAAAAGGAAATGGCGTCATTGCGAAAGCGCTGGATATCCTCCTCCGAGAAGAAGGGCTCCTCGTCGGGAGAAAGGTAATCCGTGATCTTTCCCGATTCATCGACTGAGAAGGCGAGTCCCCCTACGGGTACTCTCTCTCCTTCCTTATTGTAGAAGTTGATGGTCCCGGTGTAGTCGCTGTTGACAACCGTCTCATTCCGAAGGGCGATGCCCTGGTAGACCAGATTATCCGAGAGCGTTCCTGAGCGGACCTCGTAGACCTCCGTTTTGCGGGAGGTCAGATAATTGAGCAGGCTGATCAGAACATAGAGGAAAATGACCAGAAACATGATCAGGCCCACGTTCAGTCTGAACGGGCGGCGATATGAAAGTATGCGTGATGAAGAGTGCTGATCCGACAAATTTGTATCCTCAAATCAATAAAAGGTATATATAAACTTATATACGTGCCTGTAAGCAGAAAAAACGAGCCTTGGAAATCTGTGATTCCAAGGCCCCGTCTGTGATCATACCGGTCAAAGTGCTACTTCAATCAGTTCCTTCAGTTCCTCAGGAACATCCGCTTCATCCATGGAGATGCTGAGAATGAAATGAACGCCGAACTTCTCTCCGATCTTCACGATCTTCTTGATCGTATCGGTTATGTCCTTGCCCTCCAGATGAGCAATCTTCAGGAAGCTGTCAAAATACATCTGTTCAAGGTCATGATCCTGAGAAATGATGCCGCAGATAAATCCGATGAACTGATCGGTATTCTCAATGTTGTAATCGGAGACGTTGATCAGACGCACCCGGTTATTGAGTTCGAACATGTGCTTCGTGCTTTTATCCAAATAGCAGACATTACCCAGAATTTCCTTCACTTCGGAGTTTACTCTCTCCAGAAGGTACTTTGTCTTACCTTTACCTTTGTTGCCGATGATTAATTGAACCAATGGATTCACCCTCCTGTAATAAATGATGGGAATTCCCTGTTTTCCATAAAAAAACAGGGAATTTATGGTTTCATTATAGTTTATTCGACCTTAAAATACAACCGCTAATTCGGTATTTCAGCCAGGAGGCTGTTCATGCTCTCGTAAAGGCTGTCGAGGGAATCCGTCTTCATGACAACTGAAATATAGTCATTTCCTTTACTGTTTTCCGACATAATGATCAGGCAGTGGCCGGCCGGTTCGGTCGTGCCGGTCTTTCCTCCGATCACCGTAATACCCTCAGGAGCGTCCACATCCCCTGTCAGGTAGGAGTCGGTAGCATTTACGGCTATGCTCTTGGAAGACCCGTCAGAGCCCACGAACATCGTGTTGTAGGAGCTCTGGGGGAGCGCTTTGCGGATCAGGTCGTACCGGACGGCTTCGTTGAGGATCAGATACAGATCATAGGGGGTCGTGTAATGATCTTCGTCGTGCAGCCCGTGAGGATTGGTAAAGTGCGTGCCTGTAGCGCCGATCGCCTTCGCCTCGGTATTCATGAGCTTCACAAAGTCGTCGTAGCTTCCGCCGATATTCTCAGCGATCGCGATCGCGACGTCATTGGCCGAAAAGACGAGCAGATAATTGATCGCCTGCTCCAGGGACATGGAGTCGCCGGGCTCAAGAACCAGCCTCTGCGCGTCGGCACCCGGGTTGGCGGCCCGCTCGGAGATGGTGATCCTCTGATCGGGTGTGCCGTATTTTAAGGCGACAAGAGCCGTCATCAGCTTGGTCGTGCTGGCCGGATATACCTTCTGCGTGATGCCGGAACCGTAGAGGGTCTTCCTGCTCTTAAGGTCGAACAGACCTGCATAATTCAGGTCCAGATCTCCCGCCCCATCGGCCTTGGTGTCCTCCGGCAGGCACAGATCCGACGCGAAAGCGTTCTCTCTTATAACAGAAGTTCCGGTAGTGACCATAGGGTTCATCTGTGCGGAACTTCTCATACTCTCATAATCATTGTTCACGACTCTTCCACATCCCGTGAAAGCGGCCGCGCAGAATAACGCTGCCCCGGCAAGGAGCAGCCGGTAAAACTTACTTGTACATCTCACGCCACTCAAGATCTCCTCTGTCCAAAGATTTGATTAAGAGCTCTGCCGTAGCCAGATTGGTAGCCATCGGGATATTGTGCATATCACAGAGCTTAACGACATTGTTGACATCCGGCTCATGTCTCTTGGGATTTAAGGGATCGCGCAAAAAGATCAGAAGGTCGATCTCGTTCTGCTCGATCTGCGCTCCAATCTGCTGCATCCCGCCCAGATGACCCGCCAGATGCTTGTGAATGCTGAGATTGGTGACCTCCTCGATCAGGCGCCCTGTCGTACTGGTGGCATATAACTGATGCCTGCTCAAAATACCGCGATATGCGATGCAGAAGTTCTGCATCAGTTTTTTCTTTGCATCATGTGCGATTAAAGCGATCCTCATTGTTCTCTCCATCATAATTTCGGCTGTTGTGTTGGGGCAAAGAAGTGCTGGATTTAATGTAAATATTCTGAACCAGTCCAATCCCGCAGTACAGGCAGATCAGGCTCGTGAGCCCGTAGCTCACGAAGGGGAGCGGGATCCCTGTGTTGGGAAGAAGCCCCGTGGCTACCCCGATATTGAGATAGCTCTGCATGCCGATCCATGCGGCCATGCCGGAAGCGATGATCCTGTCACTGAGTTTCCCGCATCGGGCGGCTGCCTGATAACAGCGGATCGTGACGACCGTGATCAAAAAGATCATGACGCAGCATCCCAGAAATCCGAACTGCTCTCCGATCACGGCGAAAATGAAGTCGGTCTGGGACTCCGATATAAATCCCGTGCCCAGGAGCGAACCTGCTTCGCTCGTGTCAAGACCCTTGCCGATCAGCTGTCCGGAGCCGATCGCCGTCATCGAATTCATAGTCTGATACGCCGTCGAAGAAGCGTAATCCTCCGGATGAAGCCAGGCCAGAATGCGCTGTCTTTGATAGTCGCCCAAAAGCGGAAATTTCCCCTGCACGGTCATAAAGATGACGATCAGAGCAGCCGGGATCGCCGCTGCAGTCACTCCGGCCGCGATCCTTCGGTCCAGTCCCGCCACAAAGAGGATCACGCTAAAGATCAGCAGGATCATGATACTGGTTGAAAGATCCGGTTCTCTAAGGATCAGGAAGAACGGCGGAAGGATCAAGGCAGTACTGAGCGCATAACCTCTGGACCGGGAATATTTACCTACAGAATTAATTATGAACTCTGAATAAAATAAAATCAACAGGATTTTTGCCAGCTCGGAGGGCTGAAAAGTCAGTCCGCCCAGAGTGATCCACCGCCTCGCTCCGCCGCCGGAAGTGCCCGCAAAAAGCACCGCCAGAAGGGAGATTACGACGATCAGATACAGCGCTTTCCAGTGTTTTGTCACGCGCTCGTAATCGCACAGGCTCAGGACGGCCATCAGCGCGATCCCCAGAACGCTGCCGGCAGCCTGCTTGATCAGGATCCCGTTATTGCCCGTGATGCCGGTTATGCTGCTCATGGAGATCAGCCCCATCAGATTGAGCATGATCACGGAAGTAAAGAGGACGGGATCGGAGCGGCCGATCTTTCGTAAATGATATAGGACGTCGTCCTTTGCTGTATTCTTCATTATCAGTCACCATTTTCGTAATTGGGAATATCCTCGGCCGTAAGTATGCCCGAGAGCGAGTCGGGGTCAAAATAGTACTGCATGATCTGGGCGGCAGCCCTCGCGGCGTAGCTGGAGCTGTATCCGTTGGGGATCCGGACCGCGATGGCGATCTCGGGGTCCTCTGAGGGCGCGTAGCCCAAAAAGAGCGCGTGGTTGGGCATATTGGACGCCTGCTGCGCGGTTCCGGTCTTTCCGGCTGCCTCGATCCGCTCTGAAGAGCCGTCATCACCGGTCCTTTGCAGGGAGGAAAAAGCGGAGTTGGAGGCGCACACTCTCCTCATGCCCTCCGTGACGCTGTCCCAGTAGTCCTCGCTGAAAGAGGCGGTCCCGGCGGATTTGGAGGGGTACTCTTCTGCCGTGCTGCCGTCCGGACTCTCCGCGTGATCGAGGAGCGTCAGGTCATAGACATCGCCGCGCGCCGCGACAGCGGCAACGTATCTGGCCAGAGCGGCCGTCGTATAGCCGTTATTGGCCTGGCCGATGGAGGCGCGGACGACGTCTCTTGTGGCGACGGAAGGATCCGCCTCTTCGATCTCCACGCCGGATTTTCTGTCCAGCCCGTACATGCCGGCATATTTTGCCAGAGCCTCCAGACCGGTGTCATTGTCAAATTCTCCGTCCAGCTCGCCGAGCCTGTATCCCACTTCGTAGAAATACATGTTGCAGGAGTTGGCGATCGCGCCCCTGAGGTTCTGCCATCCGTGGCCAGACGGATAGAGCCAGCAGGCCGGGGAGGGATCGATCTTGTCAAAACGGCCGGAACAGTTTATGGTCTCCTCCGCGTCGATCACGCCCTCGGAGATGCCGGCCGCTGCTGTTACCATCTTGTAGGTGGATCCCGGCGCTGTGCGCTGCTGCGTGGAGTGATTGAGCATGGGCCGGGAGGGATCCGCGGCGAGGCCGCTTATATACCCGCTCTCCTGGATGCGTCCGCAGTCGTAGCCGGGATAGCTCACGAGAGCAAGGACGCGGCCGTCAGAGGGGTCTGTGACGACAATGGAACCGCTGAAGGGATACAGGTTGAGCTGGCCCGGCGTGAGCTCGCCGGTGCTGATCAGTCTTCGGACGTACTGGAAGGCGGTTCCGTAGCGCCCGGATTCCAGGCCCTCCCGGACCGACTCCGAAGGGGCGGTGATGCCCTGATCGATCAGGATCCGGCAGACCATCTCGCCGCTCGCGGCGCCGGATTCGCAGATGTATTTGCAGACGATATTGCCGAAGCTGTAGTCGCTGCAGGGCTCATCCAGAATATGGTCTGTAAGCGCGGAGTAGATCTCGTCGTTGTCGTCGGAAGAGGTGCCCAGAAGTTCCCTGTCCAGCCAGCCCGAAGCCGCCGCGTGATAGAGGAAGTCTCTCA
>ODAI011781274.1_pt1 | contig 14037 bp, 17 predicted proteins | sample 1539321 | NCBI WGS metagenome assembly ODAI01 (sample SAMN02144231, study PRJEB22623) | gut metagenome | biome: sheep rumen | host: Ovis aries | place: New Zealand
CACAAGAACAATATTAACATTAGCTTTATCAATTCTGTTTTTCAAAACACCTGAAGTGTAACCGTCAAGTTTAACAGCATATCTGGCATTAGCTATTGTCTTATTGATTACTGGTGGAAGTGCATCAACAAGATCAAGACCAGTATTTATTCCATCAGTACGAGGCTGTCTTTCATCCTCGCCCCAATAGCTACGTTTAGTGTTATATTGCTCCACACGATTATTCAATAATCTAGTTTTAATAAAATCAGTAACACCCATATTATCATTTCCATAAATAATATTTATTATATTTTTTATTATATTATTTATATAAATTAAATAATAAAAGTTACGAGTGCCATCCAAAAATTTTATAATTACTAAAAAATAAATTTTTTATTAGAATTTTTGTTTTGTCATAAGTATGACAACTTTATCATATGTTTTATACGAATTGTTTTAAAGTTCGTAACCTCTTGCCTGCATAATACTCGATGTTAATGTTGAGAAATTCAATAGCTACTTTTTTTGTTTTCATTTCCTTAGATGATATTGACTTAACGGCAGTGATTTTGGAAATCAAATATGATTTTGGACTGAGATATATGAAGCGTTTCAGAATGTGAGTTTTGAATAGCTAATGGCATCTGTCTTTCTTTTTGCAGTTTTTGTTATTTCTTCATGATAGAAATAATTTACAACAATTGGAGGTTCATCAAAAGGTTGTATGATAGAGTCATTATCCCTAAGATACAGCAATCCTTGATTTTCGCAGTATTCCTTAATTTCATTATTCAGGCTCTTCCAATAGCTCCTATCTTTTTTATTATATGTCAAATCATATAATGGAAATAAATCAGGGTACTTTTCTTTAATATAATTTAAGATGGTTGATTTATACTCGCCCTTCAAGTTTAAATTTTCAATCCAAATCAAATTGCAATAATCTTTTGTCTTGTTAATAATGGATGGAACATTGGTAATTTCGGGAATCGCAATAATTTTAATATTTATATCAAACTTATATGCATTCCTAATTGGAATCTTGATTATAACTGTTGGCAGTTTTGAAATTTTAGTAATGAAATATAAAAAAAATTTAAGTGAATGAAAGATTTATACTCACTAGAAATAAAATTATTCAAAATTCAATCATCAATACTTGGTCTTCTCAATGTTAACATGAATATTGTTCTAGATCCTATGCTAACTGATTTATCTGCAATTCTCTCAAAGTATCTGGCCAGAAAAATAACATCAACAAAATAGGGAATCAACTCATTATTTTTAATCATATTTTCGGTAACTTCATTTAAAATTGAGTCATACATCTCATCGATTCTATCATCATCAATAGGTAATTCTTTTGCTTTATCCAAATCCTGATTTGAAAATACAAAGAACGATTTTTTTAATATAATCAAGGTATAATCTCCCATACACTCCAATTCTTTAAGAATTTTTTCAGGAATGTCTGCACATTGAATGTTTTTAATTAATTTAGCAATTTTTAAACATAAATGAGAAATTCTTTTAAAATGGCTTATTACCCGAAGTGTTGATTCGATAAACATCAAATCCTTAGCTAAAGGCTGTTCTGTAGCCATGAATTTAATACATTCTCTTTCTAAATCAATTGTTTTAATATCTATTGTAGTAGAACATTCTTCAATATTTTCAAAATCTGTTTCATCATAGTTTTCAAGCAATCTGACAACAGTTCCAGTTAATTTAATGGTTAAATTTCCTAATTCTTCATAACCTTCTTTAATATTGTTAATTCTATTTTGAAATGTGATGCTTGGAGATTTTTCATTCATTATTATACCTCCTTAATTTAATTTATTATCCGAACCTTCCGGTTATATATTCTTCTGTTTTTTGTTCTTTTGGACTTACAAATATCTGTTCTGTCCTTCCACTTTCAATAATCTCTCCATTTAAGAAAAAGGAAGTGTAATCTGAAACTCTTGATGCCTGTTGCATATTATGCGTTACAATAATGATTGTATAACCTTTTTTAAGTTCATGAATCAAATCCTCAATTTTTAATGTTGAAATTGGATCTAGAGCAGAACAGGGTTCATCCATTAAAATAACTTCAGGATTATTGGCTATCGTCCTTGCAATACATAATCTTTGTTGTTGACCTCCAGATAATCCCATTGCGGATTTATCAAGTTTATCTTTAACTTCATCCCAAATTGCTGCTGATTTTAAACTTTCCTCAACTCTTTGTTTTATAAAATCTTCATCTTCTTCTCCATGAATTCTTAAACCATAAGCTACATTTTCAAAAATGGATTTTGGAAAAGGATTGGGTTTTTGAAAAACCATTCCTACTTTTCTTCTCAAATCCACAACATCCATTTCAGGAGCATAAACATCTTCATCATCAAGAAGGAGAGTTCCATCACATTTAAATGCTGGTATTAAATCATTCATCCTATTAATTGACCTTAAAAAAGTTGATTTGCCACAACCTGATGGACCGATTAATGCAGTGACTGTGTTTTCAGCTACTTTAAAATTTATGTCTTTAAGAATATGAGCATCTCCGAAATAAGTATTTAAATGCTCAACAGTAATTTTTTCCATAATTAAATCTCCTTACTTTATTTATTTTCCCATCATTTTATTTTGATATCTTTCTGTGAAATAATTAGTTAAAAATGTAATAATCAATACAATAATCACTAGAACGGCTGCAGTTCCAAAGGCATTAGGTAAAGAAATGCCTTCAGTTGCTAAAATATACAAATGAAGCGGCAATGGCCTACCCGGATCGAGTATTGAAATTGGCATGGTAATGGATGAGCCTACAGCATACATTACAGCGGCTGCTTCAGAAATTGCTCTTGTCATTCCCAATATTATTCCAGTGACAATTCCGGAAAGTGCTGCAGGCAGGACAACTTTATAAATGGTCTGCCATTTTGTAGCGCCCAATCCATAACTTCCTTCTACATATATGCTTGGCACTGAGCGTATAGATACTTCTGAAACTTGAAATATTGTTGGAATCCCCATAATAGCTAAAACTAAACTGGCTGAAAATATGGACCATCCCAAATTTAAAAATATGACAAAAAAAGATAATCCAAACAAACCATACACTATTGAAGGAATTGAAGCTAATATTTCGGCTCCAAAACGTATTATCCTAGTTAATTTTCCATCATTTGCATATTCCACCATATAAATAGCAGCACCTACTCCCAATGGAGTGGATATTAAAACTGAAAGCAAAGTTACATATAAACTTGATACGATTATTGGAAATATCCCGCCTGATGCACCCTGATTTTCAACTTGACCGAAAATAAATTCTAAATTTATTACCGGAAGGCCCTTAATTAAAATATATGCTAAAATAATTACCAGAATTGTTAAGGTAATAATTCCTGAAAGTAGAAATATTGAATTCATTATTTTTTGAGAAATTTTTGCAGATATAAAATTAAAATTCATTTTTCATACCTCCTTTTGTATTCATAATGTTCCTCCACCAATATCCATACTGTATTTCCTTTGAATATGATTTGCAATAATTAACAATGAAATAATTACTATAAACAGCACGACTGCAGTAGCAAATAAAGCATTATAATGAATGCCGATTGCATAATTCATTTCCAATGCGATATTTGAGGTCAAAGTTCTAGCAGGACTTAAAATCGATGCTGGTATTTTTGCAACATTGCCTATGACCATTAGTACAGCCAATGTTTCACCCACAGCCCTGCCCATTCCTAAAATAATTGAGGTAATAATGCCCGGCAGTGCTGATGGAAAAACAACTCTACGAATTGTTTGCCAGTTTGTTGCTCCTAAACCTAAAGATGCTTCTTTGTAATCCTGCGGAACTGCTCTTAATGAATCATAAGAAACCGAAATTATAGTCGGCAAAATCATGATGGACAATATGATTGCTGCAGTAAGTATGCCGAAGCCAGTTCCCCCAAATTGAGATCTTATAAATGGGACTAATAAAATTAGACCAAAAAATCCAAAAACAACAGAAGGGATTCCAGATAATGTTTGAATAACGGGTTTTAAAAACTTTCTAACTTTACTGCTTGCAACTTCTGCCATAAATATTGCGCATGAAAGAGATAAAGGAACTGACATTAAAAGTGCAATGAATGTAACATATAATGATCCAATTATCATTGCAAATACACCAAATTGCCCTTCATTTGGCGCCCAGATATTTCCAAATAAAAATTGGGCGATTCCATATTCCTGTATTGCAGGGAAAGCCTCGATAAATATAAAACTTATTATAAGTAAAATCACCAAACAAGAGAATAATGCAATAATAAACAATGATTTCTCCATTATTGTTTCAGATGTAAGTTTAGACATGTTAAATCCCTCCAGTATAAAAAAATTAAGAATAAAAAATATAATGAAAACATTAGTTATCATATTTATTTTTTAAATTCCTGTTGTCGGGTTATTTATTTTGATTTGATAATTTTTTCTCCTTTTAAAACATTATCTGCTTCAGTGCTATTTATCCAGTCGATAAAGTCTTTTAGATCACCTGATGGTTCTCCTTTAACAAGGAATAAAAATGGTCTTTTTAATTCATAAGAACCGTCTGCGATACTTTCAGTGCTTGGAGCTACTCCTTCGATACTTAAAGATTTCACATCATCAGACATGTGTGCGAATGAAACAAAACCAATAGCGTTTTCATCTTGTTTGACAGATTGTTTTACAGCTTCAGTTGAACTTTGAACAATGGCATCACTTTTGATTTTTGTATTTCCCATTACAATACTTTTAAATGCATCTAAAGTACCTGATCCCTCTTCACGGACTATAACATGGATTTTACTATCATTTCCACCAACTTCTTTCCAGTTGGTGATTTTTCCGGAAAATATGTCTTTTAATTGGGTACTAGTTAAATCTGATACATCATTATTTCTGTTAACAGCTAATACAATTCCATCCTGACCAAGTTCATATTCTTTTAATCCTTCTTTTTCATTATCGTCCAATTCTTTTGAACTTGTACCAATTTCTGCGCTTCCTTCATGGACACTTTTAATGCCTACGCTAGATCCTCCACCTTGAACATTAATGTTTGCATTGGGGTGAGTAATTTTATATTCTTCTACTAGTTTTTCAGCTACTGGTTGTACAGATGTGGAACCTACTATATCAATTCTTTCGGAGCTTCCAAATCCTGAAAATAGTAAAATTCCACTCATAATGATTAACACGGTTGCAATAACAATAACTGCAATTCTATGGTTCTTTTTCATTTATTTTGCCTCTTTGTAATTGATTAAATGTAGGATCTGATTTTCTCCTACAATTTGAAAGTCTTTTTTTACATTATTTAAGTGTTACTATTTAGTGAAATAAAATTCCTATAATGTGAATAATAAATGATGGGGCATTTAATAAAAAAATAAAAAAATACCTAAAAAACGAACAGATTTTTTGCTGAAGAAAAAATAAGCATCATTTGAAAAGTAACTTCGCGGTAATTTTCTTTTTTCCAAAATTAACATGATTTGTAATTTATCAATTGTATACTCAACATGAATGTGAACATTAAATTTCCCAGGTATTCTGCGATATTAATTAACCTGAACAATTTCAGCTTATGATGGATGACTCCTCAATGCTAACAGCAAAATGGATGATGATACCAAACATCACAATCCAAAGCCAATTGAGTTTTAGAGTTGTTTTCATATATTAAAAATGAATGCCAGACTGAAACACACCGCTCACTAAACTAACATATCTACCATTGCATATCCCATATAAGAAGATAAAATAACTAATATTGTAAATATAATCACGCGCAATCTGTCTTCTTTAAACTCAGTTTCATTTCCGATCAGGCCAATTCCAACATACCCTATAAAAACTGTACCTATTGATAAAATTTCAATTTGAGACACATAATATAAAACAAAATGTGAAGTAGGCATTGCGGGAAATGCTACAATAATGCCTATTATAATAATAAAGATAATTGATGGAATTTTAATTGGTAATTTTCGTTCTAAAAAAACGCTTAAAAGGACAATAGATGATAAAATCACTATTCCACCTAAAGAATCTGATATGGATGTTTATAACCCGCACAATTACCAATTACTGTGATAATTGAAAATATGGTTAAAAGCAAAATCCAATTTAAAATGCCCTCTGATGTCATTTCAGTTATTTCATCGATTAAATCAGACATTCATTCTTCCTCATTTTTGGTTATATCTTTTCTTCCGATTTTTGGTTCTAAAATTGTATATAATTTTTCAGTGAATGGCAGAGCCAAAAACATGACGATATATATTCCCGCAGAAAAGGACAACAAATTACTGAATCCTGCAAATGCTTCAATTTGAGTTTCTAAACCGGGAAATGCCGCAAGTGTGGGTCCAAGAGAAGCAGCATTCATACTTGCACTGCCTACTCCACTTGCCATTGCAAATGCAAAAGGATGTAATGGTAGAATTGAAACACTAATACTTGTTAAAAAACTAATGAATACAGTTCCAATTATTGTTCCGACTATGAATAGTGCAAATATCCCTCTTGCTTCAGGAGAATTAAATCCATACTTGTCAACAACAACTGCAACTTCAGGTTCACGGCAAATGGAATTTGTCAAGCCAATTGATTCTCGTTTAAATCCTAAAAGTAAGGCTACAGGAAGTGCGATTAAAATTGTTGCAAGGTGCCCTAACTCCTGTAACATTAATGCAGGCCCCATTTCCAATAATAAATGTATTGATTGACCGCTGGATATTGCTAATTTTGCGATTAAAATTCCAATGAAAAGCATTATGGCACCTTCAGCAATTCTGGATTGTTTTCTTTGGATCCATTTTATTGGTTTTGCAAGGTAGCATATTAAGCCTAAAATCATTGTGTATAACAAGGGCATTACTGAAACTGTAACCCCTTTTGTAGGGGTTATTTCAATTGGACCGATATACATTGCAACAATTGTCAAAAAAAGCACAGTTAAATGGGTGGAAATTTCCTTTTGAATATTATATATTGTGATATAAATATTAATTAATAGCAATTTTTTTATCTTAACATTAATGGACGTTTTTGAATAGTGGTCTGATTTTAAACTAAGATATAATAAAGTATTTTTTTGAGAATGATTTTAAGGAGTATTTGTGATGAATATTGCCTATGATTCTTCCTATTTCTTATTCAAGACATATTAAAACTCTTACATTTTTTTTGTTTCATTTAAATATATTTTTCATTATTTTCTATTCTCATTATTGGAATTGTTAAGTTTATTAATATTTTTTTCAATTAATTTGATTCACTTTTTATGAATGAAAATTCACATTTTAGCAAAGTTTAAATAAGTCTAAAATCATTGTTTTAATTAAGTGAATATGAAAATATTTGCATTCAAAAAATCTGGATTATCCTAAAGATGAATAATGCATATTAATTAAATTAAATGAGGAATGGATATTGAGTATATAAAATACAGATAAAACAGTCACTGTTTATTTAATTTTTTATTTTAAATATTGGAGAGGATTTTATGGCACGGAGTGATAAAACATTAGAAGATATCTTGGATGTTATTTTTTATGATAAACCTTCTACTCAAGATGAAATTGCAGATAAATTAAGAATTAGCCGTAGATATGTTACTCAGTTACTTAAACCATTGATTGAAGAAGACATTGTCAAAAGGGCATATGTCATTGATTTAAATAAATATGATGAAAAATATGGTTCTTCAAATCCAATTTTTAACATCAAACAGCATTCCGCCTTTTTCTTAATTGAAAACATGTTAGGCAGCATGAGCGGACATGTTAAGGAACAGGTCCAAATGTCTTTTGATGCTATTTTAAATAATGATAAGAAATTAGCGGAAGAAGCTTTAAAATTAGATTTTACAACAAATAACATGTTTGAAAAAGTTCGTTCCTCTGTTGAAACTGTTGTTGATGTTGATCCTCATTCCAAACTTTCTAAAATCTTGTTATTCAGCGAGGCAGCATACAATTACGAGCGCATTGGGGATTATTCCGGCCATATTGCAAAATTTGTTATCAATGAGAAGTCCCCCGTTGATGATGAACTTTTAAAGATATTAAAAAAAATGCATAAATATTCACAAAGGTCTATTTCATATGCAACTGATGCTTTTATTAAAGGTAGTATAGAATTACGTGGAGATTTGATGGATACGGAAGAAAAAATTCATGAAAACCAACAGAAAGCCATGAATCTCATAGCTAATCAGATGGTTGAAACTTCTTTTGATGATGTTGAAATGTCGAATTATTATATTTACATATCACGTGTTGTGAAATCATTCGAAAGAATGGGGGATATCTCAGTGGAAATCATGGATTTGGCTCTTGAATTCCATAAGGATATTCCAAGACCAACTACTCCACGTTCATTCAGGGAATAATTTATTTCATTGAATCATTCTGGGAAAAGTGTTGAATTAATAACTCTCATATTTTCAAAATATGATTAATTGGAAATAGAGATTAAATTAAAGTTTCAGTGCTGGAAATCGATAAGTATAGGAACTTTTTTATAAGTTTTATACGAACAAAAGTTAATTTTATTATTGATGGTGAAGATATAGTATTTTATAAATTGTCCACGGAAAAGTGGTAAGTAATCGAAAATCCGATTTCTTACTTTTAGTTACTAAAAATTTAATGTTTTATAGTATATAAATTTACTTATCACCGCATTTTTGTAAACACCAAATTCAAGGAATACTCCCTATCTTCTATGAATCATTCCTTGATTAATTAATTTTATCGATAGTGAATTTTTAAACATTAGAATTTGATTATATTCGCTTATCAAGCTTTAAAGATCTGTTTTAAAAAGTAGTAAGTAAATAATTTTCCAATTGGTTATATCAGGTAACCTTATGAATTTCTGAATGACATCTTGAGTAAGCACAGATTTTCCAAAAAAATCCAAATGTAGAAAAAGACATGAACTCATTTCAACACATAAATAGTACTTCTGCCTTTACCTTGAGACTTTATCAATCCCTTTTCAATCAGTTTTTGAATATAGGAATATGAAGCCTGGGAGGATAAGTCAAGCAATTCCTGAACCTCCTTGTTTCTTATGGAATTGTTTTTTTCAATATATTCCAATATTTTGATTTCCTTTTCGCTTAACTTGATTTTATCGTTCAGTTTCATGTTAAAATGAGACATTTCAATGATGTCATTTTTCACAGAAGTTAAGGAAACCAGAAAACCTGTTGAGAAATATTCAAGCCATTTGGTTAAATCCTGAGACTTATCGGCTGATTGCAAAGCATTATAGTAGGATTGTCTGTCCTGATTGTAATATTCATCAAGAGAAAAGTATCCTTTTATGTTAAAATCATTTAAAAGAAGTATTAATGTTGCCAATGCTCTTGCGGTTCGGCCGTTGCCGTCTACAAATGGATGAATTCTGACAAATTCATAATGCAGGATTCCTGCAAGAATAATTGGATTTAATTCATTCTGAACATTAATCCAATCCAATAGTTCTCCAATCAAATAAGGAACTTTGATGGGACTTGGAGGTACAAAATTGAGTTTGCCCGTTTTCAGATTGCCTATAACGACCGGAGTGTCCCTGAATCTGCCTGCCATATCAGGGTCATTAAGGGTTCCTTCAGTGATATTCTTATGAATTTCAAGAATTGTCTTTTCATCAATTTTTTCATATTTGTCTAGACTTTCAAGGGTTTTGAAATAGTTTACAACTTCAATTTCAGATTTGTTTAGTTTAACTTCTTTTAACTTATCATTTTCCTTTAAGTTGAATAGCTCGGTTACCTGTTTGAAGTCCAATGGATTTCCTTCAATGGAGGTTGAGTTATATGAAGAGGATATTATTGCCTTGTTTTTAAGCAAAAGATCATAAGAAGGTAAAATTTTTGAATTTAAAATGAATTCCTTAACGGATGAAATTTCCATCAGGTTATTGATGATTTTATTGGTATATTGAAATTTTGCATCAAACATACACAGACCCCCTCAATTAATTTATTTTTCTGTTTTAATTTTATATTTCACATAGTTTATATATTATGCTAAGACTAGTTCATGACTTGACGAATAATATTGATTTGGCTTGATGATTATTTTTAAAAAATCTAATTAAAGCTTAAATTATTAAAATAAGTACTAAAAACACTATAAATGAAAATGAATTTACTTGATGATTACAGTTGATGATAGGCTAATCACATAGAAAAATGATAATTCTGAATATCATTTCCCACATTCAACACCAAAAATTCAAACTTCCATTACTTTAAATTTTCATCCAACAACCTTGGATTTTTAGAGTTTTTGCTGCTCACCACTTTTCGACCTGTTCGCTCTTCCAATTCCTTTAAGGCATTACCGGCAATGCTTCCACCATCTCTTGCAACTGTTTTACTTTCTTCAAAACCCTGTGGATTTTCAGTTTTGCTGATTTCTGTAGTTGCCAACTCACCCAACATGTTAATAACCAATTCCGCATTAGTCATATTGTCGCGAAGGTTTTCCTTTTTCAATCCTTTAATTCTTTTATGTTCTCCAGTAGTGATGCCAAATGATGCTTGACTGATTTCATTAGTGAGTATTGCATATTCTCTTCCTTTTTTAACACCGGAGCGATCCCATTCAGCAGTCAGATCCTTTCTTATTTCGATGCCTCTTAATCTTTAGGTGATCCATTCTTCACTATATCCCTTTTCACGATAGGTGGCAACTGCCCTTTCAATGGCTATTTCAGGGTCTGATATCTCATCAAGTCTTTCACTGCCCACTTGGGCCAACCACTGTTTAAACGGTTCGGCATTTGGAGAAGGTATTGACTGAATGATACGGAACAATTGTTTGGCAGTAGCAACATCTGTTTTGCGCATTTTACCATCTTTAGCAGGCATTTTCAACCTGTTACAAATTGTAACACTTTGAGCCCCTTCATCATTTAACCTGCTTTTTAATGTTCTCCAATATTGTGAAGGATTTTTACTCTCAGTAAGAATCCCAACAACATCCACTACTGAAAAATAGTACTCTTCTATCTCATCATCCCATTTAAGCCTCACTTCATGATTTTGAAATAGTTTAATTTTTGTTTGTTCATTCATTTTTATTTCTCCTTTGTTGCCCCCGTTTCCTAACATTAATGTGAAAAACTAAATCAGTAATATGAAACCATAATTAATTCTTTTATGAATTAATTTTACTTGATAATACTATTTTTAGTGAAAATTCTATTTAAATCAAATGAGAGAGCATTTGAAAAGTAATGTTTTTTGTTAAACTTGAAAACTCAATTATCAGTTAAAGAAGCTTACGAAACAACTCAATTCTTGTCAATGGATAATCCATTAACACGATTAATTATATCATCCCATGTGGTTAATCTTATACTAAAGCCGGACCAATGGATAAAAAAGGTAAAATTGGAGGAGTTTTAATAAATAATTCTATATTTAATAATTGTCACATCATAGGTATTGTAAAAGCTGAAGATGAAAGTATTGTACAATTTCTAATTGCAGTTACGATTTTGATGTTGAATATATCGACAATAATAATGCACCATTTTATATTAATACTACTGAAAAGATTGAAATTCCCCTTATAAATACTATGATTTCTATTAATGAAATCGAAAATCTTGTGGTGTTTACATTAACACTGAAAATTTTCCATTAAGAAAGTGGTCATGAAAATCTATATGATTCCTGAAAACATAAGAAACATAAGAATCATAAAATTTTTTTATGTTCTTTATGTTTTATGAAAAATCAGAACTTGTTGAAAACAAAAAGCAAATTTTATTATGGTGATGACAGTACATTATTCTATAAATTGTCCGTAAAAGTGGTAATCTTATGAAAATCAAACAGACTACTTTTAGCTATATGTTTATACAAATATAATTCATTTAACACATTTCAATTATCCCATTTACCAAAATACCATACGCCATCAATTTTTTGAAAACTAGCCACAGTATTCAATGTCCACTTGCCATGAAGACCGTAAACACGAGCGGTCAATGTGACATCACCAATCAAAGTAGCTGAATCTTCATCATCATGAAGGATTGTCGGTTCTTCAATAACAGATTTGAAATAGTTAAGTGTTCCGTCCATAACCTCGGATATGAATTCCTCTTTGGATTGTGTTTTGCCGGACATATGAACCAGTTCATAGTCATCCAAAATGATTTCATTCAATTTGTCCTCATCCTTTAAAATCAAGGCATGCTGAAATTCAATGAATCTATCCAATATTTCCCTGTCCGCACCACTAAATGACTTTTCACAAATAACTTCCACACTCATACTATAATATATAAATTAAAAAGTACATATTATTTACTGTATAAATGATTAGAAGTTGGTGAAAATATTAGCAATATTCCAGAACTAAACCTAGAGAAAACAAAAAACGATATTGTTGAGTTTATTCAAACAAAAGTCAATGAATCTCATACCGATGGAATAGTTGTTGGTTTAAGCGGTGGAATTGACTCCACACTTTCAGCATATCTTGCATGTGAAGCGTTAGGTAAAGATAAATTGTTTGGAATAATATTGCCCTCCAATACAACACCAACGGAAGACACCGTTCATGGAATAGAAGTGGCGAAAAAATTAGGTATTGAATATACCGAGATACCTATTGACAGCATTTTAGATGAATATTTGTCCATGACACAACTTGAAGAGAAGAGATTGGCCGTGGGAAACCTTAAGGCAAGAATTCGAATGTCAATCATTTATTATTACGCAAATGCCAATAATTACCTTGTAAGCGGAACCGGCAACAGAAGCGAAATCCTTATTGGCTATTTCACCAAGCACGGAGACGGTGCATGTGACATTGAACCGATTGGAGATTTGTACAAGACAGACGTTTACAAATTGGCAGAATATTTAGACATACCATCAGAAGTAATCAACAAACCCCCAAGAGCGGGATTGTGGAACAACCAGACTGATGAGGAAGAAATTGGAATGAGCTATGATTTACTTGATCAAATACTTTACTTCTATAGTGAAAAGAATTTGAAAGATTTTGAAATTGCAGAGAAATTAAACATTCCAATAGATGACATTAATATGATTATTACTAAAGTTATTAGGAGCAAGCACAAGAGCAAAGTTCCTGAAAGTCCTAAAAAAACAACAATTTAATGGTGATTTAGTGAGCGAAAATATTGAAAAGAAATGGCAGAAAAAATGGGCTGATGCGAAACTGTTCGAATCAAACCCTGATGAGAGAGAAAAACTATTCCTAACAGTAGCTTTTCCATACCCAAGTGGAGCAATGCATATTGGTCACGGACGTACATACACCGTACCGGATGTTTATGCAAGATTTAAAAGAATGGAAGGATACAACGTACTGTTCCCAATGGCATGGCACGTAACCGGTGCACCGGTTATCGGTATTGCCGACAGGATTCAAAGAAAAGACCCATGGACTCTTGATTTGTACCACAGGGTGCACGGCGTTCCAAAGGAAACCTTGCCAAAACTCGAAGACCCGGAATATATCGTGAAATACTTCTCAACCGAATACCATGAAGTGATGGAAGAGATGGGTTATTCCATTGACTGGAGAAGGGAATTTAGAACAATTGACCCTACCTATAAGAAATTCATCGAATGGCAAATAACCACATTATATGAAAAGGGACTCGTCCAAAAAGGGGAGCACCCTGTTAAATACTGTCCAAACTGTGACAATCCAGTGGGAGACCACGACCTTCTTGAAGGTGAAGGAGTCGGCGTCAACGAACTTACACTTTTAAAATTCCCAATTGGAGATAAAATCCTTGTTACAGCAACACTCAGGCCTGAAACAATTGTGGGAGCAACAAACATCTGGCTGAACCCTGATGTGGAGTATGTCCTTGTCAATGCTGAAGGTGAAAACTGGGTCATTACAAAAGAAGCTCACTATAATTTGAAAAACCAAATTAAAAACTTGGACATTATTGAAGAAATTGACCCTAATGACTTGATTGGTAAAATGGCAACCA
>ODAI013035230.1_pt1 | contig 14037 bp, 9 predicted proteins | sample 1539321 | NCBI WGS metagenome assembly ODAI01 (sample SAMN02144231, study PRJEB22623) | gut metagenome | biome: sheep rumen | host: Ovis aries | place: New Zealand
ATATGATGACTATCTCGACCGTATTGTCAGTTTTTCAGTGCCTTACAACATGGGCACATCGTGGCGTTATGGTGCCTCGCTCAACATGACCTACCGTCCGAGCGGCTTCTTCAACGTGCGCCTCTTTGCCAACGTTTACAACTACGGCTACCGCATGGAATACGACCGCGTCGACGAGTTTGGCAACATCGAGCACAAGCTGACCGAGAACGAAAAGCTCTCGTGGAGCGTGCGCGTCAACGCTTGGGCGAAGCTCTTCGACCGTCTGCAAGTGACGGCTTCGGCCAACTACAACTCGCCGACCATCGGCCTGATGAGCGAGCGCAAGGCGCGTTATTTCCTCAACATGGGTCTCCGCAGCGACTTCTTCAACCGCCGCCTGTCGGTGTTCGTCAACGTGCAGGACATCTTCAACTGGGGCGCGACGATTGGCTCCGGTTCCACCAACACCAACCCGTATTACCTCAGCGACAGCACCCGCAAGATGCTCAACAGCCGCTATATCTCGGCAGGCTTCACCCTACGTTTCGGCAAGCTCGAACTTGAGCGTCAGGCCAAGGAAGGCAGCAGCGAAACGGGCGACAGCCTAGATTGAATTGTTGAACAAGTGCCATGGCGAGTCAGAACAAAGGAAAATACGCTCCCGAGCGACGCACAAGTTGGAAAGTGGTCATCACAAACCTTTTCGTGATTTCGCTTTGCTCCGCCTTGTTCTATTACATCTTCAACCTGCGCAAAACCATCGACAGCCAACGTAGCAACATCAACACGCAACACGCGTCGCTCGACTGGGCCAACCGTTTCACCAAGAACGTGCACGAGGCACAAACCGCCGCCAACCTATACGCATTCACCGAACACCCGCGTTATAAACGCCGATTCAACGCTGCTTGCGACAGAATCACCCAACAATCCGACTCTTTGCAAGCGCTGAATGTCAGCGAAGACAACCGTCTGATGGTGAATGAGATAGGAAAACTTCTCAAAAGCAAGGGCAAAATCAGCAACGAACTTTCAAAGCAATTCCACGACTTCAACCCCCTGGCCGAGTTCGACCGCACCATCGACGACTATCAACCACCCCAACCCGAAGAAGAAATCGTGGTTACGACAATTTCCAAAGACACCGTCATCCATGTGCCCAAAACCAGCAAAAAGGGCTTTTGGGGGCGCGTGAGCGATGTGTTCATCCCAACAAAGGAAAAAGACAGCATCGTCAGAATCTCCATCGAAAGCACCGACACACTCCGAATCCAGCAACAACGCCCAGATTCCATCGACATACTCGCCGACTTGAAGGTATTGTCAGAAAAGGCCAAAGCAGAGTATTGGACCAAAATAAAGGAATATGAGAGCAAGACACAAGAACTGGTCAAGGCCGACAACCAACTCTCGGAACAGATTTCGTTGTTACTCATCAGACTCAATCAAGAGATTCTCGATTCAGCCCTCTCGGAATTCACAAACAGCAAAGAACTCATCGAAGAAAGCACTCAAAACCTAATCATAATCGGAGCTGCAACATTACTTCTAATAATCGTTTTCATTATATTGATTATTAGCGACGTAAACAAAGGATATCGTGCACGTCGGGCCGCCGAGGAAGCCAAACGAAAAACCGATGAAATCATGGAAAGCAGACACAAACTCCTGCTCTCCGTATCGCACGACATCAAGGCTCCGCTGAGTTCGATCATGGGCTACGTCGAATTGATGGACAAAACCGATAACGAAAAGGAAATCAACTCCATACAACAGTCGGCAAGCCACATTCTCAACCTTCTCAACAACCTCCTCGAGTTCTCAAGCCTCGAACAAGGAAAGCTGCAAGTGAGCAAGGAAACCTTCGACATCCGCCAACTTTGCGACGAAACCGCCGAAATGTTCGAGCCACTCGCCAAGCACAAGAACCTCCTTTTCGAATACAACAACGCCATAGAAAAGAACTCTTTCATCATATCCGACAAACTGAAAATCAAACAGATACTCATAAATATCATCTCCAACGGAATCAAATACACACTTGAAGGCACAGTCAGCTTCAAGGCAAGAATTGGCCGAAATCTGGTGGTTTTCGAGATCACCGACACGGGAGTCGGCATTCCAGAAGACAAGCTTGAAGAAGTGTTCAAGCCTTTCGTGAGAATCGAGACCTACAACCAGTTTGCCGAAGGCAGTGGCTACGGAATGTCGGTAGTGAAAGGTTTGGTGGATTTGTTGGGAGGTGAAATCCATATCGAATCTGAGGTGGGGAAAGGGTCGCATTTCGAAATCCGATTGCCCGTCGAAAGCATCGAAAACATTGAAGTGAAAGATGAAATAAAAGACGACAACAAAAAGAGTTTCAATATTTTGGTTATTGACGACGACAACACCTTACTCTCTGTCATCGACAACATGCTTAACCGCCTCGGACACCAAGCCATAGCCTGCCGATCGATGAGCGACTTGGACAATGCATTGCAGCAAATCCACGAATACGACTATATCCTAACCGACCGAGAGATGGGTGCTGTCAGCGGCAACGACATCCTATACCTTGTCAAGGAAGTCGATAACCAAAAACCCATCATCCTCATGACGGGTCGAATCGAATACACCACCGAAAAGGCCAAGGAAGAAGGCTTCGATGGATTCCTACAGAAACCATTCAATATGAAACAATTGGAGAACCTTTTCGGAAGTGTCACTTCAAGTGAAAACAAAGCTGGAACCGAATTCCCTGACTTTGTTGCCTTCAGCGAGACCATGGGCAACGACACTGAAGCCATTCGCGACATCCTGACTGTTTTCACCCAAACTTTGGCCGAAGATATGGTTTCAATGAACGCTTCAATTGAGAACTCAGATTTCGCTGATGCCCAATCACTTTGTCACAAAATCCTTCCTATGTTCACGCAATTGGAGCGCGACACGAGTTTCCTTTCGAAGATGAACGCCTTGCGCGGCAAAGGCACCGAGGACGACTACCCCGAATGGAAAGACGACGCTGCACGTTTCATGGCCCAAGCCGACGAATTGATGGATCTGTTAGAGGAAAAATATGGGATTGGATAGGTTTACAACTCTATTCCATAAAGGTGCATCTTGTTGTATAAGGTCTTGCGGTCAATTTGCAGAAGCTTGGCGGCCACGGTCTTGTTCCCTCTCGCCTTGCGAAGAGCTGCCTCTATCTGTTCCTTTTCGTTTTCAGGACGCAAGGCCCAGTCGTCGAAATCATCGCTGCTCACCTTTCGAGCCAAGGGGATGAAAACCGGCAGGTCGTCAAGGTCGATGCTTTCGCCATCAGCGAAAAGCACGCAACGACGCACCACGTTGCGCAACTCGCGCATGTTGCCGTTCCATCGTTGCGCCTTCATGCGTTCCAAAGCCGATTCCGTGATGCCCTTCACGTTTTTCCCCAATTCTTCGTTGGCCTGTCGGATGAAGAAAGCGGTCAGCTCTTCAAAGTCCTCCAGTCTGTCGCGAAGTGGCGGCACCTCGATGGCAAACTCATTGATTCTGTGGAACAAATCCTGTCGGAAGCGTCCTTCTTCGATGGCGTTTTCAAGATTCTCGTTGGTGGCGGCAATGATGCGCACATCCACATTGATGTCGGAAACCGATCCGACGGGCCTCACCTTTTGTTCTTGCAAGGCGCGGAGAAGCTGCATCTGCACCTCATAGGGCAGGTTGCCCACCTCGTCGAGGAACACGGTGCCGCCCTTGGCCTGCTCAAACACGCCTTTTTTGTCAGCAATGGCCGAGGTAAACGAGCCTTTCAGGTGGCCAAACAACTCGCTGGGAGCCAGTTCCTTGGAAAGGCTTCCGCAATCGACGGGGACGAAGGGGCCGCTGCTGTTATTGCTCAAGTCGTGTATCATGCGGGCGATGTATTCCTTGCCCGTGCCACTTTCGCCGAGAATGAGGACTGAGAACTTGGTGGGAGCCACCAGTTCGACGTGTTTGTATAGCTTCATCATGGCTGGGCTGCTGCCCTTCACCCACTGTTTCCGGGAAGGTATGAAAGCTTCCGCCGTTTCTTCCTCGGTTGAGGCAAGGGCTGCGGCTATTTTCTCTTCCAAAACGCTCGGGTTGATGGGTTTCTTGAGATAGTCGAAGGCACCAAGCTTCATGGCCGACACCGCAGTCTGCACCTCGGCGTATCCTGTCATTACGATGATGGGAACCATGCTCTTGATTGTTTCGCGCACCCAGGTCATCAGGAGGATCCCGTCGCCGTCTGGAAGACGCAAGTCGGTGAGAATCAAACTAAAAGGCTTTGATGAAATTTCCTTCTTGGCTTGTTCGTAACGCGATGCAAGCGCTACCTCATAGCCATTTTTCTTCAGCCAGGTCAAAATCATCATGCCAAAAGCGGCATCGTCTTCCACTACAAGAATCCGCGTTTTCATGCTGCAAATTTAGGCTATTTTCTGACACCAGCAACATTCTGGACCAAAAAAAAAGCCCCGTTTTGGGGAAAAACGGAGCTTTTGAAAAAATTGAAAACGAGCAGATTCCGTATGAAACGGACTTATTTGATGGAAACTACCAAATAATTTGTTACACTCCAGAAAGCGTCTTTGTCTTTTATGATCATATCGAGCGAACCGTTCTCATTTTCAACGAGTTCGTAGCTCGACTCTGGGTGTTTCGACATGATTTTTGCGCGTTTGGTGTTAAGCGGTATTTGGGTCAATTCGCGCTTGTCGGCCTCAACGAACTGGCTTTTGTCCAGAACCTGCTTGGAGAGCTCGCTCGGCTGGAACAGTCCGCCTTTGGTGATAATGCCTCTCTCCTTCAGCACTTGCGCCGTGGCAATGGCCACCCAAACGGTGTTCAACGCGGCGTCTTGGCTACTGATGGTGGCCTGTTGGGCTGCGTTTTGAACATTCAAGTTCTCAATATCGTCGTTCAAGGTGAGGATGTCGTCGTTCAAGTCGGCGACTTGGTTGCTCAACTCGGCGATTTGGTTTTGGCTGGTTTGGAGTTCGTTTTTCAAAGAGGTGATAAAATTGTCTTTCTCTTCAAGTTGCGTCTTCAGTCGGCTCACCGTTTGTGCCAAAGCCTTCGATTGGGAGCCTTGTTCGGCCAAACTCTTTTCCAAGTCGTTGATTTTGTTGCGGTTTTCCTGCAATGTCTGCTGGATGGCGTTGATTTCGGAAACGGCTTTCTTGGTGTTGCCTTCTTGGTTCTCAACCATGATGATGCCTTCGGCGGCACGCACGCTCTCAAGGGCTTCCTCAATCTCGTTGATGGTGTTCAAAGCCTGGTCGAAACCACCTTTGGTCGCCACGGCTTCGGTGTAAAGTGAATCGCGCTCGGCTAGCAAGGATTGGTATTTTTCCGAACGCTCAACATTGCAAGAGCCCAAAAACAAGGCCGTTGCAAACAAAACATAAACTGATAATCTAACTCTCATAATCATTTGATCATTTTGGTTCAGCCCATATATCGGCATAATATGTGCCAAACCGACATAAACCGATTTATTTCATTTATTATCAATGGTTTATATACCAAAAACAAGATCACTTCGTTTTGTGGAAAAGTGTGGAATTACACAGTTTGACCAATGCCTTGTGGAAAAGTGTGGAGATCAGAGGTACACGAAGCCGGAGCTTTTGTGGCGTGGCAAGGGAAAGACAGATGTGCTTGCGTCGATGCGGATGTGTTTCTTGCCAAACTGCTCATAGAGGCATTGTATGGCACGCTGCGGCGTGTTGTTGTTTTCGCTCAAGTGGCAGAGCATGATGTGCTTGATTCCGGGATGATATATTTCCGCGACGAACCTTGCCGATTCTTCGTTGCTCAGGTGTCCAAACGGCCCCGAAATGCGTTGTTTCAGGACAAAGGGATAGCGGCCTTTCTCGAGCATCTCCTTGTCGTAGTTCGACTCAATGACGATATTCGACGACTTTTTGATTTGCTCCTTCACCACTTTGTCGAGCATTCCGATATCGGTGGCAATGGTTAATGTATGTCCCTCATAATCAAAATAATATCCCATCGCTCCTCTCCCGTCATGCATCACAGGGAAGGCTTCGATGGTGACGCCATCCAACTCGAAAGGCTGCAACGGCTCGATTTCGTGGAAAAGCGCAGGGTCTATTCCTTGGGTCGCCTTGCCTTCTGCAAGCCCCTGGAGGCAATCGGGATGGGCGTATATCGGAATGGGGCAGGATTGGGTGAGCGTTTCCAAACCCAACACATGGTCGATATGGTCATGAGTAATCAAGATGGCCTTGATGCCTTCCAAGGCGATGTCGTTTTTTCGCAACATTTCCTTGACCTGCTTTGCGCTGATGCCCACATCGACCAACAGGCCTTCGTCTTGCTTGCCAACATAGTAGCAATTGCCGCTGCTGCCTGATGCGAAGCTGCAAAACACGAAAGGCGAAAGGCACGAAAACAGGTCCATCTGATGTGATTTTGGGTGCAAAAGTAAGGATTAATTCTATTTTTCCTTATTTTTGTTGCCAAATTTTCACACAATGCAAAACAATTTCGACCCTAATGCAGCCGCCACCGCCGATTCAGGCATCTTCGGGCTGCCTTGTACCGCCAATGAGGCGCAAATCATCATCATCCCCGTGGAATGGGAACTCACCACCAGCTACAACCGTGGCACTGTAGATGGTCCGGCAACCATAATGGAGGCCTCGCTGCAAGTGGATCTTTGCCACCACGACTACCCCGACCTTTGGCAAAAAGGCATCTGGATGGACGAGTTTCCGAAAGAACTGCGCACGCTTCACGACGAGATGGCGCCCTTGAGCGAAGACATCATCAACGCCTTGTATGAAGGCACAATCGACGACAAACCAGAGCATTACGCCGAACTTTATGCTCGTATCGAGGCCGCCACGGAAAAGAAAAACGCCTGGCTGCGTGACCGCATTGCCTACTGGAGACAACAAGGCAAAGTCGTAGGACTTCTGGGCGGCGACCACAGCTGTCCCCTCGCCTACCACCAACACCTTAATAATATAGGAAAGGAGTATGGCATCCTGCACGCCGACGCCCACTGCGACCTACGCGAGGCATTTGAGGGATTTAGGTATTCACATGCATCCATTTTCTACAACACACTGAAATTCAACAACGTAAAAAAACTCGTACAAGTTGGCATCCGCGACTACTGCCACCAAGAGAAGGCTTTGGCCGAGAGCCAGCCCGAGCGCATCAAGGTGTTTTTCGACCGCGACTGCCGCCGACGCATGTACGAAGGCGAAACGTGGAAAGACATTGTGGATGAGATGGTGGCGGCCTTGCCCGACAAAGTCTATCTTTCCATCGACATTGATGCATTGGATCCGAAGCTTTGTCCCAACACGGGCACTCCCGTTCCTGGCGGTTTGGAATACGAGGAGCTCATGTATCTGCTCAACCGCATCCGAGAGGCCGGCAAGGACATCATCGGCTTCGACCTTTGCGAGGTCTCCCCCGCCCCCGACGGCGGCGACTGGGACGGCAACGTCGGGGCGAGAGTGCTGTTCCACCTTTGCGGAGTCGCAGCAAAGTAACAAAGGACCCGTCATTCAGCTGGGCAAACCAAACGCACCGACCTGCCATAATCGCGACCAAACACGTTGTTAGGCATCAAGTTGGTGCTGATGACGCTCATGTAATAGGCGTCGTAATCGTCGGCATAGGACGCCGACCAATAATTGCCCTCAACGCCCACGCTGAACACCTCCGTCTCGCTGCGATAGCCAGCAGCAGGCAAAAACACTGCACCATTGGCCTCCATCGTGGACCAGATCGAGGACGAAACGACATTCGTCTCAAAGGGGACATACACGTTATTGCATTCATTCAGCGGATGCACGGAAACACTCCAATTGTCAGGGAGCAAGACGACACCGTTCACGCCATTCACCTGCGCTTTGGCAAAGCGGTTGCCCGTGGCGGTGGTGCGCTGCTCGAAAACGTACATCCACTCCTCTTTGGTCAGTGTGCGCCAACGTTGTGTCTGATTGCCGCCGTTGGAAATGGCGTTGTAGCCCCAATCGGCCTGTCCGCTCTGGTCGTACAGATGATAATAATAGCTTCCGTAGGCATAGTAATGGCTCCAAACGGCACTCGACGACCATGGTTGCCAACACACCGCACCATGATTGTAACCGCTTGTTCCCCAACCGAAAAGGTCGATCCATCCGCTGTATGACGAAGAGAGTTGGCTGTTGTTTTGGCCCACAAAATCGTATTGGTTGGAGGCAAAACGCCATGTGTTGGTGCTGGCCTGATATTGCAGGTTGCCTTGCGAGAAACGCACTTGTTGGCTGCCGTTCACGGAAAACAGTCCCGCCAAGGCGCCATTGCCCCACGTAGTGGAGGTCGTGAAACCGACTTCATCGCCATAGCTTGTACCCACGCTGTTGGTCGCATAGGCACGTACATAATAGGTAGTGCCTTCCGCCAATCCGCTCATGCTGATTGTAAAATTGCCCAATCCTGTGCCACTGTTGCCATGGGTATCGTTCAAGGTCGGGTTGTGGTTGATGCTCCAGCAGAGGCCGCGCTCGGTGACAGTGGCGCCACCGTCAGAAACGACGTTGCAGCTGCCGATGGCAGTGGTGGTGGTGATTCCGGTCACCTGTCCAGTCGTCACGATGGGAAGCAGGATTTCTTGCGCCGTGGTGAAACACACATCGTCGCTGTAGCTTGTCCCCATTTCGTTCACGGCATAGGCTCGCACATGGTAAGTCGTGTTTGGTATCAAACCTGTCATGCTGACACTGAACTCGCCCGTGCCGCTACCGCTGTTGGCGTGGGTACCGCTTGTGGTCGGATTGGGACTGGTACCCCAGCAGAGGCCGCGCTCAGTGACGGCACTCCCGCCGTCGCCGGTGACGGTGGCACTACCGATGGCCGATTGGGTCGTAATGGCCGTGATGCTGACCGAGCCCACCGCTGGCGGATAGGCTATCGTGTTGAACTCCAAAACATCACCGTATGCAACGCCCACCAAATTCACCGCATACGCACGGGCATAATACACCTTGTTGCCTTCCAATCCAGTAAGGGTACAGACGAAATAGCCCGTTCCTTCGCCGCCGCCGACATGGTTGCCTTCGATTGTCGGCATGTTGGTGGTGCCCCAGCAGATGCCGCGTTCGGTGACTGGCGCGCCGCCGTCGTCGAACACTTCGCCGCTGACCTTGGCCGAAGTCTGCGTTATTTCACTGACGCTGTAGGTGACCACATCGGGAACGAACTGCCCGTTGGTCACAAACAAAACCTCGTTGCCATAGGCTGTACCGTTGCTGTTGGTGGCGTAGGCACAGACATAATAAATCGTATTTTGCTCAAGGCCAGTCATTTCGCATTCAAAATGGCCTATTCCCTCTCCTGCCGATGCGTGGGCATCGCCCAAGGTCGGGTTGTGTGCCCTTCCCCAGCAGAGGCCGCGTTCGGTGACGGGAACGCCACCGTCGTTGGTGACTTCGCCACTGCCCAAAGCCGTTGAAAGCGTGATGTCGCTGACGCCTTTCGTGACCACTTCGGGGAGCGCACCTCCATCGGTGACAAAACGGATTTCCTCTCCATAGGCCGTTCCCTTCTCGTTGGTAGCATAGGCGCGGACATAATAATACGTATTCGGCTCAAGGCCAGTCATTTCACACACAAAAACACCAACCCCCTCTCCTGCTGCAACATGTGCGTCATCAATGGTCGGATCGTGTTCCAAGCTCCAGCAGATGCCGCGCTCTGTGACGGGCTTGTCACCGTCGTTGATGACTTCGCCGCCGCCTGTAGCCGACCCTGTCGTAATGTTCTCAATCGGCGCAGTGCTCACTGTCGGCAAAGCATAGTCAAGCGTGGTGAATGTCAGCGTTTCACTATGGCCCATGCCAGCCTCGTTGCGGGCAAAAGCCGAATAACGATAGGTCGTGTTGGGTGTCAAGCCCTCGATGCGAACCGAAAACGCATCGCCCTTGCAATAGACCGTGTCTGGCCTCGCATCGACAAGTCCGTAAATGAATCCGCGTGAAGAAACTGTTCCGCCGCCATCTTCGGTGACTTCGGCGAACACAGTGGCCTCGGTATGGGTCACAAGGGTTTCATTTCCAGCAAGTTCAACAACTGGAGTGTCGATCGTCACATCGTCATCAATATCTATTTCATCTTTTTTGCATGAATTCAAACCCATAAGCATTGGAATGAACAACAAAGCCAAAAATCTCGTTTTTACATTTATAATCATTTGAAAATCAATTTGATTAATAAAAAAATATTTATTTTTTCACAATTTGCAAAAGTACGACTTTGCCGAATAATTTCCAAATTTCATATTTTCGTTTTACCATTTCATTTTTTCCTTAACTTTGCCCAAAAATCAAAACCGTTCATCAATGGCACTGAACAACCTTTTCACCCGTGGGAGCAGTCGCGAGAAACACTTTTTCCCCACATATCTCAAACAGGCTGAAACAGCGCAAGTTGCAGCAAAATACCTCAAGGAATTAGTCAAATCCGACGACCCCGAGGAGCGCAAGCTGCTCACGCGCATGATAAAGAAGCAAGAAAGCACCGGCGACGAACTGCTGCGCGAGTTCTATGTCGAACTCAACGAGGCCTTCGTCACGCCCTTCGACCGCGAGGACATGAACGCCCTCGCCATGGACCTCGACAAGTTCCTCGACTTCATCAACCACTCGGCCAAGACCATCTTGATGTACAACCCCAAGAAAATCGACAAGCAAATCAAGGAAATCATCGACAACATACACGAGGACGCCACCCTGATGATGCAGATTTTCGGCTTGCTTGACGACCTTGGAAAGAACCATCAGCAAATCAACGACTTGTGCCAAAAAGTGACGCTCATCGAACACGCCGTCGATGACATTTACGGCGACTACATCTCCTACCTCTTCAGCAACGAGCAAGACGAGATCGAGCTACTGAAACTCAAGGAGATAGCCCAAGTCATTGAGGACACCACCGACCGTGCCAAGGACGTGACCACCACCGTGAAAAGCATTATCATAAAAGAATCGTGATGAACCTCCTGACCATAGCCATCATCCTTTCCATCGTGCTTGCCTTCATCTTTACTTTCCTGAACGGCATGAACGACGCGGCCAACTCCATCTCCACCATCATCGCCACCAAGGTTATGACGCCCGTACAGGCCATCCTTTGGGCATCATTTTGGGAGTTCACGGCCTTCATCATTATCCGATTGGTGCTCAACCAGCAGTTTGCGGTGGGCAACACCATGGCCAATTTTGCCGACCAAAACGTCATCACACCTTATTTAATATTGTCGGCTCTTGTGGGTGCGGCCATTTGGGTGATGGTGTGCACCCGAAACGGTATGCCCATCTCCACCTCACACGCCCTCATCGGCGGCATCATCGGGGCGGCATGGTTTGTGAACGGAAGTGCTGTGTTGCATTACAAGCCCATACTTATCACATTGGCTTTCATTGTTTTATCACCGCTCATCGGTCTGTTTTTGGGTTTCTTTTTAGAGTGCCTTTTCCTACGCATTTTCAAAAATAGTCCCCGAAAAAAAGTCGATAAGATTTTCAAGGTGCTGCAACACTTCTCGACGGCTGCGTTCTGCATCGGCCACGGCTCAAACGACGCACCCAAAACAATGGGTATCATCGCCGTGTTGATGGCCAGCGTATTCACCACGCAAGGCATTTCGCCCGAAACGAAAGAGTTTATCGGGATGTTCTACGACAGTTCGCAAAGTTTCCATATCCCTGACGCTCTTGCTGTTACATGCTATATCATCATGTCGTTGGGCATCTTGATTGGCGGCAAGAACGTCATCAAGACCATGGGCGGCGGTTTGGCCAAGATTACGCCGGTGCGCGGTTTCTCGGCTGAGTTTGCCGGTGCTACCACGCTGATTGCCACCTCGTTCATGGGCATTCCTGTCAGCACGACGCATACCATCACTGGCGGTGTCATCGGCGTAGGCCTCACCGACGGCGTGAAATCCGTGAAATGGGTCACGGCCAAGCGCATCGTCCTGTCGTGGATCCTCACTATCCCCGTGCCACTCATCATTGCGGGCGTACTCAACATGTTGTTCCACCTTCTAGTATAAGGGACGGATGACGAAAGACGGAAGACCGATGTCCCAAGTCCCAAGTCCTCAAGCCAAATTCATTTCATTTTAATCCCAAAATCATCCTTTCCAATGAGTCTCAACAATTTCTTCCAGTTTTTCGTCCCGAAGGAGACCAAGTTCTACCCGCTCTACCAGAAGCAGGCGGAATACATCGAAAAGGCGGCCAAACTTTTGAGGCAGATGCTCATCGAGAACGACCTTGAACGCTTGGAAAGCCTCAAGAAGGAAATCAAGGAGTGCGAAAGAAACGGCGATGAGGTGCTGCGCGACTTCTATGCCCAACTGTTCAACACCGTCCTCACCCCTTTCGACCGTGAAGAGGTACACGAGCTCGCCGAGATGATGGACACCTTCCTCGACCACATCGACGACTCGGCCAACATCATCCTCACCCGCCGTTTTCTCGCTGTGGACGAAGACCTTAACACCATGGCCGACAACATCATGTTTGCCGCCGAAAACCTCAGTGCCATCTTCCGCGACTTCGAGTTCATCGATTCCGAAAAAGGCAAGGAGATGGTTCGTTTATGCCACGAAATCAAGACGTTGGAACACGACAACGATGAGCTCTACGGCAGCTATATCAGCAAGCTCTTCGACAACGGCTACAGCCTCACCGAAATCATCAAACGAAAGGACCTGGTGCAAGTGCTGGAAAACACGACCAATTCAGTGAAATACATATCAGATAAAGTTAGAAGTATTCTTAGTAAGATGTGATTGGCTGATAGCGTTAGCTTAGCCACCAACAAGCTAACAGCTAATAGCCCAAAAAACAAACCACCATGCGACAAATCATCAACAGCCTATTAGACAACGATCTCTACACCTTCAGCGTGTGCTATGCCTACCTCCAGAAGTTTCCCCGCGCCATCGGGCAATACACCTTCGTCGACCGCAACAACACGGTCTATCCCGAAGGCTTCGCCGACAAGCTGCGCGAACAATTCGACAGCTACGCCAACCTCGCCATCACCAAGGAGGAGGCTCATTTCATGAAACGCAAGTGCTACTACTTCCCGCTGTGGTTTTTCACCTTCCTGAAAGGCTTCCGACTGAAACCTTCCGAGGTGGAGGTGAGCCAAGACGAGGAAGGTCATTTGCACATCACCGTCACCGGACTGTTGTGGCGCACCGTGTTTTGGGAGATGCCCATCTTGGCCACCGTCAGCGAACTGATGCACGAAATGAAAGGCGAATTTGAACACTACGATGCCGAGAAGGAATACCAAAAGTCATACGACAAGGCCATCCGACTCATCGGCAACGGAGTGAAGTTCAGCGACTTCGGAACACGCCGACGTTTCTCTTTCGACCATCAGGAACGTGTCATCCAGAGCTTCATTGCGGCACAAAAGCAATTCACCAAGACCTGCTTTGTGGGTACCTCCAACGTACTACTCGCCATGAAATACGACCTCACCCCCATTGGCACAATGAGTCACCAGTTCATCGAGACCTGCTCGCTTTACGGCTACAACGAGGCCAACTACCTCGCCATGGACTACTGGCAGGACGTGTATGCTGGTAGCCTCGGTGTGTTCCTTTACGACACCTACACCCGCAAGGCCTTCTTCCAAAACTTCACCACGCTGCATGCCAAGCTGTTTGACGGCTTGCGCGTCGACAGCGGCGACAACTACGAAGCCTTGGAAGAGATCATCGCAAAATACAAGGAACTCGGCATCGACCCGGCGCAGAAGTCCATCATCTTCAGCAACGGTCTCAACGTGGACGAAGCCTTAGCCATCCACGAGGCAGTGAATGGGAGAATGCAAGACTCGTTCGGCATCGGCACCCACCTCACCTGCGACGTCGACAACGGGAAGGCCATGAACATCGCGGTGAAACTCACCGCCGCCAAGATCACCGAAAAGAGAAATTGGAAGAAAGTGGTCAAACTCAGCGACGACCTCGGCAAGTACACCGGCGACCCGGAGGAGATTGAGATTTGCAAG
>ODAI010464993.1_pt1 | contig 14036 bp, 11 predicted proteins | sample 1539321 | NCBI WGS metagenome assembly ODAI01 (sample SAMN02144231, study PRJEB22623) | gut metagenome | biome: sheep rumen | host: Ovis aries | place: New Zealand
CCCCGCACCATAGATGTATATCTGAGTGACGGCTATACCCGCGAGGCCTTTGAGGAAAAGCTGACAGAGCTTTACGGTGCAAATGTGCAGGATTCCATGTCTGCAGACGGCTGCGACGGCGACCTTGAAGAGCGCATCCGCCGCAGAGCAGATGAGACTATGGCAAAGCTCATCACACAGTACGGCGTCACCGATGCAGACTATGCCATAAGGATAGGAGATACCATCATAAATGGCAACAGCACCCGCTTTATCATAAAGGAGCTGTCCTCCATGAAGGATATGGTAAAGTCCCAGGCAGACCCCATAGCGGGCATCACAAGAGCATTTGCATTTGGCGCCGTGTTCTTCATCATGGCAGTGGTTGCGGTGATACTCGGCATCATCACATCATCCAACGTGAAGCGTCAGAAAAAGGAGCTGGGCATAATGAAAAGCCTGGGCTACACCTCAAAGGATCTCATGACACAGACAGCGCTGCGCACACTGCCCGTGGCAGTCATCTCCGTAATAACAGCCGCTGTGGTATCCGTGATCATCAACAAGTATTTCTGGATACTCGTATTCGCAACTACCGTGAAGCAGAACTATCCCCTCACCATAGGTGTGAGCATCGCCATCGTGGTATTCACATATATATTCACCTATATCGGCGCAGGAAATATCAGAAAAGTCTCCGTAACGGAGCTCATGACCGAATGATCGGAGCTGTTGTATATGAAAAAACAATTATTATCGGGACTTGCAGCCCTTTGCATGCTGCCCCTCATAGTCCCTGTTTCCGCAGAGCCCTCCGCATCCGGAATATCCGCTTCCACACAGGCGGCTCCGGTGGAGGACAGGATATACTGCCTCGCATCGGTGAGCAAGGTATATACCACAGCCGCAATAATGCAGCTTGCAGACGAAGGGAAGCTGTCCCTCGATGACAGCACCACCAAATATCTCCCCGACTTTAAGATGGAGGATGAACGGTACAAGGATATCACTGTGCGCATGCTCCTGAATCACACTTTGGGCATGAACAACGGCGGCGGCGGGAATGATTATCTATTCGGTGATACGGACTCCTATCTCCATGATAATACACTGTCATGGGCATCGTCACAGCGTTTCAAGGCTGACCCCGGTGAATATGCATCTTATTCCAACATGGGCTTTATGCTGGCAGAGCTTGTGATAGAGAGTGTCAGCGGCATGAGCTACACCGACTACATCAGGCAGAATATCGCCGCAAAGGTGGGAGCAGATCACACAGGCACGGGCTGGAGCATACGCGGCACCGATATGGAGGCTATGCAGGTGCCGCTCTACAGCATCGGCAGGAACCGCACCGCATACCCCTATGAAATGGCACTGGGCACAGGCGGCATATATTCCACCGCACGGGATGTGGCAAACTTCGGCGCTGCCTTCTTCACCGGCAATGATGTATTGCTGTCGGAGAATGCAAAGAATGAGATGCGCACTCGCTGGACAGATGATGAAGATCAGGAGAACTACGGTCTGGGGTGGGACTTTGTCAGCTATCCCAAATATGAGGATGCAGGCGTGAACGTAGTGGGCAAGGGCGGCGATGAGCCGTATATGCATTCCTTCCTGCTGGTAGCTCCCGATGAGCAGATAAGCACCGCAGTGCTCACTGCGGGGGACGTGACCAGCAATTTCCCCATGCTGGCAGCAGAGGCACTTATGGATGCAGTGCTTGAGGAGCAGGGCATAGAAGTGACAGACACAGCCGCTCCCGAGCCTCAGATGCTGGATGCCGTTCCCGCAGAGCAAAAGCAGCACGAGGGAATGTATGTCATAAATGCGGAGCCTGGCATGGGCATATACCTCATCAGCTTTGACGATACCATGATGTACAGGCAGCAGCTGGGCAATGACAGATCCGAGCCCGACAGATACAGACCCACAGCAGAGGGCACCTTCGTCAAGGTCACCGAAAGCGGCAAAATGACCGCCGACCGCGAGATAGTCCGCTTCGATGAGATAAACGGCAGAACATATATCAAAACAGATGAGACCAGAGTCTATCCGGGGCTGGGCAGTACATGGAACAGCCTTTACGCCGGCGAAAAGTTAGATGAGGACCCCGTTCCGGATGCCGTTCAGGCAAGCTGGGACAAGGCAGCAAAAACTAAATTCGTACTGTTCAATGAGAAATGGTCGGCACAGGATTATGAAAGCCCCTTCGGGCGTGTGATGACCGATGAGAGCTTTCCCGGATATGTGATAAGCGAGACCAGAGGCAGCATAGTTGAAAGGATAGTCGATGAGGACACCGCTCACTCATTCACCACCATCCCCTCATCAAGGAACAGGGATCAGCATGATGTGCGATTTTTTGACTATACCTTTGCCGACGGCACTGCTGTCCGTGCATATCAGGGGGATGATGCAAAGATCTTCCGCGATACAGCGGGACTGCCCGTGTTCACAATGGACATATCCGAGGTAAAGCTCACCGACGGCGAGGCATCATGGTACCGCATAAGCAAAGACATCGGCGGCACCTCCATAACAGCAGAGCGCCCCGTGAACAGTGCCATCTATGTATATGACCGTTTCGGCAAGATGGTATGGAACTCCTTCCTCCGGGATATCCCTCCCTATATCCCGCTCCCCGCCGACGGATTCATCGTATTCATAGGAGAAAGCGGCGGCACTGTGAATATTCTCAGATAACTTACAGCGAGCACGCAGTACAGAGCATAACAAAGCCCATTCACCATCGATACGGTGAATGGGCTCTTTGTACCGGATACTATATCACACAGCGGTTTGTGGGCAAGGAAACTGGAGCAGATAACGGGAATCGAAAAGGTCCGGGCTATTTTTCTAACTTTACATAATTTGCATAAACGCGCATCATATCGCTATTTTTTGACAAGATACGAAAAAGCGATTTTTCATCTTTTTTGTAGTTTTTTGTATCTTTAGCGGACAAATAGCGGACAAGAATTATGACATATCCCTGTAAATCTTATTATTCGGAAGTCCTTTTTCGGGCTTTCTTTTTTTGCCTGTCTATGAGTTACGGGTGAAGTGAAAAAAGTTCTTATGATTTTGCAGGTTTTGGGTGCTTGGGTGTGTGAATGTTGATATATAGCCAAATCTGTGGTGTGTGGAAGGGTGAATGGTGATTGTGTGGTATACGAATCCAATCTTCGCCATTTCGACCGTTTAGTTTTGTCCGAATCCTGCGTATGATATTGATTCGATGAGGCACTGTGCAGAAGTACTTCTTTACAGCTGACAACTATTTCATTATCTTCCGACAGTTTCTGATAGTCCTTCAGTGTTCTGAGCCTCACCTCAGGGTTTTCTTCTTCCAGAAGCCAATTCAAAACGTTTTGATCCATTCTTTCCGTACTCCACATCTAAAATGCTACTTCTTCTTCACCGGAATCCATATCGCACTGTGATAATCCGGAGCGCTCGGATCCTCATTACCATACCACTCAATGTTTACCCGCCCAGGGAACTCAAAATCAGGATTTCCCGGCAACCACTCCTTAAAGATCTTTGTGTTTACATCCTGAAGTGCCTTGGGACATGGCCCGTAACAATCAAAGATGGCCCAGTCAGAATCAGGCAGCTCATAAACCGTCATTCCTTCAGGGACTTCACCGCCATTGTAAATGCCTGCAACGAAATAGCGGAACTTACCACACCCGACATCATCAACACAAACACCATATTCACCGATGTTGTTATCTACGATTGCTTTTTCATATGCGTCTGAGGGAGCATTTCCCTTCCAGACATTACCAGCATATTTTTCGCGGAGCTCATTCCAGAACTTCGGGATTTCTACATAAGCTGTTTCTCCGTCAAATACTCTTGCAAAACCGATCACCTTAAAACCGGACATAGTTTTGATCTTATAATCCATTTGATTGCCTCCGTGAATAGAAATTTCAATTTTCAAAGGAAGAAATGGCTTTATCGGTGAACCTTTACGCACCTCTGAAGGACTTATTCCATGAAAGCGTGAAAAAGCCTTTGTAAAACTTTCGGGTGTTTCATAGCAGAAGCGGAAAGCAATATTGATTATTTTTTCATCCGTTTTCTGAAGGCAGAGTGCCGCTTGATACAATCTGCGGTTTCTGATATACTCGCCCACTCCGTAACCGGTCATCAGCGAAAAGCCCTTCTGAAAAAAGAATGACGACATAAACACCTGATCGGCAACATCCTGCGCAGTAATATTGTCTTCAAGATGCTCTTCCATGTAATCAATAGCCTTCCGGATGCAGGTAAGCCACTCCATTTGTCACACTCCTTCTCTTTGATGATTCTATTCTATACTAAAATGAAAAAGAAATCTTGTCAATTTATGTTCCGTTTTGTCCGGATCGATGTATCCCTGTTTTCCTCGGTCACTTCGTATGCGGTTTATTCATGATCAAATTCATAACCTTTTGCAGTTTCTTTTATTATGTGATCACGCCATGGTTCCAATGATCTCAGACAGTCTGTTGATGCGTTTCCTCAACTGTGTAACGATCATCTCAGCTCTGCCGGTATCAATATACTTCCGGGCTTTTTCATCATCGAATATACTGAATATATCATTTTCGATGTTGTCAAGTACAGACAGATCAAGCCAGTCAAAAGTCGATACAAGACTTAACTGTTCCCCATGAGCTTTTTTGAAAGGTTTACATATCAGCTCTGCTGTCGGTATCTGCGGTGTCAGCTTATCATGCCAGAGTGATGTGCCGTTATCAAATATCGGAGCAGCACCTATCCATTCAAGCGTCTCGGGATCGCGAAGCAGGCCGAAATTACCGAAATGTCTGTCTTCGTTTGCGATAATATAATCAAAAACGATCATTCTGTCAAGCATCGGAACAATGTCGATACCCGAACTCTGACAGATGTTCACAAAGTTAAGATATCTGTTTTCATCATTAGCCTTCGGTCTAATCTGCATAAGTCTCGCTGCACTGATAAGCTCGGAGCTCTTTGTAACAAAATTATCACACAGACTGTATGGCTTATCATCTATCCATGTAAGGGTATAAGGTATGTGTTCAATACCGAGCCTTTCAAGAATTAGTGAAGCTATGACCTCGTTGAAAGGTTCCTGTCTGAAGGGCGAAGCTCCCGATTTTATAAGGCAGCGCTTGCCGTCAATGATCTTCCAGCGCTTCTGCAGATTGCCGTCTGATGTGTTGTCAGGCGAAGAATAGTTAAAGTTTATGCTCCTGGCAGACGAGCCGAAAAGAACATCTCCGATATCATCGGAAAAATCGTTGTCAAAAAAGTTCACACTCTCCCATGTCATTTCACTGCCGGCAGGTCTCACCCAGTAATGATCTGAAAGGCTCAGACCGAGGCATTTTGTAAGCAGCAATTCTGTGTTATATATACCGAGTGTTTCAAGAGCCTCGTCAATACCTATACGGCTTGCAGGGATAGAGCGACCTGTCCACCATTTGTTGAATACAGCCTTATCAACGACCTCTCTGTGCTGCATAATATGGACAGTACCGAGTGGAAGATGTTCTTTCGTATAGGTAGCACCGATACGGGATATCACGCCTGTATCTTCATCTATGTCAATATCCGCAACACATATATTTTTGTGCATGAGTGTGTAATTCATGTTTATCGCCTCGGTTTGTAAAATTATGATATGCCTGCGATTACGGCTTTTTCCCTTGTATAAGTGAGTAGGGGAGTGTGAATATAATTCTTATGATTTTACCGATTTTGGCTGCTTGGGTGTGTGGTATCCGGTGTGCAGATTAAAAGCTAACTATGCACTATCCACTGCCCTTTTTGACTTGTACCAATCCTTTCAAGTAATCCTTTTTCTTTAAGTTTTCTGATATAATATTTTACAATAGGGGTATTCCATTTCAGTTTCTCCGCCATTTTGACCTGAGTTATATCAGGATTGCTTTCTATCAGGCTTAATAGCTTTTTTATTCTTTCAGGAATATCTGTTTTTTGAGCTTGGATAGTTTTATTACTATCCAAGCTATCCAAGATATTATCAAAGTTATTATCTGTGCCATTAGTACTTTTTGATGACAACAGTGGAACATGTTTTTCACTTGAACATTTTCAAAATTTTTTAGTATTCTAAATTAACTACCGTATTAGGGTTTATAGATTCTGTATTCTCTACAATCTCCTCATAATGATATTCATGCGCAAGTAGATTATACGCTCGTATAAATGACTCCATAAATTGCTTATATTCATTCGTCTTCTTTTCCTTCCAATATTTTATTAGTCGACAATAACTTTTCCCAAAATTTTTTTTGTTTCTTTCAAACCAATCCTTGTATTCATCTGTTTTATCATTGTTATCAGGTAAATTCACGTATTCTAAGAAACACTTTGTTTTATCAAATCCTCCTGGTGAATTATCCCAAAACTTATCGTCTTCTTCCAAACTATAAAGGAAAAGGTAAAACAATTTTTCAGGACAATAGTCAGAAGGAAGAAAAATAACATTTTGTGCATTATATTGTTGTATTTTTTTCGCACTAGACTTGTTTTTGTCGCCATCAAGTATAACTATCGCTTCCTTAATAGAAGGAAGTTTTACTCTAATTAACTCAAGATATGATTCAGCACCTAGAGAACAGTTCTCAACTTTGATATATTGTTTGTAATCAAGCAACAAATTATTTACGATATTTCTTGCAACAATGTCTTCACAAAACACAGGCATTTTTTTTGTATTTTTCTTTTTATTCCTTACTTCTCCAGATAACTCAGATATTACATCATCTATATTAGGATTATTGTAATTCTTTACAACTGTACCTATTCTTTTTAAATACAGCAACTGTGCATCGTATCTGTTGTATTTATCTGGAAAAGCTGACTTTACTATTGTAGGGGAGTGAGTTGTAAAGATAAACTGTATCCTAAATTCTTTTGCATACTTGTAAATACGCTTTAGTAACATTCTTTGAGCAGAGGGATGAAAAGTTGACTCTATTTCATCAATTAATAGTATTCCTCCGATATAGTCTTTAGGATATTTATCCTTTAACCTTTTGAATGATAAAACAGCTAATAATAATTTGGCAAGATTATCTTGTCCAGCTGAAATAGCCATTGCATCGTAGTTTTCACTATGTATAGCGGCTGAATGTTTATTTGGAGAAGAAATCGTTTCTACGCTAAAGGTATTATTGGCTGTAACAGAAAATATAGTCTTGTATTCCCTGAGAAGGAACTCTTTCTCATCTGGGTTAAGATTTGAACTGATATTGACATTCTTTTCTTCACCAATTGGAGTTACTCTTTTTAAACTAATATAATATACAGGAACCTGAGGATAATTCATATCCGCCCCTCGTCCTTCTGTAGACCAAAAACGAATAGAATTGCTCTTCTTGTCTCTTAAAATGCTTTCTGCCTCGAAATAATTTTTCTTATATACACCATTAAATAAATCAAGCCGCCATTTATGTTGCCCAGCAACATCTTTATTTGTTAATTTAAATTTTTCGCCAAATTGCGAGTGAAAATTGTATCCATCAATAGTTTTTTCACCAAACATTGGATGGTTTTTTGAAATTGTAAATGTTTGACTTAAAATACCGAGGATTGTAGTCTTCATGGTAGCATTATGTCCAACAATAGCAGTTATTTTTGAACCTAGATCAAAATCGATATTTCGTAATGCCCTAAATCTATCAATATGTGCGTGTTTAATAATCAATATTAACATCTCCAAATAATTCTATTTTAATACCTGCATCAGACAAATCGGAATTTATTGGGCAGATATTAGGGTCACTAAAAATTATTAATTCAGACGATTTTCCTTTATTCGCTAAACTATATGATAAGGAGTACAAACGCTGTGTATATTCGCTATACATTTTTGATATATTTTCTTCAACATCATAAGTCATTATCCATGGACATTGCAGATGTTCCATTATATAATTTCGAATTTCCTTATGATCTTTATCATTAAAATAGTTAATGTATAATTGTTTGCCCTTAACATAGTATGGAGGATCGAAATAAACAAAAGTTCCTTTTTGATTATTCTTAATGATTTGTACAATAAAACTGCGAATATCTTTATTGTATACTTTTATGAATTGTTTATATTCAGATATTTTTGATATTCTTGAAATCAAACTATCCTTATTAAATCTAGCATCTATAAGGTAATTGCCTGTTTGATTATTTCCTCCTATAGGTCCAGCAGATAGAATTCCTGATCTATTTGTCCTATTTAAAAAGAACGTAGCAAATCCTAATTCAAATGAATATTTATTTTTGTAGTTAATATAAATTTCTTTTTGTTTCTTCCATTCATCAATAGTTATGTTAACGTTAATTATTGCATCTATAAACCTATCAGGCTCAGTAATAACCGCCTTCCAAAAAGAATAGATGGATTAATCATAGTCATTAATAATAATATTATTTACAGTTCCTTCAAACAGTAAATTCAGTGCAACCCCGGCACCACCTGCAAAAGGTTCTACATAAGTCTTAATATCATCTGATACCTTATTCTCAATAATATATTTAACAAGCGGGAAAAGTTTAGCTTTCCCACCAGGATAACGTAATGGTGATACAGCTTCTGACATATTACCCGCCTCCTTTTTATAACCTGAACCCGCAGAGTTGCATTTGACCAAATGTGAAACAAAATAGCATTGTCACGACGTTTGATAGTGGAATATAATCTTACTATTTTTATAAACCCAGTAGATGAAGTCGCGTGTTTGACTGTAAAAGCCGATAAAACCTTTTCAACACATTATATGTGGAAATTTCTATGAATTGAACTCTTCGGATTCAGGAATAGTTTAATACATACTACTTAGTAAACCTTATCTGCACGCCCAGTTTAAGCCACTGCTCATTGTTTTCTTCGTATATGTATGCTGCCAAAGCCGTGTTTACACGTGCTGGGAGTATCAAAACGTGTGTTGTCGATCATGAGTTTCTGAATGCATTGCGGTTATAAATATGGTAGCACACTACGTCTCCGTCATCCTTAACAATGATATATCCACCTTTTGCCTCGAAATCACCCGTCCACTTGGTCATTATCGCGTATCTGTATTGAACCTAATCGACATATTTAACGGCAAATAGTACTTTCCATTATCCTTTAAGATATAACCCCACTTAAATTTATCAGCTGATACGTATTCAAAGTGAGTGTTCTTGTACAGATAGTCACGAAATGACTCTCTATCGGCAGAGTGGTAGCAGAGCACATCTCCATTCTCCATGACAACTATATAGCCACCATTAACCTGTTCCTTACCATCCCAAGGCTGAGATGCCGTCATTCCAGTAAATGATGCCATAAGGAAGTCCTTCATCGATTTTTCATAATAAACATCGGGATTACGGACTTTCAAGGGGTTAACAGCTGCCATCCTTTCGACTGTTTCCATTACCTGGAAATTACTATCAGTGTCAATAAGCCTATCTTTTACACACCATGCCATTATATCGGCCATAGAATCGCGGATTAGGAGCATATTATCAGCGTAGATTGGATTTTGGGTATGTGAAAATGTCATAGCTATGGAATTATCACTTAAAAATCTTCGACACTTCTGCCAGCCTCTCCCACCGTTATCGCTGATACTATTGAACTTAACCATGAGATCATCATTACATCCGCTTAACTGAAACAAAAACTGTGATGATGTTCCTGCATTGTATAAAGTAGCAGGGTGTGAAAACCTTGATTTAATCGAAAATCCCATAACGGACACGATTGCTGTCTGGCTATCCCTGACTTCTATAAAAATATCGTTCTTACCACCGAATTGCCGCTTAAGCGCTTTAACAGCCGGTGCCTTAGGCTTACTTACATATATTACCCTCGCAAAGTCGCATACGGAATCAGGAGCAGGCAGAGATGCGCCTTTTGCATCTTTTATTCCATTGAAGAGATTGTTGGCATTCACCCTGAACTCTTTCATTGGAACGGACACAAGCACTTCCCCGGTAGATTGAACTGTAACATCTACATTTTCCCGTTTTTCATCTATAACATACTCAAAAACATTGGTTTCAAGCTCTTCACGAATGATTTTTAGGATATCAAGATAGCTTTTCAGATTCTTCTTTAAGAATTTATCAGCCGCATATAGCTTTCCTTCACCCAACAGCTTGATCATTACATAAAATTCAGCCCATTCACCTTTATTCAACTGCTTGCCCTTAATCGATTCCACTGTCATTTTTATTCTCCTTCTCAAGCTGTTTCAAACAGTTTTTCATAAAGTTCGCCATTACCTCGACAGTCGGTATAGTCACTGCATTACCAAACTGCTTATATTTCGGACCGTCTGCCATCTTCTCTGGAAAACTGAACTTATCCTCACCCGTTTTGGGATCCACAAAGGCATAGTTAATAAACCCCTGGAGTTTGCCCCATTCTCTCGGGGTCATTACACGAATACCTCTATCATTAAGAGGGGTGTGTTTAGACGGATATTCTTTTCCGGCTACACCCTCTTTGGGATCTATAACAAGGTTCCTCTCCTTACCTGAGCCGCCGGTAGCAAGTATAGCATTGGACACGGGATTTTCGATTTCCGGGAGATTTACTATCTTGTAGCCGAAACCGTTGCCCTTACTTTCATGCCTTTCTCTATGTCGCTCCAACGTCTCCACATAGCCCTGTGAGAGAAAATACTTGTCATCCGCATTCATTTCCAAGAGGTCGTTAAGATCATTGTATATCTTCGTTTTGCGTTCCTTTGGAAGTTCATTTGGCAGCGCATCTACCGCATCTCCGAAGGCTTTACGGCTAAAGCCCATTATATATACTCTCGGGCGATTTTGAGGAACACCGAAATTACGAGAATTGCGTACAAATGTTCGTGGATCGTACAACAATCTACCATCTGCTGCCTTAACGACACCTATAACCTTATAATTTAGCTCATTTACCAGAACATCTATTATTGTGGTAAAAGTATGACCCTTATCATGAGTGATGAGATTATCTACATTTTCAAGCATGAAGGCTTTAGGTGAACTACGCCTTATCATCTCGGCAATATCGAAAAAGAGGGTGCCTCTTGTCTTATCCTGAAAGCCTTCTTGCTTTCCGGCACGGCTGAACGCCTGACAGGGAAAACCCGCAAGGAGCACATCATAGGGTGTATTATCTACTTTTTGCTTGAATTCCTCGGTGGTAATATCGTTGGTGGGATCCTCATGGTAAAGGTGCGTATATGTAAGGCAAGCATTTTTTTCGATTTCGGCGGAGAGCACATTCTCAAATGCCCCAGTGAGTTCGTAACCTTTCCTAATGCCACCTATTCCTGCACATAGGTCTATTGTCTTGTACTTACGAGCCATTGAAAACTCTCCTTAAAATATTTTATATAGTTCATCGGCAATTCTCTTTACAACCGGAATACAAACAGTGTTGCCGCATTGCTTATAGGCTGAATCAAGGTTAATTCCCTTGAATTGGTATGATTTAGGAAATCCTTGAAGTGCGAGGCATTCATATGGGGTAATTTTCCTAATCCCGTATTTATCCCGTATGATAGGTACTCTGTCAGGATATGTACCCATATTCGCTTTCAGAGTAGGTGAAATTTCATACTTACGTATAGCGACTCCGCTGTCATCAATGCGATATATACCCGTACTATCAATTATACGCTCATTCAGTTTTTCATAATAACGATTATCGGGCGTATAATAGTAGGTGTCGCTATGTTTTACAGAGCGATCGAGTATATCATTTAGCTTTGTGATTAACGAAATCTCTCCTGGAAATGAAAAAGCATTCATCATATCAATATCGGAAAATGCGACAACAAACGTTCTGTCACGCTTCTGTGGGATATTTCCGTGTGTATTCGCTCCAAGAACTCCATATTTTGTAAAGTAACCCATCTCTGCCAAAGTATTATGGATAACGATAAATGTGCGTCCCTTATCATGATATATCAAGTTCTTTACATTTTCAAGTAATATCACTTTAGGTTTTGTCTTTTCGACTATACGAGCTATCTCAAAGAACAAATTTCCTCGTGGGTCTTTAAACCCTCTCCGATAACCCATAACAGAAAAGCTTTGACAAGGAAATCCACCTACAAGAATGTCGGATTCGGGTATCATTTCTGTAGAAACCCTTGTAATATCCATTTCCATCAAATAGGTATCGGATATATTGTTGCGATAGGATACGCAGGCATCATGATCCTTTTCATTTGCCCATATGACTTCGAACCCTGCTTGTGTAAAGGCAAGATCTATACCTCCGATACCCGAAAACAAGCTGACAACAGTTGGTTTACTCATTATTACGTACCGTACGTTCTATTTTATCCGCACATTCCATAAGATGCTTTTTTATGTCATTTCCCCAAAAACGCAGTATTATCCAGCCTTCTTTTGCTAAATGATCATTAACTTCAATATCACGCTGCATATTACGTTCTATCTTTGGTATCCAAAACTCTTGATGGGACTTGAAATCGTTTTTTCGTTCTTCCCAGTTATATCCGTGCCAGAACTCGCTATCAACAAACACAGCGATCTTCTTACGCAAAAAAACTATATCCGGCTTGCCAAAAATTCCTGTGACATTGCGTCTGTAACGAAGTCCTCTCGACCAAAGCTCATGCATCAGCATCTCTTCGATGACAGAGCCTTTGTTTCTGACGGCCTTCATATTCTTGGTTATCTGTTCGGGTGTTTTCTTACTCATTGATATCACCATTTATCATTATATCACTTCTTGAGATGATAGTCAAACGTTTTTCATTAATTGTAACATTTTATGTATATTGGGTTTCTTCAGCCCGATATGCAAATATAGAAAAATCCCGACCTGCGTTACATTGGCCAACCTGATCTGATAAATATCAAATCAGGTTGGTATTATTTTACGAATTGGCTCTGTTCATAAAAAGTTTAAAAAGATAGATTTCTGTGAACAAACTATGAAATCTTGTGCCCTATAGTGCCCTCTGTTGCCCTAAGTTACCCTATAATTCCCTCTAATGCCCTGTATTCTCACAAAACTTCCTGTTTGACAAAATAATACAAACCTGCTATCATAGCCAACACAAGCAGAGAGATGATAACCGTTGAAATATGAAAAGCAAATAAGCAGCGAAATGAACAGAAGATCGTTACCCGGAAATAATAATACAGCATATATTGATATGGTAAATATGCACCTATAGGCAGGGGATAACACAATGATGCTTGTGCATATGTACTAAATAGTGCTGTTCATAAAAAGTTTGAAAATACGAATTTCTGTTACGAAAATATGAAATATCGGGAATTATCTGTCCCCGGTGTTACCGATCAGTCCCTCTGTTTACCGATTGTGCCCTGTAGTCTACGGAAATGTCCCGTTTGACAAAAAAATGCATATCTGCTATCATAGCCAACACAAAGCAAGGAGGTGATCACCGTGCATGACAGAAAGGTAAATGAGCGCCGGAATGAATAGCCGGATATTCATCCGAACAACCACAAGAAAGTAACAACAATAATAACAGCGCAGAATACGCAGAAAGGACTTAACAATGAACGCTACATTCAGAGAACAGATGTCGATAGATGACATCAGTACAGGCACAAACACACAGCAGAGCACTTCTGCAGCACAGAACGCAGCCTCACAGGAGAAAGCACACGAGTACAAGCAGCGCTTAGCCGAAAGAGTACAGACAACGTCAGACAGCACCGACAGAAACGATACTGCACCACAGTCTGCAAACAGACCAAAGACGGCATCACAGAGCGACTTCCGCAGGAACTTCCCGCAGGAGCAGAGGAATAACCACGGCAGCACGAACGATAACGACAATGCTGCAAGAAACGCGGCTTCCGTGCATCCTTACGATAAGGATGCAGGCGACAGCATCCGAGAGCGCAGCTCTGTAACGAATGACAATGAGTACGGCACAACCGGCACAGACAGCTGTGAAACAGCATCTGTGGCAGCAGAACCAAAGCGCAGGCAAAGAAAAGCACAGCGTGACAACACATCCCCAATCTGCAATATGCAGATGCTCACACCG